>WNFO01004159.1_pt1 | contig 12444 bp, 10 predicted proteins | sample 5400251 | NCBI WGS metagenome assembly WNFO01 (sample SAMN13153354, study PRJNA577476) | soil metagenome | isolation source: 100 cm saprolite under Madrone tree | place: USA:California | collected 2016-06-14
CGTGCCTGTCTCGCCGTCTGCCTCGCTGTCCGGCGAGCCTGGTGGGCTGCTCGACGCATGCTCCGCTTCCACTCTTTCCAGTCTTTTCCGCCAGGTCCGGATTTCCGCCACCACTCCTCGGAATCCTTCTTGAAATTCGCATAGTGCTTTCTTGCCTGGTCGACAAGTTCTTGAGCGTTGAAGGGCAGTCCGTATGCCTCGGCGCGCTCTTCCGACGTTTCCGCGTACGGGATGATGATCATTGCGGCCATATAAACCAGGGCAAAGAAACCGGCTGAAACGATAGTGAGGACGACGAAGGCCAATCGCACGAGCGTGACGTCAACATTGAAATAGACGGCCAGCCCCTTGCACACTCCGGCAATCATGGCACCCTCATGGATCAGGTAGAGCCCCCTGGGCGCGCCTGTGCCGGCCTTCGTTTTGTTTTCCGCCCCTTCCTCTTTTTCCGATTCCGCTTCACTGCCTTTGCCTGCGCCGGCATCAACACGGCCCATTTCCATCAGGATTTGATCGATCTCCGATCTGGTCACGACGTTCTTGCTAGGCGTCAGGTGCTTGGTGCATTTGTCTGCGATCGCCTGTTCCAGATCCGCCATGATTTCGACCAGGTCTGGATTGTCTTTGAGTTTCGCCTCGGCGTCAGCGAGGTATTCGTCGAGAGCGTTGTAGCCGCTCTCTTCAACCTGGTACGCGTTGCCGTTCAGGTTGACTGTGATGACTTTGTTCATAGTTAGTTTCCTAACTCGTCGATGGTCGCGTTGATCTGCTTCCAATATTCGTTCAGCTCCGTAAGCTGTGACTTTCCTTTTGCAGTCAGCTTGTAATACTTGCGGGGCGGGCCGGCTTCCGATTCCTTCCACTGGTAATCGACCAGATTCTCCCGACGCATCTTGCTGAGCAGGGGATACAGTGTCCCTTCCTGAGTAGCAAACTCTGTGTCGCTGAGGCGCTTCAGCATGTCCGCCACGTACACTTTGTCAGCGGAGATGATCTTCAGGATCAGAAACTCCAGCAGTCCTTTGCGAATCGGTCCGAGCTTTCCGTCGAGGCTCATGGTCAGTCAAAGCTACCTTGGACTGACAAGGTACAGCCTATCAAAAGGGTGTCAAGACAGATTTCGAGGACTGAAACCCGCGCTGTTCATGGGCGGCCTTTATCAAAACGCTTGACGCGTATGGGTCGTCACCGTTAATACTCGCGACACGATGACTTCACCAGCCGTATTGATCTGCCTTCTGATTTCGATGCTCCAGCAGTTCCGGATCGAAGACCTTTCATCGTCCCCTTCAGCCTGAACTACATTTTTTAGAGTAATTTCAGCTGTAGTGACAGTACGACGGCGAAGCCACCTGGTGGCACGTTGGGTGCACCCAGGTGGAATTTGCAGTGCACCGGATAACGCCGTCGATAGAACCAGTTCCTTTATTTCCGGCGCAGGACTCCTCCTTACTTTAGGTGCGAAATTTGCAGACGGAAATTCTACCTGCCGAATTTTGGGAGGTTGTACATTCCGTTTTTCGTCTAAGGAGGGCGACCATGCCTGAAGCAGGAGGAGTAGCTGATGACAAGCTTTTGATCGAAAGCACAATCGAAGAACTCGAGTCGTTAGTGGCCCCTACCGTTGTTTGGGGCACCTGACCTGAGTCCAGGGAGGACATCCATGATCGAGATCGAGATTGAAATAGAAGAACTTGACCAGTTGATCGCCCCCGGAGTTGTTTGGGGCACTTAGCAAATTGATTGTAGGCGCCGGCTAAAAGCCGGCGCCTACAATTTCCAGTCTTCTGCCTACAGCTAGAACAACAAACGCAATGCCAGCTGAACGGTTCTCGGATTTCCCGACAGGAACCCGCGAATATTGTTGAATTGCGGGTTGGAGACGAGAAGGAAAGTCGGGGTCACGCCAAAACCCATTCCCGTGCCGAGCGTCGATATCGGCATTCCGGTGAACTGCGCGTGATTGAAAAGATTATATCCGTCGCCGCGCACTTCGATCTTCGCGCGGTCACGGTACTGGAATCTCTTCACAATTGCCAGATCGACATTGCGGGTATCGTCCAGCAGAATGGTCGGACGCGTCGTGGAGAACGTTCCCGGGCCACCGGCAACGAATTGCGCGTTAGGATCCAGCGCAAGGAATGCGACGGTCCTCCCCGAGCTATTGGTAAGAGGGGTGACACCGGTGCTTGTACCTGCAACTCCGCTTGGGTTGATGAACACACCGGATCCAAGAGGGTTGCCATCCATGCCGCTATCCACTGCGCTGAAAAGCGGGACCTTCGGAAATGTTGCATAGGTCACGGTGCCCATGATCGAGAGATTGGCAACTACGTCATGGACGATGCCGGTCTTGTAAGGCAGCATCGATGCGATGTCGAAGATCGAGGTCACTGTGGCCCGATGCTTCAAGTTCCAGGGTGCCTGTTCCTTCCTGCGCCCGAAGGCGAGGTCGAGCGGGGTCCCTGTCGCGTCCGTGCGAAGGTCGCTGTAAGTGTATTGCGCCGAGACCTGGGTGCCGGCCGTGAACGTTTCGGTGATCTTCAGCGAGGCGGCGTTATACCAGGACGTGCCGTCGGGGCGCACGGTCGCGATGGGAGTTGTGAATCCCGCAGCGGTGAACGCATTGCCGCTGGCTGCCAGACCGTCCTGTGTCACCGTCAACGAATTAAGCGTTGCCGGTCCTGGATTGGTAAAGAACACCGGCAGATTCGTTGCGGCGGTCACTCGGGTCGTATTGTTCAATATGGCGTCCAGCGGTTCATGCACTCCATGGTGGCCCATGTATTTGGCCTCCACGCCCAGCTTATTGAAAAAGCTACGGGACACGGCGCCGTTCCAGAAGATGGTGTATGGCAGCTTCTGGTCGAAAACGAACGAGCCAACCGAGGCGCGACCTGTTGTTGGAGCCGGTACACCACCCGATGCAAAGAAGCCGGGAGTGTTGAGGGCCGCACTCGTCGTCGCGCCAACGATCATGTTAGGCGCCATGAACGATGCCGTTCCGTTGAAGGCCGATACGTTGAGGGCGTCGTACAACATGCCGAACCCGCCGCGGACTACGGTTTGTGATCCCGAAGGCGACCATGCAACACCGACGCGAGGAGCGAAGTTCAGCGTATCCGTATTCGGTTTTCCGAACACGATCAGTCCGGGCACGCTCAGACCCGACAGGGTGCTCTGCTGCTGCAGGCTCGTCGGAATCGTTGCATACTCGTAACTGACGCCCAGTTCAACGTCCATACCTCTGTATCTCACGGTATCCTGAGCGAACGCGTAAAACGCCGTCTGGTGATTTGTGAACTCCGTGGAACCGAAGAAGCGCCGGGCGCCTGCATCAGGAGCCAGATCGCGCAAAAATCGATCGAGACTCGAAAACGCGACATTGCCGCTTGTGCCTGAAAAGTTGCCGAACACGGATAGCCGACGCCGCACATCCGCGCCGAACCGGAGGTGATGACCCATCGGCATCCAGTCCGCTCCCCCTGCGGCCTGATACATGTTCGTTCGTGCCCGCCCAACCGGTACATTGGATCCGAGCACCATTCCCAAATTCTGAATGCTGATATTCGGAAATGCCGTCTGTCCCGGGAAGATGAAATTTCCGCCGCCAATTTTTTGATCGAGACGGTTGTACCCCACATTCCCATTGAAAGTGAGTGCCGGAGTCGGCGTGGCCGTATAAGTCACAGCGCCCAGCAGAGCTCGTCTGTGGCCGGGAACGGCAAACGCAGGAAGGCCTGAATTGAACGTATCCGTGCCCGTGTCATTGTGCACGTATCGCACACCAAGTGCGGAATGTCCGCGCAAGTTCCAATCGAAATTGGCAAGCCCGTTGAATTGATCCTGGCTTACCTTGGAACTGGTGTTTACAAAACCGAGTGGGATGGTCACACCGTTGACCATAGTTGTCGTAACCGCTGTGGTCGGAACCTGAAGGCTGTTTCTCAGCACGGCCAAATTCGTAGCGGATACCCCGTTAATGGTTGCGGCCCTGGCGAATCCCACGTCGGTTGGCGCGAGCACCGGGCCCACCAGCAGGTTGTCGAACCGCAAGGGGATGTATTCGAAATCCGCAAACGCGAACACGCTGTTTTTAATCACAGGGCCGCCTGCCTTTGCGCCGTAGCGGTTCTGGTCATAGCGGCGATCGCGGCCCGTGCTGCCTAGCGCGGGCTCCACGGCATTGAGCTTTCGATTGTTCAGATAGTCATAGACGCCGCCGTGCCACTGGTTCGAACCGCTGGTCGCGATGAGGTTCAGTTGTCCTCCTGTGACATGGCCGAACTGGGGTGACATATTGCCCTGCATCAGGGCGAAATCCGTCGTCGCTTCGTTCGAGACGGTGACCAGCGGCCCCGGTAGAGCCTGGTCGTTGTTGTCGGTTCCCTGGACATGAAAGTTGTTGTCGGTATTTGGCCGCCCGCCAACCGCAGGGCCGACACCGACCTGTTGAATGGAACCGGGGGTAACGCCTTCGCTGAGCAGCGACAGATTGTAGGCTCCGAAAAACTGGCCTGCCTTGCTGATCGCGTTCGGTTGCGGCAGTAACTCGATTTGAGTCGAGCTGAAGGCCGTCTTGATTGGTGCGGTAGTAGTGTCTGCGACCTTGGTTTCCGCGGTCACCTGGAGATTGCCTGAGGCGTTCTGTTGTAAGGACAAGTCATTTGTCGTACCCGCGTCCACACTTGTTTCGGGGCCGGTCAATGTTGTTTGCCCGCGCTGACTCTGCACGGTGTATTTGCCGGATCCGAGACCTTCGACCGCAAACCTGCCGTCACTATCAGTAGTCGCTTCGCGCTCGGTACCGGTCGTGGTGTTACGGACTATGACGGTGACACCTGAAAGAGGATTACCGGCTGTGTCCGTCACTCGTCCCTTGATCTGGCCCTGTTGCGCCTGTGCAACAAGCACCGCAGGCAAGACCACGAATAACAATCCAGCCACACAGACCAATAGAATTCTCTTCACCATGAACCCTCCATTTTCTAGATCGAACATCTTTATAGGCTAGGTGGATAGCAAGGTCTCTACCATCAGACACGCGGAAACAGCCTTGTAGAGGAATGTCCGATGAACTGAGGGTGCACTTTTCGGTAACAGGAAAGGACAGAAACTGTGTACGCGCCGGCCACAGACGGCAGCTTTAGCCGGCGCGGGCTGCTAACGGCCGTCGATGTTGGCCAAAACGTCCTCGTAGGCGCACAAAAACAGGCGGCGCGGGCGGAAAGAGAGTGGAACCGTGATGTCCTCGTATGAATTGCCGGTGAGACGGACGACCCCAAGCCGGCTGATGTTCTTGTTGTCCAGTTCCGTGTAGATCGGTACCGGCATCTTGAAGGAATTGGAGACCTCGCTTTGAGTCACGCGTAGTTTCAGAAGGTTCTGTTGGCCGGATGGCTTTAATTGGTAATCGATCTTGTATCGAGGAATCTGGGTTCCATAGACGAATTCGTTAAAGAACCAGTCCATCTTCTGATTGTTGTCGAGATCCACTCCTGCGTCTGTTGAAGACAAACGTCGCGGCATCCCGGTGAATGGTCAGGTCTTTGACGGAAACGGCCTCGCCGCTGAGTTTCGCTGCACGCAACTGCGTGTAAGCCGCGTCACGCTGCTGAGTGTTTTGTGGAAGTCCCGTGGCAGTGACGGAAGCTGCCGAGAGAAGCAAAAGCAGCGATGCGGCGGCAAGAAAACGGTTCTTGCAAGACACTTGATACCTTGTCACGAGGACACTTGTTCCGAAAATCACAAAGAGACAAAGGCGGCGAACGCGGGCTAAAGCCCGCGACTACATTTTGGATTGACCTTGATTCCCAATGTAGTCGCGGGCTTTAGCCCGCGTTCGCCGCCTTTGTCTCTTTGTGGTTTCCTGGTTACCTGGGGGCTCTGAGCGTCAACTTTTGCACTCGCCAGTTGCTGAGCTCGCCGACGAGCAGCTCGTTGGGATTGCGGCAATCGATGGAGTTGACCAGCCCGAACTCCTTCGGTAGTTTGCCTCCGCTGCCGAATTTACCGAGCACGCTCCCCGTCAGATCCACTTTGTAAATGGCCGCGTCTTCCATCCCTTCCGGATCGCCCGTGTGAGCGACATACAGGACCTGCTGCGGCCCGGGAGTGATGCAAAGCGCGGTCGGCGTGCCGACGTTCTGGAACTGCGTCTTGAACCTGCCTTCAGTGTCAAAGACCTGGATACGCTTGTTACCCTCGTCCCCGACGTACACGTTGCCCTGTGCGTCGATGGCGATTCCATGCACGATGTTGAACTGGCCCTGGCCGGTTCCGCGCGAGCCCCAGTTCTTGAGCCACCTGCCGCTGCGATCGTACTTCGCGACACGCGCGTTACCGTATCCGTCGGTCACGTAGATGTTGCCCTGCGCATCCCACGCGACATCGGTCGGCCGCACAAAAGTCTCGCCCTCCACTCCCGCTCCCGGAAGTGGCGGAGGGCCGCCACGGCCGCCGCCGCGTGCGCCACCACCCCCACCGTCTCCTCCTCCATCTCCCCCTCTCCCGCCGCCGCGTCCTGGTTCGGGAACGGGCTGGATGACCGGAATGCCGGTTGGAAGCGGATCCAGACGCGGATTCGGTACTGTCACCGCCTCGGGTTTGCGGCTAAGAACCATTTGCACGCGTCCATTCGGGTCGAATTTGATGACCTGCGTGGACATTTGATCGACGACCCAGACGTTGTCCTGCGCATCGACACGCACCTGCTGCGGCTGCAGGAAGCCATAAATGCCCGTTCCGAACTCACGCACGAACTTGCCAGAGCGATCGAACTGTAAAAGACGGCCACCGCCGTGTGACACCGCGCGCGACGTTGCAATCGTGATCGTCGGATTTCCCGTGCGTGTGTAAACGTAGATGTCGCCTCGCGAGTTCGTCGCCACCCCGGCGACCTCGCCGAGATGGATAGTGTCCGGCATCGTCAGCGGGCTCGGGTTCGAGTCGAACGGAATCGTCGGGACCGCCTGCTGAGCCGAAGATACGCCGCCGGTGAGAGCGAGTGCGGCAGCAATGAGGAAAATCACTGACCATTTCATATGTCTCTCCTTATTTCGACCCGGACGCGGCTGGCTGTATTTTCTGTGGGTTCAAGATGATCTTCTGTGCGCGCCACGCCGAGATTTCCGACACAAACAGTTGATCGGCGTTGCGGCAGTCGATTTCGTGAACGGTCTGGAACTCGCCAAGATTTTTGCCCGCCTTGCCGAACTTTCCGATGATGCGGCCGTCGAGTTCCATCTTGTAGATTTCGCCGGTGATCTCCCAGGACGCTGCCGGATTGGCATCCGGGTTCGAGTTCGATGAGTAAAGGTATTGGTGCGAACCTGGCGAAACGCATACAGTCCAGGGGCTGCCGACATTGGTATACATCGTCTTGAGCTCGAGGTCGTTATTCAAGACGACGATGCGGGCATTGCCCCGATCGGCCACATAGACGTTGCCTTGCGCGTCTGATGTAATCGAATGCGGCGTGTTCAACTGATTCGGCCCCGGTCCGCGTTCACCCGCAAACTGTCCCAGAAATCGCCCGTTCTTGTCGTACTTCACCACGCGCGAGTTGACGTAGCCGTCCGAGATGAAGATGTTGCCCTGCGCGTCCCACGTGACATCGGTTGGGCGTCCGAATCTGTATTTCTGATTGAGGACCGGCGGGAAGTTAGTCTGGACAGCGCCGGCAACAGGCTCTGGCCGCCGTCCAAGCACCATCACGACACGTCCCGCGGGGTTGAACTTCATGACCATGTTCGTTCCCTCGTCCACGATCCAGACGTTGTCCTGGGCATCGACGCGGACCTGGTGGGCGAACTCGAACCCGTAGAGGCCCTGGCCCCACTCCTTCAAGAAGTTGCCGTTTGGATCGAACTCGAACAACCGGGTGTCGCCACTGCGGTGGTACACGAACACGTTCCCTTTGGAATTGGTCGCGATACCGATTCCCTCGCCGAAGTACATATCCGGCGGAAGCTTGAAGAAATTCGGCACCGAGGTGTGTGGAATAATCGGAACGTTTTCCGCTGTCGCCTTCGTCTGGGCCACCAGCATCGGCGTGCATAGCACCATGACCACTACGCAGAAAGTTAGTACTCGCCTCATAGGGACCTCCCAAAAAGAACTGCTTAAGTGTGTGGGAAATCTATACCCATTGATTCAATACTTCAAGGACGAAGGCGCGCGACCTAACTGTAGCGGCGGTCTATGACCGCGGGAAAAACCGGCGCTCACAGAGCGCCGCTACAGTAAGAATCTATGCTCGCAGAAAAAAAGCGATCGTCACCGTCACGCTGATGATCACAACAATGGCGCGAACGACGGACGGATTCATCCGTCGCGCCACGCGTGCGCCAAGATAGCCGCCAGCCACGGCAGCAACGAGCATCATCGCCGTCTGTAGCCACCAGATCTTACCGGCGATGATGAAGCAAACCACAGCGGCGGCATTCATGACCCCTCCGAGCAGCGTTCTGTTCGCATTCAGCGCATGGATGTCGCTGAGGCCGGCAAGCGACCACGCCGCTAGAAGAATGATGCCCACGGCACCCCCGAAGTAGCCGCCGTAAACGGCAGCAAGGAACTGCACCACGATGAGCGTCTTCGGACTGATCCCCGACCGGCGTTTCAGGAGGCCCGCGGCCTGCCTTCCGAAAGCGAAGGTCAATGTCGCAATCAGTAGCAGCCAAGGAATGATGACGTCAAAAGACCTCTGCGAGGTGTAGAGCAGCAACAACGCGCCGGTGATTCCGCCGAGAATACTCACCACCAGAGCCGCTCTGAAAGACACTCCTTCCGGAGTCTTGAAGTCTTTCCGATACGCCCATGCGCTTGCGAACACGCCTGGGAAAAGCGCGACCGTGCTCGATGCATTCGCAATGACAGATGGAACTCCAGTGAAAACCAGCGCAGGGAAAGTCAGAAACGATCCCCCTCCAGCTACGGCGTTCATCAGGCCGGCGCCAAGCGCGGCTCCAATCAATAAAAGGTAAGAACTCATGCAGGAACGCGCTGAGCGCCCCTGACGTACACCAGGACACCTACGGCCAGAATGAATGAAAAATAGCTGGCGGCCTGTACCGCGCCAAGGGGCTTATTGAATAGAACGACGTCGAAGCAAAAGCTCCACACAACCGAGGTCAGTCCGAAGGCGCCGGCAATTGCTGCGGGGAGGAACGAATAGGTCTTTGTCTGAAAAAACTGGGAAATCACTCCAAATATGCAAACGGCAGCAATCACCGGCACCTGGGTGGACCGAGGCGTTTGAAGATGACCGTGCTTCAAAAGCAATGCAGTGATAATAAGGAACACGCTCGACGCGATTGTTCGCAGCCACAGCGGCCATGCGATCTTTTGCACGAGCAATGACCGGCTCCGCATCGCCGGTCCGAGGAACGCAATGAATCCGGCGGCCCCTCGATAAAACGTCAGTTCAGTGGAATCCAACCCCGATCCCACGTGTACAGCCAATGACGCCGCTGCCAGAAAGAAGCCATATGCGAGCCCGTAGCCGATACCTCTTTTCAGAATTCTCCTTTCTGAAACAACGATTCCTCCACTGTAGCGGCGGTCTATGACCGCCGGTACTTCGTTTGATTCCAGGAAAAACCGGCGCTCATAGAGCGCCGCTACAGTAAGACAGGGACGCACGATTCAGAACATCTTGGCCAGACATCCCGCCGAATTCTACCTTGATAGAATGCTGCGCGGCGACGTCATCTCTTGTGCCTTTTGTGCTTCTTGTGGTTCCTTTGTTGATCTCATGCTATTCTCCAGCTTGGTCGCCGCAAAAATGCATGCTTGTAGCCCCTTAACCAAGTCATTCAGATATCTGCTGTTCGCACTGCTGCTCGTTCCATGGCTGTCCGCAATTCCGGGATTTGGCGAGTCTTACGAAACATCTCCGAATTCCAGCGCGGGTATTTCCCTTTACAATGTGCCCGTTTTTTCCGATTTTGACGGTGACAACAAGCTGGACCAGGCAGCGTTGTCTTCCTACGGTTCGCTCAAGAAAATCCGCATCACTCTGGGGAAGTCCGCCTGGAGGTTGTTGTCCTTCGACTCGGGTGTTCTGGATCGCGGCCGTCTGGTTTCGGGCGATATAGATAGCGATGGCGATACCGACCTGATCTGGGTTTCTCAGGGCGATCCGGCACAATTCGTCATGTGGTACGGCGACGGCCGAGGAAATTTCTCGATTGCCAGGGAGCCGACACATGACTTTCATCGCATCCAAACACTCCTGAGGGGCCACCCTGCAGGATTAACCGGCAACTCGAACGGCGGAGAACTTTTATGTGTTCTGCTCAGTACAAGTTTGGCCGGTCCACGCACCGTCGCGTACCATCCCTACCTCGTTCCTTCAACACACCCCTTTTCAGCGACTCAAGTGCGGGCCGTCAACTCACCCTGTTTGTCTGTTCTTAGAAAACGCGGCCCTCCCTCAAGACTCTCCTGACAGTCTCTCTTTCTTCGAATACTTGAAATCGCGGCGGTAACAGCCGATAGGTCACGCTTGTATTGCGCGTGGCCTATCGGCGCGTGCCCCATGCAAGGTGTTTTGAAATGTTCAGAACCGGTTACTTACGGGTACTGCTCGCTACATTAGGAATTCTGATCACGCTGGTGCCGGCGGCAGAGTCGCAGTCTGCTTTACCCAGGAGACTCACGCTGGTTCAGGCGGAGAATCTGCTGATTGAACGGAACCTCACAGTCCTCGCGGCGAGATATCAGATCGACGCAAGTCGGGCCGGCCGGTTAATCGCCAGCTACAAACCGAATCCAGTGCTGACGATCGGCGCAGAGCAGCTTCCGTTCTACTCGCCGATCCGCGGAAGTTTCCCGAGGCTGCTGAGCACGAATCCTGATGCCGGTGCCAATCCAGTCTACACGCTGCGCGTCGACAAAATCTGGGAACGGGGCGGCAAGCGAGAATTACGAACCTCACTGGCGGATGAGCAGCTCCAGGCGTCCGAGGCACAGATGCTCGACGCGGTCCGAACGCAGATGTATCAACTGCGCAAGGCCTTCACCGTGGCGACACTGGCACGCGCAAACCTAAGGCTGGCCGAAACGTCCGAGCAGCAGTACGCACAAACGCAGGCTCTGACGCAGGTCAAAGTCGATCAAGGCGACATTGCCAGGGTTGAGATTTACCGGGTCACTGCCGGCCGATTGCAATATCAACAGGCCGTTTTGCAGGCGCGAACCGGCTATGACGCCGCTACCCGCGATGTGCTTAATCTCCTTGGTGCGCGTGAACAGGACATCGCACCCACGATTGCGCAGACACCGGGCCTTCGACCCGTTTCTACCGAAGCAGCCGACTCGCAGATCCCGGATTCCCTCAGCAATGCCACGTTGGACCTCATCAGTGATTTCGACGACCGGCCGCTATTCCAAAGCCTCAGCGAGCTGCGATCCATCGCCCTTGCCGAACGGCCGGATGTGCTTGCCGCGCGGCATCTGCTGGCCTCGGCAGAAAACGCGATGCAGCTCGCCTATGCGCAGCGAATTCGCGATGTGAGCACCGGTTATGAGTACCAGCGCGTCGGCAGCGATCATTCTCTGGGGTTCGTCCTCCAGGTTCCACTTTTGGTCAATAACAACCAGCGTGCCCTGTTCACGCAGGCCGAAGCGCAAAAGCGCGCCGCCGAAGCTCAGGTGAAGCAGGCGGAAGTTCAGGCAATCACCGATGTCGAAAAGGCCTATCAAGCATATCTCTCGGCTCGGCGGGTTCTGGATCTCTACAGCACAACGAATCTTACGCAGGTGGACAGACTACGCAGCGTTGCTGCGCTCAGCTACAGGGAAGGCGCATCGAGTTTGTTCGAGTTGCTTGACGCCCAACGCGCCTACAGCCAGGCGATGACTGCCTACAACCAGGCGCGCTCGGATTACCAGATGACCTTATGGGATTTGGAGCAGGCAACGGGCCGCTCGTTGCGGTAGCCACAGCAGGAGAAGACAGGCATGGATGACTTGAACACAAAGACCGAACAACAGCAGGCCCCGGAACAAACGGGACCGGCTTCGCCGCCTCCGAGGTCAACGAGACGGCGATACCTGATCATCGTAGCCCTGGTCCTGGCTGTGTTGTTGATTGCGGCCGCAGTCGTGCGCCGCGAGGACGCACGAAATGGAGACGCCCCGCTACCGCAATCTTCTGTGTCCCGATCAAGTGACGTGATCGAAGCGACACCGGAACAGTTGAAACAGATCCGCGTCGAAGCGGTGCATGAGACATTCATTGATCTGGATCTCGAAACGACCGGCAAGGTTGGCTTCAACGAAGATCGCATGACTCCGGTTTTTGCCCCTTATGCCGGCCGCGTGCTGTCCGTCCTGGTCAACAAGGGCGATCTGGTCACTTCGGGCCAGCCGCTGCTGAACGTTGAATCCCCGGATCTGGTTGCGGCCGTCAACGATCTCTCGGAAGCGCATGCAAAT
>WNFO01004160.1_pt1 | contig 12441 bp, 8 predicted proteins | sample 5400251 | NCBI WGS metagenome assembly WNFO01 (sample SAMN13153354, study PRJNA577476) | soil metagenome | isolation source: 100 cm saprolite under Madrone tree | place: USA:California | collected 2016-06-14
ATCGGGGGAAGCGTCCCACCTTCGGGAGGTGGTGCGACAGTAGCCAGCGGTTCACCAACCCGCGGTGTCTGCTGGATATTGAAGAGCGGCGCATTCTCAGGCGGCAGGGGAAGCGATTGCTGTACCCCCTGGATGGGGGGCAGCGGCGCTTCCATAGGGGCTTCCTTGGGCCCTGCAGGCTCGAAATACGGGGGATTGGGGCCTCCCCAAGTCAGATCTGGCAGTGCGCCGGCTTGCTGTTGCCAAAGGCCTGCGTCATGCCTTGGCTGGACGGCACCCAACTCGAACGGCTCTGGCGGCATCTTCGGCCCTGCTGGCTCCATGGAATGCGGAAGTTGCGGACCTACAGGACTTGTGTACTGGCGGATCGGCGCGCGTGTCTGGACATCTACAGTATTGGGCTTTCCTGTAGCTTGTAGATTCCTGAACATTTTCTGGACGTTCAGATTGGGATTCTTTGAACGCAGATAATCAGTCCACGCTTTTCCTCCTTCTCCGAGAAGCGTGCCCATAATAAATCCTGGGACGCCACCAGCAATCCCTCCCAACCCAGCACCAAGACCGCCCATAGCGAGAGATGGGCCACTCTTCATCACATTGAGCAAACTCCAATCACCAGCCTTCTCGGCTCTTGTGATGGCATCCTCGAAGTGATCGCGGATGTCCAAAAGTTTCCCTACACTTCTGCGAAGTTCGCGGATCGGAACTTGCTTCCCATTTACATCAACAGCGCTGACTCCGGCATTTTCTAGTGCGCCAGGATTCGTGCCATCACCGTACAGAACATCACGAATCGCGTTTGCGGCAGTTCGTTGCGCCTTCGCCGTGGCATCCGAAACATCGATGGAGCGTTTCCCTTCCGTACTAGAATTGTAATAAGCATCAGCGTCTTGATTCAGACGGCGACGATTATTTTCAATCTGCTCGATGGTCTTCGGCTCAGTTCCAATAAAGTCGTCCACTGCCTTTTTTGCTTTTTCGATTTCCGCAGGCTTGTGCAAGCCAGGCTCTTTGGCAAATTCAGCATCAATCGCCGAATTGACGGAAGACTGGTATTGATCTGGATGAATGATGGCGTTTTCCCCAGTCAGGCCCTTGATGTGTTCTGATATCGGTGCTTCTAATTGCGATATCCGTTCATTGATCGCTTGTGTGGCTTGTCGCGGCGTTTTGATCTTGCCTTTATTGTCTTGTGCGATGCGCTGCAACTCCGGAAGAGCGTCAGTTACTTTTTGAGCGTATTCTGTCTCCTTCATTGAAGGGTTTTTGACGGCTAGCGCTTGTTGCTTTGCGGCTTCGAGTTTTCCGGCCTCTGTTAGCGGCGTGCCACGGATGACTTTGTCGGCAAGCCGCATGGGAAGTTTTGCGGTTTCGATAGGATGCTTGGCAATTTCTTCCAGTCCCTTTCCTCCAGCCACCTCTCCAAGCGTTTCGCCGGCTTCCCCAGCGACATCACCTGTTTGCCCGGCGTGTTCTGCATGGCCAGCGACCCACGGCCCGACCATTGGAATTGCGGCGGCAACGGAATGCCCTATAGATTCCAGTGGAGAAATATCTCCGCGCTGCGCTTCCTTAGACTGTTCTTCAGATGGATGGATCACATACTTGTGAAGCAGGCTTTCTTTTGGTCCTTCTTCATCGCCACCAAAAACCATCGGCCTATTCTGGTCGCTGATATCCGTGGCCAGCTCTTTTCCGAATTTCAAGACGTTCCCTACCCCATGGATGCCACGGCTAACGATGTTCCCTAGATTGCCAGCAGTGAATCCAAGATTCTCAGGCCCTTGTGGATGTTCTTTCTCGAATTGCGTGGGCGGCTGCATCTTCGCAACACCGCTGCTTACAGCGGAGCGTAGACGTTCAGTGGACCCAGGAAGATTTTCTTCGGTTGGTTCTTCTTCTGAGGTTTCGCCCTGCTGGCCAAACTTCTCCCATGGCCCGTGCTCTGGTTCAGCTACGGCCGTAGAACTGAACTTCTCCCATGGTCCATGTTCCTTTTCGTCGTCAGCCATTTATTGCTTTTCCCAATTCTTTTTGTCGCTTGGATCGCCACCCTTGAAACGATGACCATCGACTACTGTTCCCACGGCGGGTGCCGCTGTCGCGCCTCCACTTGGAGCATTCGTCGTGTGCTGCTTTTCTGTTCCCTTGCCCTTGATGGCGTCATCCGGATCGACCATCGCTTGACCGCGAACCTGCGGGGCTCGTTCCCGCAAGCGGTCAATATCCTGTTGGAATTTCTTGGCCTGTTTAAGCGCGTACTTACTATTGAGCGACGCAGCGGAGGGCATCGTGTGCCACAACGCGGAAGCCTGTACCTCTGAAACCCGTGAGCCTCCGGTGATTTCCTTCGGAAGAGCCAGTCCTGCTTCGCGCAATGCAATCACCGACTGCACGTAATCTTTTGTTTGCTCCGTTGCGCCAGTCATCACCGCCGCACGCATCATGGAATCTATCGTGCTGTCAGTAGCGTGCGACAATGCACTTGCGATAATCCCGCGCTGCGCTATCCCCTGGTCAAGTGCCTTGCTGGCATTTACGACACTGTTCAATTGCGTCTGCAGCGTGTTCAGCACGACGTGATGTGTCTTCGCTTTATCGATGTCTCCAGAAGCCGCCTTCGTAACATGCGTCATTCCTTCTTCTTTGGCGTCGGCCTTCGACATCAAGTGTGCTTTATTATCCTTGTCGTAAGCTAGGACGACTTCTTCTCCAGACTTTTCTTTTGCTAGTTCGCTTGCAAGGGATGGCGGTTTAACTTCCGTCTTGAACGCGCCCAAGTCTTTGATGTCCGTTCCAGTTTTCTTATCGACGAGGATGTGGTGTTCCTGACCGCCAACGGTGCGCGTTGTCAGATCGGTTTCCACTTTCGGATCGCCCTTGTAGACGACATTCGATGTTGCCTTCCCTTCTTTGTCCGTCGTGATTTGCACGATATCGCCATTCGCTGTTTTCTCAAGGCGCGGTCCTTCACTTTTGCTCTTTGAAGCTTCAGCGATGTCTTTGATCGCCTGCGGAGTCTCTTCTTCCTCTAGTCCGTGCTTCTTGCCTTGCGCATCCGTCCACCCAACGACATTACCCTGAGCATCCTTCTCCAGGTTTTGTTCATTCTGTTCTTTGGCAAGGCGCGTCTTCGTCTCTTCTTGCTGAAGGCCTTTAGTAGCGCCTTCTTGTTCGGCCTCGGTGCGCGTTGCGAGTTCGCGCTTCGTATCCGCTTCTTGGATTCGTTTGTTGATGTCCGTCCCAGGAATATTCGCCATCACGCCAGGAGCGAGAACGTCGCCGGCAATGTTTCCGACCTTTGCAGCGATGTGACCGATTTTCCCAAGTAACCCGGGACGAGCAGAAATATCACCGCCCCACGGATGCGCTTTGTCGAATTCTATTTGCGCGAGTTTCTGATGTGAAAATTCAGCGGACCCAGGATCAGCAGTGAGCGGCGGCCGCATTTCTTGAAACTGTCGTTTTCCAGCAGCAATCGATTCTTTCCTTGTGGGTGCCACTGGAGACATCGGCTTGACAATGCCAGCTCCAGCGCCGCCCGGAGGCGTGCCACCAAGTTCAGGAGCTTCCGACATATCCATGGTTGGTTCTGGCCGCAAAGGATGTATCCCGCCCGTCTCGCGCGCCAGCCAATCTGTTTTTGGTGGTGTCATCGGCTTTATGGCCGGCGCCACAGGAGACAATGCTCCAACCGTCGCTGGAGCAATAGGTGGCGGGGCTGCGACTATCGGCGGAATCAATCCGCGGCCGATGAGATGCTTGTTCAGCTCATCCGGATCGGACGGAGCGGCCAAAATATCGTCGAGGGTCAGTGGCATACGTTAACCGTGAGCAAATTTCCCTGCGCTAGCCGCGTTTGAAAGCGTGTTGATTGTATCAAGCGAGTTTTGCAGCCAGCCCTGTTTCCCGGCAGCAAGTTGATTCTGCAAATCTTCAGCCTGCAAGCCCATCCCGCGGAACATGTTACTCGTGTCGGTTCCGTAGAGGCCGAGAAGCTGCTGACGGGCTTGCGCTTGTTTCGCTTGCTGAAGTTCCGCGTTGCGATTCGCGACATCAAGCGCGCCGGTAGCGAGTGTGCGTCCTTTCGAGCGTGCGGCTTCTGCTAGAGCTGGAGCAATTCCTCCAGCGGTCCTTGAGCGCAACGCAGCAAGGCGCCCTTCGCCGGTGATAGCGGCATTTCCGCCACCGACGGCTTCCTGCTGCTTCACGAGCATATTGTTCTGCTGCTGGGGAGTGAAGCCTTGCGGATTGTTAACGTCACGGATGAGGCCAGGGATGACGGCGCCGCGCTCGACGTCGGCTTCGCCACCTGCTTTACCTGCTTCAGCGCCAGCCGCAGCGCCCTGTTGCTTCGCCTGTTTTACAGCGCCACGGTCAAAAAGAATTGTAAAAGTTTCGACAAAAGACTCGCCATCATGGGAAAGGAGTTCGCCAGTTGAAATCAAGAAGGTGGGATTTTCGAGAACACGGAGCATGATACTATTCTCCATCGTCCCCGATTTCGGAATTTATCCTAGCATAATTAAGACTTTGGAACGTATTCATTCAAATCGAAGGACCACTTTGGCCACTCCCTGTCCCGCAACATGCCGATCTGCTTCAGGCGCTTGGCGAAGCGTTTCTCAATTTCCGGCGGCACGACGCACGTCAAAGTATCGAGGCCCTTTTCCCATGCCTCTTTTTTCGCGGCTTCTACTAACTCTTGAATCTGAAGCCACCTATTGAGCGGAGTTCCATGGTGCGCATCCACCCAAAGATATACGGTCGCTTCGATTTTCACGGCGATGCCATGATGCACCCCGCTTTCATCGGAGACTTTCTTCACGACAAAAAGAGGATCATTAAGATCAGGAAACTGGTAGTCGAATCCTGATGCTTCGTGGATTCCTTCCAGTGCTTGGCGATCAGAAGACGAGAACTCACGGATCATGGCGCGATATAGCCGGTGAGCGTAGCGCCGAAAGCTTGAACTGCACTCGGACGAACACAAATTGCATTTGCTGCCGTAGGTATCAATGGCGAGGTAAGATTCATCACCACGGTCTGCGGACTGGTAGTCGTCGCAAGTGTGCCCATCTGAAATTTGTGAGTCAGCGCAGTTGTTCCAGTTGCGCAATTTGTTCCCGTTCCAAATACGATGTCCAGCGTTTGGACGTTGGCCGTTTGGTTTGAAAAAGAGAAGTCGGTGACGTAAACGCGAAGTCCTGCGGCTGGAGCGGCTTGGCATTGAGTTGTGGCCGTGACTGCTTGGACGAAGCAACTGAACTTGCTGATAGGCGCGGAGACCTGCTGCTGCCCGTCGGCTGACAGACTTAGGCAGAGAAGAATTAACAGGGGTGTAAAGAATTTCGCAGGGTGTAAAGTTTTTAGCACCATTGTCAGCTCTCTTAAAATTATTGGACTCCGGATATTTGCGCGTTTAGTGCGCTGGCCGTTCCAGCAATCGCCGTGATTCCACTGGCGAAGCTTACCCCACCAAGAGGAAAAGTCACGTTTGAATTTGCCGGGATCGAGAAATCCGCGTTTCCTCCAACCCAGATGATGGGAGTTCCGGTTTTATCCTGAAGTCGGAAAGTGACCGCAGAGTTCGTGATGTTGTTTACGTAGACGAGGGTGACGCAGGTCGTTGTCGACGTCACCGAGGTTCCTGCTCCGGTCGCCACGCCCACCGTGCTGCTCGTGAAGTTAGTCGACTGCGTGCAGGAAGACGGCAGTGATCTCACATAGCCGACATTCGCCGTGCCACCGGAAAGTGCTGGCAGGGATGTCACCGCAGTGGTCGAGCCAGAGTCCGCAATCACATGCCCGATGACCGCGGAACTCGCATCGTTGATGACGTGGCCGATGACCGCAGAGCCGGCGACCAAGCCAACCGTACCGCTCGATCCGATGCTGACTAAGTTCGTAGTTCCCGGCGTGGTCTGATCAATGCTCACCTTGCCGATGACGTTCGCACCGGTAGGCAGTGCGGCGTTGATTGTGACGCTGGAACCAGGGCCGCCAGATTGCTGGAGTTGCGAGCGCGTAGGATAGGAGAAGACCAGCCCGCCAATCACCAACGCGATTGCCACGCCTGCCAATCGAGGAATATAAGACTCTCGGCGCGGCGGATTTCCATACGTTCGGCTATAGCCCGGCTGCGGATATCTCATAGGTAACTCCTTAATTATAGAATTCAACGATGGCGATAGTACCGTCCTGGGTGGCCTTTAAGAGAGCCACTGTTTGACCTTTGGTAAAACGGAATCTTTGATAGAGCGCAGGAGAAATAAATGAAAACCATCCGCCCGGTTGCATCGTGTAACTTGAATTAGGATCATCCGTATTCGTGCATCGCAGCATCGCGCTGCCATCGGAATTCCCGATGATCAAGAAATAAGCGCACGGCATCGGTGCAGTGATGGGTGTCCACGAATCTATGCTCAGGGGGAATTTAGCGATTTGTGATCCAATGGAAATCAACCACTGGCTCCCTGGCGTTTCGGGCCGATGGCTGGACGAAATAAAACTTTCCCGAATCCCGAACCGCCTTGCTGCCCCGATGACTGCGCTGTGCCGCTTCCAGTGCTCGAGACTAAAGTCATTTGCTGCATACCGCCAGGATCAACAGCTGTCGGTGTTTCGCCGCCGAAGTGCACCGGTTCTCCAGGATGACTCCCAGGATATTGGGAATAGGCGCGGAAATAAAATTTTTGAGGATTGCCATTGTCGTCGCCGCCCGGCAGCGTGATCGGCGGCATTGATCGGCTAGCGCCAAGATGCACGACATGCGGTTGTTTGAAAGACGGATCGGTGTCGTATTCGACGAAGTAGTGGAGATTTTTCTGGATGGGATTGTTGTCACTCACGACGGCATGCACGAGTCCAGTGCCATTCGTCTTCACGGTGAGCTGCTGGACCGTGGGAGGTTTCGTCATCGTTCCAGTCGGGTCCACGGCGACATGCTGCCCCATGTTGTTGGTGGCTTCCTGAACTTTGCGCAGCGCCTCACTCAAGTACTGCCCGAATTCAGGAATCTGCCGAAGAAACTCCATTTCCTTTTCGAGTGCGAGTGGAATTTTAGTTCTCCTTTAATCGTTTCTCCCACGCAAAGGACTCCACGCATCTCCACGCATGATCATCACGAGGCGCGAGAGTTCGAACCCAGCACCAACGGCATTCGTGCTGAAGATCACGAACAAGCGGCTTCCAGCCTCATTGAGCGGCACTTCGATGTCTCCGTTCGTTTCGAGCGGCAACGTCAGATTTGGAAGCAGTATATGCGAATACGGGGTATCCAGGGAATTCGGATATACCGTGATGGTTAGCGATCCCTGCCCTCCGATAATCAACGTCATGTAATCGTAGACGAAACGCGTCACGCCCATCTGGCGACCTTCGCCAAGTTCCGAAGTCACGAATCCGGCCGTGGCGTAGAGTTGGCTAATGGCTGCGCCGTCATCTTCCAGCAAACCAGCGACTAAGGCGAAGATTTTGCCGTTATGATCGGAATTCCCGAGGAACAGTTCTGACGTGGTATTTGGCCGCTCGATGAATGCGGCGCAAGGCGCTTTGATGGTCCACAGCGACCATTTCCGCACGATGTCGGAGGCGATCAGTTTCCCAGAATAAGACCGATGGATCTGCGCGCTGTCCATCAGGGCGCTCGCGGTATTCAACTGCTTGTAGTTCAGCTCGAGGATCATGTTTGGCGTGGTGGGATTATTGTCGGTGAGGAGTCCAGCGGGAAGCCATGTGGGAGTTTCGTCGTCAGAATCCAGCGCTTTCAGCGGTACACCGACAAGAATTCTGCGGTTCTTGATGTCGTTCTTGACCCATATCGTATAGCCGTAGGTCCAGTTGATCTGGTCCCAGACGGACTGGATTTCTTCGCTAAGTTTCACTGGCTGGCTACCCTGGAACAGAAATAGCCCGGGAATCCCGGCAATCAGCGCCCATTCTTCGCCGGCGTTGGCTTCGTCAATGGCAAAAGTGACCGCATAGGGGCCCGCGGTTCCGACGGACTGTGAAATCACCCGCGGTATCGTCCAATTATTCGGTTCCGTGGAGTTGTTGTCGTTCACTGCCACCATCGATCCAGTCTTGACCATATAGAGCGTTCCAAACTGCACGAACGCGCTCTTCACCGGCTGCTGATTCTGCTGCGTGGCTAGGATCACTCCGGTCAAGCGGTCAAAGGACTCGAAATTGTTCTGATAGCTGCCGATAATTTGCCCGTTAAGATTTGGCAACTCGGTCGGAAAGGGCTCGATGCGATCAACTAATATCTGCACGCCATTCGGAAGATTCGTCGCATACAGGCGGATTTCTAGATCGTCTGGAACAGGCGCCAAAACCGTGTTCAGCATGGTTCCGGTGAATATTTGCATGCTGGTCTGCATGGCGCCGAGGGATATGGTGTAAGTCCCGAGGGCAATCCCTAGTTTCGGGCTGAAGAGATCCACCACCAGGCTTCCTCCGGAAGTTCCAGTAGGAACCGAAGCGGTTACGCGCACGCTGTAGGTAGTCGATGCCTCGATGATGGGAACAAGGAATTCATCCTGGAAAGCGTTCTGGGTGATCATGCCGTAGATGGCTTGCGTAATGCCCGATGAATTTTTGATCGAATAGGCGTTTCCGAAAATCGGCGAAGAGACGACGCTGCCACCAGTTCCAGATGTCGGATCGACAACCCATCCGGCCGGATACTGCGTGGCCGCGATGATGCCTCCATCGAAAGAATAGTTGAGCAAGTTGTGGATTTTGTTCTGCTCGCCGATGGCAAAAAGGCGCTGCGCATAAGGCACCAAGGCCACCGAGCTGCCGAGTTCTCCGCACTCGAAAAGATTATTTCCTTCGATATCGATTTCATCGGCGGCCAGGAGCACGCCGTCTGAAAAACTCAAGACTACGTTTGTCGTGAAATTGTCATTGATCCACGTAGAACTGTTGATGACATCAACGCCGTTGCTATTCACCGTCACGGGCACGGGAATGTTGTAGAAGTTTCCGCCGTTTGCCGCCGTGAGATGGATCACGCGCGCAATCACGTTTGAAGTTCCGGGCAGAAGATCCCCGATGACGATCCCGGAAGCTCCAGCGATGACATCGAAAGTAAGAATCGGCGAAGGCTGCGTCAGAAAGCCATTGCGCGTCAGGAATGAATAGCACACCTTGCGAATCCCTGCCGCAATGACTCCAATCGTAACGATGGTGCCGCCTGATCTGTCGCCGATGATCTGTAGCGGATCGAACGTAAAAATAGTTCCGAAAATGATTCCTGCTCCGGTTTCCGCGGCACTCGTGACATCCGCATGGGTCACAGAGATGGAGAAAGAACCAGGACTCGTCGAAGTGATCACCGCATTCGCCACATTGAAAGCGCCGTTTCCATTCAGCGTGCTGGTCACTGTCACGAATTCACCGACAACTGGATTCGCTCCAGTGATTAGGTTGAATCCATAGGTGGCCACGTTGTTCAGCAGCACCGTCGAAGTAATCTGCATCTGCGCGGCGTTCGGAGTATCGATCACCGTCCATGGGCCGTCGTATCCCGCCAGGGGTGCGCCGCCGGTGCCAGCAAGCTGGAACTGGTTTCCGACTTCGAGATTGGGGATTTGCGCAGAAGTCGTCATTGTGGCAAGAGTGACTTGGTAGGCGGTTCCTGCTATCCCGCTATTTGGCGTGAACTGAATTCCGCTGGTGGTGGTTGGTCCCGTGACCGTGAAATACCAATGCGGATTGGAGAAATTTCCATTTGGCGGAACCCCCGAACCCACGCCAACGACCGTATATGTTCCATTGATTGGCTGATTCGTGTGACCGTTCAGAAATGGCAATCCCGTGATTTTTATTCCCTGGCCTACCACAATGTGAGGATCGGCGGCTGCTAATCCAAAATTCACCCGCGAATAAAAGATAGTGATGGTGCTTCCAGGAGACATAGTGCTTGGCCCGGCAGACCAAAGCACCGCGCGAAATCCGCTGGTCTCGTTGTCATGCGTCACGGGAGGAAATTGCGTGATGGAAACAACTGTTTCCGAAGCCGATGTTGTCGATGCCGACGGCGGTGCGCCGGGGCCGACTTGCGATAGACGGTCAAAGTTTGGCGGCGTATAGGTATAGGGAATATCCGTGCCATTTTGGAGATTCGAGACAGCAATGAACTCACGGTCGTCGGCGGTCGCCGATTGCGCGAAGCTATCCGGCTCGATTGCCGAATAGACTGCCGTGAGCGCCCCCGGAAGAGTTTTCACATCTTCCTGATAGATCACTCCATCGCTGCCAAGAGCAAGCGTCAGCACTTCACCGCCAGTTTCTGAAAACGTCTTCAGGTAATTGAAATTTGGCGGTGGATTTGGACTCAGCCAAAGTTTAATTTTAACTGCATAAATATTGAACGTTACTATCGTGCCATCCACGGCACTGGCGACAATGGATACGCCAAAGTTCGGATTGTTCACGACTGCTGGCGATAAGGTGAGCCCCCAAGCCGTTGTAGGATCTCCCAGAGTCAATGCTGTGCCATCCGCCAGGGGCAGTTGGCCAGTTTCCGTATCAGTACCTGCAGTCACCGACAAAATCGTTGACCCGGCCTGAGTTGATTGATTTCCGAATATTTCAACTTGAAATCCAGCGACATTTTGTGTTGAAGGAATCGAGAACTGATAATTAAGCGTCTGGAGGACTTCCGAATAAGGCGGTGACGACGTCAGAGGAATGAGATGCGTGACCTGATAGACGGCGAATCTGGATTGCGCCGTGGCCGCAGGCGTATAGGAATAGGTCACATTGTGCCCAGCGGTATTCGCGACAGCGCTGCTGCAGATGTAGACCCAATCCATTGATCCGTATATGCCGTTAAAGGTGGAGTGAAGCCCGGCGGCCAGTGTATAGACGTTTCCATTCGTATCGGTGAAGCTTGTTACCGTCTGTCCCACGGTAGAAAACATCTGGGACTGAATTATGGCGATGAGCGCTGCACCCGCCTGGACCGCAGCATTGCCAACCACACCGTTGGTTCCGGAAGTTCCGATAATGTGAGTGACTACAGGCGTCGACCCATCCGTGGCGCAAGAGACGAGAACTCCAGAAGCTACCCCCTTATCTGAATTAGGACCTGAAAATTGCTGCGTTGTGGAAGTATTGATAGGCACATGCGCCGGAAATACGCCTTGTCCGGTAACAAACGCATTGTTGAGCGTGCCGGTAGGAAACAGCGAAAAACCGGATGGCAGAGGAAGGCTTCCAACGAGCGGAAAAGCCCCTGTAAAACAGGCATCGATCATCACCCAGGAGGGTGCCGGTGGAGTAAGGGCCATTGCTAGATTTATAAAATTAGTGATTGCTTGTGTTCCGACCTGCTGATCAAAAGCATCTACAATTCCGGTGGCCAGCTGATTGAGGGTAACGTTTGCATATACACCGGGAGTATCCAGTTCAGCATTCGTTGGCGTCGCCCAAGGCTGTTCGTTCGGCGCATGGACTCCGGCGACGGACTGCGCAAAGGTGGTCAGTTTTTCTATGAAAGTATTGCTGAAATAATACTGGCTTTGCTTTCCGGGACGCTGCAGGTTAGATCCCAAAATAAAATCGCAATTGATGACGAGGGGGCTTGCGCCCAGCGGAAGAGTCTCCGGCGTCGCTTCCGTGTACAAGCCCCCGGCCAATTCAAGAGGAACAGCTACATACGGTGGCTGCTTGGTAATCAAGATTCACCAAAAACCGCTATTTTAAGCGGTTTCCGTTACCAGGAATCCTACTAGGAATCCTGTTAGGCGTTTCGCAATACCGTGGCGCGAAATTCGATTGTGTCGTTCACAACTCCCTGCATGTTGGTAGAGCTGGGAATTTCCTGCAATGGCGCGGCAGTGGTAAGCGAGCCGTTCGGAGGAACCTGCAAAATCATCATTTTCCCGGTGGATGGAATGCGCTGATAGATGTATCCGCTTCCAGCGGCAGATTGGATTTGCGTATATTTCACGCCGGAATTTGTGGTTACGCCAGATTGCGCCAGCAGCACGGAGTCGAATGGAATACCGCCCACCGGATAAGTTCCGTTGGCGGGACTCACGACAATTTGGCCGTAGATATGGATTCTCTTCTGCGTGTTGTCATAAGCCACGTTGCTGATTGTCATCGTACAAAGAGCCATTTCATTCTCCTAAGCTTGCCGGGCGCATTGTGAAACGCCCGCCCCAAAGTGTTGTTTTCAACTCTGCATGGGCAGATGGCTTGCAATCGCCTTCCCCGAACAGCGAAACTTTTATGATGCGTTCCAAGAGCCAGGTCCCGTCGCTCTCCAATTCGTTGCATCCCAGATAAAACTTTGCACGCTAACACTATTTGCAGCCGGATCGATTCCAGAACTGCCTTTGAAATTCGCCGGCCAAGCAAATGTCCATCCGCCTGTTCCATCCTGAGTGATGATGAACGTGATGGTTTCCCCGGCCGTGGGAT
>WNFO01011257.1_pt1 | contig 12441 bp, 16 predicted proteins | sample 5400251 | NCBI WGS metagenome assembly WNFO01 (sample SAMN13153354, study PRJNA577476) | soil metagenome | isolation source: 100 cm saprolite under Madrone tree | place: USA:California | collected 2016-06-14
AGCCACTATTACTCGACGACAACCCTGAAAGCCAAGCTCCTCAACTTAATCGCAAAAGGTAAGATCGCCCGCGAGACCCAGGCAACATTGAATGCTGCCAAAGCCACGATAGAGGCTGCCTGCCGTGCGGGATAGGGGTTTATCAGACCGGTTCTAGCGTCCGTCTGGATCGAGTAAAGGAGGTAGGCGGCTTTCACTCAGGTTTCGACGGCTACTGGGGTCTAGAAGACACGTTTTTGGGCGCATTGCTCCTCGCCAGCGGCACAAGGATAGTACCGTGTCCAAGCTCGGTAGCTTTCATGATTCAGCACCGGGAAAGCAAGGGAGAGAGAGAAAAATTCGACCTTCCACGCAATCGGGAACATTTCGAGCGGAGGCTCAATATAAGCTTGAGGAGCTATAATCTTAAGTCGTTACGACGACAAATACGAATTCTGCGAGAGTCAGGGGATTTAGAGCTAATTCGGAAGAAGCCCTAACCTTAAGTAGTTAGAACATACCATCTTCCGATCAGCTGGACGCTGTAGTATAGGACCATCTATTATAAGCTGGCGTATTCCTCTTCAGGAATGTTCAGACGTTCGGCGAACTGGAAGAGCAGCATATTCACGCGTTTACGCAACCAATACAGTTTTCGGCCAATGAGCTTCCACGTTGTTTCTTCGCTTTCTCCTCTATACAGCGCCACCTCTTTGGCCTTCGCTCCCTCTTCGAGTCCTGCATCGTGTACTGATCTTATGCCTATCCCTTCATCCTTCATCCATGGAACGATGAGTTTCATGGACTATTGCGGGAAATCCTGCGAGCATACCCATCCCCACTTTCCGAACTACATCCTCCGGGTAGCTGTTGATTCTCATCCGCGGCGCATCATGGCGTGATCTGATCAGGACCATGTCCGCCCCGCAGCAGGCCGCGTCTCCCCACCGCGATCCGACCCTGGCTCACAGAATCTTTCTCGCTGTTACCTGGATTCCGGATTGCTGCGCGTCGGCCTCCCTATGGGTCCGATGGTGCTGCTCACCGTGCGTGGCCGTAAGTCAGGAGAGCTCTAGTTGACGATGGTTTTCGGAGCTGTCGAAGTGGCCCTGCGAGGAGGCTATGAGTCCATCCGCTCCAATCGGCCAAAGCTGGAAGCCACCGCTGTCCAGTGCCTCCCGGCCCGGAGTTTGTGCCGATCAACGTCCAGTCGTACTCAGCGCGGTCACCCCGCGCAAGCACCTCGTCCATGACCACCCGCATATCCGGGAACGCGATCATGAAGGATTGAGCTACCTCCGTGATAGGCGAGCGGATCTATTTCCACGTGAAGAAGAAGACGCCGATGCAAGCGCATAGCATTACCGCTGTGGCAAGCCAACCCACCCATTTCAGGTACGCCGGGATGACGAGCTTTCCCATCACTTTTTGGCTTGAGGCCATAGTCATGATGACCGCCATCAGCGGTGCGGCGACGATTCCGTTTAGAATCGCGGCCCAGAACAGCGCCTTAACGGGATCGATATGGAGGAAGTTGAGCGACAGCCCAGTCAAAGTCGCGATCGTGATGGCGGCATAAAATCGGACAGCTTCTCCTGGCTTACGCTCCAGGCTTGTTTTCCAGCGGCACGCTTCGCCAACTCCGTAGCACGCCGATGCCGCGAGCACGGGCACTGCAAGAAGGCCGGTGGCTACGATGCCGCAGACAAAAAGCAGGAACGCAAAGCGGCCCGCCAGCGGTTCTAACGCCGTGGCCGCCTGGGCGGAAGTCGAAATCTCGGTGATGCCATGAGTGTGCAAAGTCGCGGCGGCCGTCAAAATTATGAAAAATGCGACGATGTTGGAGAAGGCCATGCCTAAATAAGTATCGATACGGATGCGCCCCAGTTGCTCCTGCGCTTGCAAAGGAGCGCGCTTCAACGGTTTCTCGCCGCGATTGTTCCTCACCTCTTCGACCTCTTGTGAAGCCTGCCAAAAAAAGAGATAGGGACTGATGGTGGTCCCTAGCACCGCAATCAGCGCGGTAACGTATTCTTTTGTGAGTTGAATGTGCGGAAGCACGGTCGCGTGAAGCACGGCGCGCCATGACACGTGGACACAGAAGACGACAGCCACGTAAGCGAAGAGAGACACGGTAAGCCATTTCAAGTATTTAGCGTACGTTGAGTATGGAACCAACAACACTCCGGCCAGCGACGCGACTCCAAAAATCACAATGAACACACCGACCTTTCCCGGCAGGACCAAGTGCGTCGCAGCTGCCATGGCGCCAATATCCGCCCCCAAATTGAAGATATTGGCTACTGTCACCACGATCAGCACGCAGTAGAGAACGGACTTGGGGTAGTTTTTCCGAAGATTGGCCGCGATGCCGATTCCGGTGACCCTTCCAATCCGGGCGCTGATCTCCTGAATCGCGGTCATGAGAGGATAGGTCAAGACCATGGTCCAGAGAAGGCCATAGCCGAACTGTGCCCCTACTTGCGAATAGGTGGCGATTCCACTGGGATCATCATCAGACGCCCCCGTGATGAGACCAGGCCCGAGTTTTTGGAAAAGGACTTTGGCGGCGCCAGCGTTGGGTTTCTTTCCCGCGAGTGGTCGCGGGGCTCCCGACTGGGATTTGAATTTGGCCGCTTGAGTTCTCATCGGCGAGTGCCTGACATCAATCTCAACCTGTCATTGCCCGCCGATTTGTCCGGGTTGTGAACTCTGGTGGGTGAAGGGAGTATTAGAGACCTGACGGTCGCTCGCTTGCACGTGTCGCTCACAAGCGCGATCGACCTCGCCGTACCGCGTGATAGACAACCAGGACGACCACAGCGCCGATCACCGCCACAAACAGGCTATATAGGTTTACGCCCGTCACTCCATGCGCCCCAAAAATACTGAACAAATAGCCGCCGACTATGGCACCAACGATTCCCAGTACGATATCTAAGATCACGCCTTCGCCAGTCTTGTTCACTAGCTTGCTGCCTATGAACCCCGCAATCAAACCCAACACAATCCACGCCAGAATCGACATACTCTGTTCTCCTTGTAGATTACCGCTCGTTCTGCTGCGTCGAAGGCATTGCTCGAAATTCGGCGGGCCGAGGCGCCCCCATATTCGGAGGCAACCACTCGGTCCGACTCAACTCTCAGGCAGCCTTGCTATATGCATCTGAGCCGTGCTGCTTTACCATCTTGTTGTAAACACCCATTAACAAAAATGCCGCCGGCCACTGTCCCACAAACAACGCCCAGTCATCCTTGCCCACGATCTTCAGAATAGCTGAAGCGGTGATAGCACCGAATGCTGCCGCCAAATAGCCGGAGCTTGGGATTTTGGACGTCTGCGACTCAATGGCTCCCGTGAAACGACCCTCTGCAACGCCACTACGAACTTTGTCTTCCATGCGCACTCCTCTCTCCTCTTCCTATGTATTCTGATTGTTGATTCTTACGCCGAATCTTTACTTTGTTCTTCCGTCTTCTCCGCCGTCGTGCTTGTTGTTCTTGGCAACTATCTTTCCGCTATGCCCCTTCACTCCCTTTTCGACTTCTAGGGGTTCTGCGATTCTCCACTTGCAGTACGGCGCTACAACTAAGCGACACGCCTCGGCATCTTGTGCGTCTTTTTGGATTCGTCCCGGTTGTCCTGAGAGCTCTCTTCACTTGCTTGTTCATTGATCTCTTTTGCGAGTTCCGTCAATTTTTCGTCGGTGGCCTGTTCCTCTTCAAGAGTCTGTTTCAGCAAAGAAGCGTGATTCGTCTCTCCGAGAGCTTTGGCTAACTCGCTGACCGCCCCGTACGCGGCAATCTCATAGTGTTCCACGCGTCGGGCTGCGCCGATCAGTCCAGCGTCCATCACCGCCTCTTCCAAGTCTTCCGCCATGACCTCGGCTCCTTCTTTCACCAAGCCCTCCATGCCCACACATTTCTTGCCCTTTGGGCTTTCGTCCAGCGATTGGAGAATGTTCTCCAGACGTTGAACGTGGCCTTTGGTTTGTTCCAGATGCTCTTCGAAGCCAGCTCGGAGTTCGTCCGAGGACGCAGCTTTGGCCATCTTTGGAAGCGCCTTGAGCAACTGATTCTCTGCGCTAAACAGGTCTTTCAATTCGTGAAATGAGTTTCGGTCGCTGGGCCAAGGCCCGCGCGGCGGTCCCGCCAGTCCTTTAAAAATGCGGGGCAGCGAACCGAGATCCCGGCCGCCGAGAAGCTCCAGTTCGCTGCACTCCACAGATCAAGCCACTTCGCCAAGACGGGCTTTATCACCCTTTTCGGAAGCGGCTTCACCGGTCGAGGAAACATCTTGGGCACCTGTCCGCTCCAGAATTTCCTTAGCCTTTTTTGTCCACTGAGAATCGTCGGAATGCACGGAGAGCAGTATTCCGCCATCCTTAACGCGGCCCTCGTAACGCTTAGCTTCGTACTCCGGGATTCCCATGCCAATCAAGGCGCCTGTGAGACCGCCGATTGCACCGCCGGCACCCGCTCCTGCAAGGGCCGCCACAATGGGCCCTGCAGCAATGAACGGTCCGAGCCCTGGAATCGCGAGGGCTCCAATGCCAACCAGCCACCCCAGTCCGCCGCCCAGCAATGCTCCGGTTCCGGCGCCGGTTGTGGCGCCTTCTGGCGCCTTAGTGTTTTTCTCGTGGGCAAAGTCCTTCGTGCCCGTGTTCTCGGGAAACAGCACGGAAATATCAGAGTTACGAAATTCTGCTGTCTTTAGAGCATCGACCGCGCTTTCCACGCTTGTGCGATTCGGATAAATGCCAAATACTGCTGTGTTTTTACCTGCCATGTTTTACTTCTCCTTATTAATCTGAAATGTTATTGCTGCGGTTTGATGTTCAGTTCGCTGCTGACTTTGTTCTCGCCGGCCACTTCAGCAGCCTTGGCTTCAATTGCTCGCTTCTCGTCCTCTGATCGCACGGGGCCTTTCAATGTCACTTGCCCGTTTTGAGTGACGATCTTGATGTTGTGCGCGTAGGTGGAGAGTGATTTGTCTTTCATGATGGATTGTCGTATCTGTTGTGTGATGTCGCGGTCAGAACGATTGTCTTTTTGCTGATCTGCCGTTGGCTCGTTCGCGCTTCGATCCCGTTCATTAGTCTTGGTATTGTCTGCAGCTGGCGGAGCCTGCTGACTGGTTGGTTCTTGCGCCCGTACCAATACTCCGACGCCGAGTAGCAGACCGGTGCACAAGAGTGTGCGAGCAATATTCCTGCAATCAACTTTCATCATTTTTCCTCCTGTAAATGTAAGTTCGTGCCAATTGCGCCCACGCACCTATTCGGGGAGACGGGCGTTCGTTCGAACGCGGCAAAGGTGCAAACTAGTCGGGCCTCTGAATTGACAAATGATCTTGGACTTCGCGATCACCGGCATACGATCTCGCGACCCGCACCGCCTTGTCACGGTCGTCACTGCTGACGACAGATCCGGACAGCGTCACCACGTCGGGAGTCAAAGTAACCCGGATGTCTTTACTGTCCAAGCCCGGCTCGCTTTTGAGCTTCTCTTCAATTGCGCCCTTTGCTTCCGTCGAACTCAATGCTCGAGGGTGGGTGTCGTCTGTCGAGGTCGGATGGCGACGATCTGATGCTTCAGCAATGTTTGCCTCGGTACCGTACTTTCTTACTGTCGCCAGGAATTTATGCGAACCCTCGGGAGCTTTCACCTGTCCCTTTAGAATTTGAGCTGATGGGATCATCCGGCCGTACAAAATGCGGGTTCCGTCCTTGTCTTGTGTGATCGATGCGCCGTTCACAGTAAGGCCAGCAAAAGCGCCGCGAGCCCGAGAATAAGTGAGCACTTCAGCGCGCATCTTCCAATCAGTTTCGCCCTCCACATGCCGGCCGACCGGCCCCGCCGCAGCCGAGGCATCGGCGCCGATCTTAAATTTGCTTGAGAGCATCTTTTCCATTCCCTGGTCGTTCATTACCAGCATGACCACATCGACCGCCTCGCCGCCGATCTGCAATCCCCAACTACCTCCGGTGACCGTGAAAGGTGCAGGCGCGCTCCATCCGGAGTTGGTACGGCAGGTCGCGATTCCTCTTCCGTGCCGGCCTCCAAAGACAAAACCTATTTTGACCATCGACGGTATGACTGCCACGCACCTCGCAGAATCGAGAAGTTCTTCCGGGATCCCCTTATCCGGAGTTCCCATGATTTCGTCTAAAACTGTTGCTGCTGCATCCATTCGTTTGACTTGTTCCGACGGTTCCTCGGCGGCAACCGCCATTGTGCTGGCCAAAACTGCGGCTGTCAGCACGGCTAATATCCTTGTCTTGAATCTCATTGCCATACATCCCTCTGCGCGAATCCGCGCGATTTTGAAGTCACCCAAGGGCTGAGTTCATCCGCCCCGTAACTTGTAATGTGATTGGAGAATTGCGGATCGCCAACCGACGCCTGTGTCGATCCCTACCGAAAAGCAGGAAGGAAAGGAAGTCGTATCCAACATTATGGCAAGGGCCGCGCAAAGACCATCCACTTGGCGCTGTACGAGCCAGAACGATTCACTGTAGAGCCTTAGCTAAAGGCGGATCGTAGGCAGTGAGCCGAGATTGTTCCGGCCAGTACAGACATTGGCCGACGCCAGGGTGTACACTCGTGCTCCGAAATACCGTGCGGGGCTGCGCTACTTCGCGTGAAGAATATGGGGTTAACCTTCGCGTAATTTTTCGAGAGTGCGGCATTCGGTTCACGAAGAGAAATCTAAGGCCAGAAGAACATTACTGACTCAGGAAACTGCTTTCATCGCAATGGCAAGAGCCAGAACCTTAGCCGCCACATGACCGTTGAAACATGACACAAGGTGTCCTTGTCATGTGATGCCTCGATGGTGCATCGAATACTGCTCGTGTTTTTAGGCTGAGGCCAACCATAAGACCTCAACTTAATTCTTGGTTCGTCGGCGAACACAGCTCGTAGAGAGAGACATCTTGCTGGCGTGAGAGGCATCTGATTGCTGGCGGTAAATAATCTTCAACTATAAGGAGCTGTGACGATGGCAGACGAAAAGAACCGGGAGCAGCAGTCGGGCAAGCAAAAAGAGAAGTCTCAGCAGAAGCAGAACAACCCGTTTAGTGAACAGGAGAAGCACGGGGATGAGCAGCAGCGTCGCGCACCAGGGACCGAGCGGGAATATCGAGGCGACCAGTCAAGACAGCGCCGCGCTCCCAGTGTTGAAGAGGAAGAGGATGACCAAGAAAGTGAGAGGAAGAGAGCATAGAATAAGGAGGGAAGGGGGAGGAAGAGTTTGGCTTCGCCCTGCCCCTCCCACAGTCGCTAACGCTCTTTTGCCGCCTCCAAGATAGCGTCGCATCTGCCTTCTGTTCAGGCTGTGCTCAACTTTAGCTAAGGGAGTACAGTAGTTCCTGTATAGACTTCGCTCCCAGACACGATCATTACCAGGCCCATATCAATACCCATAATTTTGGCGGAGGCGACAGGTGAGTATTGCGATGTCTAATCCCGGTCTTCAACTAGTCCCGTCCCTAACGCACGCTCCAAGGCACGATCACGATGGACACGTTGTTCAATTGTATACAGACGACGGCTTCCTGATTGACGTATTGAGTCGATTCATTGGCGGGGCACTTGCGGTGGGTGATGCTGCCGTGGTCCTAGCAACAGCATCCCATCGTGGAGAGCTGGAACGGCGGCTATCCGCACGGGGATTGGACATAGCTAAAGCGAGCTTGCAAGGGCGATACGTCGCAGTGGACGCGAAAGAAACTCTGACGCGACTCATGGTAGACGGTTCGGTCGACGAGACGCGCTTCAACGACATTATCGGCGGAGTTTTGAAGCGAGCCCGAACTGCTATTCATGGCAAAGACTGCCGCATTGCTGTCTTCGGAGAACTTGTCGCGTTGCTGTGGGCAGAGGGAAGGCCACAGGAGGCTATTCGGGTCGAGGAACTCTGGAATGACTTAGCGAAAACCCACTCCTTCTCTCTCCTCTGTGCTTACCCAATTACAGGCTTCAACAATGAGAGGCACATTGAGCCATTTCTGAAGATGTGTGGTCAACACTCGGGCGTGGTTCCTAGCGAGAGTTATTTAGGATTAAGCAACGAAGGAGAACGCCTTCGCAGCATCGCGGAGTTGCAACAGAAAGCTCAGGTCCTCGAAAAAGAGCTGGCGTTGCGTCACAGCGAGGAACGATTCCGGTTGCTAATCGAAGCTGTGCAGGACTACGCGATCTTCATGCTCGACACTGACGGCAACATCAGCAGTTGGAATCTCGGAGCGGAACGCATGAAGCAATACAAGCCCGCAGAGATTATCGGTAAGCACTTCTCATGCTTCTACCCAGAAGAAGATGTGCGGAGCGGAAAACCACAGTGGGAATTGGTTATCGCAGCGAAAGAGGGACGGTTTGAGGATGAAGGCTGGCGAGTACGCAAGGATAGATCAAAATTCTGGGCGAATGTGATCATCACCGCTCTAAGAGATGATGCAGGAAAATTAGTGGGTTTCGGAAAAGTCACCCGAGACTTTACCGAAAGAAGGCAGGCACAGCAGGCATTAGAAAATGAGGTTGCCGAAAGACGAACTGCAGAACGGCGATTGCAGAATTCAGAGAAGTCGTTGCGGGCATTGTCGCTGCACCTGCTGCGCACGCAAGATGAGGAGCGAAGACGCATTGGCCGGGAGCTTCACGACAGTCTGGGGCAGTATCTCGCGGTGTTGAAGATAAAGTTGGACTCACTGGCATTCGCCACTGGACAAGAACAAGATGCGCCCACTCAGGATCTCGCACAATGCATTTGCCTAGCTGAGGACTGCGTCAAAGAAGTTAGAACAGTGTCCTATCTCCTGTATCCTCCTATGCTGGAAGAGATGGGTCTGAAATCGGCGATTCCGTGGTACCTCGACGGATTTTCTGCTCGCAGCGGCATCAAGACCAGTTTTGAGGTCGAGACAGACTTTGGCCGCCTGCCTCGCGAATCTGAGTTGGCATTGTTTCGCGTTCTGCAAGAAAGCCTAACCAATGTTCACCGACATTCTGGAAGCCAGGTGGCACACATCCGATTGTTGATGAGGCAAAGAATGTGTGCTTTGGAAATAGAAGACAAAGGGAAAGGCATCTCTCCACACCTTTTGGAACAATCTGGCCAAGACTGGATCGGCGCTCTCGGAGTTGGATTACGGGGTATGAACGAGCGCCTGCGACAATTGGGTGGAAAGCTTGAGCTGTCTTCCTCGGAGAATGGAACGACAGTAGTCGCTAGTGTTCCAATCTGAGAAATCTCCCGGGTTCTTGTAAAAGCGCACGAGAGTACAAGGCGCTTACGGGACAAGAAGAAGCGATCTGGTTCCGTTCCCGCAGCGAGCGATGTTGGTCTTGCCACAAGTGCTAGGCAGCAGAACGATTCAAGGCGTCGGAACCATCCTGCTTCACCATTTTGTTGTAGTTTCCCACGATGAGAAAGGGAGCGGCCCATTGGCCCACGAACAGTGCCCAATCGTCTTTACCGCTGAGCTTTAAAATTGCTGACGCGGCCATTGAGCCGAGAGCCAGGCCCAAGAATAAACTCGAAGGAGCTTGGGAAGTCTGCCGTTCAATTGCGCCTGTGAACCGATCTTCACTGCTTTGCCCACGTTCCACTCTGGTTTCCATTTTAGACATCTCCTGTTGTAGAACACTTCGATGCTTGGGCAACGTTGTGTAGCAGCTAACTGCGAAAGTAAATCGTGAGCTGTCGAGCAACACTGAAATTTTCTATGCCAAAGTTCGACAGTGAACAGGCAATCGGAACAGCTGCGTTATAACCTAGCTATGCCCTCGATTGGATTTGCTGTCATGACGACCTTGGGGGAGGTAACGTCGTGATTGGCAGTTGGTCGGGTGGTGACGGCCATGCCGGCTCCCCCCAGCATGGCTCTCTTGCCCCGAGGTTTTGGAGTGATTTTGAAATCTCTACAACTATGGAAAGATGATACCGGTCAGGACATCGCGGAATATGCCGTGATGCTAGCGGTGATCTTGGTACTAGTGGTCGGTACTATTCGTCTCGTTGGCTCTAATGCGAATAATGCCTTTTCGTCTGTTGCCAGCTCGATTCAGTAATCTGGAGCGAAGGCTTGGGCTTTTGCTCTGGTCGCACCCTGCTTTTGCGCTGCTGTTCTTTCGAAGAGTGCTCACTCACTCTGAGTGTTGCCTGGGCCGATCTGGTTGCGGAGGTCTGTAGAGTCAATGAACGGCCGGCTCACGACACCTGTTTTCTGTTTAGATGGGCCAACTCGCCCGTGTGTGCATGCACCTTAAAAGACGACAAGGAAGGATCATATTTTCGGCGCTGATTGGGCGTGAGAGTGAGTGGTCAGGATCAACGACTGGGCAGCAGAGCGGGCAATTGCCCACTGAAGCGACAGCCAATACACACTCCACTGTATTGATTCCTTCATAAGCTGCCTGCTAGCGTGCTTTGAGCCTCGCGCCGACGCCATGCCTCACCTGCTCCGCATTCTTGTCGTGGACGACCATGAAATGGTGAGGCGCGGTATCTGTGCACTACTCCGTGCCGAGCCCGATTTTGAGGTGATTTGCGAGGCTGCCGACGGAATCGAAGCGGTGGAGAGGGCTGAGAAGCTTCAGCCAGATGTCATTGTGTTAGATATTTCCATGCCGGGCATGAACGGACTAGAGGCTGCTCGACGCATTCGCAGAATGTCTCCCTTGTCAAAGATAGTCTTTTTGAGTCAACATGACACAATCGAAACAATCAGAGAAGCTTTCCGTGCCGGTGGGTACGGGTATGTGGCGAAGTCTGATGCGGCACATGACTTGATATCCGCTGTACGCTCAGTTAGCCAAAAGAAGTGCTATGTGAACGCTAGGTTTGCCGACAGACTCTGCAAAGCAGACTAAAAGGTTCGATATCGTACTTGGTTATCCTAATATTTTTGTACCAAGTTGCAGGTCAGCAGCCTGCTCCTGGCGGAAGAACCAGATACGGCTCCTGCCCAGCAATCTGACAATACGAAAGTAAAATCAACGCGATCGGAGCAATGCTGAACCGACGGCTGACCAGCAAAAGGAAAAGAGGTCCGATCGAGAACTGGCACGTCAGATTCGGCGTGCACTCGTATTTCGTCAGCTTTCGGCCCTGGTTCCCACAGAGCTCTTTTTAGTGGTCGCGCAAAATCAAGACATGGCCATCGTTTTATTCACCAAACGATGAGTTTGTGATCCAGGTAATGCGCGGCTTCTGCTCTTATTCGCTACTCACCTCTAGCACTGGATGGACCTCCCACAGTCCTCTTACCTGTTGCGTGCCGTTGTGATGGATTCCGCGCCCACCACTAGTTTGGCAAAATTTTGTACTTCCGTGCGCACTGTCTAGGAAGACGTATCCCGTGATTCGTACCTTCGGTGGAGTCTCCATCACATGAATCGTGCTCGTGCTCTTCGCTGGCAGTTCAGCCTTCACGAGGGACCAGACCTTCTTACGAGCATCACAGTACGCGGGCCCCGGCGGCACTTCAACCACCACGTGCGGCGTTTCCCACTTGGGCGATTCCGCAATCTCCGCGTGAATGTCGTGGTCAGCGGTGGCCTCAAACTTCGCAGCAACCAAGAAACCGTCGAGCGTGACAGTCTGCGTTTCGATTCCGGGCATAGCCTTGGTTGCTGGAATTTGACTAGGAACATCCCCATCCAGAGAGCATGTCATCTTCAGCCAATCAGAGACACTTATGGCATCTCCGTTTGATACCTTTTTATAGTCCTTGCCCGAGTCCTTGGTGCGTAGCTTCACTGCTTTTCTCGCGCTGCCTTGGAATTGCAGGCTGCAGTCATCTGCAGCCAAGTTCGTAGCGTGTGTAGTCCCATGCGTCCGGTTGTGCCTTGGAGGCTGGGCCAGAAGCGGTAGTTGACCGGCAAAAGTGAGGCTGGTTGGCGAGAGGGTGACGCTTGCTTGGCCTTGGCAAACAACAGCCGTGAGCACCAAACCAAAAAGGACCGTCCATATAACCCGTGTGTGGCGCATTGCGCCCTCCTTCCGAGTCCTCCGATATTGGGCGGTGTGCCTTCGATCTGCGGACCTAGTCGTTACAAATGACTGCGGAATGAAATATCGGGCGGATTGTGGTCCTTTGAAGAGCGGAAGTCAAGCAGTTTCATGGGAGAATTTCTTAGCCTGGAAAGGGAGCAAGGAAAGGGTTACCTGTAACATCCATCACCCCAGCAGCATAGGAAAAAGAGCCTCCGGGTACGCGGGCTGAGAAACTGACTCAATGATGCACGGCGGACGAACCCAAATAGTCAGCACTTTGCGCGTGCTCACGACTCTAAAATGCCGCTAATTGTAAGAATGAACGCGCCACGATTCAGGCCCCCCTGTAGCGAACGATGTGGGAGACACAGGGGAGCCTGATTTGATTTTAGGGCAACAAAACGCTGCGCAAAATCTGTGACCCAGACCGTTTGAAAAATCCGGGACCCAGCCCGGCGAAA
>WNFO01004162.1_pt1 | contig 12435 bp, 17 predicted proteins | sample 5400251 | NCBI WGS metagenome assembly WNFO01 (sample SAMN13153354, study PRJNA577476) | soil metagenome | isolation source: 100 cm saprolite under Madrone tree | place: USA:California | collected 2016-06-14
CAGTGCAGCCTCTCATTTCTGTCTCCGACAGCGCAGTGGCGCAAGACGTGCGTGCATCGGATCTACACGGGGTAAGGGAAATAATCTTTTTTTTGGAAGGTGTTATATCGTAAAGGGTGGATGGGGATGCCGGTGGTTCTAATGCATTTGTGTGTGGTTCTTGGTTATTATCAGTGTGTGTCTTGGGCAAGATTCCTCCTTGCGATTCAAGGAGCCGCCACTTGTGCGCATTGATATCACGTGCCGCTTACAGTTTCAGAACTTCAAGTTGAACTTGAACTTGAACGGCTCGGGTACCCTTCGTCAGTGGCTTTTCTTCTTGATCAGATGCGGGACGGACGCAGGAGGCGGAACACGGTCGTGTGGCGTTATGCTGGGTTTTCCGTTGTCCCGATGATGGCTAGTGATGTGATCACGGTTGACAACGAGACTGGGAACGTTGAACATCTCACCTGCGTCAAGCTGCATTGCCGCGGGCATTTGTTCTGGAATCTGTGACGGCCGCCTATGCGATATTGGGTGATGGCTCACTTATAGCTTTGAGATGCTCAGACTCGGAATCAATCCTCATTTTCCTCTTGCTCTGTCTGCCATCCTCACCAACTTTCTTCATGAGCTCTGGCCCCCTGCCACAATGGCATACGCCCACGCAACCGTCTCACGGCCGTATATTTTGCAGTCGTAATGGTTTCTTTCGCCCCTTTAATAACATCCCTGGAATCGGCATCTTCTTGGGCTCCTTCTTTTTGGTCGGACTTATCCTTTACATGACGTTCATTTCACCGCACGGCCCTCTATTGCTCAGCTCTTCGAAGTGGTTCACATCCACAAACCATATCTCTTCTTCTCCGTCTGATGTCCTTTCCCTCGAACAAATCAGGGGGATCGTAGCTCCTACCCGAGGCTTTTTTTCGCGGGACTATAGCCTCTACCTTGGCTGGAATAATGTCAGTATACGTGACAATTTGATTTGAGCCGAACTGACGATCCTAGAATAGATGCAGTATATTCTTGATGCAGCCCTCCTCCAAGCAAATTTGCTTAATCGCACCTTGATCATACCTTCATTTGTTTACGCACGCGCATGCGAGTATCACAAGTATGTGTTTTTTTTGTTTGACACTTTGTATGGTTTCATCACAACTCGATGTCGAGCGCAGTGAAGCTTGTGCGGATTATGCAGTAATGGTCAACCGTGGCGACGCTGTGGGCGTAGATCAGTGGCGGGACCTTCCCATCGACCAGCAAATGGCCTTCCGCTTCCCGATTTCGGTCATGATCGATCTCCCTCATCTCCGTTCACGGCACCCAGTCATCACAGTCTCGGAATACCTCAGTCTACACGGGCTGGACCCGGAGATCGAGTCGAGTAGTGGATACTGGCCGAGAGAATTGTACCATACCCACCCGAATGTTTTCGAGTCCAACAAGACAAAGACGCCATCGTTGTTCGTCATCGAGTATCGGTGGTACGAACCCTCGGGCTCTAACCGAGTCGATTACATTCCGCAGGCGATGAAAGAGCGGGGGAATTGGGAACGCTACTCCCTGTCTGAGGGTCAAGAAACAAGTGGATACTGGCCGTCTGAGGAGCCAACGGAAATATCAAGGCGTTTGACGAATGCCATGCGTGCCAGTGACTATCCAACTGATTTGAGTTGGAATTCTGCTAAAAGCACTTTGTGGTCCTCCGGGCTCGACCAAGAAGTAGATCTCAACGATGATAAGGTTGTCGAGGATGTATTAAATGCCAACGGCTGGGAAGTCCTGCACACTTTCTTCTCCGAGTGAGCATCATGATTTCTCTTTACAACATTGTTTTCCAGTCTAACCCAACTCCTCCTCTTCACCTGTTTCTCTCATCCTCAAGCAAGGCATGGGAACTTGACAAGACTATCATTCGTCCTACTAAACAAGTCGCGCCTCGCACGTCGATACGAGGCTTCAAGGATGACTACTACCACGTGGATACTGACGTTGTCGTGGTCGAAGGGCAGGTCCATGAGGGGACCAAGCCCGTGAGTATTTCCCCACATTTTCGCGTGCATGGTTTATACTGGCTCTCATTTTAACTCTCCATTCTGCTCGCAGGGGGCCATGCGTTTCACCGGAGATAGTGCCCGCTCTAAATACACAAGTATGATCCTCCATTCATTCGTACAACCCCAGCCAATCCTCGCTCTCGCCGAAACTCTCGCTGCGCGGATGCGTCAACTGAACGACGGCCGTCTTTGGATGGGGGCTCACATGCGCCGCGGAGACTGTGAGTGATACGCTCCATTACTATGACACCAGCTTCTCACCAACATAATCCAATTATTACAAACACCTTTTTTCACGGCCTACCTCACCCACTGACCAACCGATCGATCTCGATCCTGCACATGTACACAACTCTACACAATGACAATGGACACGAACCAGTCCTCCGCTGGGGATGGGTGATGGAAAAGTCCATAGAAGACCACGTGATGCGCGTAAAGAACCGACTAGAAATAGGACGTTCGGTCTTAGAACACCTGGAAAACGTGACGACGTACGACATCGAGGGTGTCGAGCCCGACATGGAACAGACGGCTTTTCCCCCTCCGTTGCCAGACGACCGCTTCTACGTCGCCACGGACGAGCGCGATCCCGACGCGCTACGGGTGATCAGCGACGCCGGGGGCGTGTTCTTGACCGATTTGCTCGAGATGGAAGACAGACGTACGTTCGGCTGGCCGTTGATGCTCACAGATGTGCGCGGGATCCTCGAACAGTCTGTGTTGGCGCATAGTGCGTTCTTTTATGGCCACAAGCTGAGCTCGTATGCGGGACGAGTCGCGAATTTGCGTGCCGCGCGGGGCGCAGATCGACACACGACACTTACAGATTGATCTGCCCGGACGATCCCGAATCAAACATCCCACTTCCACATCTACAGTAGTACAATAACCCTCCTGCAGGGTACATCCCATCCATCCATTCCATTCGTTTCAATTATTATGTGCATTTGGCAACGCATACAAAAATGTATGGTAATTTAAGCTAGCCAGTCGCTCATGTCACACTATACCAGGTCAAGTCCGCTGCGGAATTTTACATCACGAGTTTCCAGCCAAGGCGACGGGAAATAATGAATGGGAAAGTAAACCCACGACCTTCAGTGCTACAGTAGAGTACGCTTTAGGAACGCGATTCGGATACAGTATTGGGGTCAAACATCGTAGCCGCGTCCTGTGAGGATGCCGTCCTAACCGCAACGCAGGGTCGACAAGTCCGTCGAAGTCTCTTGCTCTTCCTCGCCACGTTGTGAGAGTGTCCGGGCCACACCATACGCGAAGCTACAGTGGGTAGAGGGTGAGCTTTTTTCGTTGTTCAGTGCATACGGCCTATCGATCGGCACTGTCCTTGGCTTTGTCATGTCGCGTGCACGCGCTGGTGTTGCATAAGGTTATCACGGCGCGCAAACGTCTTGCCACATTCACATACGAAGGCTGTGAGAAAAAAATAGAATAAAAAAAACACGCCACCACCCCCAGATCAGTTCATCGTCCAGTGGGAAAAGGGGGGGAAGGGGGACACGTAGATCCACTGGGAGTTAAGGGAAATGTACGTACGCTTTTCGTGCGTGTGCAACGATATCACGTGCCGCTTGAGGTGCTCAGCGCGGGCGAAGCTTTTTGAACAACCAGGAACGGCACAGATGTGTGTGCGTTCCCGTGCTTCGTCAGGCTCAGGTACCCTTCTTCCGCGGCTTTTCTTGATCAGGTGCGGGACGGGCGCAGGAGGCGGAACACGCTTGCGAGGTCCGCCACGTTGGGTCTTCCGGTGTTCCGGGGAAGGTTTGCGGTCATGGTCGACGACGGAACTGGTTCCGGTATTTGGCGGTGGTGAATCTTTTCCCTCGAATTTTGCTATGCCGACGACGACGACGTTCTTCCCCACGGCAGCGGCAGTAATAGGTGATACTGTATCACTATCGTCTCGTTGCTCCCCCTCGAACTGTGCGTACATTCGGCGTAATCGGGCCGGTACCCGAATCGGGCTTCCCGGACTCGGAGGACCCAAGGCCGAGGGGGAAGAGGGGGGTTCGATCGATGACGTAGCGGAATCCGTCGGTTCGGCGGATGAGGTACGGGAGGATGGGTAGAGCATCGTATAGGAGGAGGAGGAGACTGTGGATTCTCGAGCTGCAGTAGTGGTAGAGGAAGGAGTTTCAGAGGCACCATAACTATTCTTCGGCTCGACGAACAAATGCGAATCGGGGAGGATTAAGGTCCCAGACCCTCTAGCGAAGAGGTGGGCCTCGGTGAGTGAAGGTAGCGGTGTATTCACAGAACTGTCGTCGGACATTGAGATACCTTGAAAATTTCTAGATAGCAAGAGTGATGAGCGCTAGGGGTTATTGTCAAAACATGTTGTCGATGTAGACCTGGGCTTCTCGCTAATTGTCATCAGGGCTTGTACCACAAACACGAATAAGGCCAGGAAATTGCTCGGCTTACCGGTGTAAGTGGAAGTTAGTTAGCGGTTGTTTTCTATTTTACCCTCGGTCAGCCAATTGCTAGTATTCTCCGGGGTGTGAAATTTGTAGTGGGCCGGAAGCAAAAAAAAACCCGACTGCCGTTGTTCCGAAACCTCGACTCGGACTTCTCAGATATTCAGTTCTCCTACCCAGGCAAGCGATAAAAGATTGTTTGATGAATGAAGAGAAAGGGGGGGATTCTCAAATTGTACTAACCCCGAGATAACCGACTTTCATCGATTGGTTTTTTCTTTCTTTGGTTTTTTGAGAAGAAAAGAACCACTACGGTATAAGGTGCCAGTCAAGGAAAGGAGGTCGCGCGTGTATGCTGAACGACTGGAATCTGAAAGGTGGAGGGATGTGATCAAGTTGATACTCGCTACCAGAAGACTTACCCAGGGCTGGCCTTGCGACCCCGAATGGCGCCTCGTGCAAGGGGAAGAACTTTTTTTTTCATGATGGGTGATGGGGTCAATGCTGCGGCTGGAGCCGAGCGGCCCGATATCTTTTCCGACATGACGGCTGCCGTCTCACGAGTGCGGAGAGGACGGAGGCTTCGAGAGCACTGTACAGTTCAGCTCTGTGCTTGGTCCTGGAGCCAAAGTGATCATAGTTCTTGTCTGCAACTCGGGGTTGCTTCGCGGAGCGGTCAAATAGCGGCCGTAGCCAACTCCGCACCGCACCAAAATGCAAGATGGTAAGTGGACCAGGGATTCGTATTGATTGATTCAAGGCCGTTTAAGCTACACAGCATCGAACTCTTCTGGATTTAACTTTCTCGAGCCATAAAATACCCCTACGTCAGAGTCTACAGTGGCACGTTGTTATTAATACGTAAAAACGTAGCCCACATTCAATTGATTTCTTTGGTTGGCAAATTGAACTGGAACATTTTATGGCAAGCGCTGGTGGCGGACGCGTGTACTCAACCCATTTTGGGTGACGCGAACCTCATGTCGCATTGTACATCAAGGGATAATTATAGACCGCATCACCATCTGCTCTACGGACTCGGTACCAGCCACTCATGTCTCCTGGTCCTGGCTCTAACCTGTTTCTTGTAATTGGGGGTTGTTTCATCTTGACACGCAGTGGAGTCGGTCCTCCACCTACTAATCTAGCTAGGGAGTAGTTCTGGCCACCCAAAAAGAAGGCGTGTTAGGGTTATCATCTGCTGATCAAGAATAGCATTGTCATTTTGGTCACATCATAGGCACCACTAGTTCTGCCTACAAACGGGATACCCGGGGGGCTGGCCAGCACATCGTTTCAGCCTTTCATCGGAAGCGCCTCACTGTCCAAGTGAATCCCTGTAGAGCGCTTGCCGCGCGCTCCGAGTCCCACCTTATCGGTCCTAATCAGTAATTTAGTAGTTCCTGTGTATATAGTAGGGGAGCACAGGCGAGCGTTAAATGGTTGTGGATGGTAAAGTGACTGGCACATGTATGGTCGGATGACCTGTGGCGTTCCAATCTTATGGGCCCGTCCAAGCTTGGACTTCTCCATCATAAGTCGTTGACCAGATCGCAACGCCTCGATTACTCCATTTGTATGGTAAAAGGAAAGCACGTGCAGTCTCTGGAAACGAACGGTGGGAATCGAGTTCGCCGCGCTGTAAGATGAAGCCCGTCGGTCCATTGCAGTCCACCGCGCGGCGATGCCGTATCTGATTGAGATGCAGAGCCATACCTGCCACCATGAAAGGCTGAGCTATATCATTGACGGTGCGGTCATCTAATAGCTACATTGTATAGGTACATTAGTTAATCGTTCCTATCAAACGGAAACGAGTCTATAGTACACGTACAAAGCCACAAAGTTCGTTATGTTCCATGTCTGTTTCTCAGATCCGACGAATAACGGGTCTTTATTCCACGAGTTGGGAGTTTGATGAACGCTATCGAAATGAACCTCACCTGTTAAGGACCGCCAACTAGTATGGAGAGGAGGTTCATGATCGAGGCATAGCCCAGTAACGGTACACCAAAACGTGTCGCGTGAGATGGGTTGTCGTCAAGAGACGAGGTTCAACAGGTTGATGTCGATGGGAAGGACCCGTACGGGATCGCTGAAGATGGATGGACATGCGAAGAGGTGCTGACTATGCCACTTATGAAGCAGCCAATGGAGGGATGTAAAAGCGCCCGCGAGGAGTTGCAGGTGACCAGAAACAAAAGAATGCCTCGCGTGAGAGGAGCAAAAATATCCAGGGCGTTGCTGCGGGGCGGCGCACACACTCAACAAACAGATTCGAAAAAGCAAGGACGTGTTCTGTTCTTCCAAAGATATAGTGGTGGCGCACGTGAAAAACGTGGGCCATATTACTAAAAGTGCAGGACACGAAGCTTGAAGGAGCCGGCCAGCTTGCCAGGCCGGGCATAGCCTAACTGAGATCGCCTCCGTGCAACGCGGAAAGCTGGTGGATGATTAGGTTAGGCTGACTCGCCATGTGCTTGCACACTGGCACCACGAGGCGTCGATAATAAAGAACGTGATTCCGGCAATTGGTGCGACCTCGGCCTCGAGGGTGACAAGTACCAACTAGAAACGAAAAAAAAAAATGCGTCAATAAAATCACGACCATGTGGACGGGTAGTGAGATCTAGTGAGATCGTGCTTGGAAGCAACTTAAGTTTAGGATGAAAAGCAAGAATGGTGATCGCGATAATCGATGGTGTGTTGTCACATGTCGCTGTCAATGTCTGCATGAGTCCCAGGTTACTTGGAGCATTTCTTGCAGATTTCAGAACAGGATGAGAAACGTCCCAGATGCACAGCCCGATGGACGTGGCGCACATAAATCAAGGGGTAAGTACCCTTCGCAGCATTTTCACGGTTGATTGGGTGAGGAAGGCAATCGACAACGAATAGGAGGGAGGGATCAGAGAGGCCGGCGCCCACGGCCTCTGCCAGTGAGCGCCGAGTGTGCCTAATGGTCCGTGCGCGGCGACCGTAGGCTATAAAAGCCTAGGACCTTGCTTCTCGAAATCTTTACCACTCTGGCCTTTTGGCTTAGATCAAGTGTAGTATCTGTTCTTAATAGTTTAACCACTATTATGGGGGCACCGCCCTCATTACTGGTTATCTAATTTTTGCCGCCCCTGCTCCTCTGGCTCTGCTTGCAACCGGAGGACGTGATGACCTTGCCGCTGCACTACTGGCTAGTGTCGTCGGGGGACCACCTTTGCTTTCTTTTGCTGTTTCTGTCGATGGTCACCACTAGGTGGCACACTTGGTCTCAGCAAATGATTGGATGGGATGGTTCATTTTTTTATTGTAATTGTAATAAGCGTTTGATGATGTTATAGTTGGAATAAAATCCACTCATGTATAGGAAAGCAATTCCCAATGCCTGTAGGAACGGCGACCGGGTTCCAATGAGGAAATAGGGTGGTTAGGCGTGAGGGGCTAACGAGTAAATATAGATAAAAGTCGCTAAAATCGCATTGTATGCTAAATTACGACGTCTGTCCCACTAACAAATCCCAGGAATCCTGGAATAGTCCAGCTAATTCCAGATTATTCCAGAGTCGCCTTCGGTGACTCCAACCATTGCCGGAGCCCGGTTGGCGATTTGTAAGAAGATTGGATGAGATCAGAGACAGGCATCACGTGGTGGTGATGCATTGCTGACAGATTTGTGGGAATGACGAACCGTATAAAACGAGTGGGCGCAATCAAGTCCTGCAAATTAAAACTCTCTATCTTCACTCACCACCTGTCTATCCACACATCAACATGCCAGTTGTACCCATTAATTCGCTTAATGACTTCAGGGCCCTTGTGCGTCGGGCAATATATCTGCGATTGGTGCCGGATGTTCACTGATAAATGTATCGGCGCTATAGATCAACTCGGGCCAAGTCGTCATCGTTGACTTTTGGGCTACGTGGTGTGGCCCTTGCAGAGTCATCTCCCCTGTCTTTGAAAGATTATCGGAACAGGGGGTGTACACCGGAATCAGGTTTCATAAGGTCGATGTAGATGAACAGGAGGCGATCTCTCAGGAGGTCGGCATCCGTGCTGTGCGCTGTTATCCCTCCTTTTTGGGGAGATAGAGGTGTTGACTCATTGCAGATGCCAACGTTCATCATATTCAAGAACGGGGAGAAGGTCGGGGAACTTGTTGGTGCCAACCCCCAAGGCCTCCAAGTCCGTACATTGATTGTCGACGTACATTTACGTGTCACTGACAAACCACACAGGAATTGGTGAGCGGGGCTCAGAACCTCATATAGGCCTGAGATACAATGTCTGCTCGTAGTTTTGTTTGCTGTACTTTAACCTATAGGCGGTGGGCGTCGTCGCAGGGGCGGGCAGTGTCTGGCCATTTGTTTTCCGATCTGCGCGATGTCTAATGCCTACGATCCGGATCTATTGTTCGTAGTGTAGGATGCGGTATTTACAGTTATTTTTGTGACGTGGGGTCGATTCGAGAACTGGGGTCTTGCATAATGACTTCGACGACCCTGTCTCCAACGCAAGCGTCATTAGAAGTTGGAGACAACAAGGCTCCATTCTGCGGGATGTACGTGGTTCGACGGACGGTAGCTGGTCGTTGACGCGCCCTCACGAGTAGATGTCGCCGACAGTTCTCTCGGTACACTTGTCCGCGATGCAATTTACTGTATTGCTCGCTCTCCTGTTTTCGCGCAGAGGCACGGCACGGCAACCTATATGTGGTTCATGCACTTAACTATTGGGTTGACTCTAGGCACACTCACAATGCTCGGAACCGTTTTATCGTGATCAGCTGGCGTCCGACATTCATGCGGAACCGTCGGCGTCAGCTGCGGAGCGCAAGGCGATGGTGGATCTTCTGAAGCGCTTCGAGGAGGATGGCCTCGATGATGATCCCTTTGCCAAGTTGGAAAACAGCGACGGTGAAGGTGTTGGAGGAGTTGATGATGACTTGCAGCGGCGACTGGCGGGCATCGATCTCGGTGAGCCTTGTTGTTCCTTGGGTGGCACGAATGCCTAACTACTACACCTATAGGGAGCGCATCATCTGCGGATAAAATATGGGCTGTTTTGACCCCCGAGGAGCGCGCCCGTTTTACCCGGGCTGTGAAAGACCCAGGCTCTGAGCTGGCCAAGACGCTTCTCACTAGTCCTGACCTTGCGGAGGACATACCTGCGCCGTGGTGGGTGACCCCGCCGAGTACACCGCAGGCTAATGCTCCCGTATCGCGCCCTGAACGACCTCCGGACATCATGGCCATACCGGAGGCGTTTTTAACGGACTCGACGTCACTTTCACATGCTCCTCCAGCCTTCCCACTGGCATACAACTTGGTTGCTATCCTGTGGGTCCCCAGTAGCGCTCTTTGTGAACTTTCTACTTATTTTTTTACGCGTCAAAAGTGTCGCATATGCATTCGCTTCACGACATCTTTCTGCCTACCCACTCTCTTCATCGTCAGCCGAGGCGCAATCCCTCGTTTCTCGTCTCGTGCCTTTTCTTGTTTCACGAGACGACAAGACACGCTTCCCTGGCATCGAGTCTGCAACTACAGACTTATTTTCACGCTTTAACGAGGTACGTCTATCATCTCAAACCGCAGGTTGTCTATCTTTTGTATCTTAGTGGCATTAACGATCGCGCAGGGCGCTATCACCTCAGCGGCGTTTGTGCACCTGCTGCGCGATGCAGCCACATTACTTCGCCTGCCGCTCGTTGCAGTCGAAGAAGACGAGGAGTGTGTGCCGGCACTACGAGCCCTTTCTGATCTACATGCGCTGTTCAAGCCACGCTCCCCGCGCACGGCGGCGAAAATTGTGTTCTATGCGGCGCAGGTGCATCGCATAGCTGCGTCTGCGTCCTTTTTATTGCGCGGCCTGCAGGCTGATGTGGAACGTTGGGCGGAAAAGCTCGAGAAGGAGGAGGGCGGAGAGGAACTTGAAGACCAAAAGCGACGGGAGGTTGCTGCTGCAACATCATTGGATACAGTCGACCCCCTCATGGCCCATTAGTACATACCTCTTCCTGAGCACGTCGAGACCTCCCTAGATAATTGTTACGGATTCCCTGAAGTTTAGGCTCGCCAGAATGGTCCCTTCCCGCCTAATGATTCTGGAAGTCTGGAAGATCACGTGCGCAGTGTATGTGATGGCCCGTAACGGCCCGATGGACTGCCAAGGCCAAGTGATTTGTTTCCGGCTTCCCATCACTAAACAATGCAGGAATCCACGACTCGCAAACGGAAGGCGGGCTCTCGAACTCCTGATCATGATATAGTCGAACAAACGAAATATGTGCGCACTTTCCGTTTTATTTCTGCTCGACGTACACCTTAAATGCTTTGTAATTGACAGCATACTACAGACCAGCGACAGAGTTCTTCCGGAATCTTCAAATTCTTTCTATTAATCATCATATTTTCCACCTCCTTTGCTCTGTACAAGGTGCGCACGCCAATTTTCCAGGCCCGCTAGAGGGTCACACTAGCTGTGGCTGGTTGTCGTGAACAGTACTCGCATTCCGCAAGGCGGATAGCCCTCGGTTGGCTAGGTCAAGAGCGCACCACAACTAGACATCTACCGGGATGGAGCACGAGCACCTACATCGGCCTTGAGGCTGACACGCCGAAGCGTGACGCCGTTGTTGAGGCTTTCCGGGTACGTCCCACGCAGTCCTTCATCTGTTGCTATGTGTGACATGCGTCAGTAGCACGCGTGGCTAGCGTATGGTGCGTCCATTTTGAACGCCCGTACATGAAACGTGGCTGAAATGAAAAACAGAGAGAGACGCCATGGGCGCTGACGAATACCACCCAATCAGTCACAAAGGCTCCAACCTCACGGAGAAGGGCGGAGTCGGCTATACCGTCGTCGATGCGATAGACACAATACTCCTCATGGGACTCGATTCTGAATACCTCCGCGCGCGCAGTTGGATTGAGCATAAGCTGTCCTTTGAGCGTGATGCCGACTTCAACACTTTCGAGGTGCGCCTCTTCTTCGAACTCTTGCGCACGGTGTGTGTACAGCGCATTGCGATCTTATACATTACGGTCCTTTGCAGACTACAATCCGCCTGCTTGGTGGCCTTCTTTCTGCCTTCCACCACTCTGGGGGCGACTCGCTCTTCCTGAGGCGTGCGCGAGATCTCGCGGACCGCATGCTCCCGGTATTCGACACCCCTTCTGGACTCCCACATCCTATGGTTAATCTCCAGCGGCGCGAGGGGGTCTGGGCTGAGGACAACAAACTTGTGAGCACGGCCGAGGCGTCGACACTTCAGCTCGAGTTTCGGTACCTTTCCGAGCTCACGGACGACGATATTTACTGGAAGAAAGCCGAGCGGGTAGGTTCACTCGACTTGGCTGGCAGGGTTCAGTTGTGCGAATGAGATGCGTTTTACAGGTGATGGCCGTCCTTAGGTCGGCACGTCAGCCTCCGGGCCTTGCAAGCATTTTCATGGAGTACGTGAGGCTGCCATCTGCAGATCGACCGAGCTGACCGAACTTTGAAGCCCTAACGTTGGACGATTTGTAACTTCCGCTATTAGGCTTGGGTCTCGTGGTGATTCCTATTACGAATATCTGCTGTGTGTTCATTATTTTTTGTTTATTAATGGGATCTCTGCTGACAGCTTCTGTCAGGAAGCAGTTCATTCAGACAGTGCGCTTTAATATACTCAGGTATTGAATTTCGGCTCATTCTTATAATTGTAAGGATCGAACAGAGGGCGTTTATCGTGAGGCAAGTAGGGAGACACGTCACAACCTCTTCATCTCGCCTAATTGCGTTCTGCAGATGTATGAAGACGCAGTCCAAGCGATCCATGATCACTTGATACAGAAGAGTCTTCAAACGGGGCTCACTTACACGGCAGAACTCATTCCTGAGCGTGACCCTCGTGACCCTCGAGGTGAAATGTAGGTTCAGGTTCTTTGGTCATCTTTCTCAATAATAGTGCTATAATG
>WNFO01006203.1_pt1 | contig 12431 bp, 8 predicted proteins | sample 5400251 | NCBI WGS metagenome assembly WNFO01 (sample SAMN13153354, study PRJNA577476) | soil metagenome | isolation source: 100 cm saprolite under Madrone tree | place: USA:California | collected 2016-06-14
CGCGTATTTCATTGCGGCGATTAATCGCGTGGGCACGGAACAGCCGTGGAAAATCGGCGAATTTTACGGGAAGAGCTATTTCTGTAATCCGCGGGGCAAAATCGTGGCGCAAGCCAGCCGCGACAAAGACGAGCTGCTTGTCGCCGAGCTGAACCTGGATGAAATCCAGCAAGTGCGCGACACGTGGCAGTTTTATCGAGACCGGCGACCGGAATCTTACGGCGAAATCACCCGCACGCGCGCCGCGGAAAACGCTGCCGCCGCGGACTGACCGCGCACGCAAAATGGAGCGAGCCATGGCCACCGCTGTCTCTGCATCGCAGACCTGCCGTAATTTCATCAACGGTCGCTGGGTCGAATCTTCCGCTGCGCGCGTGTCCGAGCGTCGCAATCCCGCGAATCTCGACGAAATCGTCGGCTTCGCGCCGCTCTCCACGCGCGAAGAGACGCGCGAAGCGGTTGCTGCCGCCCGGGCGGCATATTCCGCCTGGCGTCGCCAAAGCCGCGCTGCTGATGGAGCAGCAAAAAGACGAGCTCGCGCGCTTGATGACCCGCGAAGAAGGCAAGACGCTGAAAGACGCGCTGGGCGAAGTCCAGAAATCCACTAACATCCTCGAATTCATGGCCGGAGAGGGCCGGCGCATGGGCGGGGAGACGCTGCCGAGCGAGCTGCCGAAAAATTTCGCCTATACGCTGAAGCAGCCGCTCGGTGTGGTCGCAGCGATTGCGCCCTGGAATTTTCCGGTTTCCATCCCTGTCTGGAAAATCGCTCCGGCGTTAATCGCTGGAAACACGGTCGTCTTCAAGCCCGCTACCCTCACGCCGTTCACCGGCGCGAGTGTGATTCAGATTTTTGAGCAAGCAGGCATTCCCGCGGGCGTGCTTAACATGGTCGTCGGCTCCGGCAGCCAGGTTGGCGACGAGCTACTCCAACATCCCGACGTTCGCGCCATTTCCTTTACCGGTTCGAACGAGGTTGGCAGCGAACTGTATGCGCAGGGCGCGCGCCGGATGAAGAAATGCCAGTGCGAAATGGGCGGGAAGAATCCGCTGGTCATTCTCGCAGACGCGGATCTACCGCTTGCCGTGGAGTCCACGGTGTTCGGCGCCTTTGCCTCCACGGGACAGCGCTGCACGGCTACCAGCCGCGTCATCATTGAAGAGTCGGTCGCCGACAAATTCGTGCAGCTTCTCGTGGAGCGCGCGGCCAAACTCCACACCGGCAACGGGCTTGAGCCGGGTGTCGATATGGGGCCGGCCGTTGACGAGTCGCAGCTAAAGACCGATCTCCACTACATCGAAATCGGCAAGAAAGAAGCCAAGCTCCTGCTCGGCGGCGAACGCCTCAGCGGCGGGGCATACGATCGCGGTTATTTCGTGCCGCCGACGATTTTCGATCACGTCGCGCCTGATTCCAACATCGCGCAAGAGGAGATCTTTGGCCCGGTGCTTTCAGTAATTCGTGTGCGTGATTTTGACGAGGCGCTGCACGTGGCCAACTCGGTTCGCTTCGGGCTGTCGAGCTCGCTGTATTCCAACGACGCCGCGAAGATATTTGAGTTCATCGACCGCATCGAAACCGGCATCACCCACGTCAATTCCCCAACGGTGGGCGGCGAAGCGCAGCTTCCCTTCGGCGGAATGAAAGCTACCGGCGTAGGCATGCGCGAAATGGGCCGCGGGGCCATCGATTTCTTCACGGAGCTGAAGGCGGTCTATATCGATTTCACTGGACGCAAGCGTGAATCCAACATCTACTAACCGCAAATGAGTGACGTCCACACCGCAACCCTCGCTGCCGATACCATCCGCGAGAGTTCGCTCTACAACAAAGACCTCGCACCCGTTTCCCCAGAGCGCCGGACCTGGCGCACGTACAATTACGCCGCGTTGTGGATCTCCATGAGCGTCAACATTCCTACGTACATGCTGGCCAGCGGCATGATTGCCGGCGGGATGAACTGGAAGCAGGCGCTCTTCACCGTTTTCCTCGGGAACGTGTTGGTGCTGATTCCCATGTTGCTCAACGCGCACGCCGGTGCGCGCTACGGAATTCCGTTTCCGGTTTCCCGCCATACTCCGCGCATTGGTGGCGTGCGGTTGGTTCGGCATTCAGACTTGGATTGGCGGGGAAGCTATCAACGCCATGCTCGTTGCGCTCGCTCCCGGTTGGGGCCACTTCGCGTACGGTCCTGCGATTTGCTTCGCGGCGTTTTGGCTGCTCAACGTGCTGGTGATTTTGCGCGGCATCGAAACCATCCGCTTCCTGCAAGGCATATCCGCGCCATTCTTGCTACTGATCGGCCTCGCGCTGCTGCTCTGGGCGCGCAGCAAAGCTGGCGGATTCGGCCCGATGCTGTCGACGCCTTCGAAATTTCAATCTTTCGGCGAGTTCTTCCGCTTCTTCATCCCGTCGCTCACCGGCGTTGTCGGCTTCTGGGCCACCGTCTCGCTCAATATTCCCGACTTTACGCGCTACGCGCGCAGCCAACGCGACCAGATCGTCGGTCAAGCCCTCGGGCTTCCCGCGACGATGACGTTCTATTCCTTCATCGGCATCGCGGTAACATCGGCCACGCTTATCATCTTTGGGCAAGCGCTATGGGATCCGGTCGCGGTGCTTTCGCGACTCGGCAATCCCTTCGCTGTGGTCCTTGCCATGCTTGCCCTGCTGATGGCCACGCTCAATGTCAACGTCGCCGCCAACGTCGTTTCGCCCGCCAATGACTTCTCCAATCTCTCGCCGCGGCGCATCAGTTTCCGCACCGGTGGGCTGATCACTTGCCTGGTGGGAATCGCCATGCAGCCGTGGAAGCTGATGGCTAATTATGGGAGCTACATTTTTGGGTGGCTGGTCGGCTACTCCGGATTTCTCGGGCCCATCGCTGGCGTTTTGATTTGCGATTATTTTGTGGTGCGCAAGAAAAATTTGGCGCCGCAGGATCTATATCTGCGCGGCGGCCAGTACGAATATTCGCGCGGCTTCAATTGGCAAGCCATCGTCGCGCTTGCTGCCGGCGCCGCCGTGGCCTTCATCGGCTTGCTCCTACCGCCGCTGCGCATCCTTTACAATTACGCCTGGTTCGTGGGGTTCGCGGTGAGCTTCTTCAGCTATCTTGCGCTGGTGAAGGTCAATCAGCCGCAGCCCGTCGCTCAAGCGGCAGACTAAAGGAGCGCCATGGATTTCGGAATCACGATCAAACCTGACCTGACGATCGACCGCATCGAGAGCCTGACACGCCAGGCGGAATCCTCGGGGTTCACTTATGGCTGGATCTTTGATTCCCACGTCATCTGGATGGAGCCCTTCCCGCTGCTCACGCTCATGGCTACAAACACAAAAGCCATGCGCCTGGGCACCTGCGTGACCAATCCCGCTGTTCGCGACGTCACCGTCTCCGCAAGTTTATTCGCCACCTTGAACGTGCTTTCGCACGGCCGCATGCAGCTTGGCATCGGGCGCGGCGACAGCTCGCGCCGTGTCCTCGGCAAAAAGCCCACTACGCTGGAAAACTTGGAAGAGTTTGTGCGGACTTTCCGAACGCTCAACGCGGGGAAATCCGTTGAACTCGACGGCGTCAGCACGCGTTTTCCGTGGGCGACGGCTGGCGTTCCTCCCGTTTGGGTCGCTGGTTATGGACCCAAAGCGCTGCGCACCGCCGGACGCATCGGCGATGGCGTCATTCTGCAATTTGCCGACCCCGATCTGATCGAATGGTGTCTCGGGTTCGTGCGCGAGGGCGCGAAAGAAGCGGGCCGCGATCCCAACAAAGTTCAAGTGATGGCCGCCGCTCCGGTATGGGCTTCCGACGATCTAAAGCTCGCGCGCGAACGCGTGCGCTGGTTTCCCGCGCTCGTTTCGAATCACGTGATGGACCTGATTTCCAAGTACAAGCCCGAAGAACTGCCGAAATCACTCGTTTCCTACGTACAAAATCGCGGCAAGTACGACTACCTGCATCACTGCGAAGTAGGCAGCGATAACGCCGACTTCGTCACCGACGAAATCGTCGATCGTTTCTGCCTGGTCGGCCCCATCGAGCAGCACCGCAAAAAGCTCGAAGCTCTGCGTAAAGTCGGCGTCACCCAATTCAACATCTACCTCATGTGCGGCGACGAAGAAAAAACACTGGAGATCTACGGCCGCGAAGTCCTTCCGCACTACAATAATGCCGTTTCTAAATCTACGGTTTAGGTCGAGGACCGCAAATGCGTTTTGACACGGTAATTCGAAACGGCACGGTGGTGACCGCCGCGGACACGTGTGTCGCGGACATCGGCATCATTGGCGACAAGATCTCCGCCGTCGGCGCGGGGCTCCCCATCGAAAACGCCGGGCGCGTTCTCGACGCGGCGAATCATCTCGTGATCCCCGGCGGCATCGACGTGCACACCCACCTGGACATGCCCTTTGGCGGCACCACCAGCGCCGACGATTTTGAAACCGGCACCATCGCCGCAGCCTTCGGCGGCACCACCACGCTCATCGATTTCGCCATTCAATACAAAGGGCAAACTCTGCGCCAGGCTTTCGACACCTGGATGAAAAAGGCGCAGCCCAAGGCGGTCACCGACTACGCCTTTCACTGCATCATCACCGACCTCGGCAGTGCGCAGCTCGAAGAAATGGGGCAACTCGTTCACGAAGGCGTTACCAGTTTCAAGCTCTTCATGGCCTATCCCGGCGTGTTCATGCTCGACGACGCCACGATTTTTCGCGCCATGCGCCAAGCAGCCAAACATTCCGGCCTAATTTGCATGCACGCTGAAAATGGCGGTGCGATCGATGTCATCGTGCAGCAAGCGCTGGCCGAGGGCAAACGCGCACCGAAGTTTCACGCGCTCACCCGCCCCACAACCGCCGAGGCCGAGGCTACCGGCCGCGCCATCGCGTTGGCGGAAATGGCCGGAGCGCCTGTCTACATCGTGCATCTCTCCTGTAACGAAGCGCTCGAAAAGGTTCGTGAGGCGCGTGACCGCGGCCTGCCGGCCTACGCGGAGACCTGCCCGCAATATCTATATCTTTCGCTGGAAAATATGGACGCGCCCGGCTTCGAAGCCGCGAAATACGTGTTCACACCGCCGCTCCGCGAAAAATGGCACCAGGAAAAACTCTGGCAAGGGCTTGCCAAAGACACGCTGCAAGTCGTTTCCACCGACCATTGCCCGTTCTGCTTCAAGGAACAAAAGGAGCTAGGCAAGGACGACTTCACCAAGATCCCTAACGGAGGTCCAGGGATTGAACATCGGCTTAGCTTGATTTACACCGGTGGCGTGCATGGAAAGCGATTTTCGCCAAACCGCTTCGTGGAGCTCGTCGCCACGACTCCGGCAAAACTGTTCGGCCTGTATCCTCGCAAGGGCACGATTGCGGTGGGCTCCGACGCCGATCTCGTCATCTTCGATCCCAATCAAGAAGAAACCATCAGCGCGAAAACGCATCACATGCGCGTTGACTATTCCATGTTTGAAGGCATCCGCATCAAAGGCGTTCCCCGAACCGTGCTTTCTCGCGGCCGCACGGTCATTGAGTCCGGGAAATTCGTAGGCCGCCCCGGCTCGGGCCAATTCCTCCGCCGCCAAACCTACGCGGGCGTCTAGACAAGCGTAAGTCGAACCCAAAGCGTTCGCTCAAAAAAGTTCGCGCCTTCGAAGCATCTCTGCTTAACTTAGCGCCACCTTCTGCTCATACGTGTCATAACTCGCTGCGATGCCGCGGATTTCCTCCAGCGTTTGTTCACGTCGCAGCACGCCATTTTCCAGTACCGTTTCGAGCTGATCTCCAACCCGGTCAGAGGCTGCTTCATCGACCTTGATGGTGACAAATTCCTGGCCTTCCTTCAGCACGATGAACCGGCCGGCGCGTGAATCCTTCCCGGGATCGGTGACCGGCTGCTTATAAACGTCGTGCCACTGCCCATCGATGTCGATTGCGGAGCATTTCAGCGCGAAACGCAATGTGTCACGATTAATCTGCTGCAAGAGCGCTCCGCCCATGCCGAAACTCCAGTTGTCCATGGACCAGCCCTTCCGAGTTAGCTGGAAAATCATATTTTGAATAGTGTGGTAATTCACGCCGTCGCCTTGGATGAAGCGAACCTGCGGGGTAAGAACCTTCCAGCCTTTGCGGTTCACTTCGTAGCCGAATTTCTCGGCGGCGATGTTGAAAATCTCTTCAAGAACGGCAACCGCCTCGCCACTATCGGGGCGAATGACCAGCGTGCCTTTACGCTGCATCACTTTGTCGTGCAGCTTGCCGCCCCATAAATTGCGAACAGCGTTGTAGATGTCGTAGGAATCGCTGACGCAAGCGACGATTCCTTCCGGAACATTGTTAAGCACGTTTTCAAACGCATCCACCTCCTGTTCGCGGCCCCACGCGGTCATGGCGGAATGCTCCGATGCAGGAATGCTGAGTCCGGGCATGTCCGCGCCGTAATATTGCTGGAGCAGTTCGATGCCTGCGAGATTATCGGTGCCGAGGAAATTGAAGAGGTGCGCGGCGCCGCCGATGGCCGCGGATTCACGGCTGCTCACGCCGCGGAAACCGAAATCGTGCAGCTTGTAGGGCAGCAGTGCGGGATCTCCGGTGCGCACCAGAGCTTCGCCAATGACTTGCTTCACCGCGCGGCTCAGCGTGGCAACCGTTACGGGATACCACACTTGAAGCAACACGGTCTCGGCCCAGTTCGTCAGCCAGTAAAATTCCGGGTCGGTATTTTCGATGGTGATGATGGCGTTCTGCGCGGCGACGACCGATCCTTCTTTCACCGCCTTGATACGCAGCGGCAAAATGCCGCCGTATTTTGCGTAAAGGCTTTTCCAACCGGCGTAGTTGAAACATTTCGGATTTCCTCCGAAATGTTTATTCGCGAATTTTCTTGCTTCCTCGATGTCTTCACTGGTGAAAACCTTGCCGGCAAAATTCGCTTTAACGATGTATTGCAGCCCCGCGACTTCGGCATGGTCGAAAAAACCGCCGCGCGAGCAGACGTAGGAATAAATGAAGCGCGTGTTGGGAGGATATTGCCACCAATGCGTGAGCTTGTAGCTATCGGTGTTGAGTATGGGGTTGAGGCGAAGAGGCTGAATGGCGATCTCCATGCGATGCCGAGCTCGTTCCTACACTGAAGGCGCGAAGTACCGTCATGGCTGGTCCAGCGTGAAGGCCAAGAATTGAAGCCGCTGGTCGCGCTGGATTTGCAGTACTACCGGTGCGCCGGGTTGCAGCGATTTTAACGCGCCGCGCAAGCGCTCCAGGGTGGTCATGGGCTGCCCGTTGAGACTACGGATTACGTCGCCGGCAGCCAGGGGAATATCCGCGCCTTCACTGGAGCGAGCTACGACGATGATTCCAAACGGATCGCGAAGGTCTTCCGCCATGGCGGCGATTTTCTGATCGATTTCAACGCCAATGATGCCGAGCGGGCGCACCAGATTTTTCTCGGGGTCGGCCAGGGAAGCAATTTGGTCCATTTCGTGCGGCGTCTCGACCACGGGAATGTCAAACGCGAGCTTTTCCTTGCCGCGCAAAACTTCCAGATGCACTCTGGCGCCGGCATCGACGGACATCAACCGAAAGGAAACGTAAGGAACGCTATCGGCCGCGCGACCATCGACGGTGAGCAAGACATCTCCAACGCGCACTCCCACGGCTAACGCGGGGCTTCCCGGGAGAACATCGGAAACGATCACGCCATAACTCCGCGGAAGATTCAGAGCCGCCGCGAGGATCGGGGAGATGGTCTGCATGCCGATGCCGACTTGCGCGCGGTGTATGTGGCCGAATTTGCGAAGCTGCTGATATGCGACCCCGACGACGCTGCTGGGAATGGCGAAGCCGAGCCCTTCGTTTCCCCCGGACTGCGACAGGATAAAGGTGTTGACGCCGATCACTTCACCCTCGACGTTCACCAGCGGTCCGCCGGAATTGCCAGGATTGATAGGCGCATCGGTCTGAATGTAAACCATCGGAGAATCCGGATCGGTTTGGCGCGCGACGGACGAGACCACACCCAAGGTGACGGTGTTGCGCAGGCCTTGGGGGCTGCCGAAGGCCAGAACGATTTCGCCTTGGTGCACATTGCGATACGACGCCAGAGAAAGCGCTGCGAACTTTACGTTGTCGACTTTCAGCAGCGCGAGATCGATGTCCCGAGCCACACCGACCACCCGGGCCGGCACGATATTCGTACGCGCGGCAAGAATGGCTTGCAGCGAACCGTCGGAAGCGCCCTCCGGCACAACGACCTGAACACGCTGCGCGCCGGCAACAACGTGTGCGTTGGTGACGATGTACCCCGCGGGGTCGATGACAAAGCCGGAGCCGATAGCACGCTGCCGGCCAATCACCACGGCGGTGCTGCCGCGCTCACCAGACTCGATGGGGCCGTAGCCGGTGACCAGTATTTGAACGACGCTGGGCGAGACCCTCTTGATCAGCGCGTCGACGGATTCGTTGAGTTTACGAAGTGTGTTGTCGCCACGGTCCTGAGCGGCAGCGCATGTGCAATGAAATGCAGCGAAGAACGCAAGGATGGCAGCAAAAAACGCGCTTCGGGCGCGGTTGCGCCGGCAATCACTCATAGAAGCCTCGTGGCGATGCTGCACCCGAGCATATAACGGGAAGCAGCCGCCACCAAAGGCCCTAGGTGAGCGTTGGGATATACCGTGTCGTGCTGGACCTTATGGTAGCCGCGCCCGGTCGGCATGCTGCCTGACTGCACAAGCGGGTGTGGCGTGAAACGGCTTCACATTGCCGGCGGGGCACGCGGCCTGTCCATCCCCGCGCCACAAGGGCCAAAAAATGCGAACATGGCTTGTCGCTTTTCTTAGCGAAGTGAATCTAAGAATCCATGCCACGAATACAGACAACCGAAGATCGCAAGCTGGAAGAAGCCAGGGCAAAGAAAAAGCATTGGAAGCGTTGGGGGCCGTACCTGTCGGAGCGGCAATGGGGTACGGTGCGCGAAGACTATAGCGCCGGTGGTACCGCGTGGGAGTTTTTTCCGCACGATCATGCGCGCTCGCGGGCATACCGCTGGGGCGAAGATGGAATCGGGGGGATTAGCGACCGGCACCAGATGATTTGTTTTGCGTTGGCGATGTGGAATGGGCGCGATCCCATCTTGAAGGAAAGGCTTTTTGGCTTGACCGGCAACGAGGGGAATCATGGGGAAGACGTCAAGGAGCAGTATTTCTATCTCGATTCAACCCCGACGCACAGTTACATGCGCATGCTGTACAAGTATCCGCAGGCGGCGTTTCCCTACGCGCAATTGGTGGAAGAGAACCGCAGGCGAGGCAAGAATCAGCCGGAATTCGAGCTGCTCGATACTGGCGTGTTCGCGGAAAATCGCTACTTTGATGTGTTCATCGAGTACGCGAAAGCGGACGTCGAAGACATTTTGATACGGATCACCGCCGTGAATCGCGGGCCGCAGAGCGCCGAGCTGCAATTGCTGCCATCGCTGTGGTTTCGCAATACCTGGTCTTGGGGAAGGGACTTGCGGCGGCCTTCGGCGCAGGTGGCGACTTTTGTCGCTGGAAGCGCATGCGCGGAGTTGCAACACTGGCAGTACGGAAAACGCTGGCTGTTGTGCGAGGGGCAGCCGGAACTGCTTTTCACGGAAAACGAAACGAATAACGCGCGCCTCTTTGGTGGACGGAATCGTTCCTACGTTAAGGATGCGTTTCACGAATATGTGATTCACGGGGATAAAGCCGCGGTGAATCCGAAGCAGATGGGCACGAAGATGGCAGCGCTGTATCGCTTGCAGCTGGCGCCAGGCGAATCGGTGACGCTGAAGCTCCGGCTGACGGATATGGAGCCGCTCGGCGCGATGGACACCAATTCCCCCATGGTGGGAACGATCAACGCGCCGGGACATGCCGAACGCGCAGAGGGCGTTCCCGGTACGAACGATTTTGGTGCCGGCTTCGATGGCCTTTTTGCACTGCGAAAGAAAGAGGCCGATGAGTTCTACGCTTCCCGCATCCCGAAAGAATTGGCGGATGATGCCAAGCTGGTGATGCGGCAAGCTTTCGCGGGAATGATGTGGTCCAAGCAGTTTTATCACTACGACGTGCACACCTGGCTCGAAGGGGATCCCGCCGGTCCTCCGCCTCCGCAGGAGCGTTGGAAGGGCCGCAACCACGACTGGACGCACCTCTACAACGACGACATCATCTCCATGCCGGACAAATGGGAGTATCCGTGGTATGCGGCATGGGATTTGGCGTTTCACACTATTTCGATCGCCTTGGTGGACCCGGATTTCGCCAAGGAGCAACTCGTTCTCTTGCTGCGCGAGTGGTACATGCATCCGAACGGACAGTTGCCCGCCTATGAGTGGGCTCTTAGCGACGTGAATCCCCCCGTGCATGCCTGGGCCGCTTGGCGCGTATACAAGATCGAGCGGCGGTTGCGCGGGGCAGCCGATCGCGCGTTTCTGGAAAGAGTGTTTCACAAGCTGCTGCTGAATTTCACGTGGTGGGTGAACCGCAAAGATCCCGAAGGCATGAATATCTTCCAGGGCGGATTCTTGGGGCTGGACAATATCGGAGTGTTTGACCGTTCCGCGCCGCTCCCCACCGGCGGGCATCTCGAGCAGTCCGACGGCACCAGTTGGATGGGCATGTATTGCTTGAACATGTTGGCCATTGCGTTGGAGTTGGCGAAGGAAGATCCCGCGTATGAAGACGTGGCCAGCAAGTTCTTCGAGCATTTCGTGCACATCGCGCACGCCATGAACGACATGGGTACCGATGGGCGCTCGCTGTGGGACGACGAAGACGGTTTCTATTACGACGTGCTGCAATTGCCCAATGGCGAAGAGCATTTTCTGAAAATTCGTTCGATGGTCGGACTCATTCCCCTGTTTGCCGTGGAAACCCTCGAGCCGGAAATGATCGAGCGCTTGCCGGGCTTCCAGCGGCGCATGCAATGGTTCATGGACAATCATCCGGACGTTCCGCAGCACATTGAAAGCACGCAGCGGTCGGCACGGGGAGTTCGGCGCCTGTTGTCGCTGGTCAACCGGCGGCAATTAAAGCGCGTCCTGACGCGCATGCTGGATGAGTCCGAATTCTTGTCGCCCTACGGAATACGCGGGTTATCGCGATTCCACGCGGATCATCCGTATGAAGTTGCGGTGAACGGTCACGTGAACCGCGTGGACTATGAGCCCGCGGAATCGACAACCGGCCTCTTTGGCGGCAACTCAAACTGGCGCGGGCCGATCTGGTTTCCCGTGAATTATTTGCTTATCGAGGCGCTTCAGAAGTTTCATTACTATTACGGCGAGGATTTCAAAGTGGAGTGCCCGGCGCATTCCGGCAGCGAAGCGGACCTGTGGCAGGTGGCGGGCGAGATCTCGCGGCGGCTGATCCGGATTTTCATGCGCGGCAAGGACGGCCGGCGGCCAGTGGCCGGTGGCACGGAGATTTTCAACAACGATCCGCATTGGAAGGACTTGATCCTGTTTCACGAATGTTTTCATGGGGACAACGGCGCAGGCATCGGCGCGAGTCACCAGACGGGATGGACAGGCTTGGTGGCAAAACTGATCGAGCAGAGTGGTGAGTAGCAACGCTCCGGCGGCGGAGATTCGCGAGGCGAGTGCGCGGGATTTGCCGATGAACAAGTGGTTAAGGCGCTAAAGCATGAACGTGACCATACAATTCGGCCGCGACGTCTGCGGCAACCTGGAGGAGGCGGAGTCGCGCGAGTGGTTGGTAACCAACGGTATCGGTGGGTATGCCTCGGGAACGATCGCCGGGGGCATGTCGCGGCGCTATCACGGATTGCTCATGGCCGCGCTGAAGCCGCCAGTGGGGCGCACGCAACTGGTCGCGTGGATGGACGAAATCGTGCGGGACGGCGGCACAGAGTTTGCGCTGGCCACGCATCGCTGGGCGAGCGGCGCGGTCAAACCAACGGGATTTCAGCATATTGAGAAGTTTTGTCTGGAAGATACAACGCCGGCATGGACCTATGCCCTCGGCGACGCCCGGCTGGAAAAGCGTGTTTGGATGTCGCAGGGCTCGAACACCACGTATGTACAATACAAGCTAGTGCAGGCAAGCGGTTCGCTGGAGATGGAGCTGAAGGCGCTCGTGAATTACCGGGACTTTCACGCCATGACCCACGCCGGAGACTGGCAGATGCGTGTCGAGCCCGTCGAGCACGGTGTGAGGGTCGTGGCCTTCGATGGGGCCACGCCCTTTTATCTGAAGAGCGCGGAAGCTGCTTGCGAGGCGCGGCACGATTGGTATCGCGATTGTTTCCTTCCAGTGGAAAGGAAGCGCGGGCTGGACGATCGCGAGGACCAACTATTTGCGGCTCTGTTCCGCGCGAAACTGGAAGTGGGCAAGAGCTTCGCAATTGTTATGAGCACGGAAGACGCGGCCGTGCTCGACGCAGAAGGGGC
>WNFO01004165.1_pt1 | contig 12430 bp, 10 predicted proteins | sample 5400251 | NCBI WGS metagenome assembly WNFO01 (sample SAMN13153354, study PRJNA577476) | soil metagenome | isolation source: 100 cm saprolite under Madrone tree | place: USA:California | collected 2016-06-14
ATGTACCTGCCGGAAACTGTGGGCGCTGGGTGCGCATTCATCGATTATGACAGCGACGGCTGGATGGACGTTTTCCTGGTCAACAGTGGCAAGTGTGATTTCTTCGACCCCCAGCCACCCCTCCGCAACGCGCTATACCGGAACAACCGCGACGGAACGTTCACTGACGTAACCGAAAAGGCTGGAGTCGGCGGCAGCGGGTATGGCATGGGCGCAGCGGTCGGCGATTACGACGGCGATGGCTTGCCCGACCTTCTCGTTACCCAATACAATGGCGTGATTCTCTATCACAACAACGGTGACGGCACGTTCACCGATGTGACCCGGAAAGCCGGCCTGCCCACCAAGGGCTGGGCATCGAGTGCGGTCTGGTTTGACTATGACAACGACGGAAAACTCGACCTCTTTGTCTGCCGGTTTGTGGATTTCGACAAGTCCAAGAACAGGTTTTGCGGGAACCGTGAGACCGGTGACCGCTACTATTGTATCCCACGCATTTACGACCCAATGCCCAGCTGGTTGTTCCACAACAATGGCGACGGCACTTTTACAGACGCCAGCAACGAGTCTGGGATCTCGAAGTCTTTCGGCAAGGCTTGGGGCGTAGTCGCCTGCGACATCAATAACGATGGGTACATGGATCTATTTGTTGCCAATGACACGGTGGCGAACTTTCTATTTGTTAATCGCAGTAATGGGAAATTCGAGGAAATAGGCTTGCAGGCCAACGTGGGCTACAGCGTCGAGGGTCGCGCCCGATCTGGGATGGGCGCGGACTCCGCCGACTACGACCAAGACGGCTGGATGGACCTGTTCGTCACTAACGTAGACCAAGAGATGTATTCCCTCTACCACAACAATCGCGATGAGACCTTCGATGATATGGCTATCCCTTATGGGATCGGCAAGGCCACGCTGCTCATGAGCGGGTGGGGCGTGAAATTCTTCGATTATGACAATGACGGCACCCTCGACCTTTTCCTTGCCAACGGCCACCCTGACGACAAAATCCAGGAGCATTCCAGCGAAGTGAAATACCGCGAACCTATGTTGCTCTTTCACGGCACGGGCCGGGGATTCGAGAACGTGACGGCCGGCAGCGGCCCCGTTTTCTCAAAGCCATATGCAGCGCGCGGCATGGCGGTGGGCGATTTCAATAACGACGGCGCCCTCGATGTGCTGGTCGCAATCAACAACGGATCGCCTCTGCTACTCAAGAATCAGGTTGGCCGGCAAAACCATTGGTTGGGTGTGAGACTGGTCGCAAAGCGAGCCAATCCTGACGCCGTGGGCGCGCTGATTACCTGGCAAGCCGGAGACCTGAAGCGATCACACTTCAAGACGGGGGCGGGAAGTTATCTGGCCTCTCACGATCCACGTGTGGTATTGGGCATTGGCAGGCGTACCCAGATCGACTGGGTGGAAGTCAAGTGGCCGCTGCCAAGCGGCCGCTTGGAACGTTTCACCAATCTGCCCCTCGATCAATACATCACGCTCGTTGAAGGGCAGGGGGACCTGGTGCGAAAACCTTGATCAGTTCTTTGCCTCGGAGAGCTTCCAGACCTTGTTCGCGTTCAAGCGACGGTCGCCGAACACTGCGAGGCGGTCCGCCAAATGGTATTCGGGAATTAGTGCCACCCTCTTTCCTATAAATTACTCTATGTTCGGGTCCCCGGGGAAAAGCTCCGGTACTGTTGAAGCGTAGAAAGCCCATGCCTCTTATGTCCGGACCATTCTCGCAGCCAAGCCACTGTCAAGGGCGAACGAAGGGAGCCCTTAGCGGGCCGACCCCTTGACAGCGGCGAGAGCGGAGGGTGTGCTGGAGAGGCCGGTTCTCGCATTCGCGTAGATTTGATTGAGCACGTTGTTTTCTTGGGGAATCGCACCCTGCATTGATCACGCGTTTGAGGGGCAGACCATGTTCGGCCATTCGATCCAAGATGAGCCGAGTATCGAAGGCAGTGCCTTCGATCGCCGCAAAGAGTCCATCCCGAGCGGTGTTCAAGCAGGTCCCAACCGAACGTAATCCCTCGCAAATTCGGGTTTACAAGCAGCGACAGAGCTCCGTCGTTCACGCCCAACGATTTCGTCTGAGGCACAGGAGCACCCTGCTGCTCAAACGTATTGTGCGCATAATGCAGAGCTATCACTCATCCAGCTAATGGTAGCGGCCTTTGCTGATGCCCCGCGGAGAGCGATTTCCGCCGGCGAGATTCGACGGTGTCAGATTCTTTTCCCGCACCGATGTGGAGCCCCGCAAACCCCAGAATGCGGCAAGTTTTCCATCCCGATCATACGGTAGTGTCGGCGCTGAGAAGATCCACAATTGTTGCTCGGGCCGCCTGTACCACTACCGTGCCACGATCCGGCCTTCTCAGTGTGGGGCTAGGCTGTGGGCGAAAAGCAGATTCCCCAAATGCTTGAGAATATTGAGAAGCGACAGCCAGGAAGGGACCGATTCGAGCCTGTGTGAGTGGGTTTTCGCCGCTGCGTGGCCAACGCCTATTGTGTAGCCGTGAAATGGGCCTGCAGCGTAGAAGCGATAGACGTCTCAAAGTTGTTGTTTGACTCCAAATCCCAGTATTCCCGCTGCTGCGCGAACTGATCCCCGTTTTGGCCGTAGCCGCGGAAGCTGGCACGAATCACCGTGCGTGCAAACCCGTTTGCCACTTGCACGGAAACGACGCGCAAGAGGACTACTCCTCCTGTCCAGCTTATCCTGGCCATATTTGTGTTCCTTTTGGTAGCGCCCAGCAGTTCGTCTTTGTTGAGCTCCCGCGCGATCGTCCAGGAGTCTTCGGTCACACGTTCCTGGCTGATTTTCCATTGCTGACTCCGGGTGTATGCCTGTAAGTATTCTTGAATCTCCAGCGGGGGGAAGGCCAGTTCGATACAAGCCCCTGCTTTAGTTTGTGGCGCTTCCTTTGCATGCTTCGGCCGCTTCTTCTTGGCCTCGGGTCCGGCACTGTCCCACCCCTCCGCGCACGACCTGACGACGACACTCGTCCCTGTGTCTTGGTGAGGTACAGCTGCTGATGCCGACATCAGCAAGGAAAACAGGAAATGAAACATTATTGGCATAGTGTACCGAAGAATTTCGATCAGCACCTGTCAAAAAAGAATGCGGGTCTGCTACCGGGACGCGCCTACCCCGGCAAGACTGACTCCTGAACTTAGCGCAATTCACGCCGGCCACTGCTACAAGCCCGGGACCGGCGCGACCAGGGACGTGGTATACGGTGGGCGGGCTTGTTTTGCGATCTCACCGAGATTGCCATGACCTGGCAGGGGGCAGAATGAAAAACGTTTGCCAAATCTTCATACGATTCATACTGATCGCCGGATTTACGGCCCAGGTCAGTGCTCAAGAGAAGTCCCCGCCTGATAGTTCTCGGCCGCTCGTCTTGACGGAAGCCATTCCCTTGCTCGGCGTGCAAGGACGTTTCGATCATTTTGGTTTTGATCGGAAAAACCAATTGTTCGTTGCCGCGCTGGGCAACAATTCAGTCGAAGTGATCGACATCGGCGCAAGAACGCGAGTCCACAGCATCACCGGAATCCCAAATCCCCAGGGGTCGTCTACGCTCCGGAAACGAGGAATTTGCGGCCAGTAAGCAAGGGCCAGCTGTATATCTATGACGCCGCCACACTTGAACTAGTCAAAGCGATTGAATTTCACGGCGACGTCGATAATCTCCGTTATGACGTTCCCAATCAGCGCGTCTACGTCGGTTTCGGCGACGACGAAACGGGCGCCATTGGATCGGTTGACGCCACACGAATGTTGGCCTTGACGAAAACGCCAACCTGGACGGCTAAGGTGCACCCAGCGAACCTCATGGTAGCCTCCGAGGGCGATCAGATTTGGACAGTCAGGGGCTGTGCGATCGGATAGCTAATCGCAGGCGTGGTCCAACCTCTGGACCAACACCCTACCTTGCCTGGCCTTATTGCGATTCTAGATGTGGGCAATTAAGGAATTGCTTGACAGCTTGTATTATATGGTGGTACAGCGGCTATACCTATTCTGTGGGGGAGGTCCTCATGCAGTGTGTGATCCTGGCTAAACTGGCTCGAGGTCTGGCGGTGGTTTGCGTCGCATTGCTCGTTGGCGCCGCAGCTCACCCGCAAGGCAGCACCGGCAGAATTCTGGGGGTTGTCACTGACCAGTCTGGCGGTAACGTGGCCAACGCCGGCGTGACAATCACGGACGTCGCTCGGGGCGTGGCTCAGACATTGACCACGGATTCAGATGGAGCATACGTTGCCTTGAACCTTCTGCCCGGCACTTATACTGTGCGTGCCGAATTTAAGGGTTTCAAGACTTTTGAGCGCAAAAATATCTTGGTAGAGGTTGGCAAGGACGTGCGCATCGACGCCGTCCTCCAACCCGGCTCGACCAACGAGACCATTACCATCACCGAGCAAGTTCCCATGGTGGACACGACCTCCACCACCTTGGGCGGAACGATCAGTAATGAAATCATTAACGACCTGCCACTGAATGGCCGCAACTACCAGAACCTTATTTCCCTCCGTCCTGGCACAGCAGTCTACCCGGGCGGCGGCCCTTGGACCCAGACCACCAACGGCATTCGGCCTGAAGACACGAGTTTCATCGTCGACGGGATCACCAATGACGAAGCTTTCATGGGCCTCAGCGTGACCAACGCGGCCGCAGTTCTCGGCGATGCGGCGACTCTTATACCCATCGATGCCATCCAGGAGTTCAATACACAGGTCAATCCCAAGGCCGAATTCGGCTGGAAGCCTGGCGCCATCACCAGCGTCGGCTTGAAGTCAGGCACCAACGAGGTACACGGCACGGCATATGCTTTTGGTCGCTCCGACTCTTTTGATGCTCGCAACTACTTCGATCCCGTTGGCACGGACAAAACTCCCGTCGAGCTCGAGCAATTCGGTGTCACTGGTGGGGGACACATCATCAAAGACAAACTCTTTTACTTTGGCGCGTTTGAAGCTCAGCGTTACACGGTTGGCAACGCGCTTCCGGGACACGTCCCGACAACGGCCCCCATCACCGGTGGCACCGGTAATGGCTGCGCCGTATTGACCATCGGCGACTGCACGATTAGCATCGCCGACGCAACCAATGACCTTAAGGCAAACAATCCGAATTTTGTCGTCAACCCTCTCAGCAGTTATTTGCTGGGATTTTACACTTCCAACGCGGGGCAGGGGACGTTTGTATCGCTCAACTATCCGAACGAGAACAGCTCAAAGAACGCCATCGGGAAAGTGGATTACCACATCAACGATCATAACGCCTTTAGCGGCTCCTATTTCTTCGGCAATGACACCATCGTGGGCATGGACTTCTTCGAGCTTCTTGCGCAATTCCGCACCAAGGTTCATTCCCGCGCACAGACGGTCGCCGGTCACTGGGCCTGGACACCGAATTCCGCCTGGGCCAACGAGTTCCGCACAGGCTTCACGCACTACGTTCTCCAGATTCTGCCCGACGATCTCACTTTCCCTTACAAGATCAACACCGGCATTTCCAACCCCTTATTGAGTGGAATTCCGGACGTCCGGATCGGGTTGGGCGGCGGCTTCTTCTCCCAGCTGGGTTCCTTCCACAACTTTCCGAAGATCGTCGGGCCCGATAAGGTCTATGACTTTATTGATCAGGTCTCTTATTTGCGGGGCAAGCATGCCTTCAAGTTCGGCGGTGAATTCCGCGACGATCTAGTCCATCAAGCCACTTACCGGGCCGGACGAGGCCGCATCAAATTTGCTGATCTGGAATCCCTTCTCGCGGGCACACCGGGGAACACCACCTTTTTGGCCGGAGATCCCACGCGCAACATAACGCAGGGGCTTTACGCCGGATACGCCCAAGATGACTGGCGAATTACGCCTAGGGTAACCATAAACCTCGGGTTTCGCTACGAGTACCAGGCGGTTCCCACCGATTCTAAGAATCTCCTCGGCAACTGGGAACCCAGTGTAGGACTCGAGCAGGTGGGCAAGAACATCAGTTCCATCTACCGGGGCGATCACAAAAACTTCTCGCCACGCTTTGGCGTCGCCTGGGATGTCACCGGCAAGGGCACCACCATCGTCCGCTTCGGCGGAAGCATCCTTTACGACCTGCTGTCCATGAGCACGTTTATGTCCCAGCAGAACACTCAGAACACTGTCACCTTGGGTTTGGGAACTGTCCCCGCGGGAGCTACAATTGTCACCTGTTCTGCAAGTTGCCAATCCACAACCGGCGTGCCCGTCGTGACCAACCCCGTCGGGAACCTGGTCACCACCGGCATAACAATTCCTGGAGCGAGCCTCACCTGGAAAGATCAGACCACCGCCATTTATCCGTCCAGCGTTACCGGGCTAGTCCAGTGCGGTGATGGTCAGATGCCAGCGGCCACCGTCGCAAACCCAAATCCCGTCGCGGACCCCGGGCCTTGCGACACCTTCGCCATGAATCGCAATTTCCGCACTCCTTATGTAGAGAACTGGACACTCGGCGTCCAACACGCTTTTTCCGGCAAGCTCGGTCTCGACGTCACTTACGTGGGTAACCACGGCGTGAAACTTCCCGGCGTCGTTGATCTCAATCAACCCGCTCCGACAACAGGTACTCCGGTGCTCCCTTTTGCCTCCCAATTCCCGTATCTCGGCTTTATCAACTACCTTTCGAATTTTTACGGGTCGACCTACCACGGCTTGCAAACGACTCTCACCGCCCGCAATTATCATGGCCTCGATTTCGTGGCGGGTTATACTTATTCCCACGCCTTGGATGACATGTCGTCAAACTGGGTGGCATTCCTCCCCCAAGACAGCGCGCATCCGCTCTTGGACCATGCCAGCAGCGACGAGGACATTCGCCACCGCTTCACTTTTTCCGTGACCTACTCGCTTCCCGAGAAGAAGACCAAGAGTCAGCTTCTGGAGGGTTGGCAACTCAATACCATCATAAGCCTTCAGAGCGGCCAACCGTGGAATGTCAACGATCAGGCGAATGGCTTCAGTGGCACCGGCGAACTTTCCGACCGCTGGGATTTCTTTGGCAATCCATCCGATTTCAAGTCCATCGGTCCAAACGGGATTCCCTGCTTCGGCGCGGGCGGCGGCGGTGCATGCACAGGCGCCACCATTCCAGTCGCTTGCACGAACGCGGCCATGTCAGTTGGTGCAAGTACGCTGGCTTCGCTGAACGCGGCTGGCTATTGTTACATGGTCCGCAATTCAATCCTGATACCCAATGGTTTTGGGACCTTTGGCTCCATGGGCCGCAACATTTTCCGGGATACCGGTTTCCACAACGTCGATCTCTCTATCAGCAAGAGCTTTAAGCTCCGGGAACAGGTCAAGGCGCAGTTCCGTGTGGAAACTTTCAACATTTTCAATCATCCCAATTTCGCCAATCCCAATGGCGCCACCAGTGGCTATGGCCAAGGGGCAACCGCCGATCCGTCGCAGGCTGGTGCATTCGGCTGCGGCTGCTCCACTCCGGACAACGCCGCCTTCAACCCTGTTCTCGGCTCGGGCAGCAACCGCGCGATTCAGTTGGGTTTGAAGTTCACCTTTTAACTCGGTTGGATACACTTGGAAACAAGAGAGGGGCCGGACATGCATCCGGCCCTTTTTCCATGTATAACCGATACCACGATTCCAGGGAGGGCAGAAAAGAGTGAGACGCTTTATTATCCGTGCGCTTGCCACTGGCGTCGCGGTCGGCGTCATGCTGGCTACGCAGTCTGGCTGGCGCGCCATGGCCGCCACTGATGAACCATCGCTTCTCCAGATCGACAACGATTTTGTGCAGGCCGTTTCGAAACACGACATGGCGACGCTCGGAAGGCTGCTCGACGCAGATTTCACTTGGACGGACGGAGACGGAAAGACGCGAGCCAGGGCTGATGTCCTCAAGTCCCTGCCTACGCCCGCACTTGGCAGCGAAACGGGGGCGCAACTTAAGCCGCGCACCTACGGTCAGGTTGGCGCGGTGATGTCCGGCCGCGACAGAGTCCACGTTCTGCGCATCTGGGTGAAGCGTCCGGCAGGCTGGCGTTTGATCGTCTATCATGAGGTCGCTCTGGGTCAGCAGGCCGCGACCGCGCCAGGCTTCGGCGTGAATGACTGCCAGAATCCTTGCAAGACGGTGCCATTCAAACCGAAAACCGAGGCGGAACAGGCCATAATTGCTTCCTGGCAGGCGCTGGAGACGGGCGTTACCAACCATGACGCTTCCGCCTGGTCACCGCACATCGCTGAAGAGTTCGTCATGCTCGGCTCGAGCAACGATCATCCACTGAGCAAGGCCGATCGCATCGCAACTCTCAATTTGCAGAAGCAAACCGGCCATGGTTCGGCGCCCGCCCCGCTGGTTTCGGCGCAGATGTTTGATTTTGGAGATGCCGTGGTGATGACCTGCCTCCATCAGCCGTATTCTGGCAAGCCGGTCCATGTGAGCCGCTTGTGGATCAAGCGAAACGGTCAATGGGTCATGTCCATCAGCTATCAAACTACGATTCAGGCTGCTCCGGCCAAAGCCAGCTAGAAATTGCTCGGTCACGACCACCATCGCCGGGAAACGCGGAACGCTGCATGAAATGTCTCGTCAAGCACGCACTCGTTGGTGGCATCGTGTGCTTCGCCGCCATCGCTGCTTTTTCAAGCAGTCACTCTTCTGCTTCCAGTGCCGATCAGGAAGTATTGGAGGCCGATCGTGCTTTGGTCCGCCTCCTTAGCTTGGGAGACAAGACTTCTCCCCAGGACCATCTCGCGCTCGACGAACTCTTGGACAAGGATTTCATTTGGATCGATTCGAATGGAAAGAGCTTGATTAAGCCTGAGATCCTCAAGAATTTTCCCGCCCTCGCGAACCCCGACGCTGAACTGCAGGAACACACCTACGGCCGCTCCGCGGTTGTCCGAGCGAACCGTGGAAGAGTGCAAGTGATGCGTGTGTGGGCCCGGCGGGCGTCAGGATGGCGGCTCATGCTCTACCAGGAGGTCACATTGGTCGTGAAGTCAGAGCCGCCCGTCGCGGACGGAGCGGGAATGAGCGACTGTGAAAATCCTTGTAAGGACATCCCATTCCATCCACAGACGCCATCCGAGAAGGAGGTAATCGCTTCGTGGCAGGGAGTGATGAGAGCGATGGCGCTCAAGGATGCCGGTGCTTACGCGCCGCTGATTGCTGAGGAGTTCCTGGCGACCGACACGCATCATGACCGAGCGTACAGCAAGGCCGACCGCATCGAGCAAATTAACAAGCAGAAGCAGTCGGGAGTCCAGTCTGTGCCGCCGCCTCTAGTGTCCGCCCGCATGTTCGACTTTGGCGATACGGTCATGATGATTGCGCGCGAGCAGCGCGCGAACGCCAAAGCCTATTTCAATACACGCATGTGGGTGAAGCGTGAAGGACGCTGGCAGATGCTTTTCAGTTTTAATACCAGGATTGAGTAGAATGTTCCAATGGTGAAAACAAAACCCGTCAAAGTGGGCATCGTGGGGCTTGGCCGCTGGGCCAAGGTGCTGACCCGCACCTGCGCCAATTCACAAGAAATAGAAATTGTCGCCGGCTACAGCCGCTCCGAAGAAAAACGTCAGGCATTCGAACAGCAACTTGGCGTTCCCTCTGTCCCCGACATGAAGACGATGCTCTCAAATCCCGAGATTGCGGGCGTAATCCTCACCGTTCCTAACGAGCAGCATCTTCCCGTTGGCGCCCAAGTCGCCAAGGCCAAGAAGCACGTCTACACCGAGAAACCCATCGCCAGCACGCTCGAAGACGGATTGAAGATCGCGGCTCTAGAGCAGCAGTACGGAATCACCGTTACCGTAGGCCATAGCGCGCGATTGATGGCGGGCATACGCCAAATCCGGGCCGCGATCGACAGCGGCGAGCTGGGCCTCATCGCATTCATGGAAGCGAACTTCTCGAATGAGCGCGCGCTGGAGCTCACCCCCAAGGCCTGGCGCTGGTACAAGGACAAAGCGCCGGGAGGGCCGCTGTCACAGTTGGCGATCCATCAGTTCGACGTCCTCCATTATCTCGGCGGAGAAGTCGTCGAAGCCAGCGCGATGGCCGCTAAACTTTCTCCGGTGGGCGCTGAAGTCGACGATCAGTCCATGACCCTTCTCAAATTCGCCGATGGCAAGGTCGGCTACGTCGGATCGTGCTGGACGTCACCCGGAGTTTTTTCCGTGCGTGTGTTCGGCTCTAAGGGATTGATGCACTATGAGATCGACTTCAATACCTGGGATACTCCCGGCCAACTCCACAAGAATGCGACACTTTACATTCAGCGAGGCAAGGATGGCTACGCAAAGCGCGAAGAGCTGAAGGTTCCGGAAAGCGACATGATCCGAACGGAGCTCGAAATGTTCGCCAATAGCTGCAGGACGGGAAAGCCCGGCGAACTAAGCGCGTATAACGGGAATGTCGCCGTGGCCATCGTCTATGCTGCGCTGCGCTCTATCGAGATAAACGGCCAGTACACGCGTATAGCGGATGTACTCAGAGAAGCCCAGGCGCGCGTTGCCGAAAGGGTCCACGATGTTGCCTAGCCGCTATTTCATCGATTTGACGCAGCCGGAAATCGCGGCGCAGTTCAAGAAGAACCCGCTTGTCATCTTGCCGCAGGGCAGCGTTGAGCAACACGGTCCTCATCTCCCCACCGGCACCGACGTTTTTGCTGCGAGTGTCATCGCCCATGCCGTCGCCGAGCGCATGGACGGGCTCGTGTTGCCGGGAGGCCCGCTCGGCGTGACCCCATTGCACATGCCGTTCGAAGGCACGATCACGCTCACTCCGGACACCTACATGCGAGTGGTCACGGAAACATGTGCCTGCACCGCGCGGCACGGCGCAAAATATCTTCTGATCCTGAATTGGCACGAGCTCAATATCCCGCCCCTTGGCGTCGCGGCCGACTTGCTCCATCGCGAATACGGGATGACCGTGCTCACGGTGCAGGCCTGCTTTGTTGCTGAAGACATGTTCGGAAAGGAATGCGGCGGACTCACGCACGGCGGCGAAATCGAAGCGCTCGCCGTCCTCGCTTACCGTCCTGATCTGGTGCACTTGGAGCGCATCGATTACTCCTCGGACCACACGCATGGGCACAAGATCGATGCGCTTCGGCGCACGCGCAGTTTTCAGCCGGTCTTGTCCGATATACGTTCCATCGCACCGACCGGCTGGTATGGCAGTCCGCAACATGCCAACGTGGAGAAAGCGCGACGCATGGTGAACGATGTTGCTGACGCGATCGCCAACCAGTCTGTGGAAATCTTCAAACAACTCGACGAGCTCCAGGGCGGGATCGCGGAAATCAAGCAATCGAGCAAGGTGCGCTGATGGCGCGCGTTTTCACCCAGGCGGAAGCCAAGCACCTTGGACTTCCGGGTCGCAAAGCGCTGGAGATTGTCTCCGGAGAAAAGGGCGCTCTTGGTGTCACGTTGCGGCTCGCTGAGATTCCCGTGCCCCAGCCTGGTGAATCGCTCCGCGGCCCGCATCAGCATTGCGACCACGAAGAATGCATCTATGTCTTGTCCGGCAAAGGCACGACCTTCGCCGACAGTGGCGAATTCCCGCTCAAGCCCGGCGATACTGTCTTGATTCCTCCCGGCGAGAAGCATGTGACCCGCAACACCGGCAACGAACCACTCCTTCTTTTGTGTTTTTTCCCCGTCGCCGATATAACCATGGAGCCCGGCGTCTCTTCCCGCACTTCTCATCGGCCATGACCATCGATGTGCTCTGCTTGCGCCCCGAAGCCGACTTTCAGCGTGCCGGAGCGTTGCCGCCCACCGCGCTCAGAGTCGTTTACCGCGCTCCCGATGACCCCGATGTTCCGAAATTGATGAGGCAAGCACGCTCCCTTGTGATTCCCGCCGTTGGCCACAAGCTTCCTCCAGCGCTGTTCGAGGGCAGCTCCATCAGGTTTGTCCAAGTCACCGGCGCAGGTCTGGACCGCCTCGATTTACCCGCTCTAAAACGCCTCGGCATTTTAGCAGCCAATGTTCCCGGCGGGAGCAACACGGCCGTCGCGGAATATGTGGTCACGGCCGCATCCGTTCTTCTGCGCCGCTTCGCATGGGCTGATGCAGAAATTCGCGCGGGCAACTACCACGAATTTCGCGCGCGCATGATTGCGGACAGTCTTCCCGGTCTCGATGGCCTGGTCGTCGGCATCGTGGGGCTCGGTGTGATCGGCCTGGCTGTGGCCGAAGCGCTCCAGCAGCGAGGCTGCCAGCTCTGCTACCACGATCCCACTCCGACGTATCCTCGTGCCGCCGAATCGCTCGGTGCGAAATCCGTTTCCCTTGACGAATTGTGCAAACGCGCTGACGTCGTCACCTTGCACGTGCCTCTGCTGCCTGCCACCGAAGGGCTTGTCGGCCAACGTCAGCTCGCAGCCATGAAACCAGGAGCAATCCTGATTCA
>WNFO01010468.1_pt1 | contig 12430 bp, 14 predicted proteins | sample 5400251 | NCBI WGS metagenome assembly WNFO01 (sample SAMN13153354, study PRJNA577476) | soil metagenome | isolation source: 100 cm saprolite under Madrone tree | place: USA:California | collected 2016-06-14
GCCCGGACGGGTACGGGAACATTTCCAGCACGTAATACTTCGGGCGCGGGTCCTCATTGCGGGTGGCGAACACATTTTGCGTGTCCCACACCTGCTGCCAGTGGATTTCAGCCGCGCGGGCGTTGTATCGCTCGATGGTCATGACGGTCCGGCCGTTGAAACGACACCGGACTAGGACATGATTGCGGCGGACAGGTCAACCGCGCGGAGGCCGTCATTGCTGGGCTTGACCTGGCTTGACCCGGCAATCCATCTTGATGCGAGGAAGATAGACCCGCGGGTCAAGCCCGCGGGTGACAGGCCGAAGGTGGATGAACTTCACGGGAAAACGCGCTCTCACAGGTCAAAAATCGAACGATCCGCCATGGTTGCGCCGCGTCATGACCCTGTCACTGCTCTCGAAGCGGTGCGCCGCGACATCGATGGCGCCTGCCGGGATGCCGGGCGCCCCTCGCAAAGCGTTACTTTGCTGGCGGTTTCCAAGACTTACGGCCCGGGTGCGATTGAGCCGGTGATCGCGGCCGGACAACGGGTGTTCGGCGAAAATCGGGTTCAGGAGGCGAGCGCCAAATGGCCGGCGCTGCGCGAACGGCACCAAGGTCTGGAACTGCACCTCATTGGGGCTCTGCAGTCGAACAAAGTCAGGGAGGCGATCGCCCTGTTCGACGCGATCCATTCGGTGGATCGGCCGAGCTTGTGCGCCGCGTTGGCGAAGGAAATCCAAAAGACAGGCCGAGCGCCGTTGCTGTTCGTGCAAGTCAACAGCGGAGCCGAGCCCCAGAAAGCCGGCGTGCTGCCCGAGCATGCCGATGCTTTCGTCGCCGCTTGTCGTCAGTCGTACGACCTTGAGATCTCGGGCCTCATGTGCATTCCGCCGGTCGACGAAGCGCCCGCGCCCCACTTCGCTCTGACCGCCAAGATCGCCAGACGCAATGGATTAAAACTGCTGTCCATGGGCATGAGCGCCGATTTTTCCCTCGCGATCCGGTTCGGCGCCACCCATGTGCGCGTGGGAACGGCGATTTTTGGCAGCCGTCCGCCGTAGCCCGCGTTGAGCGCGGGCGAAAAGCGGGGGTGGGCTTTGCCGTATTGGCACGGCAGTCTCGGATTTCGCTCGCGCTCAATCCGGGCTACGCGCCTAGGACGATGACGATGCTGTAGGGGCGACCCTCTAGGGTCGCCCCTACAGCACTTCGTATCAAGCCGCATGACGCTCGGCGCCTGGACCGAAATGCGCGAGATAGCGCGCCCGGATCGCTGACACCGGCAGTATGATCAACACGTCGGTGGTGCCGAACTGACGGTCTATCACGGCGCCGTCGCCGACGAATGCGCCCAGCCGCAGATATCCCTTGATCAGCGGCGGCAGAAGCTGCAGCGCCGTTTTGGGAGCGACCGCCGCCTTCGGCATACGATTGAGCTCGAGGTAGCGATGCGGCAGCGCCATGGTGCGCCAAGGTTCAGGGGCGCGCGCGTAGTGATGAAGGAACGACAGCGGCAATGCCAGGCGGTCGGGATCGGTGCCGTCAAGACTGGCACAGCCGATCATCACGTCCATGCGATGTTCCAGGACGTAAGCCCAGATGCCGTGCCACAGCAATTCCACCGTGCGCTTATTGCGATATGGCGGCAGCACGCAGGAGCGGCCGAGTTCGAGAAATTTCAAATCGCGGTGGCGCGCCACGAGGGAGCCGATATCGAATTCGCCGGCACTGTAGAAGCCGCCCGTTCGCTCCGCGATATCCTGACGCAGCAATCGATAAGTGCCGACGATCGCGGGCGCCTTTCGCAGCTTCTGTGCCCCATGATCGATGACCAGGAGATGGTCGCAGACGGCGTCGAAAAGGTCGATGTCGCGCCGCGCGAAAGACAACGCCGCGTCGGCGACCGCCGACAGCTCCTTGTAGAAGACATCGTACCGCAATTTCTGGGCCCGGCGGATTTCCGTGGCCGTGCGGGCAAGCCGGACTTCGAGCGTGCCGAGCCGGCCCAGAGTTGCAAGACTCTTCGCATTGCGGTCGGTGGCCCGAATTCCGCTATAGGCCTTCAATACCGGGACCAACTTGCTGACCAGGCGCAGCGACGTGTTGAGCCGGCCCGCCGCCCGGCCCGGCACTTTAATGCGGGAAATCATGGTGACTTATTTTGTCCCCGTTTCACCTGTTTCGCGGAGACGCGCAACTCCGCGACCCTATCCATTAAGACTGACGACATTAGTCGGATAATAGACATAACGCTTACAGAATTGTGACAGCCAGGGAGGGCGAGGCCGGCGGCCACAGGTCACGAATCCAACAGCGCACCGCCGCCGACAGCTGGTCGGCTGTCGAATGCGGAAAAACCGGCCGGTTGTGCCAAGGCACGTGGCGAGCCTTACAAACGCTATTGAGCCCATCTCGAACCGCGCGGCCGCCGCCACCGCCTTCGGCCGCGATGGCGGTGATTCGATTGATGCCGGGTGCGCCGTCACGCCGCGCGGCGCAAATCGTCGGTGAGGGCCGAAGGTCGAGGCTTTCACCTCTATGCTCTGTCCGTACAGCTTCATTCTCTGTACCAGCTCTCTATCGAACCTTTGCGGGTAGTTGGCGGACAGAAGGCACACGAAGGGCCCACGAGACTGGTTCGGGGGCGAATATCGCCGATGGAGAGTGACATGTTCCGCGCGACTGGTCGTGGTGAGGTCGAGGTCGATCTGGATTTCTCGGGAATAGGAGTTTTGAAGGCGCTGCTCTACAACTTCGACTTTGATGATTTTGACGGTTACAAGTATCGACCTTTAAAAGCGAGGCATTGCGAGTTCCTGAAAGAAAACGTCGTTCCGCTGCTGGGAAATGATGCCGGCCAAGCCTGGATGACTGGGTCGGCCAGCCATATCGGCACCGCGGGATGGAACATGGAGCTGTCGCGGAACCGCGTGATCACCGTGGCCAAGTTTCTCTCCGAACAGGGAATAGACCCGGAGCAGATGCAGACCAACGCGATCGGCAATACCCAGACGGCGAAGCACGATGAAGACGATCCACGCGACCGGTCAGTTATGCTATGGGTACTGCCGAAAATCCATTTCGAGCCCATCGACTCGCCGCAGCTGCCGCGGCAGGTCCCGGCGAAGCCGAAGGTCAGCACGCATTTCAAGATCGCCCTGCTGCTGGAGGTGGACACTACGATAGCATTTAAGGCCAGAGAGGCTTTCAAAAAAATTACCAAAGGCCGTATCGGAGCCGGCGTGTCATTTATGGCAGGCACTTTCGTGATATGGGACACGGAAAATAACTTGAAATGCACCTATATTTACGCTGCAGCAGGGCTCGGCGCCGGGCTATCCATCCCCGGGGCCCCCGTGTCGGGGACCACGCACGGTCCCTGGAACTTTTTCACCACCGAAAAACCGATCTCGTGCTCACAGTTCGGCCCCGAGGCGCGCTACACGACGATTGGCGCCGCGAGTAAGAGTGAGACTTGGATGCACATTGAGACACCACCGGGAGTCAATGACGTCTACTTGAATCTCGACACTGGGTTTACAGTGGGCGCCGGGGCCGCGACCTACCCGGCCTTCCTCAGCGCGTTTAAGCCGCTGGAAAGGCCGCAGCCGTTTAACGGTCCATAATATCTAAAAATGAGACTTGTTCTTCGCGCGCAGGGATCTCCCGAGTGCGAACGCAACGATCGATCACCGCACGTCTGGCGGACAATGGAGTTCACAGAGCATCGAATGACTATCAAGTTCTAAAACCCTCATCGCATCCAGTGACGCCGATGGCATTCGGCGACGATGCCGCGAATGCGTCACGCCGCGCGGCGCAAATCGTCCGTGAGGGCCCGATAAGCCAGCGCCTCGGCGAAATGGACGCGGCGCACTTGATCCTCGCCATCGAGGTCCGCGAGCGTGCGGGCGACCCGCAGAACGCGGTGATAGCCGCGCGCTGAAAGCCGCATGGCGTCGGATGCTTCGCGTAGCAGAGCGAGCCCTCCCGGGTCAGGCTTGACGATCGACTCCAGCGCGGTGCCGCTAGCCTGCGCGTTGGTGCGCGCCGTGAGCCCGAGCGCGCCATAACGCTCCGCCTGAACGGCGCGGGCGCGGGCAACCCGCGTTCGCACTTGCGCGCTGCCTTCGGCCGGCGGCGGCAGGATCAAGTCGGCGGCGGTCACGGCCGGCACGTCGATATGCAGGTCGACGCGGTCAAGCAGCGGGCCCGACAGCCGCGACTGATAGTCGGCGGCGCAGCGCTGATTGGCGCCGCGCTTGCAGGAGAAATCCGGTTCGCTGGCGCGCCCGCAGCGGCACGGGTTCATGGCCGCGACCAGCATGAAACGCGCCGGATAGGTGACGCGGCGATTGGCGCGGGAGATGGCGATTTCGCCGGTCTCCAGCGGCTGGCGAAGCGAATCGAGCACGCGGGCTTCGAACTCCGGCAATTCGTCAAGGAACAGGACACCGTTGTGGGCAAGCGATATCTCGCCCGGCTTCGCGCGCAGCCCGCCACCGACCAGAGCCGGCATGCTGGCAGAGTGGTGCGGCGCGCGAAACGGCCGCCGGTTGGTGAGCGCACCGCCGACGATCTCGCCGGCTACGGAGGCGATCATGGAAACTTCAAGGAGCTCAGCCAGGCGACAGCGGCGGCAGGATCGACGGCAGGCGGGCGGCCAGCATCGACTTGCCGGCACCGGGCGGCCCGACCATTAAAAGATTGTGCCCGCCGGCGGCGGCGATCTCGAGGGCGCGTTTTGCGCTCTCCTGACCCTTGATGTCGGCGAGATCGAGCATCGCGCCATCGGGCTCGCGAACCTTCGGCTGGGGCCGCGACAGCACTTGGCTCCCCTTGAAGTGATTGGCAAGCTGGATGAGCGAGCCAGCCGCGATGATGTCCATCTCGGGACTTGCCCACGCCGCCTCCGGTCCACAGGCCGCCGGGCAGATCAAACCCTCGCTGCGCGCGTTGGCTCCGATGGCGGCCGGCAGCACACCCGCAACGGGCGCCAGCGAACCATCGAGCCCAAGCTCGCCCAGGACCGTGTATCCGTTGAGCGCATCGCGCGGAATGGCGCCGATCGCCGCCATCAAACCGAGCGCAATCGGCAGGTCATAATGGCTGCCTTCCTTCGGGAGGTCGGCCGGAGCGAGGTTCACCGTGATACGCCGGGCCGGCAAGGCAAGGCCCGCAGCGATCATCGCGGCCCGCACCCGTTCGCGGGCTTCCGATACGGCTTTGTCGGGCAGCCCGACCACATTGAACGCCGGCAGGCCGGGCGCGACCTGGACCTGGACGTCGACCGCACGGGCTTCGATCCCCTCAAAAGCTACCGTAGATACGCGTTGAACCATAGTTGCCCCCATTTGTTGAAAAATATACCCCGAACGCAGGGGAACAACAAGAACAATTGCAGAACAAAACGAATCGTGTTAATTTTGATTTTAGAGGGACGGGTTCAGCGCCCGAGAAAGGGGGACGGAATGGTCGACCTTCAGACAGTGGAGATGGAACTTCAAAACGCCCGCCAGGCTCGCATCAATGTGGAATTGGCTTGTTGCGATGTCGAAGAGCTGGCCGAAGAAATCCGACAATCCCACGACGCCTTCATGCGGCTGCTTTCGGAGCGGCGAAGCTTCAGGCTGCATTAACTTTCTACCGCTCCGCCGGTGTCATTGCCCGGCTTGACCGGGCAATCCAGTAACCCCGGTCGGGGGTTACTGGATCGCCCGGTCAAGCCGGGCGATGACAGCACAGACGGTGTTGATTGGGCATGCGCTAACCGCTTCAACGTTTATCGGCGAGCTTCGCCTCGATGCGGTCCCAGACCGTGGCGGCGATGTCGGGGCCGCCTAACCGCTTGATGGCGCGGATGCCGGTGGGCGAGGTGACGTTGATTTCGGTGAGGTAGCCGTCGATCACGTCGATGCCGGTGAACATGAGGCCGCGCACCCGCAGCGCCGGTCCAAGCCGTTGGCAAATCGCGCGCTCGCGATCGGTCAAGTCGGTGGCTTCGGCGGCGCCGCCCCGCACCATGTTGGAGCGCAGATCGTCAGCCTGCGGCACACGGTTCACGGCGCCGGCGAACGCGCCATCGACCAGAATGATGCGCTTGTCGCCGTGCTTCACCGCAGGGAGATATTTCTGCACCACCCACGGCTCTCGGAACGTTGCGGCGAACAGGTCGTAGAGCGAGCCAAAATTGACATCGCCGGCTTTCAGGGCGAACACGGCCGCGCCGCCGGCGCCATAAAGCGGCTTCATCACGATGTCGCCGTGCTTGGCGCGAAACGCCTTGATTTCATCGAGGTCGCGGGTAATCAGCGTCGGCGGCATGAGATCGGGAAATTCGGTGACGAACATCTTCTCGGGTGCGTTGCGCACATGGGCCGGGTCGTTGACGACCAGCGTCCGGGGATGCACCCGCTCCAGGAGATGGGTCGCAGAAATATAAGCGAGATCGAACGGCGGATCCTGGCGCATCAGGATGACGTCGAAGGCCGAGAGCGCGCTGCGCCGCGCCTCGCCTAACGTGAAATGGTCGCGCTCATCGTCGCGGACCTTCAACGGCCGCACCGTCGCATAGACCTCGCCGTCGACAAGCGCCATCTGGGCGGGCGTGTAGTACGAAATCTCATATTGCCGGATTTGCGCTTCCAGCAGCAGAGCAAAAGTTGAATCCCCCCGGATATTGATCCGTTCGATCGGGTCCATTTGAACAGCGACGTGAAGGCGCCCGCGATTTGTCATGTGAATACTCAGGTGGGTTAAGCCGATGCGTCGAACGCGGCCGGCAGGTGCCGCGGCACGCAGCCAGGAACTACCAGAACGACATCGAATCGCATATCGCGCATCGCATCTTCCGGATGGCCCGCAAGCCAGAGCTGAGCCGCCGCGATGATACGGCTCTGCTGCCGCTTGCCGATCGCTTCCGCAGCGGCATCGAAGCTGTCGCGGGCCTTCACTTCGACGAAAACCAGCACACCACGCCGGCGCGCCACAATATCGATCTCGCCGAGCGGCGTGCGGAAACGTCGCGCCAGGATGCGGTAGCCCTTGGCAATCAGCAGCGCAGCTGCCCGGCTCTCCGCCGAAAGGCCGAACCGAAAAGCAATGCGGCGCTGCGCGTCGTCCGCCCCCTCCCTTTCCTCCCGCGCATGCGGAGGAGGGTCCATCGATGTATCCTCCCCCGCCCCCCTCCCTAACCTTCCCCCGCAAGCGGGGGAGGGAAGGGTGGGGGAAGCGGGCCGGTTCCGGCGACTTAGGTTGCGGTCATTTGGGCTCATCGTTGCCTCGCCTCGGTAGGGCCAGGGCGCGTTGATAGACAATGCGGCGTTTCTGGCCGGTCGCGGCCGCAACCGCTTCGACCGCATCCTTGAGCGACGCGGTCGCAAGCGCGCGCGCGAGCATGCCGTCAAGGTCGACTGCCTCGCCACGTTCGCTCTTTGCAGGCGGTCCGACCACGACCACGAACTCCCCCCGCGTCTCCGCGCCGTCCCGATAGGCCAGCGCCAGTGCCGCAACCTCGCCGCGGCGAATCTCTTCATGCAGCTTGGTGAGCTCCCGGCACACCGCCGCCGGTCGCTCGCCCAGTCGGGCGGCGACATCATCGAGCATGGCGGCGATCCGCGGGCCGGTTTCGAAGAAGACCAGGGTCGCGGGGAAGTCGGCGAGTTCATCGATGCGGGTACGCCGTGCCGCCTCTCGCGACGGCAGGAAGCCTTCGAAGAAAAACCGGTCAGTTGGCAGGCCCGAAGCCGTAAGCGCCGCCAGCACCGCTGAAGCACCTGGGATCGCCGTGACGGCGTGGCCTGCCGCCTGGGCGGCCTGCACCAGCTTGAAGCCCGGGTCGGAGATCAGCGGTGTGCCGGCATCCGACACCAGCGCGATAGCGGCGCCGGCCGCGAGCCGCGCCAGGATTTTCGGCCGGGCGATCTCGGCATTGTGGTCGTGGTAGATCAAGAGCGGCGTCGTGATCGCGTAGCGTTCGAGCAGGCGCCTCGTCACCCGTGTATCCTCGCACGCGATGGCCTCGACGGCCGCGAGAGTTTCCAGCGCCCGCAACGTTACATCGCTCAAATTTCCGATCGGGGTTGCCACCAGGTAAAGACCCGGCGGCAGCTGCGGCGCCGCAACGTCTTGTCCGAAGAGGCGAAATAGCCGCGACCGTTGGGTTTGAACCGCGTCAGGCGTCCGGACCATCATACCAACATCTTAAAAGATCGTGACCGATTTGTAATTGCGTGCATCATGACGACGGGCTTTAGTGTGTGCAGTCGGCCCCGCGCCCGCCAGAACGCCGGCGTATCTTGATACCCGGTTAGGGAGTCTAGTCACATGGCCTTCCAGCGCCGCCTGCCGGAGGCTTGCGCCGACCGCCCCCTCCCTACCTTCCCCCGCGGCCCCCCCCCCCCCCCCCCCCCCTGCGGGGTGTAGCGGTACGTTAAATTCTGTCGATTTATCTCGCAGCAACGCGGCCGCCCCCGGCGTGATGGCGTCGGAGTCTACCCCCAATCGGGGCACCGGCGATTTCAAGGTCGGTCTGATCTTGCCGCTGTCGGCTAGCGGAAATGCCGGCGCCGCCGGCCAGGCCATGCGCAACGCGGCCGAAATGGCGCTGGCAGAACTTGGCGACCGCAACCTTGCGCTCTTGCCCAAGGATGACGGCGGCACCGGGCAAGGTGCCCAAATCGCTGTCCAGCAGGCGATCGACGAAGGCGCCCAGATCGTTTTGGGGCCCCTATTCGCGCATTCGGTGACGAGTGCAAAGCCCGTTGCCCGCGATCGCGGTATTCCGATGATTGCGTTTTCGACCGACAGCAACGTCGCCGCCACCGGCAGCTATCTGCTGAGCTTCTTGCCCGAGTCCGATGTCGATCGTGTGGTGGCTTACGCAATTTCCCAAGGCAAGCGCTCATTCATCGGTCTGGTTCCGGGCAGTGCTTATGGCAGCGTCGTCGAGGGCGAATTCAAGCAGTCGGTGGCGCGCCGCGGTGGGAGGGTCATGGCGCTCGAGCATTATGACGGCCGCAACAAAATTGGCGACGCCGCGCGGCTCGTGGCTCAGGCCGCGGGCGGAGCCGATGCGCTATTCATTCCGGATGGCGGCGAGGCCGTCAACGAGATGATCGCCGCACTCGCCGCGGCCGGCGTCAACGTGCGCCAATTCGCGCTCATGGGCACCCAATTGTGGGACGATCCGAAAATCTTCTCCAATCCGCAGCTGGAGGGAGGCTGGTATCCGGGGCCCGACCCGGCCGGCTTTCACGCCTTCGCGGATCGTTATCGGAGCCGCTACGGGCAGGATCCGCCGCGCCCCGCGGCACTCGCCTACGACGCGGTTACGCTCGTCGCCGCTCTCGCGAAGACGCAAGGACCGCAGCGCATCACCAATGAGGTGCTGACCAACTCATCTGGGTTTGCGGGAATTGATGGCGCGTTTCGCTTTCGCAACGACGGCACGAACCAACGCGGACTCGCCATTTTGCGGGTGACGCCGTCTGGCGGCCAGGTCATCGCGCCGGCGGTGCGAACCTTCAGCGCATCGGCGATCTGATCACACAGCCCGATAAATGGTCCAAACCGCTGAGCCGGAAACCACATAGGGTTCGAGGTCCCGGCCCCATTGGCGGTGGGCCTCATTGTTGCCGATCGCCGTGAAGAACTGCTCCAGCTGGGCCATGCTCTCCACCCCATGGTTGGCTTCGACGGTCGCTTCGCGCGCGCCGATCGATCCTGTGAGGATCTTGAACGCCATCTTGTCGGTTCCGGCCTTCATACCGACCTCGCGTTCCCACTTCCGCAGAAGGTCGATCACGGTCTGCTTGTGCCCGAAGCGGGCGTCGATCTGCCAGCGTGCCACGAACATTTTTTGCCCTCCTGTTGGTCAAAGGTAAATAGCGAACGTGGGGCTGGCTCAACTCGAACAGTTGGTTTCGAGCCCCACGCATGCCGACTTCTACTCGTCCCAGGCCTGGACGACGGTTTGCTGGGAGATCTTGCCGCCCTTGAGTTCGAGCATGGCGATGCAGAACACCTTTGCGCCGTCCGGATAAGCGCAGGCCTGCGTGAAGGCGAGACGATTTCCCTCGGTGATGCTGAGGTCGACCTTGTGTGTCATGGCCCTGCTGCAGATGTCGTCCCAGAAAGTGTTGATCGCGGATCTACCCTTCACTTCACGCGGCCGGCTCGGCGGATTGTTGCGATCGACGATGCGCAAGACGGCGTCGTCGGCGTAGAAACTTGCGAGCACGGCCCCGTCACGTCCCTCGATGGCGCGCTTGATGGCTGCACTGGTCACTTCATCGGTCTTGGTCGGCATGGTGGTCTCCTTTGTCAGCGATAACGTGGGTGGAACGCGCCGCGCGGCAATGTGGGTGGCGGGCCGCGCGACGCGGCGGCCTGCCCGTCTCGAACCTGCGAGGACTGGGCAGCCGCGGAGTTACTATTTGCTGGCGGCTTTCGCTTTTTCGCCGGCCAAGCGCATGACCGTGTCGGTTTCCCGCTTGAAGCCGTCGGGATCGACCTGCATGCCATTGAGCACCGTGCTCCAATGCCGGGTAATCGCCGCCATGGCGACGGCCTCGCGAATCTCCGTGTCGGTCGCGCCGTTGAGCTTGGCGGCGGCGGTGTGGAAATAGATGCAATAGTGGCAGGGGACTTGGGCCGCGACCGCAAGACCGATCAGCTCCTGATGTTACGGTCCCGGCGAGCACGCTGGCTGCCAGCATCATTGAGAATGTGGATTTGCGCATGGTCATGTTCCCGCTCGCACCCCTTCGACCCCACGGTCGAAGCCGGTGCATGACCGCATCCGTAGCGCAAGAAGACCGCAGGCCGCTTCGCCTGGGCGGGCCATGGCGCAAATGGCCCGTACGGGCCAAAGCCTCGGACGCCACATCCGGACATCCAGCCTTCCACGCCGCCTGGCGCGCAATGTATGCTGCATTTGGCGCTTTTTATCGAAGGAGCACTTTATAAAACTTCGGCGCCGCCGCTTTATAGGTCTGGCAGCGGGTGCTGCCGCGCTCCCGGTCGTGTCGCGGATCGCGAGGGCGCAGACTTATCCGTCGCGGCCGGTGCGCTTGATCGAAGGCTTCGGCGCCGGCGGCACGCCCGACATCGTTGCGCGGTTGATTGGCCAATGGCTCTCGGAGCGTCTCAGTCAGCCATTCGTCGTCGAAAACCGGACCGGCGTTAGCGGCAATATTGCAACCGAGGCAGTCGTGAATGCGCCGCCGGACGGCTACACGCTCCTCACAGTCACTACGGCCAACGCGATCGGCGCGACGTTCTATGAGAAGCTCAATTTCGATTTCATTCGCGACATTACGCCGGTCGCAGGCACCATGCGTGCGCCCTATGTCATGGAGGTGAATTTATCGGTTCCCGCCAAGACGGTCCCGGAATTCATGGCCTACGCCAAGGCCAATCCGGGCCGGCTCAACATGGCGTCGGTCGGCAGCGGGTCCGGGACCCATGTGGTCGGCGAGCTTTTCAAAATGATGACCGGCGTCGACATGGTCCACGTGCCGTATCGTAGCGTGCCCTTCTCCGACCTCGTCGGCGGCCAGGTGCAGGTCTACTTCGGCACCCTGCCTTCATCGATCGAGTTGATCCGTGCCGGCAGACTGCGCGCGCTCGCCGTGACCACTGCGACGCGTTCGCAGATGCTGCCGGAAATTCCGGCCTTGGGCGAATTTGTGCCGGGCTACGAGGCGAGCAACTGGGTCGGCATCGGCGCGCCCAGGAACACGCCCGCCGAGATCGTCGACAAGCTCAACCGGGAGATCAACGCGGCGCTCGCCGATCCCAGGATCAAGGCACGGTTCGCCGACCTGGGCGGCACTGTGCTTCCTGGTTCGCGAGCCGACTTCGGAAAGCTGATCGCCGACGAGACCGAGAAATGGGCCAAGCTGATCCGGGCGGCCCACCTCAAAGCGGAATAGTCTACCGCGTCGCAATCTTGTTGTACTGTGCGATGGCACGCTTGAGGTCATCGTACTCCTGGCAGGGGATGAGGCAGATGCGCTCCAGCGCCGCGAGGTGCTCCTCGGCTTTGGCGAGATTGCCGAGCACCAGATAGGCCTCGCCGAGATGCTCGTGGGCGCTGCGGTGGCGGGGATTGAGCGCCACCGCCTTCTGATAATGCTTGAGTGCCGGGTCGAACTGCCGGAATTGGCGATAGGCGTAGCCGAGATAGTTCTGGATGTCGGCATTGCGGTCGTCGCGTAGGCCGGCCGGGGTGAGGATACTGATTGCGGAAGCCCAATCCCCGGCGGCAAGCGCCCGCTTGCCGGCAGCAAATTCGGGGTCGAGAGGGGCCCAAGCCGGCCCCTCTGCGAAATCCATCGAGGTGCAGATCGGCCAGCTTTCAGGAACCGCAGCCGTTTCGGCGGCGACTGCGTCACCGCGCGGCGCAGCGGGATCTTCCCGCGCAGGTCCGCTGGCAAAATAGA
>WNFO01005367.1_pt1 | contig 12428 bp, 11 predicted proteins | sample 5400251 | NCBI WGS metagenome assembly WNFO01 (sample SAMN13153354, study PRJNA577476) | soil metagenome | isolation source: 100 cm saprolite under Madrone tree | place: USA:California | collected 2016-06-14
GCCTTGCCCGTTTCACCGGTTTCCAACGTGAACACCAGTTGCGCCTTGCCGATTCGACGCGCCAATTCTTCTGCCTCGTTCAGCTCGCGCGCTTCGCGCTCGGTGCGCTTTTGCTTGAGAGCATCGAGCTGGCGCAAAGCGCCTGGCGTAACCTCGTATGCTTTTCCGCGCGGCAGAAGATAATTTCGCGCATAACCGCGGCGCACTTTGACCACGTCGGCTTCAGCACCGAGTCCGGGCACATTTTCGGTCAAGATGAGTTCAGTCAAAGGCATACTGGTTTCAATAAAGTACGCTCAGAATTTCTCAAGTCTGAGGGGCTTTGCGGATGTCGAGTATAGAATTCAGTGAAGTCGTGTCAACGCGAGAATAAAAAAATTCAAAGAAACTTTCGCGGATTTTGTTCAATGCGTACCGGGATTCCGCAATTGCTTAAATCATCCCCAGTTTCATCCGTCCGGCTTCGCTGATCATGTTTTGATTCCAAGGCGGATCCCAGACGGCGATCTAGCGCATCGCAACTAGACGAATGCTAGCTGCGAAGCGCAGATCAGGCGCACGATGTCTACCGCCTCGTCGAGCCGACAGTTGAGATGGTCCCTTGCCAGGGCAGGGAAAAAGTTCCCGCGTTAGTATCTATTTGTCCGCCCAGGTTGAATGTGCCAGTCGCGTTGGCAAAACGGCCCGTGCCGCCGGTTATAAAGGCGAGTTCGTTGTTGTCGAATACGCCCGGGATTGGTGTCGGGGTCAGGGTCCCGGTGAACGGGCCGGAAATACTGTCGCCGTTGGGCACTCGTCCAGAGGCACAGTCGAAATGATTGTACCCGAGACAATCCCGTTGAACGGCACCTGGTCGCGGGCTGACGCGGGAGTGGTTGCTGAGATAAACACTGCCGCAAAGCATGCGAGGAACAGTGGGATCAGAAGTCCTGCGACTGCGGAACGCCGCGAGCTTTTGCAACGTAGCGCTGTTGCTGTGAACTGAAGGTTTCGATTTTTCATAATTTGATTTCCTTTTCTTGTTTTGGGTTTCAATGACTTCCGTCATAAGAGGTCACTTCTGGCCGTTTTCATAGTTTGCTTTGGTTTATTGGTTTTGGGTTTTAACTGAGGACTTCAGGCCTTTCATGAATTCGCGTGATCCTAGGGCAGCTCTTATCCACCTCCGCGGCTCGCCAATCCGAAGTACGTCAGCGAGTCGTAGGGATGCTCGGGCGGGCAGCCGCCGCCGAGTTCGACGTGCCAGGAGAACGTCGCCGGAGTTGCATTCGTATCGAGCGTCGCCGTCGCTGCGTCTCCGAACCCCGCGAACACGTAGACGCCGCCGGACGACGAGACCAGCATCAACGCGTTGTACCCGAACGCCAAGTGATGGCTGCCATCGTAGAAGACGTTGAGCGTGACCTGGGCCGGCGTCGCGGGATCGATGCTCACGTTCCAGTTGCCGGTGACCGTGAAGACGGGAACGGGATTGCCGCCGCAGAAGAAAGTGCCGCCCGTAAGCGTGCCATGGTACGTCTGTGCGGGCGCGGCCGCGCCGCGTTGCAAAGAAAGTGACGGGAGCCACAGCGCTCTGCGTGTCGCAGCGCGATGCAGCGCCCCGACTCAGCGGAGCGGCTACAGCCGGGGAACCTATTTCGGTGCGAGCGAGGCGACGACTTTTTCGAAGCGCGGATGACCGCGGAGCGAGTCCCAGTGGGGATGGAGTTTGAGTAAGCCGTAGCTGAGAGGGTTCGGAAACCGCTGAGCCATTTCGATCTGTCCGATGGCGAGGTCTTTCTCACCAGTCCATGCGTAAATTTGCGCAAGGTTGATGGCGAAGTTTACGCCGTCATAGGCGTCCTTGGTGATCGGTACCAGTTCGCATGCTCGCCGACCCTGCCGTAGCGCCTCTTCCTTCCGCCCGAGGCCAGCGTTAATCATACCCAAAAGGCTGAGAGCGTCAGGAAAATCGGGCCGCTTGTCCACCGCCTTTTCCACCTCGCTGCGCGCGCCGGTAAAGGCGGTTTGCGCCGTGCCTGAGTCTCCCCGCCAGCGAGCGACCACGCCCTCCCAGTAGGAGTAGGGAATGTTGACAATGTCAACTACGCCCTCGCGCGGATAGTTCCTTAGGATTCGAGTGGCGGCGGCGGCACTCCGTTGGCAGAGGGTGTAATTGGGGTGCTGGGTCTGCATCGTGCCGGTTATTCGGATTTTTTCAGCGATCAGTGTCCCCTGCATGGTCTGATAGGGCTTGATATCCGCCCGCCAATCGAGGGCAACTTTTGCCCGATCAAGGAGGATGTCTGGGTCCCCCGGTGCGATCGTTAACGCGCGGTCATAGGTCCGGACCTCGTCAGCGTAGCGACGCTGGTAGTGGTATATCTCCATCAGATCCGCGAGACTGCCCAAGTTCCGCGGGTCGAGCTCGACGACGCGCTCCATGTTGCGCGTGGCTTCCTCCCAACGGCCTTCGCGGCGATCGATGAAGGCGGTGTATGCAAAAACTTCGGCGTCGTTCGGCAGTGTGCGCAAGGCGATGGCGAGCTCGCTGCGAGCGCGTCCGTAGTCGCGGAAAAAGAGGTAGTAATAAGCGGCTAGAGCGATGTGGGGCTCCCCACCATCTGGCTGAAGGCGCATGGCAGCTTGAACAGCTGTCTTGGCAAGATCAAGACGAGTTGGAGTGTGGTCGTTGCCCTGAAAATAAAGCCAACCGTGCGTCTTCGACAACAGGCACCAAGCGCGGACAAAATGCGGGTCACGAGTAACAGCTTCGTCAAGCAAGCGCACGGCCTGGGGCAGACGTGCGCTATCAGGTAACATCCCGCTTCCGGTATCGATGACGAGCGCATGTGCGCGAAGGTAGAGCTCGTAGGCGACAAAATCCGTTGTAGGCGGTTTCTCCATGGCGCCCTTTTCTTGGAGTGAGAGCTTGGCCTTGAGTTGCTGCGCGATTGTTTTGGCGATCTCAGTTTGAATGGCGAACACGTCCGCCAGATCGCGATCGTAGGTTTGCGCCCAGAGATGGGCATCGGTCCGCGCGTCGATCAATTGCGCGTTGACGCGGACACGGTTGCCAGCGCGTTGCACGCTGCCTTCAAGCAGATGGGCGACGCCGAGTTGTTGGCCGATCTGGCGCAAGTTGCGTTTGCCTCCAGTCTTGTATTGCATGACCGAAGTGCGACTGATCACTTTCAGGTCCGCGATCTTCGCGAGGTCGGTTAGGATTTCGTCTTGGACGCCCACCGCGAAGTTAGCGTTGGCTTGATCGTCGCTGAGATCGTCGAATGGAAGCACAGCGATGCTTTTCTCCGAAACATTCGCAGGTGCCGCGTTCTGGGACATGGCTCGGTTGTGCCACCGAGCGAACAGCACGAAGGCCGCAGCCGCCATCCCGATCAGACCGGCCGTAAGAGCCAATCGGCGCGCCGCTTTCCAGCGATTGAGGATCCGTGCGCGGCAATCTTGCAATTGCGACGTGAGTGCACCGACATCCGGGCGCGCTGCCGGTTCGGCCGCGAGCATCGACGCGAGCAGCGAAATAAGACGGCTTGGAACACGTGCCGCCTTCAGCTGTTCGATCGGCAGAGCTTGCGAGTGCTGGCTCGCGCGAATCTGTTCGATGGTCGCGCCCTCGAAAGGCCTGTGGCCGGTGAGCAGATACCAGAGAGTTGCGCCTAACGAATAGATGTCCGAGCGAACGCCCACCGGCGCATCAGTGAATTGCTCCGGACTCGCGAAAGCCGGCGTGCCGACAAATCCTCCGTGCGTTAAGCCCATCGCATCCGGCTTTTCGACCAGTGCTTTCGCCACGCCAAAATCGATCACCTTTACGACGGTGTCGGCTTTTTCGGCTTTGCCGGGACTCGAATCGTTCGCACCCGGCGCGGCGGCGACGAACATCAGATTCGCGGGCTTCAAATCCCGGTGCACGAGGCCTTGCGTTTCCGCTACGGCCAGTGCGCTGCTGACCTGCAAGGCAATGTCGATGGTCGTGAGCGCGTCGAGCGGCCCGGTCCGGCGAACACGCATCTCCAGCGTTTCGCCTTCCACCAGTTCCATCGCGCAAAAGCACTGCCCGTTCTCTTCGCGGATACCGAAATGGTAAACGGTCGCGACATTTGGATGCCGCAAAGATGCGGCCGTCCGTGCTTCGCGCATGAACCGTTCGCGTGCTTCCGCTCCGCGCTTCACCCATTCCGAATCGATGAGCTTGAGTGCGACCGCACGCCGCAGCGAGGTATCAAGCGCGCGATACGTCACTCCCATGGCGCCGCGGCCGAGTTCCCACAGCGATCCATCGTCGCGTCGCTCAATCCGGTAATTCCCGAGTCGATCCGCTACGGAAGAAAGCGGGGCTTCGTCAGGTTCTTCCGAGTCGTCGAATCCGACGCGCAGCAGGCAAATCATGCAGCGTCCAAGACCGCGAGAAAATCCTCCCTCCAGCCGTGTCCCGCACTCAGGACAGACCGCCGCGCTAGTCGCCTGTGCCTGCATTAATCCGCCGCCAGCACTTCGCAAAGATGTCGCAGCTCCGCGTCAACCTCGGACGCTTCTGCCACGGTGCCACCCACTTCCTCCCGCAAAATCGCGCGATATCTCGAGCGGAGCCGGGCCACGTCGCTGCGCAGCGTTGTGATCGGCCGCCCCAGCCGGAGAGACATTTCTTCGTATGGAACTGCCGCTTCGCTCGTGACTGAAAGGTGTGAGTTCAACTGCTTGAACAGCTCATCCTTTCCCGCCAGCGCGCATTCCTCGGCCAGCCGATCGAGCGCCTGCCGGAGCAGCGTCTCTGCCCATTCACGTTCATAAACGCGTTCAGCACTCCAGGCTTGCAAGCCAACGGCTCGTGCGTCCGCCTCGGCAATCGCGGCCGTGTCGAGCTGCACCAGGATCATGCCTCCGCCGCGCTTCTGTGTCCGATCGTGCGCGCGCGCGTGGGCCACGAAATGTTTGAGGGCGCCGAGCAGAAAGGAACGGAAGCGTCCCTTATCTGGATCGGCTCGGGCATAGGCGCGTGATTCGATCAAATGCGCGAAAAAGCCTTGCGTCAGATCTTGCGCATCGTCTGGGTTTGAGCCTTGGCGTCGCAGGAACAGAAAGATTGGTCGCCAATAAATGCGGCACAGCTCCGACAGCGCGCTTAGCGCCTGATCGGGCGGTGTTTGCGATTCCCCGGCGTCGAGGACCATCGTCCAGCGAGTGGAGGCGAACAAACCTTCGCGCGTGGTTTCGGTCGCGCACGTCGCAGGCATGCGATGTTTTTATCAGGCGGGAGGAAAATGAGCAAGCCTAAGGATGTAGAGACAGCGAGTCTTCTATTCCATCGATTCTATACCATCCCGAGTTTCATCCGGCCCGCTTCGCTGATCATATTTTGGTTCCAGGGCGGATCCCAAACGAGCTGGACGTCCGCTTCATCGATGCCGTCGATACTAAGAATTTTGCTCTGCGCATCATGCGCGATCGCTGGTCCCATCCCACAACCCGGGGCGGTCAAAGTCATTTTCACTTCCACTCGCGTGCCGCCGCCCTCTTTCTTAATGAGACGGCAATCATAGACGAGGCCGAGATCAACAATGTTGACTGGAATCTCCGGATCGTAGCATTGCCGAAGCTGGTTCCACACCTCTTCTTCTGAAACTTCACCGTTTGTAGTGCTCGGAGCTTTTTGAGCTGCTTGCGTCTGCGGTTTTTCTAAACCGAGAGCATCCAGATCTTTCTCGGCAACCCGCGCCAACCCCTGGTACGTAGCAATGGTGTAACTTCCCCCAAGGCTTTGCGTGATCACCCCCTGTGTTCCAGCCGGGATCGTCGTCTTCTGCCCACTGGGGATTTGGATTGCCTCACAATCGCGGCTCAATGTGAATTCAGTGTTCTCGTACATGGCTTCGGGTTGTGTCATTCCGAGCGAAGTCGAGGAATCTCTTGATATTTGAAAGCAATGAACTGCCTCTCGTCGATCGGAAAAGGTTCTAAATTACTATGCCACAGATAACGAAAATGACGAACGGCTGCTTCGCGGCGAAACCGTTGAAGCATTAAAGAGATTTGCCATTCGCGACGTTGTTCAAGACTCCAGAGATTCCTCGACTGCGCTTCGCTCCGCTCGGAATGACAAAGACTTACTAATAGACATCCCGCTTGTAACGCTTTTCATTCTTCAGCTTCTCAACGTACTCATTCGCCTGCTCGACGCCCTTGCCGCCCTGTTCTTGCACGATTTTGCGCAGCGTTGCATCGACATCCTTGGCCATCCGGCGCGCATCGCCACACACGAAAAAGTAGGCGCCCTTGGCGTCGATCCAGTTCCAAATTTCGGCCGCATTTTCCGTCATCTTGTGCTGGACGTAAATTTTCTGGGCTTGATCGCGTGACCAGGCGCAATCGAGTCGTGTAAGTAGTCCTTCCGTTAAAAACGTCTCGAACTCGTCTCCGTAGGCAAAGTCGCAGCTTTCGTGTTGGGCTCCGAAGAAGAGCCAGTTTTTCCCCTTTGCCCGGGTTGCTTTTCGCTCCTGCAGGTACGCGCGGAATGGCGCGACTCCGGTTCCGGGACCAATCATGATGATGGGAGTTTCAGGATCCTCCGGCAAATGAAAGTGTTTTGCGACACTCGGGAAAACGGGCACCGGCACATCATCAGCGCGTTCCGCAAGAAAGGATGAGCAAACCCCTTTGCGTAGCCGACCATTACTTTCGTAACGGACCACGTCCACGATAAAATGCACCTGTTCGGGGTACGCCTTTAAACTCGAGGCCACTGAATAAAGCCGCGGCTGCAGTTTCGTCAGCAAGCCGACAAACTCCTTTGGAGCGAAGCGGGCGGAAGGATGTTCCGAGAGGAAATCGATTATTTCCATTCCCCACAGGTAAGTCTCAAGATCGTGTTTACGGTCTGGCGCGAGAAGATACTTCAACGTAGGCGCAGCGGAAGCTCGCTCGGCGACGGCCCTCAAAAACTTGGGCGTCGGCTGTGTGATGCTGTAATCACGCAGCAACGCTTCGCGCAATGCGGTTGGTTCCCCCCTGGGTCGCGGGACTTGTTCATCGCCGGTCGCGCCGAGCGTATGGATGATTTCATCGACCAACTGTGGATCGTTGGTTGCATAAACGGCCAATGAATCGCCTACTTCAAAGCTCAAACCCCATCCCATCAGGTCGAGTTCAAAATGGCGTGTATCCTTCTCAGATTCCGGACCGCTGAGACGGCGATTAACAACGAGGCGAGCGGGAAAAGGGTTTGCCCGTGTGTACCGTGGGGCAACAACGGCAGCGGTAGCGGTAGCTTCGGCAGTCATAAAGAGAATTAAGCGCCTTGTTTACACCAGTCTATGCTCGCCGCCAAATCTAGCGTCTTGTCATTCCGAGCGAAGCGGAGCGTAGTCGAGGAATGGAGCGAGCGGGACGAGCGACATGGAAGGTTATGCCGCGAAGGTAGCGGCGAGAGAGTCGGGAGACGAACGAGTTCAATCCCTTACTGTTATCCGCCGTGGTGTTCAACTTTGAGAGATGTCTCGACTCTGCTCGACATGACAAAAGACGACATCGCCCGGGGTCGCAAATTTCAACCGTCATTCCCGATTGCGAGCGTAGGGCAAACGTCCATCGCGCGTTGAGCCGCATCCATTTCCTCTGGCGTTTCAGGCTGTTTAAAGAAATGAACAGCGGTTTCGTCCCGATTATAAGTGATGAGATTTGGCGCTTCTTCGAGACAAAGACGGCACAAGGCGCAACTTGTATCCACATACCACTGTCCCGGCACGTTTTCGGGTTGTCTGCTCAATCTGTCCGCCATGACTCCATTTAGGGTGAACGCGCGATAGAAACCCTGCTGGGCTGTCCTTTCGTCCGGCGGTTTCGCTTCGGTGTATCTGAACCCAGCGCAATTGCGAAGTCCACCTGCCGTTTGAAGGAGTCAACCCGGGCGACAAAAACGGACACCTCGTCGCCGATGCTAAATCGTTTCCGAGAACGCCTGCCAATGAGCTGCCGTCGAGCGGGTTCAAACAAATAAAAGTCGTCCGTCAGCGAAGAGACATGGATGAGTCCGGTGACAAGCGCATCCGGCAATTCTACCATCAACCCGTAGTTGCGGACATCGACAATAGCTGCGCGGAAAATCTGCGGGTTGCGCTGGTCGAGTTGCCGCTGAAAAAATTCAAGCTTCTTCATTTGCGCGGCGTCGATCTCCGCATCCGCTGCGGTTCGTTCGGTAATTGAAAGGTGCTCGGCGATGGAAGTGACTTCGCCCATGTCAGGATGGTAGGGCGTGTCACTCCGTGACCGCCGTCCCGTAATTCCGGACGGGGCGGACGGCAACGGAGTGCCGTCCCTACCCAACGAACGGTGCACCACCAGATCCGCATAACGCCGGATCGGACTGGTGAAATGTAAATAATTTGCCTTGGCCAGCCCGTAATGGCCGAGCGGCTGGGGAGAGTAGCGTGCGCGTTTCAAACTTTTGAGCAGAGCGATCTTGAGAACTTGCTCTTCGGGCTTTCCACGGATTGAGGCCAGCAATCGCTGCAACTCAACGCGATGGGTCAGATCCCCAACTCTGTAGTTAAAGCTAAGCACGAATTCGCGATACTCTGCGAGTTTGTCCGGGTCTGGATTTTCGTGAACGCGGTAGATGGTAGCAATTGCACGGTTCTTAAGCTGCCGCGCCACAGCCTCGTTTGCGGCCAGCATGAACTCTTCGATCAGCTGGTGCGATTCGTCGTTCTCAACGCGCTCTAATCTGACTGGGCGGCCGTTTTTATCGACCCAGACCTTTACTTCCGGAAAATCGAGGTCGAGCGCGCCGTGCTCGAATCGTTTCCGCCGCAATAAGGCAGCAAATTCCCAGGCAAGATGCAGCCGTTTGCCCAATCGATCGCGAGGTGGAGATGTCAAGATGGCATAGGCTTGTTTGTACGTAAGCCGGTGCGCGCTGCGAATCACGCTACGTACAAAGCGCGCGCTTTTCGCCGCCCCGTTCTTGTCGAAATGAATAAAGACCGAATGTGTGAGCCGATCGACTCCGGGGTTGAGACTGCAAACGCCGTTGCTTAATCGCTCCGGCAACATCGGGATTACGCGGTCGGGCAGATAAACGCTATTGCCGCGCCGGCGCGCTTCGCGATCCAGCGCGCTCCCGGGTTCTACGTAGGCGGCGACGTCGGCAATGTGCACGCCGAGATGCCAGCCGCTGTTGGTCTTCTCAACCTGAATCGCATCATCGAAGTCCCGCGCGTCATCAGGATCGATTGTAACGATGAATTCTTTGCGTAAATCTTCGCGGCCCTCAAGTTGCCGTGAATCGATTTGTTCCGCAATCCGCTCCGCCTGATCCAAAACATCCTTCGGAAATTCTGTAGGCAGATGATATTTGCGGATGATCGAGAGCACGTCGATGCCTGGGGTGGACGCCGGCCCGAGCACTTCGATGATTTCCCCTTCGGGATTGACGTGGCGCGACTCCCAGGCGTCGAGGCGAACCACGACTTTGTCGTCAACATTCGCCGGAGTCCCTGGCTGCTGATCTCGCTCAGGGCGTACATAGATGTCATGCACAAACCGCGGATCATCGGGCACGACATAGTGAAAATTCCGCGACCGTTGCAGTGTGCCGACGATCGTATCGTGAGCGCGCTCCAGGATTCGAATGACACGCCCTTCACGCCGTCCTTTGACGCGATCATGAGGCGCATCGCGCGATAAACGCACGACCACCCGGTCGCCGTGCATGGCCACTCCGATGTTCTCCGCGGCGATGAAAACGTCCGGTTCGCCCGATGTTTCCGGCGTGAGAAACCCGTAGCCGGCTTGATTAATCGACAACTTGCCAGCTACGAGGTCCGCCTCGGCCGGAAGAACATAGCGGTTCTTGCGAATACGCGCGATTTCGCCTGCGTGCTCGAGCTCACGCAGTGTTTTCCGCAATGCAACGCGTTCGTTGCCCGCAAAACCAAGCTTGCGAGCGATATCGATGTTGTTAAGCGGCCGGTAATCTTTTCGTGCCAGAAGCGCCAGAACTTGTTCTCGAATCTTACGTCCGTTTACAGGCATCTGGGCGAAACAATAGGGTCAGATTTGTCGACTTAACGCGATTCCAACCGGAGGTCTATCTATGCGAAAGGCGATTATTGCCGGTGCATCGGCCATTTTGCTAGCGGCGATCGCTTCGTTTGCTGCAGGAGGTGCTAAAATGAAGATCACAAGTTCTGCTTTCCAGGAAGGCGGGAATATTCCATCCAAGTTCTCATGCGACGGCGGTAACACCAGCCCGCCTTTGCAGATTTCGAATGTGCCTCCCGAAGCAAAGAGCCTGGTCTTGATCGTTGATGATCCGGACGCGCCGAGCGGACTGTTCACGCATTGGGCGGTTTGGAACATTTCTCCGCAGACAAGTACCGTTGCGGAAGGAAGCACGCCAAAAGGAGTGCAGGGAACAAACGACTTCGGGAGATCCGGCTATGGGGGACCGTGTCCGCCCTCTGGTATGCATCGTTATTACTTCAAGATTTTCGCGCTGGATCGGGAGCTGGATTTACCTTTCGGCGCGAAGCGGAGCCAACTGGACGCGGCGCTGAAAGGTCATGCGATCGCTCAGGGCGAATTGATGGGTCGCTATTCGCGCAAAAAATAGAGCTGTAGCCACGGCGCTGTGCCGCCGCGCTCCGTCAGCAACGCTGGAAGGCGCCTCGAGACAGCTCCGAACACTTTCGCGAGGAGGCCGAGGCAACTGCGGTTCGAATAATCGCGCATTTGAATTAGTCTCAATTGTGATGCGCGAGAGGATCTGGAAAATCGGGGAGCGCATTTTCAACGTTTCCCGACAGGGCTTAATCATGGGCGTGTTGAATGTCACTCCGGATTCATTTTCCGACGGCGGGAACTTTTTTGCGCCGGAGAAAGCGATAGAGCACGGCGTGAAAATGGCTGCAGAAGGCGCGGACATCATTGACGTCGGTGGTGAATCGACACGACCCGGCGCTGAACCTGTTGCCGCTGGAGAGGAATTACGTCGGGTGATTCCGGTGATCGAGAAGTTACGAACAAAGATCGACGTTCCAATTTCGATCGACACCTCCAAATCTGAGGTCGCCCGCGCGGCGATTCAGGCAGGCGCCTCGATTGTGAACGACGTCACCGGCGGACGCGGAGATAAAGAAATGCTGCCGCTCATCGCGGAAACCAACTCGGCTCTCATCATCATGCATATGCAGGGAACTCCGCGGACGATGCAGAACCAGCCGCTATATTCGGATGTCGTTTCAGAAATTGCTGATTTTTTTCGACAACTATATGCGCGCGCCATAGGTTGCAATATTGATCCCATGGCGATTGCGTTTGATCCGGGCATTGGTTTCGGGAAAACGCTTGAGCACAACCTCGACTTGCTTGCGCAGCTTGAGCGGCTTCGCGCGCATGATCGGCCACTCGTGGTTGGCGTTTCCCGCAAATCGTTTCTGGTGAAACTAATCGATTCGCGCGAGATCAGCGAGCGGATGGCACCTGCGGTGGCGTTGACTTCACTCCTCCGCACCCGCGGCGCAGATGTGTTTCGAGTTCACGATGTTAAGGAAAATGTAAGTGCGTTGCGCGTAACGGAGGCAATCTTTAGGAGGACAGGATGATTCATCAACTCATCGATCTCTGGTTCAGGGGCTGGCGCAGCCTGATCGAAATCCTTCTGCTAAGCGTGGCGATCTATTATGGTTACCTCTATTTTCGCGGAACCCGTGGCGCGAAAGTACTGACCGGCCTCGCCATCGTCTTTCTGACGCTGACGTTAATTTCGACTCTGCTCAATCTCGTTGTGATCGGCTGGATCGTGCGCAGTTTCTCGGTGTTCCTCGCAGTCGCGTTGGTCGTGATTTTTCAGCCGGAGCTGCGGCGTGGCCTCGCTGCGCTCGGTGGGCACCCGATTTTTTCGCTGACGAGCGAGAAACGCGAAACTGTCCATGATCTGGCCGAAGCGGTGACGCAACTGGCAAACAAACAGTTCGGCGCGCTCATCGCAATCGAGCGCGACACATCAATCCGCGTTTACGAAGAAACAGGTGTAATAATTGATGGCGAGTTTTCTGTCGAGCTGATCCTAACAATCTTTCATCCAAAGGCCGCATTGCACGATGGCGGAGTGATCCTTCGCAACGGACGAATTGCAGCTGCAGCCTGCATTTTTCCTGTGAGTCAGCGAGAAACGTTGGACCGCAGCCTCGGATTGCGTCACCGCGCCGGGCTCGGCATAACTGAAGAATCGGATGCCGTCGCTGTGGTCGTCTCCGAAGAGACAGGCGCTATTTCCATTTGCCATCGGCGTCGAATCGAGCGCAATTTCACACCTGAGACGTTCCGTCAACGGATCGCAGAAATTTTGTTGCACAGTAAATATGAAGAGTCTGATTCTGAACAACTGGCGCGCGAAGTTGATCTCTCTCCTGCTCGCGACCATGCTCTGG
>WNFO01004166.1_pt1 | contig 12427 bp, 10 predicted proteins | sample 5400251 | NCBI WGS metagenome assembly WNFO01 (sample SAMN13153354, study PRJNA577476) | soil metagenome | isolation source: 100 cm saprolite under Madrone tree | place: USA:California | collected 2016-06-14
CACGCGGAAGGAAGTCATTCTTAAGCTTCGAGAACTGCAATTAAAAGTTGGCTCGTTTCCACCGGCGTGTCACCTGCGGAATGTCTTCTCAATGAGCCGGCTGTCATTTTCGGACCTCGGCTCGCTTGGCGGTGATATCGGCTTAACCCCTGGTAGCGGACATCACCGGCCCTGCTGCTCAGGTCCGAAAAGGGCCGATAGTGTTGAAAAAGTCTTTTTTGGGTGACGAACGAAATGTCTTAGGGCTGCGGATGCGTTTCGCGCGCGGCGACGTGAGGGACCACATCGTTTCACCCAAAATCGACCACGGACCTTCGTAGCGGCGCCACAGAGCGTTGCAGCGAGAGAGACCTCTAAAAATCGACTTTCGCGAGATTTTTGGAGACGTTTGATTTTCGACTTTTGCAACAGTATCTGCCAAAAGCGGACGTTCGTTTCGGTGGTCACCCCAAGCGAGAAGCAAATTTCCAAATAACCACGCGCTACACTGACTCACTGGCGAGCCAGTTGTAGAGCCAGCTGAAAATTGCGCCGCCGACACAACCGTCAACCAAGGCGTAGATCGTCCCAATAACCACCGAGCTCACGCCAGTTCCAGGATGGTAACCGGGGTAGATCGACGCACAGAGCTGTAGAAAAGCCCGCCCGTAGTCGGGCCATATGATATTGAGAACGCCAACGAGCAGCACGCAAGCACCCCATAAAATTCCGAAGGCAACGGCCATCGCTTTGCTGTTGAGTCGCATGATCCCTCCCGACGATAGCGCTACAAAAACGGGTACCGTCTTTGACAAAGCAAAGGCCGCCCACTGAGGCGTGTCGGCGAGCGCGAAGTTGCCGGCCTCGAGCGGAATGTCGCGCGGGTTATGCCAGTCGGTAATGTAAACGTCGTGATCCTGCAGCAGTGTTTGCACGGTGTTGCGCAACAGCGTCGCAAAGTGTCCCGACATCGGCGCCACCAGCAGCACCCTTGGTTGCGCCGCCGCACCATCTTTTCTGAAACGCAGCAGCGATCCGAACGGCGTCGCGTAGGCAATTTCTTCCGTCACCTCGCATTCGCGGTTGCCCACCCTTACCGGCTTGATGTCATAAGCCGGCCGCGTGTACGTGAGCGCGCTCCGCGAGATCAGTTCCAGCGTCGCGGCCAAACCGCGAAGAACTTTGTCCGAAGGCGCCGCCGGGAGTAGGTGGAGATAATGGAGGACGGTTGCTGCTCCAGACCGCCATGGTGCGGTCAGCGCCGTATAGTTTTCAAAAGCCTGGTACATCATTCACATGTCGTTGCTGGAGAAAGGCGTATGCTATCGCTGTCGCACACCCCTCCGACAAAGAAGACCGGGGTCTCTTTTTGAGAGACCCCGGCAAGTTTGGGAGGAAGTGTCCCGTGGCGGTTGCCGTCATTTTTGCTGACCGGTGCGGTCGGCGTCGCCGGCAACGGACGGAAGTTCTGGTTTCGTTGCGTGCGGCCCTGTACGCGCTCCAAGATGCATACGTCGTTCACCTCGAATCATCGGCTTCAGTGAGCGTTTGCTGTGCTGGGCCGAATCGACCTAGTTTCTGAATGCAGAGCAAACCTCGTGCCATAACGAAGGCGTTCGTATTCTCCTTGCTAAAGGACTGCTTTCGGCTCCGAGATGGACAAGTAACCGCGTTTACCGACGATTTTACAAATCGCCTTGCCCGATAGTTGAGCAACGCCGGTAGTCGCCCAACTCTAGTATCTCGTCTTGGAGACTCCTTCTCAAATCGGAGAGTTCGATGCGATCGACCTATTCGTGCGCTGCGCGAGCCTGGAATTACGGACTCGTCGTCATCAGCTTGAGGAAAGCTGTCCACGCAGCGGTATCCTGAGGCAGTGCCTGTCGCACACGAGCAGAAACTGCGGCAGGGATGTCATGCAGGAGATTTTCTCTCTCGGCGCAAACAGTGGTCCATATGAGTCATGGCAGGGTCGCCTTCAAAAACCGCGGGGCGGATTTGCGAGTGCGCGACAACCCACTGCGCGCTGGAGGTGATCGTTCCGCGTCGAGCCGGTCGCACAGGCATAGAGTGGCACATCGATCTCGCGTCGTAATGTAGGACATGATCGTGTCCGGCGGCTTCAACACCTATCCCGCGATATCGAGGATGCCCTGTCGACACATGAGAGTGTCGCCTTCGCTGCGGTCATTGGGGTGCCGGACCCAAAATGGGGAGAGGCAGTCATTTGCCATGGTGGTGCGCCACCTGGTATTCATCTGCGAACACTCGGAATCGCTGTTGTTGGGCCAAGACGGCCCGTCCGAGCGCATCCCCGCCTTCCTTGATGCGGATTTGGTCGTCATCGACCTCGATAACGTCGATATGATATTTGTGTTCGAGCGCACAGAAATGGGGCAAAGTTAACGTCGGTGGCAGAGGAGAAGGGGATCATGGAAGGTGACCGCTTAGCGGCCATCGCGTTCGACGTACAGGGCACGTGCGTCGATTTCTATCAACCGATTCTCCGCGCCGGAGCCGCGGTCAATCGTAACAAGGGATTATCGACCGACTGGGCGGAGCTGTCGACCGACTGGCGCAATCTCTACCGGGAGGCGCTTGATGCGGTTATCGACGGTCGGCGACCGTGGATGCGCGTCGACCGAATCTATCGAGAAGCTCTGGATGTCTTGTTAGAGAGACGTGGCCTTGGTGGTTTCTTCACTGCGACGCGTCGCGCCTTATTGTCGCCTCGCGCGCGATGAAGCCTTATTGTCGCCTCGCGCGCGATGAACGAGTTAACCGAATCCTACCATGGAGTTTCGGGAGAAATTGCGAACCTTTGGCGCTCAGAAATTCGAGCATCGCCCGTGCGGGCGGTAGCAAGACCTTGTCCTTGCGGGAGAGCGCAAACCATTGCCGGACAATGGGAAGGCCATCGACATCAAGCATCTCCAGCCGCCGCTCGTCGAGTTCGCTACCGACGGTATGCGCGGAAATGAATGCAATTCCAAGGCCGGCGATTACGGCTTGCTTGATGGTTTCGTTGCTGCTCATCGCCAGGCCGATCTTTGGGCGAATGCCGGCGGTTTCGAACAGTTGCTCCATTAGGCCACGTGTTCCGGATCCGGGCTCGCGCGTCAGAAAGGTTTCGCCTGCGAGTTCGCTGGGTGCGATGCTGGACTTACGCGCCAGCCTGTGCGCCGTCGGCGCAATAATGACATGGGGGTGATCACCGATCAGGTGAACGTCCATATCGATATCGGCCGGAGGACGGCCCATGATCGCAAAGTCGAGATCGTAACCTCGCAGGGCCTGACGTATTTCCTCCCGATTTCCAATCGACAAAGTGATATCGATCATAGGATGAAGTTTTGAAAAAGCCGCGATGGCGAATGGCACGAAGTACTTTGCGGTGCTCACCGCTCCGATTGATACTCGGCCACCGGTGCGACCAGCAATCATATCAAGCGAAGTTGCGCATGCTGAGATCGCTGCCTCGATCCGCTCCGACAGCATGAGAACTTCCTGTCCCGCTCCAGTCAATAGCATCCCATCGTTGGTGCGTTGGACTAACGGGAGCCCCGCCAAATCCTGGAGGTTCCGCAATTGCAAGGTCACCGCCGGTTGAGTGAGATTTAGCTTGTTGGCTGCAGCAGTTACGCTACGCCCGGCCGCCAGAGCGGCAAGCGCTCGCAACTGGCGGATTGTCAGATTTCGCAGATCTTCCGACATATAAGGAAAACCTTTATCACATCAAAGATATTAATATTTCCCTTATTTAGACCAAGCTGTCAATCTCTTCAAAGCGTCTCCGAACCGCGGAGGCGGTCTGCATAGCGTCAACGTTCGATAAGAAGCGACGCATGCGAGGAGGCGACCCATGATCCCGGCCTTAACACTGCGCCAGCATCTAGATCAATACGCCGGCACGGACTCGCTCCGCCTTACGGTGGTTGCGGCGGTTGATGCCCTCGCAGCAGCCTGCATCGATATTGCTGATCTGATCGGACGGGGCGCTTTGGCCGGCATTACCGGACAAGCGCAAGGACGAAATACCGACGGCGACATTCAAAAGGATCTGGACGTCCGAGCTGACGAACTCATCCGCCAAGCCCTCAAATCTGTCCCCTTTGCGGCCTTGGCCTCAGAGGAGGCCGAAGCGCCGGAGGTCGGCGAACCGGCTGCGCCCATTTGCATCGCGTTCGATCCTCTCGATGGTTCGTCAAACATCGATTCCAATATGACCATCGGGACAATCTTCTCGATTGTCGCTACCCCGATGGATGGTCAAGCCGCTTTCACGCGACCCGGCACGACCCAACTTGCAGCAGGTTTTGCTGTTTACGGTCCGCAAACCGCGCTGGTCCTGTCCCTCGGCGACGGTGTTGATATCTTCGCGCTGGATCGAGAGGACGAGACTTACAAGGCCGTTCGTCGACGTGTTCAGATTCCCGTCGACACCGCGGAGTATGCCATCAACGCATCCAACCACCGTCATTGGGAACAGCCGATACGCGACTTCATCGCCGAATGTCTCGCCGGCGTCGACGGGCCACGCAGCAAGGACTTCAACATGCGTTGGATCGGATCTTTGGTGGCAGAAGCCTATCGAATCCTGGTGCGCGGCGGTGTGTTCCTTTATCCGGCCGATGCGAGGGAAGGCTACACAGACGGCCGCCTGAGACTTGTCTATGAGGCGCATCCGATGGCGTTCATCGTCGAGCAAGCTGGTGGCGCGGCATCAACGGGACGGGAGCGAATTCTCGAGATTGCTCCAAGATCGATCCATCAGCGCGTGCCTCTCATCATGGGTTCGATCGAAAAAGTCCGTCGCGTCGAACTTCTGCACACCGATCCTAACGCAGCCTCCAAGACCGCTCCGCTCTTTGCGCGGCGCGGTTTGTTCCAAGTCTGAACGGGGCCGGCAATCATGTCCAGAAAACATCCCATCATTTCAATCACGGGTTCATCCGGTGCGGGCACGACTTCTGTAAAGCGGACGTTTGAGCAGATCTTTCGCCGCGAGAAGGTCGCCGCTGCCTATATCGAAGGAGATGCTTTTCATCGATATAATCGCGCGGAAATGCGCCAGAAAATGGCCGAGAAAGCCGAGCTCGGCAACAAGCACCTTAGTCATTTCAGTCCCGAAACCAACTTGTTCGAGGAACTCGAAACAACCTTCCGCGACTATGGTGCCAACGGCACCGGCAGGACCCGATACTATATTCACGACGAAGCGGAAGCCGAGCTGCACAGCGGCTCCCCGGGCACCTTTTCGGAGTGGGAGTCGCTACCAGAGAACTCGGATCTGCTGTTCTACGAAGGGCTCCACGGCGCAGTCGTGACCGACAAGGTCAACGTTGCGCAACATGCCGATCTCAAGATTGGCGTCGTACCGGTCATCAATCTCGAATGGATTCAGAAGCTACATCGAGACCGGGGCGACCGCGGTTATTCGACCGAGGCCGTGACCGATACGATCCTCCGTCGGATGCCGGATTACGTTAACTACATTTGCCCGCAATTCGCCGAGACCGATATAAATTTTCAGCGCGTGCCAACGGTCGATACTTCAAATCCATTCATAGCGCGCTGGATACCAACTCCAGATGAGTCGATGGTCGTGATCCGGTTCAAAAACCCACGCGGTATCGATTTCGCCTATCTGCATTCGATGATTCAGAACAGTTTTATGTCTCGTGCAAATTCAATCGTGATCCACGGATCAAAGCTCGATCTTGCGATGCAGCTCATTCTGACGCCGCTCATTATGCAGCTGATCGAGCGCAAGAAGGGTGCAAAATGATGAGCGAGCATGTCCAGTCCGGGAGAAACCGCAAATGAACATCGAGTCACGCGCCAAAGCAGTCGAAAGCAACGTCTCTCATCGCGATATGGCGAATGCCATTCGCTTCCTTGCCATCGACGCGGTCGAAAAAGCAAGGTCGGGTCACCCAGGAATGCCGATGGGTATGGCCGATGTCGCAACGGTGCTGTTCTCGCGCTTCTTGAAATTCAATCCAGCTGATCCGGCGTGGCCTGACCGCGACAGGTTTGTGCTGTCCGCTGGTCACGGATCGATGCTCCTCTATGCACTGCTGTATCTAACTGGATATGAGGACGTCACACTCGACCAACTGAAACGCTTTCGACAGTGGGGATCAAAAACCCCCGGCCATCCCGAATACGGACATACAACTGGCATCGAGACAACCACCGGTCCGCTTGGACAGGGCATTGCTACTGCGGTCGGCATGGCACTTGCGGAGCGGTTGATGAATGCGCGCTTTGGTAATGCTCTGGTCGATCACTTCACCTACGTGATCGCCGGCGATGGTTGCCTCATGGAAGGTCTCAGCCACGAAGCGATTTCCCTGGCAGGCCATCTGAAACTGAACCGGCTGATTGTTCTGTTCGACGACAATGAAATCTCGATCGACGGTTCGACGTCGCTCTCCTGCTCCGACGATCAGCTGGCGCGCTTTGCGGCATCCGGATGGTCGGTTCGCCGCATCGACGGTCACGATCCGGCGGCGATTCATAGAGCCATTGAAGAGGAGAGGCAATCGGATTGCCCCTCGTTGATTGCGTGCCGAACAGTGATCGGTTTCGGTTCACCGCATCGGCAAGGCACGGAGAAGGCGCACGGCGCACCTCTGGGGGGCGACGAGATCGCGGCGACGCGTATTGCTCTACAATGGCCGTACCAGCCGTTTGAAATTCCCGAAGATATCCTGACAACGTGGCGTGCGATCGGAGTACGAGGGGAACTCGCCTGCAGCGCGTGGACAGATCGGTTATGGCAAATCGACGTTGAGGTCCGAAGTCGTTTCGAAGCAGCGTTAGATGGTAAGTTGTCAAACGCTCACGCAGACGCAATTGCTGCCATACGCGCGCGATTTTCGACTGAACGTCCTAACATTGCGACGCGGCAGGCGTCGCAGCAGGTCCTCGACGAGATCACAGCCTCGCAGCCAAATTTGCTCGGCGGCTCAGCTGATCTCACTCATTCGAACCTCACCCACGGCAAGTCTCAAAAGCCGGTAAGACGCTGCTTGCTGGATGGCAGTTACATTCACTATGGCGTTCGCGAGCACGCAATGGCTGCCGCGATGAACGGCATCGCCCTCCACGGCGGGTTCATTCCCTATGGCGGAACATTTTTGACTTTTGCAGATTACAGCCGGCCCGCAATCAGGATAGCGGCTTTGATGGGTGTACGCGTCATCCATGTGATGACGCATGACTCGATCGGATTGGGAGAGGATGGTCCTACACATCAGCCAATCGAGCACCTCGCATCGCTGCGGGCGATTCCGAATCTTCTGGTTTTCCGACCAGCAGATGCGGTCGAGACCGCCGAAGCCTGGGATTGCGCGCTGCAGGCGAAACATCGTCCCTCGATCCTATGTCTGTCGCGCCAGGCACTGCCAACGTTCCGGAGCGACACCAGAGGAGCGAACAAGGTCGCGCTCGGTGCCTATTTGGTGGCTAATCCTGAGGGCAGGCGTGACGTGACTTTGATCGCGACCGGATCAGAGGTCGCCATCGCTCTCGACGCGGCTCGTCGTCTCGCGAAGGCAGATATCCGCGCGGCGGTGGTGTCGGCCCCGTGCTTTGATCTGTTCGCAGAACAGACAGACGAATATCGGTCAGCGGTGCTAGGCCGTGGCCCCCGGATCGGTATCGAAGCCGCAATCCAGGGAGACTGGACACGATGGATAGGAGAGGACGGTGAATTCGTCGGCATGACAGGATTCGGAGCTTCCGCGCCAGCCGATGTGCTTTACCGCGAGTTTGGCATTACGGCAGAGGCAGCCGTTGCCGCTGCGCTGCGAACAATCGATCGCCACAATTCAAGGAGCATCGATCAGTGACCGTGCGCGTCTTCATCAACGGCTTCGGTCGTATCGGACGCAACGTGTTGCGTGCGATAGTGGAGTCCAAGCGAGAGGACATCGAGATCGTCGGCATCAACGATCTTGGTCCTGTCGAGACCAATGCGCATCTGCTGCGTTTTGATTCGGTTCATGGACGCTTCCCGGGCGAGGTCATCGTTGACGGTGACAGCATGATCGTTGCGGGCAGGAGCATCCTAGTTAAAGCCATTCGCGATCCAAGCGATCTGCCCCACAGTGCGTTGAGCATTGATATTGCATTGGAGTGCACCGGCATTTTCACAACACGCAGCAAGGCGGCCGGGCATCTCGATGCGGGGGCAAAACGTGTCATCATATCAGCACCAGCGGAAGGAGCCGACCTGACGGTAGTGTTCGGCGTCAATCACCACCGGCTGACCAAGGACCACGCTGTCATCTCGAACGCTTCGTGCACAACGAACTGTCTTGCTCCCGTCGCGAAGGTCCTCAACGACTCCGTCGGCATCGACAAGGGCTTCATGACCACCATTCATTCCTATACAGGTGATCAGCCGACGCTCGACACGATGCACAAGGATTTGTATCGCGCGCGAGCCGCCGCCCTGTCCATGATTCCGACCTCGACGGGCGCAGCCAAAGCGGTCGGCCTCGTGTTGCCGGAGCTCAATGGCCGCCTCGACGGAGTTGCGATCCGTGTCCCCACGCCGAACGTCTCCGTTGTCGACTTCAAGTTCATTGCAAAAAGAGAGACGTCGATCGGGGAAATCAATGCTGCGATCAAAAACGCCGCTCACGGTGAATTGAACGGCATCCTCGGCTACACCAACGAGCCCAATGTCTCTGTCGATTTCAACCACGACCCTCATTCGTCCATCTTTCACATGGATCAGACCAAGGTCCTGGATGGGGCTCTCGTCCGTGTGATGAGCTGGTACGACAATGAGTGGGGCTTCTCCAATCGCATGTGCGATACGGCAGTCGCGATGGGGAGGCTCTTGTGATGTCAGCCCTGCGTACGCTTGAAGGGGTCGACGTGGCCGGAAAACGTGTCATTGTCCGGGTCGATCTCAACGTGCCGATGAAGAACGGCGTTGTCACCGACGACACACGCATTCGCCATGTGGCTCCCATCCTTGGCGAACTCTCGGACAAACGCGCGATCGTCATCATCTTGGCTCACTTCGAGCGGCCGGCTGGCAAGGTCGTTGCCAATTATTCGCTGGCACCACTGCGGTCTGCACTCGAGCGCTCTCTAAAGAGAGCTGTTCAGTTCGTACCAACTGATTGGCGAAACGGTATTCATCACGCAGCGGTCGCGGCCGCTGACCCCGGCGACATCCTGCTGATGGAAAACATCCGGTTCCATCCAGGTGAAGAACGCAATGAGCCCGGCTTCTCCCGAACGCTCGCCGGTCTAGGCGATATCTTCGTGAACGACGCGTTTTCCGTTGCGCATCGCGCGCATGCTTCGACCGAGGGTATCGCGCGACTGCTGCCGTCTTTCGCGGGCCCGGGGATGGAAGCGGAGATTTCTGCTTTGGATCAGGCGCTCGGCAATCCGGTCCGGCCTGTCGGTGCGGTGGTCGGCGGCGCCAAGGTCTCCACAAAGATTCCGGTTCTCGAAAATCTCGTAAAGCGTGTCGACGAGCTGATTATCGGCGGCGCCATGGCCAATACGTTCCTGCATGCTCAGGGGATTTCAGTCGGACGGTCGCTTTGCGAACCGAATTTCAGCGCGATAGCTGAACGCATCTTGAGGCAGGCCGAAGCCCATAGTTGCAACGTCATCCTGCCTCGGGACGTCGTCGTTGCCAATGACTTCGCAGCGGGTGCGTCTCACACTGTCACAGATGTGAGGGCCGTGCCTGAAGATGCGATGATTCTCGATATCGGTCCAGAGACGGTCGCCGACATCAAAGAGTTCTTTGGCGATCTAAAAACGCTTCTCTGGAACGGCCCTGTCGGAGCTTTCGAGATCGAACCGTTCGGACGCGGCACATTCGCACTGGCCAAAGCCGCCGCACGGCTGACACAGGCAGGAAAACTTCTGACCGTTGCCGGTGGCGGTGACACTCTAGCGGCGCTCGCAGCCGCGGATGTGACTGACAGCTTCAGTCATGTCTCGACGGCTGGTGGCGCATTTTTGGAGTGGCTCGAGGGACGCGATCTCCCGGGTGTGGCAATCCTTAGGACATCCAACATCTAACGGAGGCATCGATGGCTCGAATAACCCTGAGACAATTGCTCGACCACGCAGCTGAATATGGATACGGCGTGCCTGCATTCAACATCAACAATATGGAGCAGGGACTTGCGATCATGGACGCTGCGGCCACGGTCGATGCGCCTGTCATCATCCAGGCGTCGCGCGGAGCGCGCTCCTACGCGAACGACATCATGCTCTCGAAGATGATCGATGCACTGGAGGAGATGTATCCGCAGATACCGCTCTGCATGCATCAAGATCACGGCAACGAGGAGGCAACCTGCGCTACCGCCATCAAATACGGATTCACGTCCGTGATGATGGATGGATCGCTGAAGGCCGACGCCAAGACCGCGGCCGACTACCAATACAATGTCGACATCACCCGGCGTGTCGTCGACATGGCGCATTGGATCGGTGCGTCAGTGGAAGGCGAACTGGGCGTGCTCGGTTCGCTTGAGCATGGCGGTGGTGAACAGGAAGACGGCCACGGCGTCGAGGGCAAGGTCAGCCACGATCAACTGCTGACAGATCCAGATCAGGCGGTCGATTTTGTCCGCGCGACCAAGGTCGATGCGCTGGCAATTGCGATGGGCACCTCGCACGGGGCCTATAAATTCTCGCGTAAGCCTGATGGCGACATACTCGCGATGAAGGTAGTCGAAGAAATCCACCGACGGCTGCCGAATACGCATTTGGTGATGCACGGTTCATCATCGGTGCCGCAGCCGTTGCAGGACGTGTTCAATCAATTCGGCGGTGAGATGCCGCAGACCTGGGGTGTACCGGTCGAGGAAATCGTCCGCGGCATCAAGCATGGTGTGCGCAAGGTCAACATCGACACCGATTGTCGCCTGGCGATGACCGCGGCATTCCGGAAAGTCGCGACCCAGACCAAGAGCGAATTCGATCCGCGTAAATTTCTGAAGCCGGCAATGGACGCGATGCGCGATCTCTGCCGGGAGCGGTTCGAGCAATTCGGCACCGCGGGCAATGCCGCGAAGATAAAGGTGATACCATTGGCGGAAATGGCAAAGCGTTATCGCGCGGGCGCTCTCGATCCGCGTATCGGAACCATGGCGACAGCAGCTGAGTAGAACCTGGAAAACTTCAATCCGGACATGAGCGCCGGTCAACGTCCCTGAGGAGAATGAAATGAACGAGCATTCTGTTACATTGCGCGGGAAGGAACGCTACAAGTCCGGCGTCATGGAATACAAGAAGATGGGCTACTGGGAGCCCGATTACATTCCGAAGGACACGGACGTGATCGCACTGTTTAGGGTCACGCCACAGGACGGCGTCGATCCAATCGAGGCATCCGCAGCAGTGGCCGGCGAATCTTCTACGGCGACATGGACTGTAGTGTGGACCGACAGGCTGACGGCGGCAGAAAAATATCGCGCCAAATGCTACCGCGTCGATCCGGTGCCGAATTCGCCGGGGCAGTATTTCGCCTACATCGCCTACGATCTCGATCTATTCGAGAACGGCTCGATCGCCAACCTGTCGGCTTCGATCATCGGCAACGTGTTCGGCTTTAAGCCTCTGAAGGCGCTGCGGCTCGAGGACATGCGGCTGCCGGTGGCCTATGTGAAAACGTTCCAGGGGCCGGCGACCGGCATCGTGGTCGAGCGCGAGCGCATGGACAAGTTCGGCCGGCCGCTGCTCGGGGCGACGGTGAAACCCAAGCTTGGCCTGTCGGGCCGCAACTACGGTCGCGTGGTGTATGAGGCGCTGAAGGGTGGTCTCGATTTCACCAAGGATGACGAGAACATCAATTCGCAACCATTCATGCACTGGCGCGAGCGGTTTCTGTACTGCATGGAAGCGGTCAACAAGGCGCAGGCCGCGTCCGGCGAGATCAAGGGCACCTATCTCAACGTCACCGCCGGAACCATGGAAGATATGTATGAGCGCGCCGAGTTTGCCAAGGAACTCGGTTCCATCGTCATCATGATCGATCTGGTGATCGGGTATACCGCAATCCAGTCGATGGCGAAGTGGGCGCGACGCAACGACATGATCCTGCATCTGCACAGGGCAGGGCATTCCACCTATACGAGGCAGCGCAGCCACGGCGTCTCGTTCCGCGTGATCACGAAGTGGATGCGGCTCGCGGGCGTCGATCACATCCATGCCGGCACGGTGGTCGGCAAGCTGGAAGGCGATCCGGCGACGACTCGCGGCTATTACGACATCTGCCGCGAGGACTTCAATCCGATGAAGCTCGAGCACGGCGTGTTCTTCGATCAAAACTGGGCCAGCCTCAACAAGCTGATGCCGGTGGCTTCGGGGGGTATTCATGCCGGCCAGATGCATCAGCTACTCGATCATCTCGGTGAAGATGTGGTGTTGCAATTCGGTGGCGGCACCATCG
>WNFO01004167.1_pt1 | contig 12427 bp, 6 predicted proteins | sample 5400251 | NCBI WGS metagenome assembly WNFO01 (sample SAMN13153354, study PRJNA577476) | soil metagenome | isolation source: 100 cm saprolite under Madrone tree | place: USA:California | collected 2016-06-14
CGTGCCGATTGTCGAGCCGGAGGTTCTCATGGATGGCGCGCACACAATCGAACGGCACTTCGAAGTCACCCAGCAAACGTTGGAAGCTGTGTTTCACGCTTTGTATGAGTATCGCGTTGTACTCGAAGGCATGCTGCTGAAACCGAACATGGTGCTTTCGGGAAAAGAATGTCCAAAGCAAGCTTGAGTGGAGGAAGTTGCCGAAGCGACGGTGCGCTGCATGAAACGCGTAGTGCCTGCCGCTGTGCCAGGTCTCGTGTTTCTCTCGGGCGGACAGACCGATCAGCAAGCCACCGAACACCTCAATGCGATGAATCGTCTGAATCAGGTACCGTGGCAGCTGAGTTTTTCTTTCGGGCGCGCTTTGCAAGCTCCAGTGCTTAACGCTTGGAAAGGGGAACCGACGAACGTGGCTGACGCGCAACGAGCGTTCCATCACCGCGCCTGGTGCAACAGTAAAGCGCGCTTCGGGAAATACACCGAAGAGATGGAGGGCGCGAAGGCCGCGTAACGCTTCAAGCCATTTGATAAACGTGCAACGCTGTAGCCATGGCGCTGTGTCGCCGTGTTGCTCGATCACGCGGTAAGCGCCTCGACGCAGCGAAGTGGCTACAGCGAGTCTGTGTGCGCGCGACGCCTCTCACTAGCCGCTCTCGCTAATTTATTTAGAGTTCCGCGATGATCTACACCTGCCCAATGCATCCGCAGATCGAGCAGAATCATCCGGGAGCGTGCCCGAAATGCGGGATGACCTTGGAGCCGAAGACGATCGGGGTAGGAGATGAAGAGGAACAAAGGGGAATTCGGTCGTTGTCACGAAAATTCTGGATCGCGCTGGGGCTCACGATCCCGGTGCTGGTCATCGCGATGGGTCATGCCATTCCCGGGCTGCACATCGATTCGATCATTCCAAAGCAAATCGCGAAATGGATTGAATTTTCCCTAACGACTCCGGTGGTGCTTTCGGCTGGAGGCTTCTTTTTCACGCGCGCCTGGCGGTCGATCCTTAATCGTAGCCTAAATATGTTTACGCTGATCGCTGTCGGCGTCGGCGCAGCTTATTTCTACAGTGTCATCGCAGTAATCGCGCCCGGGATTTTTCCAACTTCTTTCCGGCGCCATGGAGAAGTCGATCTTTACTTCGAAGCAGCGGCCGTCATCACCACGCTTGTTTTGCTGGGCCAATTACTAGAGGCGAAAGCGCGCAATCGCACCGGCCAAGCCATCAAGGCCCTGCTGGGTCTTGCAGCCAAAACGGCGCATCGAATTCGCGATGGACAGGAGGAAGACATCCCAGTGGATGAAATTCAGAAGGGTGATGTGTTGCGCGTTCGACCCGGCGAAAAAGTTCCGATCGACGGCGTAATTACTGAGGGAAAAAGCAATATTGATGAATCAATGATCACCGGGGAACCGATGCCAGTGAGCAAACGACCCGGCGAGAAAGTTGTCGGAGCCACGGTCAACCAAACTGGCTCTTTTGTAATGCGCGCTGAGCGAATCGGCTCGGAAACTCTGCTGGCGCAAATCGTCCAAATGGTGGCCGAGGCGCAGCGCAGCCAGGCGCCCATTCAAAAACTTGCCGACACGGTTTCGGGTTATTTCGTTCCAGCAGTGATCGGCATCGCTGTGATTACTTTCGTAGTTTGGTGGATAGTCGGGCCTGCGCCAGGGATGACCTACGCTTTGGTCAATGCGGTCTCTGTTCTAATCATCGCGTGCCCGTGCGCGCTCGGATTGGCGACGCCGATGTCGATCATGGTTGGGGTAGGGCGCGCCGCGCAGGCAGGAGTTCTGATTAAAAATGCGGAGGCGATCGAGATCGCGGAAAAAATCACACACGTCGTGACAGACAAGACCGGCACGCTGACTGCCGGCAGGCCAGAGGTCGTTAGCAGAGTCGTCGCGAACGGGGCAAATGAACGCAATCTCTTACAAATCGCAGCATCGGTGGAATCCCTGAGCGAGCATCCGCTGGCACGTGCGATTTTACACGCTGCAAAAGAAAAGGAGATTAAATTGCTCGAAGTGAGGGATTTCCAGTCGATCACGGGCGGTGGCGTAAACGGTAAAATCGATGGGAAATCTGTCTTTGTTGGGAAAGAAAAATTCCTGTCCGAATCAAAGATCATGATCCCTGAGGATCTTAAGAAGGAAGCGAGCCGGTTGCAGGAAAACGCCCAAACAACGGTGTGGGCTGGCGTAAACGGGAACGCAATCGGCGTTCTTGGTATTGCGGATCCGATTAAAGAAACCACTCGGCAAGCGATTCGCCAACTTCATGCCAAGGGATTGAAAGTGATTATGTGCACAGGAGATAACTGGCGCACCGCCAAGTCAGTCGCACACGAATTGGGAATTGATGATTTCACTGCCGAAGTGAACCCGCGGGATAAGATTGAGATCGTTAGGAAACTGCGATCACAAGGCGCTATCGTTGCGATGGCTGGCGATGGAATTAACGACGCACCAGCGTTAGCGGCGGCAAATCTCGGCATCGCTATGGGAACCGGCACTGATGTGGCAATCGAGAGCGCAGGCATCACGCTGGTGAAAGGCGATCTCATGGGAATCGTGAAATCAATTCATCTCAGTCGAGCAGTTATGCGAAATATCCGGCAAAATTTGTTTTTCGCCTTTATCTACAATGCGGTTGGTGTTCCCATCGCCGCCGGCATCCTTTATCCATCCTTCGGTCTTCTTCTCAGTCCGATGATCGCCGGGGCCGCAATGAGCTTCAGCTCAGTTTCTGTGATCGCAAACGCGCTCCGGCTCCGATCAATCAGACTGTGAAACCGAATGTTGAGCTTTCGATCGCCTAATGACAGGATCTTGATTGCGAAAGTTTGCGAGTCGTTTTATTTACTCGGAGAAGCTTCGATATCCAATCGTATGACCACACGACTTTTCATCGGCGTACTCGTTGGACTGCTTCTTGCCCCGGTTGTGCCGCTACTCGCGCAGGACCATCCGAGGGCTCCGCAGCAATCCCAATCGCAACAACTGCCGCAGACAAGAACCGGCGCTCCACAGGCTGCAATGACCGAAGCGACTATGTCCGACGTTTCAGACGGACTAAAAACATTCATCAGCGGCTACGCAGCAAAATCCGCCGACAAGAAGTTTCATATGCCGTACAACCGGAAGGATCTCTCGCTCGATCTGATCAAGGTCCATGACGACCGGTTTTCGAGTCTTGGCGGGAACAAATATTTCGCCTGTGTTGATATGAAAGGGACCGACGGCAGGGTTTACGACATTGATTTCCTAATGGCCGTACAGCCCGGCAAGCTGACCGTCACACAAACTTCCGTTCACAAGATCAACGGCAAGCCGCTCTACAACTGGAAAGAAGACAAGGGCGTTTGGAAAAAAGTGCCCGTCTCGTAGAGGGACCAGAGGGAGGGTAGCCATCTTGGCTGTCTCGGAAGACAGGCTTCCCAGCCTGTCGGTTGGTGGACCCTACAGGCAAGATGCCCGTCTGCCATGACAGGCTGGAAGCCTGTCTTCCGGCGCACGCGCCAAGCGAGGCGCTTGCTCTACTGCGGTTCGTTGGGCAGTGTGTCCGCACAAATGCCGAAGACGTTTTTCATCACCACCGCTATCTATTACACGAACTCGTCGCCGCATGTCGGGCACGCTTACGAGATGGTGCTGGCCGATGTGATTGCGCGCTATCATCGGCTGAAAGGTGAAAAAGTCTTTTTTCTTACCGGCGTCGATCAACACGGACAGAAAGTCCAGCAGTCCGCAGCGAAAGCAGGTGTTCCTCCGGCTGAATTCGTCAAAGGAATTTCACAAAAGTTTGTCGATCTTGCGAAAAAACTCGACGTGCAATACGACGACTGGGCGGAGACGATCAGCGATCGCCACAAGAAAGTCGTTCGGGGAATTTTGCAGCGCTTATTCGAAGAGGGTAAAATCTATAAGGACAAACAAGCCGGGTATTACTCGGTTCGCCAGGAACAATTTCTTACCGACAAGGAGCGCGGCCCCGACGGCGAATTCGGCCCGGAGTGGGGAGAGATCGAGTTTCGCGAAGAAGAAAATTATTATTTCCGACTGTCACAGCACAAAGACTGGCTGCTCCGATATCTCGAGAATCGAGCAGATGCCGTCGTGCCTGATTTTCGTCAGACAGAACTGCGAAATGCAGTCGAGAAAATCAGCGGCGACCTCTGCATCTCGCGTCCGAAATCGCGGCTCGATTGGGGAATCGAGCTGCCGTTCGACAAAGATTTCGTCACCTACGTCTGGTTCGACGCCCTGACGAACTACATCAGTTTCGCTGGCTACGATCCAAACGCGGGCGCCGTAGCCACCGGCCTGCGGCCGGTCAGCACCGATCGAAGTAGCGAGTCACTCGGGACGGCCCACAGGGCCGTGGCTACAACTGATTTCGATGCGCAGCCTCAGGAATTCCGCAACAAATGGCCTGCTCTGCAAGTTATCGGCAAGGACATTCTCGTTCCCGCGCACGGCATTTACTGGCTGATCATGCTGCACGCGATCGGATTCCCCGACGATCAAATGCCGCAACTGTTGGTCCACGGCTGGTGGAATCTCGGCGGCGCAAAAATGAGCAAGAGCGCAGGCAACATCATCGACCCATTCGTGCTCGCGGGTAGATACGGCGCCGAAGCGCTGCGTTTCTATTTGATGAATGACATAACGCTCGGGCGCGATTCCGAGTTCGGTGAAGATCGGTTGGTGATGCATCACGATATTTATCTTGCTAATAGCTTTGGGAATTTACTGAACCGTACGCTCAATATGATTCAGAAATACCGCGAGGGCAGATTAGCGCCGAGCATCGATTTTCGAAAAATTGTTGCAATGCACGAGCAGGGACTCGAGGCCGAGAGTGTCGAGATGAACGGAGTTGCCAACCTGGCATCCGTTGCGGGAAGACAAGCTATTTTATATCGAGACAATTTCGATTTGTTTGCAGCAAATTACGCGCTTCACAACGCGATTGAAATCGCTGTCTGTGGAAATTCGCTTGTCGAAGTGAGTTCGCCTTGGAAGCTGGCAAAGGATATGAGTGACGAATCACAGTGCACGCTGGATGCGGTTCTTTATGCCCTCGCCGAATGCCTGCGCATCATCGCAATTTTGATTTCGCCGGTGTTACCGAAAGCGGCGCATGGAATTTTCGATCAACTTAATTGGAAAATGGAGTTGAGCGCAAAAGAAGAGCGCTTCTCACTGGCAGACGTGGAGTGGGGGAGATTGCCGGATGGACATGTGGTCGGCAAACCGGTGCCGCTCTTCCCACGGATTGAGACTTCCGGGTAGCGTGCTGCCTGCCCGCCGGTGTGCGGGCGTCTCGTCCCGCACCTGCGGGACCGAGCGCGTCCTCGCGATCCCGGGAAATTGTAGGGCAACCGCGTCGGTTGCCGGCAGGCGAAGCGCCTGCCCTACAAACGTTTTGCATGCGCTGAAAATCTCGTTTTACGAGAAAGCCAGTGCAATTGGTCAGTGCCTTCGGGGCTACAACTGATCACTAGCAGTGAGCCCTAACCGCCGAATTGCACGATAACTACGTTGGAGCAGTTGTGTGTTCCCGCGGCGCATACCGTGTATGTGAATGTGGTTCGACTTTTTACACCAGTGTTATCGGTATACGTGCCAATATTGGGCACCGTCCTGATCAGGACGCCATTGCGGTAAATATCGATGTTATTCGATGTCGCTCCATTCCAGAAGAGATTCACTATGGCAACCCCTTTGCTTTTATAGCTGGTGGCACTCAGCGTGATCATCCCTGGCGTTGGAGTGGGCGTGGCTGTTGCCGTAGCTGTTGCTGTCGCCGTAGCAGTAGCGGTTGCCGTGGCTGTTGGTGTCGCCGTGGCAGTTGCAGTTGCCGTTGGAGTAGAAGTCGGCGTCGGCGTCGCCGGATCATAGAGTTCTGCACTGCTTAAGGAACTACCAAGTGCATTGGTTCCCCCCGCTACCAGCACCTTGCCTGATGCCAGCGTTGCCGTGTGATTGGCGCGTGCGGTGGCCATCATGCTGGCGCTAGTCGTCCATATCCCCGTTACCGGATCATAGAGCTCCGCGCTGCTCAAGTAACCACCACTATTCAATCCGCCCGCGGCAAGCACCTCGCCTAACGGGAGCAGCGTCGCCGTGTGATCAGCACGTGCGGCACCGAGGCTGCCCGCCAGCGCCCATGTCCCCGTTGCAATGTTATAGAGCTCCGCGCTGCTCAAGTAACTGCTGGTGCCGTTGAATCCCCCCGCCACCAGCACCTCGCCTGGCAGCAACGTCTCCGTATGACGGGCGCGTGCGGTGCCAAGGCCGCCGGTTGCCCCCCACGTCCCCATCGCGGGATCGTAGAGTTCCGCACTGCTCAAATAAGTGCTACCATTCAGTCCGCCCGCGACCAGCACCCTGCCTGACGGTAGCAGCGTGGCTGTGTGATAGGCGCGTGCACTGCCGAGGATGCCGGTTCCCGCCCACGCCGTCGTCTCAGGATTACCGAGCTCCGCGCTGCTTAAGGAAGTAACACCATTATTGGTTCCGCCTGCGACCAGCACCCTGCCTGACGGCAGCAGCGTCGCTGTGTGATGGGCGCGTGCGGTGGCCAGCAAGAAGGCGCTAGCCGTCCACATCCCCGTCGCCGGATCATAGAGTTCCGTGCTGTTTAAGGAGGTAAGACCATTTTTGCCTCCCACGACCGCGACATGGCCTGATGGCAGCAACGTCGCCGTGTGAGAGTCGCGTGAGATGGCCATGGCAGCGGTCGGCGTCCATGTCCCCGTCGCTGGATCATAGAGCTCTGCGGTGCTTAAGGAACTAACACCATCGGTTCCTCCCGTGACCAACACCTTGCCAGACGGCAGCAACGTCGCCGTGTGAAAGTAGCGTGGACCGTTGAGACTGCCGGTCGCCGTCCAACTCGGATCAATCATTACCGGATAGCGCAAGCCTGCCGCCACCACGAGCCGCAACCCTCGCGTTCCCGCCGCAGAGGGCACCGCGTCGACCTCCCAGTGAACCGCATCGGCCCGCAGGGCCCCGTTTACTTCAATCAACCACGGCGCTTCGATCTTCACACCGTGCCCGGCCTTGTTGGTAAAGCGCACTTCGTCATTCACCAATTCGACGTGAGTCCCGGCGCTCAGCTCGCTCACCTCGTACGCGAACTCGCGCGGCGCACATTCATCTTGCAAAAAGAGAGACTCTTCACTGCGCCCGGAACTCACCACATGCACACTGTCTGTCTCTGGATAGGCATTGTGATAGATCACCTGGCCATTGTCGATCTGCGCTGCCACATCCATGCCGCCCACGGGCCGCACCGCTACGCGCACCCCTTCGCCTTCCACAACGAACGGCTCACCATAACGCGCCGGATAAAAGCTGGCCAAGCCCATGGCACCGCCCGTCCCATGCCTCCGCGCCATCGCCAGCCACGCTTCCTGCTCGACCGACTTGAGTCCGGCCGGCGGTGTTAAATCTTGCGTCTGCACCATCCGCGCCTGACGCGCACTGAACCCGGCGATTTCATGTCCGCCGATATGTTGACGGCTCGCCGAAAATTCGATGCTCTCCGATTTTCGCGCACTTGTGCGTTTTTGCGCACCGGAGGGCTCCGATACGCCTGCACGGTGATGCGCATTCTGAAGAGCCGTACCGGCGCCAGGCGGCTTTTGCTCGAATTGGTTTCTCGCAGGGACCGCAGCGAGCGTCAGCAACGCTGCCGACAGCGAGATGAGTATAGAGGAGAATGTGATTTGAAGCGCCGAAGCGCGGACGGAACTGTTTTGTTTCTTTTTCATGGGTGTTTTTTTCTTCTGTTCGTTCCCTTACAAAGGAAAAAAATCGGGAGCGTTTCAGAAAAAATGAAAATCTTACTGCGCTCTTTGACCACGGATGACACGGATAAAATTCTCTAATCAGAAGGCGGGGTTCGATTACTTCGGCGCCGAGGGAGGCGCCCCCGCCTTCGCCAAGGCTACTGGGTGGTTTAAAGAGTAGTCGCGCTCAGCAATCTTACTGGTTGTTCGAAACCGTTTGTGGAGCGGCTTTGCTCGCTTCAAGCTGCGCGCTCACTTTCTGGATTTGCGCGGACTGCTGTTTCAGTTCCGCTTTGAGAGCATTAATTTCCTTCTGCTGTTCCTGGACGGTCTTGTGTTCTTTGAGGAATTCATTGAGCAACATCGCGTTCACGGCGTCGTAGCGAACGGTGAATGGTTTTCCGTCCTTATCGGGCAGCACCAGGGCGGGATTCACCTTTGCGACTTCTTCGGCAATCAAGCCAAATTGCGGTGTGCCTTTCGTGTCCGTCTTGTAGTGGAAGGTGACCGGCCGGAGTGACAGGAGTGCTTCGCTGGTTTTCTCCATCGTAGCGATGTCCTTCTTGAACCGCTCTGATGAGGCGACCGTGCCGAGCTGCCCGTCAGCCGACACGATGACAGGCGCTGTCGTGGCGTTTTGCGTATTTACGCCATAGACGTTGCCAATCCAAGCGGTGTTGTTCACGTTCGCGCCTGACATGTCCGCACCGATACAGGTGACATTACTCGCCGTGAAAACGCCCCACCCGGCACGGGCACCGACGACGGTGTTGTTAGCACCGATACTATTGTCATTAAGCGCTTGGGTGCCGATAGCCGTATTGCCTGAGCCAGTCGTGTTGAGATAAAGTGCGGAATCGCCGATCGCAATGTTCAAACTGCCGGTGGTGTTGTTATAAAGCGCTTGGACACCGTTAGCCGTGTTGACAATGCCGGTGGTGTTGCTATAAAGCGCCTGGTATCCGTTGGCCGTGTTCACGATGCCTGTGGTATTGCTATAAAGTGCCTGGTCTCCGTTGGCCGTATTCTCGTAGCCGGTGGTGTTGCTATAAAGCGCACTGTTACCGATGGCTGTGTTGGATGTGCCGGTCGTGTTCGCATAGAGTGCATCAGAGCCGTTGGCCGTGTTGTAGCCACCGGTAGTATTGCTAAGAAGCGCATCAAAACCGCTCGCCGTATTATAGTTGCCGATGGTGTTGCTAAAAAGTGTTCCAAACCCGTTGGCGGTATTCAAATTGCCGGTGGTGTTCTGCTGAAGCGCAGCATACCCAGTGGCAGTATTATTGACGCCAATACTGTTAGTAAGCGCCGTATAGCCATAGGCAGTGTTGCCGTCGCCGGTGGTGTTGCTGGACAGCGCAGCACTACCGGTGGCCGTATTGCCGAAGCCGGTAGTATTGCTATAGAGCGCTTGGTATCCGTTAGCCGTGTTGTGGTCGCCGGTGGTGTTGCTAAAAAGCGAAAACCAACCGTGCGCCGTGTTGTTTGAGCCGCTGGTGCCTAAATTTAGCGCCTGAACGTTCTCGGCCGCGCTGTTGTTGTTGCCGCGGTCCTCAGGTTTTAGTCTAGGGTCTGCCTGGGCGAGCGGCGCAAGCGCAAGACACGTCAGCGCCAGCGCGAGCAATCGCAATGATTTCAGATTAACCATGTAATTCATCAATTTCTCCTTTTTGAGTTCGTTCCCTTACAAAGGAAAAAAATCGGGAGCGTTTCAGAAAAAGTAGTAAAATCTTTGAGGACCACGGATTACGCGGATGGCATGGATGATTTTTTCAAACTGAAGGGCGGGTAGGGCAAGCAGTCCTCTGCACGCCGCCGTTGGAATCAGACGCGTAAATCGATGCACGCTAACGGCGCGCACGGAGTGACGCGCCCTACCTATCCGTACTTCATGCGGCGCGCCCGGAGTGACGCGCTCTTCCTATCCGTGCCATCCGTGCAATCCGTGGTGAACTTATTTCTGTTTCTCTTCGCAGAGTTTTTGGAAGCGCGGTTCGCCGCGGAGGGGATCGAACATTGGATCGAGCCGGAGCAGTGCGGGAGTGAGCGGCGCAGTGGTGAATGCGCCAAAGTACGGGATTGCGAGTAGTTTCTCCAAAGCGTCGATGGCGCGGTCTGCCTCCCCGGTTTGCGCTGCCACCCGGGCGAGGATCTCGAGTGCAAACGGACCATTAACGACGTCCTTATCGGGCGGGTTCCCCGTAATGGCGCGCTCGGCCAGGGCTAGTGCCGCGGCTTTGTCACCGAGGCCCATGTTGGCTAACGCGAGAACACAAATGAGTTCCCAATTTTGCGGCTGCTCTTTGAACAACGGCTCAAGTTCGCTGCGCGTCTGTCGCCAACTTTCCTGAGCGGCGGCATGGTCGCCTGCGACTCGTTGCGCCCAGCCTAACCAAAAACGCAGTTCACCATTGTAGAAACCGAACGCTGGATCAGGCTGGGCCAGTATCTCCTTTAGCCGAGCGATGATCGGTGCAGCTTGGCGCTCTAGAACCGCCTGGTAAGTTTGTATTTCCCACGCGCCGAAGTCGTGGGCGTTCGGATGCAGCGGAGCGAGAAGAGAAGCAGCCCGGGGCAGATCGCCCTCGGCTTGCGCGATACTGGCCTTGATCACAGAGGTGTCAATGTCATCCGGTGTAAGATCGAGAACCTGATCAAGCTTTTGCAGCGCTTCGGGAAAGCGACGTACAACGACCAAGGAAAGAGCGTGCTGAGTAAGCAGGTTAACGTTGCGTGGGTCGAGCCGCTCGGCTTCGTTGAAGTAGGCGTCGCTGCGGTCCCATTCGCCTCGGGTTCGCTCAACATCGGCGAGGGATTGAACAATCCGGCTGTTATTAGGCAGAAGCGAATGTGCCTGCTCAAGGTAACGCACCGCGGTGTCGTAATCCTTGAGGCAGGCGTAGTGATAATAGCCCTTGGCGAGCACGGCCTCGCCGAGAGCGGGCTGAAGAGTGAGCGCGGTTTCAGCTGCCTGGCGCGCTTCCTCACGAAGGGCGAGCGTCGGCTGAAGATTTAGTGTGTGGTAGCCGACGCCATCGGTGTATGACAGCAGCGCCCAGGCGAGGGCAAACTTCGGGTCCAACTGCACGGCTTCTCTGAGATACTTCTGCGCCTCACGGGAGTTGGCGGGTGTGCGTTGCGTTCTCAGACTATAAGACAGACCACGCAGATAAGCGTCGTAGGCTTTGGGATTCTCTGTCGGCTTCTCGACTAACGCCTGCTGCTCGCGCCCGGTCAGTTTCGCCTGTAATGACTCGGCTATTCGCTTGGCAATCTCGCTCTCGACGCTCAAGATGTCAGTCAACTTCCGGTCGTAGTTGTCTGCCCAGAGATGGGAATCAGTTTGCGCGTTGATCAACTGAACAGTGACTCGCACGTGGTCGGCCGCTTTTTGCACACTACCTTCCAGAATGTTCGCTACGCGAAGCTGCTTCGCAATGTCGCGGAGATTACTCGGTTTGCTCTTATATTGCTGCGTGGAAGTGCGCGAAATAACTTTCAAGTCTGCGATGCTAGACAACCGCGTCAGGATCTCCTCTTGAATGCCATTGCCGAAATAGGCGTTATCTGGATCGCCGCTCAGATTTTGAAAAGGTAATACGGCAATACTTTTTGCCGGTACGACTTCGCTCGCAGCGCTGGAGACGGACTTGCGTTGAAGAATGTACGAAGCTGCCAGGATACAGGTGATAATCACAGCGGCCGCCAACGTGCTGTAGGCGAACCGGCGGCGCTGCTTTTGTTTCGCGGTATCGGTTGCGGTAATGCAGTTGTTAAGTTGCTCCTTCAACGCCACGGGAGATTGCGGACGCTTTGCTGGATCGGGCTCAAGCATGCGCTTGATAAGATCGACAACCGTGCGCGGGATGCCTTTCAGTTGTTCGAGAGGCAACGCGCCACTCAGTTGCTTCTGGCGAATTTCGTCACGCGTGCCGTCAAAAGGCAGATTGCCGGTTAACATGAACCAGAGCGTCACTCCTAATGAATAAATGTCGGATCGTGCGTCGGTTGTTTCCCCGGCAAATTGTTCGGGACTCGCAAAGTGTGGCGTGCCAATGAAGCCGGTCCGAACTGGACTGCTGCTTGCGCTCGCGGATTGATCAGTGATGTCTCTGACCAGACCGAAGTCGATTAACTTCGCCACGATCACGCCATCGGCTTCGCTGCAAAGCATCACGTTTGCGGGTTTCACGTCACGATGAACAAATTGCCGCGTGCCGGTGGCAATCAGAGCGCGCGTGATTTGTAAGGCGATGTCCAGCGCGATGGGGCAGTCGATCGGTCCTTTGCGGTGAATCCACTCTTCGATGGTCTGGCCTTCAACCAGTTCCATGGCGTAAAAGTATTCGTCACGCTTGCTGCCGAGGTGAAAAACCGATGCGATGTTGCGGTGGCGCAGCTGTGCGGCGCCGCGCGCTTCGGACAGAAAACGCGCCCGACTGGTTTCGTCCGCGAGATCGCGCGGATGGATCACCTTGAGCGCGACTTCGCAACGCAGGTTGGTGTCGAACGCTTTGTAGGTGACGCCCATGGCGCCCCGGCCGAGTTCGACTGGCTGGCCATCGCCACCATCAACGAGCTCATATTGGTCGAAGCGATGCGGTCTGGGAGCGTAATCGAGA
>WNFO01004169.1_pt1 | contig 12426 bp, 11 predicted proteins | sample 5400251 | NCBI WGS metagenome assembly WNFO01 (sample SAMN13153354, study PRJNA577476) | soil metagenome | isolation source: 100 cm saprolite under Madrone tree | place: USA:California | collected 2016-06-14
CCAGGGGCTCCCTTTCACGCTCATTGCCCAGCGTGAGCTGATCTACTGAGGCGGGTGAGCCGCATCGCGCGATGGCTCCCGCCCAAACCCGGACGGATTCTTTAGAAGGGGATGTCAAGAGAAAAGGCTTCTCCGTCCGTCGGCGACCATCGCTCCGCGCCTAACGCATGCAAACTTCCTGAAATTTAGGATGTGCCTTTAGCATACCGCGCGGGATGCGTACCAGCTTCGCAAGCCCCAACGCCAGAGGTCGCCTAGCCTCTCCCCTTTCTGTCATCCCGAACGCAGTGAGGGATCTGCTTTTTCCTCCACTCGCCACTCGCCCTGTCATTTCCGAACCCGCCGCAGCGGTGTCTCTTTCCGACCCTTCGGATAAGAGCTAGGTTCATCGGTCATCGTCCTAGCCTACCGACTGGAACCCCAGGTCGTTGCGTTCTCGCCGGACGACTCTCTTGGAAACGGGTTAAGTCCACTGCTCCAATACTGGCCTTCAAGACAGTAGTAACGTCAAGTTCCGCGGGCCTACCATCCTAACTGCCAGCTCACCGGGTGGCACCCCGTAATTGACGGCTACCGCCCAAATCGCGAATCTCAGCTACAACGAAGTCAATTCGATTGCAGGACATTTGGAGGAGAAATGAAAAGACTGTCAATGCTTCTAGCTGGCGCGGCGGTGGTATTAGGCGCGGCAATACTGCCGATCCCGGGGTTCGCGCAAACCGGGAACGGCGCTCCGAGCGGCACTCACTATGACTTGAACATAATCGGCGTGACCAAGGGCAAGACCCCACCCCTGACGGGTTCCAACCGGCACACGATTTTCGTTCCCCTGGTTTCCGATCAGGGCGCCCTCGACACGGATCTTGCCTCTGGCGCGGACATCCTTCTGACTCAAGGACCTTTCACGGTCTGTGACGGGAACGCCTTTGATGCAGCCTATGACTGCTCCGGGGCCAAGATCGCCAATCAAGGGGCGGTATTCCAGCTTCCGTGCAATACGAACATCGCCACAGCCACGGGCACCACGCTAGTTCCTTGCACCAGTTCGGGGCCGAATTCCGTCGCCAGTTACGAGGTCTGGGCTCGAGTTGTGGGAACGCCGGGCGGATCCGGTACCATTACCACTTGTGCCACGGATAAGGCCACGGGTACGGTGGTCTGCAATGCGAACGACACTCTCCTCGTGCGTAATAGCTCGAACAAGTTCGCGGATGTTACGAATGCGCTCACGTCGCTGGTGACAGCCACGCAAACCGTCTCGCTCTTTGGCACGGGATTCCAGAGCTTCTTCTGGGATTACGACAACAATGGAAACAAGCTCCTGCAGCTTCGTTTCTACCTGTCTACCTGGCTCCACCCTAAATAAGTGCAGCGCTGGTTAGGTCGGCGAGGCCGAGACGCAACTCGGCCTCGCCGAAAACTTGCCCGGAGAGCGGAGAGCCTTCTTGATTCCTGGTTCCACGAGAGTGTTCGTATTGCTTGCATTACTGCCCCTGACTGCTTTTTGTCGTCCGCCACGCATCGCAGCTCCAGCTCAGGCATACAACTTTCGAACTGTCACAGAAGACTCCGTGTCGCTCGGCGGGCCTTCCGAAGGTCCAAAGGCGGTCTTCCCCGAGACGCGTTTCGAATTCGGCGAGGTTGAATCGGGAACTATGGTAGAGCACGAATTCGTTCTTAAGAACCAAGGCTCGGCGCCGCTACTGATTCAAAAGGTCAGCATGATGGCGCCCCTGCTGGTTACACGAATGCCGCATGAGATTGCTGCAGGCGCGGAAGGCACGATTCACTTCAAGCTGGACACGGCGGACCTGGCAGGAAGGTTTGAAGGAGCAATTCTAGTTTTCCTCAATGACCCGGCGCTGCCGCAAGCGAACCTTACCCTTGCGGGCCGCGTCATTCGGCCGATTGAGCTCACTCCCATACCCGCCTTCTTTGTTGCCGGACAAAGGGGCCGGGGCGGCCGCGCGGCGATTGAAATCGTGAATCATGAACCGGGGCCTTTGCGGATCGACAAAATCGAGAACCCCACCGACAGGTTCGGGACGAGTCTCGAAATTCTGAAACCAGGGCAACGATACCGTGTGACCCTGACTTTGAAACCCGACGGCCCCAGCGGAAAAAGCGTGGAACCTATCGTGATAACGACCTCGAGCAAGAAAATGCCGGTGTTAAAGTTGGACGCCAACACCTATCTGTTCGAGAGAATTCACAACTTCCCCGAACTGGTGAACTTCGGAACGTTGCATGTCGGCGAAGCTGGCGGCGCGGCCCTGACCCTGATGATCTATCAGGAAGGCGGCACGGATTTCCAACTGAAACTGAACACCGATGTACCATTCCTGAGCCTGCAAGGAGAACGAGGGCAGAAGGGGGACCGGTATCAGGTGAAGATCACTTTAATCTCCGAAAAAATCCAACTCGGTCCGATCAAGGGGTCCATCATCATCGACACCAATGACAGAGAGTTTCCAAGGGTCATTGTGCCAGTCAGCGGGCAAATCGTGGAGCGTTGAAACCGCGAAGACGCGGGCTGTCTCCCAGGCTCGCGAATCCCCACTGTGAAGATGGACGCACTTTCTGTAAAGCATAGTACATGGCGGGCCGGACCCTGCGTCTCAGGCCTCGAAGGCGAACCAGAAGAGAGGGCCTGCCCCGCTTGCCCCGACTTGTCCCGACCCGGTCAGGAGCTTCTCGGGGACTCAGTCGGAGTGGCAATCCCCCCAATTTCGCCATTCAAGTTAAGATGGACCTCCACATTCTTCGGAGAACTCGTTGCGCCAGACATCCGCGATTGTCTATTGTGCGATCGACACCTTGGTTCCCCTTCGCGGCAAGCCGGCTCCCGGCTTTGACGACTTCTCCGTCGCGCTGGCACATGCCAACGTACCCTCCATCTGGATCACCAGCCGCACTCGCGCCCAGATGGACGAGCCGGTGCGAAAACTGGACCATACGCATCCCTTCATCGCGGAAGGCGGGAGCGCTGTCTACCTTCCCACAGACTATTTCCATCTACGCGGCGAGAAGAGCGAGCGTCGCGGCCGATTTCTGTGCATCCCCGTTGCTCAACCCCAACCCGCTGCGGCGGAGGCCTTGGAAAGTTTGTCCGAAGAGACCGGCGTGCCCGTCGTTCCGCTGCGCTCGCTCTCGCCGCGTGAGTTGGCGCAAAACACGGGCCTGCCGCAACGTGAAGCCGAGCTCGCGCGTTTGCGCGATTTCGACGAGTTGTTTTTCTTCGCCGGCGCTTCGGACGCCGACATGGAGCGCCTTCTTGAGGAAGCCCGGAGGCGCAAATTGCAACTCCGCCCGAAGGGAGTGCTGTGGTCCTTGGCCGTGGGGCCAAGCGTTCCGCAGTGCATCCGCCAACTCACGAAACTCTTCGATCGCGCCTTGCATGGCCATGCGCCGAGCATCGGACTCGCTCCCCGGGAGCAAGCCGACGAGCTGTTCCCTGCTTGCGACCGGAACATTCTCCTCGTTGAGGAGTCCGAGGAGCCCCATGATGAAACAGTTGTCCGCTCGCCGGGCGGTTCGCGTGTGAGGGAGATATCGCTGCATGCGCCTGAAGCGTGGGAAGAGGTCTTAGCGCAAATCACAAGGAAAAACTAGCCGCGCCGAAACAAAGTTCCGCTCTGGCGAGTGGAATTGCTCATAGCGGGGTTCCTGCGTAAAGAAACAAGACAGCGACACCTGCCCAAGCCATTTGTTTTCCGGAAACTACACGCAGGCACGGGGTTCTGGTGGTGGCCCTTGGATTGCGAGTCACGTGATGGGTCAGAACGCGTTGCCCCCGCAGCTGGCTTCTCGGATTAGCGCGAGCGAGGATGGATGGAAGCGCCCGAGTACTAGGAGATTGATAACCATGTCTTGGCTGCTTCGCACACTTCGCGTTCCGGCTTCGGAATCCCATATGGGTTTCGTGCTCGCCATCTGCGCTTTCACCATGGGACTCATGTCCCTGGCCATCGTTTGGCAGGCACAAGTGATTGCCCAGCAGCGCGACGTGATCCGCTGGCTGGAATCTTTGAAGTTCGTCGGCTAGAAGTTTCGCGTTGCGATTTAATTATGATTTAATAAGGACACAGGGGAATTCAAGCTTTGGGGGGAAACAACGTGAAACGCAGCATCTGTCTTTTCGTTCTTGCAGCTTCGCCCGTTTTTCTTTGCGCGGCGCGGCAGCCCGCTCCGGCTGCTCAAGCCGCCCCGCAGGCTACCAGCGACCCGGCGCAAGGCCAGGTTTCAAGCCCTGGGTCCTCACAGGGCCGCCATCATCGCAGGCACCAGACCACGAGCGGCAAGCACCATCGCCGTCACCACCGCCAAACAGCCAGGAAATAAGAGTCGCAGAAAACAGGAAACTAGCGTCGCAAAAAAACAAGAAATTCAGAGTTGCAAAAGAAAAGGGGAAGCCTGGCGGCTTCCCCTTTTCTAATTTGCTGTATCGTCTCCGAAGCCGCGCGAACTTCGCGCGCGTTTCGTGAGCGACGCGCACCGCGAGTGCGGTGTGTTCAGCTTTTGTTGCGCTCTAAGCCCGGTGGAGTCATGTCCCCTCCGGAGCTCATCGAGCTCACGTCCTGCTTGTACTCTAGCAAAATGCATATTGCAAGCGAAGAATTGGAGAAGCAGGAAATTTACAGTTTGCGGAATCAGAGCTCGCGGGGAGTCGATTACTTGATGAAGAGAGTCTCGCGAAGCTGGTCCCGACTGACAAAGGATTTCATGGTGCGAAAACGACTAAAGAGATCCTGGATTTCGCGATTCTGGAAAACCTTTTGCGCTGGGCAGAGCGGCGGCGTGGAAAGCACCTGGAGCGTATTCGAATCCGCCACGCGGTAGCGCTGGAAGCCTTCCGGCTTCTTGCTATGGAACATGGCGAAGACTACTCCGCCGGGCCGCAAAAGATCGGTCAGACAGGTTATGATCTGTTTCCCGAGGGCCGGCTCGAGATAATCCAAGAGATCCCATAACAACACGGCATCAAACGAGGAAGGGGAATATTGTAAATTTGATTCGAGGAATCGCGCCGCGCGCCCGTTGGGCGTCATGTCCAGGGAGTCGTGGTTCCTTTCCTCGTGCAATCGCACTTCTTCCTCGGCCAGAAAGCCTTTCCAGGCGCGGAGGATGTCTTCTGAAGAAACGCGGAAGCCCCTTTCGATGAAGAAGCTGAGGGTCGTCTGCCACGCCGGGCCAAGATCAAGCAGCGTGCCCCGCCCCAGGCCATCCAGATTCCACAAAAACTCCTTTAATCCGTTGGAAATACGAGTGGTTTCATGCATTTCCAGGACTCTGGTTGTTCCCGTGGCGATGGGCGGGGCCCCTGGCGTACGGGAGTGGTTGTTCCCCTGGATGGGACGGGAAACTGCCCTTGAGGTTGAGCCGATACTAATGCCAAGTTTGCTCAAGAATCCCATCTATTAGTCCGCCGCCGTTCCAGAACTTAGCTTGGCTGAGTCGCTAGGCTTGCTCCCCGCGCCCGCCGCCGCCGCGCGTGCTTCCGAAGATATCGCCTGTACATTCCCCGCTTCCACCTTCCCGCGCAGCGTTCCGCCTTCTTCGATGGACAACCGCTCTGTCTGGACTTCACCAGTGACGTGGCCGGTGCTCCAAAGCTGAACTTTTTCACGCCCACAGATTTTTCCTTCGATGCGCCCGCGCACGATCACTTCGCGCGCGGTGACGTCGGCTTTCACGCTTCCGTTCGGACCTATGGTCAGGCTGGCGTTGCCGATCTCCAGCTTGCCTTCTATATGACCGTCAATGAAAAGATCTTCGCTACCGTGAACCTCGCCCTTGATCCTAATTCCTTGGCTGATACACGCCATGGCACGCGGCGAGACTGGAAGCGCAGGAGAATTTTCACGCGAAGCAACAACCGCACCGGCAGAGGATGAGGTCGCAGAATTTACATTACGTGCGGAAATCTCCGGAACTCCTTGAGATTTCAGGTCTTCTTTTTTCCACATCGGACACCTCGACATCGAAAATGGGATTTTCGAAGCCGCCTGCCGCAGGGCTGGTTGGGAGCCGCGACTCAGAAGCGTGAACATAGTACACGACTTAGCGGCTGTAAAGAAGAATGGCAGGTAGCAAATGTAGGGTGTTTCGTTAAGTGCTATACCACCCGTTGTGGAATTAGTCCCATCAGTTCCACAAGGGATTGTGATACCCCAGAAGAGTTCCCATGGCCTCGCAATTCCCACATGGCAACTGCGAGTCCCGCCATTTCCCGAGTTAACTGCTTGATTGATTTACGATATTGGTACCAGTGTTCGGGGTCGAAATCTCCATCGCTGGCGCTAGCGATTCGAACGCGGATGGTGGAGGGAAAAACCCGCGCAAAAATGTAGCGTACGCGCCGGGTGTGATAATTCGACGTAACCACGATCACCCCACTCCATTTTTTTTGCACGGCAAGTTGCACCAGGGCTTGCGCTTCTTCTCTGGTGGTATCCGCATCGTGCGCGAAGGCTTCGATCTTGCCTTTTGGCACACCCCGCTCACTCAAATCATGCACCATGAGTTCCGCGATCCCCGCAAACGGACGCAATCGCCGTCCGCTCGCTACGACTTCCGGCGCCATGCCCCGCCGAAAGAGTTCCGCGGCACGCGTTGCCCGGTCGGCATAAAAATTATCGTCGCTCAGAACAATAATCGCGTCAGAACGCTCGAGTTGATCTTCTACGATCCAACTTTCTCCAACAAATCTTAGGATGGGCCCCCGCGCCAGATACACGGCACTGCAGAGAAGAATGAAGAAAAGCACTGCGATCAGCCAGGCGACGATTCCGCCTTGCTGTTTCCATCGAGAAGATGCCAAGGGCATCCGGCTCATGCGTTGGGATCCAAGGAGCGCAGATAGGCCGCCGCGTCCTCCGGTAAAATGGCATTGAAGTAGACTTCCTTGATGCTGTAGGACTTACTGCGGCTCTCGACAATGGGCAGGATTTCGATGTGCCAGTGAAAATCGTCCGCCAGAGTCTTCCAATATCCCGCGAGTTCGCCCTTTCTGCTCCGCGTATTTGGCGCAGTGTGTACCACCAGGTGGAACGCGGGGGAAAATTTTTCGAACCGCCGCAACACCCGGCCGAGCAAGGCCGCAAGCTGGCGGCGATTTGCACCGGGCCGGGGCTGTTCAAAAACGTGATTGTGGCGGCGGTGCAGCAGCCAGGTTTCATACGGAACGCGTGAGGCATAGGGACACAGCGCGTAGTAATCACCCTGCACGTCCACGATTCGCTTTCCCTGTTTCTCTTCCTGACGCACGATGTCGCAAAAGACGCAGCGTTCTCTTTCCCCGTACCACTCGCTTGCCGCGTGCAGTTCATACTTGACACGCCGCGGCACAAAAATTGTTGCGGCCACTTCCGAGTGCGCGTGCGGCCACTCTTCCCCGGCCAGAGTTCCCTGGTTCTTGAATACGGCGACGTATTTGAAGCGCGTATCTTTCTTCAGATCCGCAATGCGGGAGGCCCATGCCCAAAGGACCCGCTCGATCACTTCGTCGCTCAATTGCGACAAGCGCTTGTCGTGCTGGGGCGTTTCCACCACGACTTCATGCGCGCCGACGGGTCCCATCTTGTCGTACATGCCCTCGGCCAGCCGCCCCACCTCTCCTTCGATGCGGTAAAGCGGCTCGGGATGCGGCAGCACACGAATTTGCCAGGGCCCCTCCGCTGGCCAGGTCAAGATGGCACGTTGTTTATCCACGGCGGCTGGCTCGAATGGGCAATCGGCAGCGGATTCTCCTGACACTTCCCGGTGCCCGAGAACTACCCAACTCTGTGTGATGGGATCTCTTCGGAGTTCCATGCGGTGATCTTCAACAGGTCCTGTACGCTGGTGTGGGCCCTTCCCCAAACAGGCGCAGACACCGGCTGGCAGCGAGCCTACGCAAAAAAATAGTTAGAGGGAACGGGGGCCCGTGCATTTCCCTGCGCGTAGTTTGTTGGCCACGTCCCAAATTGTCAAGCGATAGGGAATGTTGGCGGCGAGTGTATTTGAGCCAGCGCAAAAGGCTAGCTACCTCCCAGATCCCGTTTGTGGACTGCGAAGGGCACTTGTCCGGTTATCCGTGCCAGCTCAACCCGTCGATGCAACACCATCTAAGCAGTTGATCCGACAATACTTCCGCTGGAGAACCGATCTGTTTGGCTGTACTCGGTCAAAACCTAGGCAGGGTAGCGTTCCGGCTGATCTAACCTAGCGAGCGATTTTAGCCTTTGTTTTCAATGCAAGGTGGCTTCGAGCTGAGTGTTGCGTCGACCCATCGAGACCACCCGACTTATCGTCCACTGACACGTGGATTAAGCATCGCAAGCCAACGTCATGCAAGGGCTCCTCAGCGACTGAGTTCAAACTCGTGAAGTGGCGATTTTGCGTGCAAGGCTGGAGACGAATCGTTGCCCTTTAGCATGAGCCACAGGATGTCGTTAAACACAGCGTCATTGACGCGGTCGGGTGTGCTCAAATCCAGCCCCTCCGACATTACCGCGGCGGCGGAGTTCGCGGGGTTCCTTTCCTCCATGTCCACCTGAGGAACGAAAGCCACGTACGGAGCGAGATCAGGCTTTTCTGCAAATAGGTTCGCAAGGGAGCGGCTGAAATAATCAAACTTCGACATACGGTCCAATCCCAAAATGTCTTCGATGGCAGCCACAACGTCGGTGGTGTTCGCGAATCTATGAATCGCCCCAGCTCGACTGTAGGCAGACACCACCAGTAAGGGCGAGCGGTGGGAGTCCACATGATCGGGGCCCGCCTGTGAGTCATCTTCCAGCACGAACATCACCGTGTCCCGCCAATAGGGCGATTTGGAAAGCGCTTCCACTATGCGGCCGAGTGCCAGATCATTGTCCGCCATAAAGGCACGAGGTGTGCGAAACCCTGCGCGCCCTCCTGCAGTATGGTCGCTAGGTAAATGTAAAACTTCGAGCTGGGGCAAATTGCCGTCTTTGACAAACTGTTCAAACTCCGCGATCCAGGCATCTGCGCGGACTTGATCAGGGACTTTCAAGTCAAAAGGAGGATACGAGGGGCTGATGTCTGAACCGAGGTCTCGCTGGGTAACTGGCCACCCCTCGGGAACAGCAACCATTTCTCCGTAGTCTCGAAAAGAAACGCCTCTTTTCGCGGCAAGCGTCCAAAGGAATCCGTCGTTTGGTTCGTTAATCTCTTCACCATCGACTCCCGCACGTCTATCAGAGTAGGCGGAAGGGATAGTTTTTTCGCCGTAGTCCGTCACGTAGGCGGCCGTAGACCAAATGTGACCTTGGGAACTAACCTCCGCGTTGGTGAAGAATCGATCGAACAAGCCGAAGCGTAGCGCCAGAGCGTGATGGTTCGGCGAAATCCGCTGGCCGAAAAAAACCAGACTTGAATCACCGTCTCCTTCTTTCAGATCGCCGAATACCTGGTCGTAGGTGCGATTCTCTTTGATGATGTAGATCACATGATGGAACGCCGGGTAGCGCCTTGCCGGCCGCTGCTGTCCCCATCCGTTCGCCGCGGCAACCCGCCTCGATAAACCGGCTAGTTCCGGTTGAGCCAGTTTGTCCGGCAGGATTCGCAGCGTGCCGTTCAGTTGCCCAAGGTCGTATCCCATGGGTCTCTTAATACCTTCTCCAGGGATGGGGCCGTCGGGATTGAGTCGCGAACCGTGCCCCTTTCCGTTCAGCACCAACAACTGTGTTCCCGAGTCCACGATCGCCGTGGGATACCAATCGGTGGGTATACGTCCTTTGAGAGATTGGTGCGGCGCTCGCTGACCGCCTGACGTCTCGGCTGAGACGTCGAAAACTGCAACGGCGTTGTTGTCCGCTTCGGCGACAAACAAGTTCGTCTCGTCGCGGGACAACGCCAGCGCATTCGGCGTGCTTCCTTCAGCCGGGCTTCCCGGGGCCGCGTCGCTCAAATATCGCAGTACCCTGGCTGTCCGCGTATCCACGACCGCGATCTGGTCCGTTCCTCCGAGAGCAGCAAACAATTTCGAACCTGTCCTGTTCGTGAGGAGCGCGGATGGATGTCGGCCCACGGCAATCCGCCGTTCGAAGAACAACGTTCCATCGGAGCGCGTGCGAAGAACCGAAATCGTGTTTCCACCCCAGGCAGAAACATACACTTTGCCATTCGAAGCCAGTTCGACCGCATACGGGTAGTGGTCGGTGGGAATCCGCTGCATTACCTCCGATGTTTCGAGATTGACCACGGCCAGACTGTCACCGACATTCTCCGCGACATACAGAAGCTTCCCATTTCTAGATGCCGCAATACCTGCCGGATATCGCGACCCTGTTTTGTCAGGTTTCTGTTTTCCCAGGACGATTTTTCGTTCGAAAGTGGCGGCGGCGCCGCTCCAGGAGTAACAAAAGATAGAATCGTCGTTGCCCCCGGACGCGTACACCGTCCTCCCATCATGCGAAAACGCGATGCCAAAGAATGCGGCTTCTTGCAGGAGAGTTTGGGTAACGCGCATGGACTTTAGATCGATGACCTGAATTCCTTGCTCCCGCCACCCGCTCAAAATGACGACGACCTTGTCTCCTTCTGGCGCGAGCGCCATCCCCATCGGCATGCTCCCGAGGTCAATAAAATCGCCCACTGGATCCAAGCGAACGCCGGTAGGCAACGGACTCGTGAAGTTTGCCGGGGAATCAGCAAGAGGTTGGGTGCTAGCAGGGGACAACACCAAACAGGGCGCAAGTGTTATGCAGAAAAGCACAAGAGAGCGTCGCCTCTGCATTTCCTCCTCCGAAAATGACCCAGATTCGATTTCTATTCCAAGATTCTACTAAACCATCCACGAGTACACGTCCTCTTCAGTGCAGTGGAACGAAGAAACCCTCAAGTTCGAGGGCTATTCAGCGCGAATAGTGCCGGACAGAAAGAGCGATGGGCAAGCCGACGCAGAACCAGTGCTCGACAAATTCGCTAGCCTGGTAAATCAACGGCATATGGCTATAGGGAGCCGCCGAGAGCGGCAGTACGACCATGTGCATAAAGAGATAGACCAGAGCGCCGTAGATGAGACCGAACAGGACGGCGCGGCTAACTAAGAGCGGCAGCTTGCGGCTAGCGAGGAAGTATACGGTTGCGGCACCAAGCGCGATAACGAAGTGCAGGAAGACTCCCAGTGCGGCGGCTGGAGCGCCACCGCTGTACGATTTTATGCCGAGGACACCGCTGGCGATCGTTTGCGGGATGAGAATGGGCTTTTGGGGGCTGTAAACCAGGATCGCATACGTCAGGTCGAGCACACCAACGATGAGGCCGCCGACGATAATAGCCGGAAATGGCCTCGGCTTTGGGCGTAAAGAAGCTGCCAAGTCACCGCTCACAGAATCTGCCATCGAGAGTCTATTATGCGGGTCTTGTTCACGGCGACGCTCACTCCCAAGAATTATTAAGGACCTAAGCGGGACCGTCAACTCCCAAGTCTGCACGAACCGCCGTCCTCACATCGAAGAGTTTCGGCGCCAACTCAGCTTCAGACTTGTCGTATATTTTTGCGTCCGTCATCGGCCTCCGCCAGCCTCCTCGACGCTGATAAGAGCACGCTGCTTTTTCGGCCTAGTGCCTGGCAAACGCGGGAACCGGACATGTGTGGCTATCCTGAGAGACACTCGCGACAAACGGATATAATCTAACTACATGATCCCGGCCTCCTACAAACCGAGAAAGAAGTTCATGGAGCTGGCGATCGCTGAGGCCAAGCGCGCCGGTGACCGAGGCGACTATCCCATTGGCGCGGTCATTACACGCCTTACGGGCAAGCGCGAGGTGGTCATTGCCAGCGCAGGCAACCGAGTAAAAACTTCGGGATCAAGCATCAAGCACGTAGAGTTGGAGACGCTCAAATACGTGTCAAGCGGCTATGGCCGCTACCTGCCCGACTTCGTCCTCTACTCCACGCACGAGCCCTGCGCCATGTGCGCCGGTGCGTGCGTGTGGTCCAGGATTGGCGCGGTCGTCTACGGCGTTTCCCAAGAAGACATTGCGGCTTATGGCCGCAAGCGCGGTACGGAAGAATACAAGTGGCGAGCTTGTCTAATCCCCTGCCGGCTCGTCTTCGAGAAGGGCAATCACCCCATTCCTGTCACCGGCGGTTTTCTCCGAAAAGAATGCCAAAAACTGTTCAGTTACAGAACGGCATAGTGACCCCTGCTTTTGCGTAATTCCTTCGGTTCACTTCTCCGGGCACTAGAACTCAACCTCTCTATACAAACTCCTTGAGATTATGAATAGCAAAGTAGCCTTAGCTCAAACCCGCTCCTCTGGAAGAGATAGGGGCTCCTGGCCCGGCACTAGCCCGAGGATGTCCCTGTGGGAATCGTCTTTCCCATTTAGGGTATGGTCTAGGAGTACTAAGGCAACCGTAATAGCACGTACTGCCCATCTCTTGGACTCCAATATACCCGCAACACAACG
>WNFO01005519.1_pt1 | contig 12424 bp, 13 predicted proteins | sample 5400251 | NCBI WGS metagenome assembly WNFO01 (sample SAMN13153354, study PRJNA577476) | soil metagenome | isolation source: 100 cm saprolite under Madrone tree | place: USA:California | collected 2016-06-14
GGGCAAGCCGGCCCGCTACGACGACTCCGAAATCATGGATGCCTGCACCCGCGTGATCGACGCCTGCTGCCGCCACGGCAAGACGCCCGGCGCCGGGGGGTTCGGCGAGATCGCCCAGTTCCAGCGGATGATCGACCGCGGCATGCGCTACCTTGCGGCCGGCACCGACCAGAGTTTCCTGGTCGCCGGTGCCAACAGCCGCGCGTTCGCGTTGCGCGCACTCACGCCGTCACACCCGATCGGGTCGCAGAAGGCGAGCTAGATCATGAGTGACGGCACCGACCAAACGACCATGGATCAGATGCCGGTCCAACTGCCTGCGGAGCCCGCGACAGCGGCGCAGGCGCGGGCGCGCTATTTCAATTCCGGCAATGCCTTTACGCGCCAGCTCGGCCCGGTGCCGACCGCCTATTTCATCCGCGAGCCGGCGCTCGCGCTCGATCCGGCGACGCCGACCGGTCTCATCCCCTGCGACCTTTCGGGCGCGCTCAACTGTCCGTTTCCGGCCACGACACCGTTCATGCTCGCGCGTTATGCGCGCCTTCGGCCGCATGATCGGCTCACGACCCAGTTCGTAGCCAGCGGCTCGCTGTGGTACGTGATCGCCGGCCGCGGCACGACAGCAGGCAGCGGCGAGACGATCGCGTGGCAACCTGGCGATATCTTCGTTTTGCCCGGCGGCGATGCGCATCACCACCGCGCCGGTCCCGAGGGCGCGGTGTTCTGGCTTGTGAGCAACGAACCGCAGCTTGCCTTCGAGGAAATCAAGACTGTTGCGCCCGGCGTGGCGCCGACCCGGATGGTACACTACCCCGCCGGCGAAATTCGCCGCCAGCTCGACCGCATCTATCAGGTCGCCATGGGCACCGCTGCCGCAGGCTTCGCCATCGTGTTCTCCTCCGATGCGCAGCTACTCAACCGCACCATTCTGCCGAGCTTGAGCGTCGATCTCAGCACCTTGCCGCCTGGCCAGAGCCAGCGCGCCCATCGGCACAATTCAGTTGCCCTCGCGCTGATTATCCGGGGCGACGGTGTGTACTCCCTGGTGGGGGGCGAGCGACGCGACTGGGCGCCGTGGATGACCGCCGTTACGCCACCCGGTGAAATTCACTCGGTCCATAACGAGGGCAATAAGCTCGCCATGTGCCTCACCGCCCAGGACGCCGGACTGCATCGGTACGCCCGCACCATGGGCTTTGCCTTTGCGTCCTCCCCGAAGGGGGAACCGAGCCTATGACGGTGTCGCCGGCCGGCGAAAATCCAGTTGCCAATCTGTCTGCGGACCAGCCGCTCGACGCGATCGACCGGGGAACGCTGCGGCGACGCGAACGGCTGATTGGCATCGCGCTGCGCACCCTATCGATCGCGGGTTTCTTCGCGCTCTGGTACGCGGCGAGCCTCCTCAACCAGCATGTCTGGAAGCTCTTCAACCCCGTACTGCTGCCGCCGCCGCACAAAGTGCTGGAGGCCGGAATCGAACTGACGCTCTCCGGCGAGCTTCTCCGCGACATTGCCGCGAGCCTCTATCGTGTGGGGCTCGGCTTCCTGGTGGCGGCCATGCTCGGCGTCGGCCTCGGCACCCTGATCGGCCGCTCGCGACGGCTGGAGCAGCTCCTGGAGCCGCCGCTCGAGCTGCTGCGGCCAATCCCGCCGCTCGCCTTCCTGCCGGTGCTGGTGCTGTGGTTCGGAATCGGCGAGATGTCGAAGGTGATGTTCATCGCCTACGCGGCGTTCTTCCCGATCTTCACGACCACCTGTGAAGGCATCAAGTTCGTCGATATCCTCCTCATCCGTGCCGCCCAGACGCTTGGCGCATCGGAGCGCGAAATCTTCCGCTACGTGGTGCTGCCCGCCGCCAGCCCAAGCATCATCACCGGCTTGCGGGTCGGCTTCGCTCAATGCCTGTTCGTGATCGTGGCGGCGGAATTCATCGCCGCCGATTCCGGCCTCGGCTATTTGATCAACGACGCGCGCTCATTCTTCCTCATGTCGCACATGTTGCTGGGCGCCGCCGTCATCGGCATCATCGGCTTCGTGTTCAACGCGGTGCTCCGTCGGCTCGAAGCCCGAATCCTGCGCTGGCGTGTCGACGCGCGGGGGCCAGGATGAATGCGAAGACTGCAAAAATCAGGATCGAAGGCGTCACCAAGGCGTTCGATGGCGCGACGCTTGTGCTCGATCGCATCAATCTCAACATCGTGGCGGACACGCTGACCTGCCTGCTCGGGCCGTCAGGCTGCGGGAAGTCGACGCTGCTCAGCATGGTGGCGGGCTTCGTACAGCCGAGCCGTGGCCGCGTCGTGGTCGACGGCTTCGAGGTGACGAAGCCGTCCGCCGACCGTGGCATCGTGTTCCAGGACTACGCCCTGTTCCCATGGCGCACCGCGCTTGAGAACGTGGCGTTCGGCCCGATGATCCGCTGCGTGCCGAAGCGCGAGCAGAAGGCGGCGGCGATGCACTACCTCGCCATGGTCGGGCTCGAAGCCCATGCGGACAAATTCCCGAGCCAGCTTTCGGGCGGCATGAAGCAGCGCGTCGCCATTGCGCGCGCGCTCGCCAACCGGCCGTCGGTATTGCTGATGGACGAGCCGTTCGGGGCGCTCGACGCCCAGACCCGCGAGCAATTGCAGGAGGAAATGCTGCGCATCCGGCAACTGGAACGCAACACCATCCTGTTCGTCACCCACAGCATTGCGGAGTCGCTTTTCCTCGCCGACCACATCGTCGTGATGGCGACAAGACCCGGCACCGTGAAGCAGGTCTTCGCCGTCGACCTGCCCTACCCGCGTGACCGCATGAGCCCGCGGTTCCTGGAACTGGAGCGCCAGATCAAACAGCTGGTACGCGAGGAAGTTCTTAAACTTGGCATTCATTAATGCCCCAGTTAAGGCACTGATATTGATTCGCCCTTGAGCGCAGGCGCGTGTACCGGCCGCCGGCGGGCGTGCGTCGCTTGTTCGAAGCTGTATCCGAGAGACAAAAGTTTCTGCTCGCTGAATGCGAGGCCGAAGAAGGAGATGCCGACGGGAAGGTTGTCTCCGGTGAATCCCGCGGGCACGATCAGATCCGGAAAACCCGTGAGATTGGCAATGCTCGTCGCCGATGCGGTCGGGCTTGCGGGAGCGGTGTCGGGGAGCGCGGCGAGCAATGCGGGCCTGCGGGGCGATGTTGGATACACGATCGCGTCAAGCTTCTCGGAAGTGAAGAGACCCTCGACGGCTGCTCGAACCAGCGGCAGGCCGTAATCGCGGACAGATGTGTAACGGTAGTCCTCGAGACTTCCGCTCGATGCTTCACGTTTGAACAAGGCCCAGCGCGTTGGATTTGGGCCAGCGCCATCAGCTCGCAGCGCCGTGAAGCGATTGGCCCGGTCGATCATGTCTTCGATGGTCTTGGGGTAGTTCGGTCCGATGGTAGCGAGATAATCTTTGATCTGCGCCGCAAATTCCGGCATGCGAATGGCGTTATAAAACTCGAGCTTCGAATCGAGTAGCCATTTCGGATATCGCACATCGACGATCGTAGCGCCTGCCTTGCGCATGGCGTCAAGCGATGCTTCGATGACCCAATCGACATCAGGATCGGCGCCGAGAAAATCGCGCGCGATTCCGATACGGGCGCCTTTGAGCGCGTCAGTCTTCAGGTCCTTGGCGTAGTCGGTTGAGAACTTGCCTTCACTTTTCTTCGTCGCCGCGTCGGCAGGATCAATGCCGGTCATAGCGCCCAGCGCGACCGCCACGTCGTTGACACTGCGGGCCATTGGGCCGCCGGTGTCAAATGTCAGCGAAAGTGGAATGATGCCACTTCTACTGAGCAGACCATGCGTCGGCTTCAAACCCACAATGCCGTTCGCGGTCGACGGCCCGCGGATGGATCCGCCAGTATCGGTCCCCATACCGAGCGGCGCGTACGCCGCGGCGATAGCAACGCCTGTGCCACCGGACGAACCTGCGGGCGATCGCTTGATATCGTGAGGATTCAACGACTGCCCGCCGAGCGAGCTATGTGGGCCGGCCGCGGCAAACTCCGACATGTTCATCTTTGCCAGGATGACCGCGCCCGCGTCGCGCGGCTTCTTCACAACGAATGCGTCGGCGGGAGGCATCGAACCTTCGAGCAGGACGGAGCCGCCGGTTGTCGGCATATCCGCCGTGTTGTAGTTGTCCTTGAGCACCACGGGAATTCCGTGAAGCGCGGAGCGAGGCCCCTTTGCTTTGCGTTCCGCATCGAGTTCCCGCGCGGTTTCGACGGCCTTGGGATTGATCGTCATTATCGCATGAAGTGACGGCTCCTCACGATCGTAGCTGCGGATGCGGGCCAGGCACAGCTGGACCAGATCCTGCGCGGTCAGGGTACCGGCATCAAAGACGGCGTTTATGTCCGCAATCGTCGCCTGGTCGAGATCTATCGTCATCGCGCCAAAGCCTGGGCGCAACGTCGCCAAAAGTATCAGGATCAGAAACGCTGCTCTGTTCATTGAGGCCTCCACCGAGACAAAGCCCCGCGCACCGCGCCGGGCTCGTCACGATAGCCCCACGATCCCCGCGCTTGGAAGAACTTCCGGTTCTGGCCCAAAGGCTGCCGGCCCGCTGCACCCGGATATTGGCGGATTGAGTAGACTGCGTGTTTCGCCAGGCGACGGCCAGCACTGTCGCTCGCCTTGACAATTGGCCGCGAGTCGGGATTCGCGGTCGGTCAATTGGCGGACCTTGCCGGGGGGCGCAATTCCGAGGGTGTCATGCCGTAGCGTCGGCGGAACGCGCGGTTAAAATAGGACAGATCCCCGAACCCGATATCGAGCGCTATAGTGCTGACCTTTTGGTTGGCATGGAGGGGATCCGTCAGCAGCCGGTGCGCGCGGACAAGGCGCTGGGCGAGCACATACTCAGTGAAGGTCGTGCCCTCGCTTTCGAACAGCCGCTGGACCCACCGCGGCTTGATCCGATGCTGCGCGGCGATGGTCGCCACTGACAGGTCGGGTTGGTCGAGCCGGGTTGCTATGTCTTCCTTGATCGCGCGCAACCGCGCGGCCCGCCCGCCCCGGCTCTTGGCGATATCAGCCGCGTCCCGCGTCGCTCCAATGGCAAGCGCCATGAGGTCGTGGATATGAGTCACGGCCTGCCGTCGCAGCTCAGGCACCGCGAAGGTTCCTGCCTCCTGCAGGATGCCGATGTAGCGGGTCAGAAGCTGCAGCGCAGGGCTTTCGGCCGGTATCGGCCGACCACACGCGTCATCGAGATCGGCAATGAGCGGCGACAAACAGCGCCGTGGCACCAGCAAGGTGAAGTAGTCGTCGAGCCTCGGAACCTGCAGGAGCCCCGGTTCGGCGCCGGTCAAGACAATCGCCTGTCCGCCAACCAAATCGGCGGTTCGACCGAGCTGGTGCGCCTGGCAGCTGGAGCTGGGGTGCCATGTGATACTGACATCATCATGGTCGATGAATTGCCGGCGGCGTCGATAGACCGCGGCGGAACGGCGGCCCGCCGACATGGCGAGACCCGGCATCCGCAGCAGAGTCGCTTCGACATGGGGCTGCTCGGCCTGGAGGGGCTCGATGTCCAACCTCAGCAGGGTCCGGCCGCAGATCTCGCGCCACGCGTCAGAACGCTCCCGCGGTGCATAATCCGCAGTCGAGAACCGAACGATCTTGCAATCTTTGTTGCCGACAGTTGCGATGCCGCTCGAAGCGCTCATGGCCAGACTCCAGCTCGATGTGCGCTATCTGCGCGCGCGGCCCGCCCAGACCTATCCAGTTTTGTCGGTCGATAGGATTGGTCGGTCGATAGGAGCGAGCGGTTCAAGGTGCCGGCGATTTTTTTTGCACCAGGATGGCTCGTGGCGGTAGCGGAATGGGTTCGTCGTGCGCCCACGAAGGCAGCAAGCGCCCGATCCTTGAGATGCTGTTCAGCTCCAAAGGGAATGCGGACGCGAGCGGCGGAGCGTCCCTTCACATCAATGTAAGCCTCTATCAACCGGCCGCTCCAGTCCTACACAATTGTCGCGCCAGTCCAAGACCGGACGTGCCGAGATCGCTAGGGCTCGCTTGAGCTCTGAGAACAGGTGCGAGCGCGCACGCTCTTAAAGCCGCAACAGGCGTTGAAGTTGGAATAGATGCATTTCGACGCGCGATTATTTTTGTCTTGATGGAGGCTCCATTGGTGCAATTGGTGCAAGACGTCATGCCCCGCTGCCGCCCAAGCCGGCGCAGCTGATCGCTGCGCGGCTCTGCAACTTCCCGACCGGCCATAGCGCTTTGCTCCCCAAGCATAGTGCATGGATAAAAGGCGATCTGATCAAAGCGACTGTTGATCGGCATGCCGATTTCTGGATCGATCTCCAAGCCTATGCGAGCAAGACGGGCAGCGAGAGGCTCAACCAGCGCTTTCCGTTGATCGACGCGAGGAGGTCAAGCGTAACATCATCGCGGCCATTCCAGCGGCGAGGGACAGGTTCCTGCAGGAAATAGCTTGGGGCGAATCCGTAAGCAGCGGCGGCGAGAACGACGACGACGGCTATTGGCGCGCGGTTGAAGTTTACGCCTACGGGTCCGTGCCGCACGGCCGAATGCCCGATCCTCTGCCGGCAAGGCCGATCCTTCCCATCATAGGCGGTCCCGATTTCGACGACTGGTTTGTGTCAAATCTCAGCTTGAGCGGCGTCAGCTTCGTTCCCGGCGTCGGAGGTGGCGGGTTTTCGGGCACAATAACGTTCCAAAGGGCGACCCAGACGGGCCCGAATTTGCCTACTCGATGAAGCTCGTGGGAGGGGCGGTTGGAGAGAGCGAAGGTCTCCCCCTGGAAGAATGGAAGTTCACGAAACAGATCCTTGAAAATTCAAAGATCGCGCAGATCCTCAAATATGCTGCTGACAATGGCGGCTTGTCCTACGGGAGCGCCCCGTCGGCGACGGCAGGGATTTGCTTTCCCAACCGTTGAAGGTCAGCCGCTTGCAATCCTCCGACTTCTTGGGCGAGTGCGCCACAATATTCTACAGCGGAAACCTCTACTTTGTGGGAAACGGGATTTACCTTCTGTTTTTCGGTTTGCCGCTAGGCTTCTGGAAGTCGCCATCCACTCTCAATAACATAAGAAACGGCATGATCGGTCCGTATATCGCATCCCGCTGCAATGGCGTTGCGTACATCTCGAGTTTTGGAGTCGGTGTGTCCGGCTCGGTGGGCATCGCTGCCAACTCAATGTATGGATGGATCACCTGATCGGAACATTAAGCGTTTTTCGATTGGACAAAATGTCAGGATTATCGACCATGACCGCGCCTACGTAGGAGAATTCGGCGGGGGGTGGTTTCCGTCGCCTCAGGCGGCGGCAAAGCGGCCATCGGACCTTGCTGCGGGGCGCAATTCCGAGGGTGTCATGCCATAGCGTTGGCGAAACGCGCGGTTGAAATAGGACAGATCCCCGAACCCGATATCGAGCGCTATAGTGCTGACCTTTTGGTTGGCATAGAGGGGATCCGTCAGCAGCCGGTGCGCGCGGACAAGACGCTGCGCAAGCACATACTCGGTGAAGGTCGTGCCCTCGCTTTCGAACAGCCGCTGGAGCCACCGCGGCTTGATCCGACGCTGCGCGGCGATGGTAGCCGCTGACAGATCGGGTTGGTCGAGCCGGTTTGCGATGTCTTCCTTGATTGCGCGCAACCGCGCCGCGCGCGCCCCCCGGCTCTTGGCGATCTCGGCCGCGTCCCGCGTCGCTCCGATGGCAAGCGCCATGAGGTCGTGGATATGAGTCACGGCCTGCCGTCGCAGGTCAGGTGCAGCGAGGCTTTCAGTCTCCTCGATGATGCCGATGTAGTGGGTCAGAAGCCGCAGCGCCGGATTGTCTGCGGGGATTGGTCGGCCATATGCCGCGTCCAGGCCAGCGACGAGCGACGATAACGTGCGCCGCGGCGCCCGCACGTTGATGTATTCGCCGTACGTCGGCACCTTCAGGATACGGGTTCCGACGCGGTCAGCACAATCGCCTCTCCAGGCTTCAGATTGAGCAGACGGTCGAACTGATGCGCCTCGTAGCTAGAGGTCAATCCAACGGTCACGACAACATCGTCGTTGTCGATGAATTCCCGGGGGAGACGATAGATCGCTGCGGATCGGCGGGCCGTCACTATCCCCAGGCCCGGCATGCGCCGCATGGTGGCCTCGGTATGAAACTGCTCGGCCGAGAGGAGATGCCGTTCAGCTCCAAAGGAAATGCGGACGCGAGCGGCGGAGCGTCCCTTCACATCAATGTAAGCCCCTATCAACCGGCCGCTCCAGTCCTACTCAATTGTCGCGCCAGTCCAAGACCGGACGTGCCGAGATCGCTAGGGCTCGCTCTACGTGGACATCAACGACAAGGATCTAATCAGATGGGCGATATCCTCTACCACCCGGATCAGCTGCCCGGCGAATCCTCGATTGCCCCAGGGGAAGGCATTGGCGGATCCAAGTCACCGCTGCAAGCGCACTATGTCATGGGACACAACGACCGCGAACGGCGGCGTCTCGCCCTGCAAGCTTCCATCCTGAACCCGTTCACGGAACAGCTTTTGCGGCGCGCCGGGATTTCGACCGGGATGCACGTGCTGGATCTGGGATGCGGTATTGGCGAGGTTTCGTTGATGGCCGCCCGGCTGGTGGGGCGCCACGGCACGATCACCGCGATCGATATCGATCAGGCGGCATTAGCGACCGCCGCGGATCGTGCGCGGGAGCAGGCGTTGGGCAACCTCCAGTTCGTGCACGGCAGCATCGATCAGTATGAACCGGGGCGCGCCCTCGATGCCGTCATCGGCCGCCACATCCTGATCCACTCGCGGGATCCGCTCGCAATTCTTTCGAAGGCGTACGAATGGCTGTCGCCGGCGGGTGTGGCGGTGTTTCAGGAGTATGATTTCACTACGGTGCACCTGGCTTATCCGCCGTGCCCGACGGGCGACCGCCTCATGGCCGTGTTCCGGGATTTCTTCGGGGCTATGACACACGGCAACATCGGGACGCAGCTGCTTCACCTCTTGCTTGAGGTGGGCTTCCGGGCGCCCGATTGCCGCGTCGAGTACCCCATGGATGGCGGCCCGGACAGTCCGTTTTACGAATGGATCGCGGAAAGCTTCCGCAGCATCGCTCAGCGCGCAGCGGCTGCCGGATTCGTCAAAGAGTCCGAGTTCGACCTCGATGCGCTCGAGCAGCAACTACGGCAGGAAGCCGCTTCGCGCAATGCGAGCGTCCCGGGCCCGACCATGGTGGGCTGCTTTGCGCGCAAGCCCTGAGTTGCGAGGGCACCCTCACCTACCAACCGCGCCGGCTTTATCGGCGCGGTCCCATCGCGGCTGTGCCCAAAATGAACCAGCTCGCCAGGGTTGAAGCCTCGCAATGGATGCCAAGAAAACGCAGACGGACTCGGTTCGCCGCTTCGTCGTTGCCAACACGTTTATCGGCAGCCTGCCAGCGGACGCTGTCGACACCCTGATGAAGGCGGGTCACCTCAGGCGCTACCCGAAGGGGACCCCGCTGTTCGAGCGAGGAGACCATGCCGACAGCCTGCTCCTTATCATGTCGGGCCGCGTAAAAATCAGCAACATAACGACTGATGCTCGCGAGGTCGTTCTGAACTTCCTTGGCAGTGGCGATCTCATCGGCGAGATAGCGTCGCTTGACGGCGGTGCGCGCACGGCTTCTGCAATGGCTCACCAGGACACGGAGATATTCCAGCTCTATCGCCGCGATCTTCTGCCGGTGCTGACGCAGCACCCCGAGGCTCTGCTGGAAATCGTCCAGCTGCTCTGCGAGAGGCTCAGAACAATCTCTGGGCTTGTCGAGGACAATCTGCGGGACATGCGGGGGCGGCTCGCCGCCGGCATCCTGCGCCTCGCCACCCAGCATGGTCGTCGTACGCCGCGCGGCATCGAGATCGATCTCGCAGTCAACCAACGCGATCTCGGCAACTACGTGGGGCTCTCACGCGAAAACACCAACCGTCAGCTTAACAGGCTCACGAGCGAGGGCGTCATTCGCATCAGCGATGGCGTCCTCACCATCGTGAACGAGTCTGCGCTCGTGGCACTCACGGAGCCTGTGAACGAGAACGTATGATCTGGAGGCCGGCAGGCTCAAACGCGGGGCCGGCGGTCTTGGAGGCTGCTTTGGGGGCACTGGCATCAGACGGACAAGCCTTTGCCTCACATGGCGAGACCTCACGGGCGATCCGGACGCCGGCGATCTGATCGCGCACATGCGGAGGACTCAAGATCCTTGCATCGAGCGCGAGCATTTCTGGTCTGTCGCTCCATGAGCCACCGCGGAGAATGCGCGGTGCGTCGCTGTCACACGCGCCAAAAACCGGCCTCGCGCTGGAAAAATCCGGTTCGCAGCTGTCCACCCATTCCCACAGGTTTCCAAACAGGTCGTTGAGGCCCGGGCCGGTGGCCGCAAACGAACCAACCGGTGCAGTGTAATGATAGCCATCGCTGCAGTCCGCCGCAGACCATCCGGGCTCGGCATGACGAGCCGTCTGGTCCGCTCCATTGGCGAACCGACACTGGCCCGCACCTCGCTCTTGCGGCACGTCGGCAGTGCTGGCGATGAAGTGCCATTCCGCATCAGTCAGCAAGCGATAGGACTTGCCGGTCCGCCCGGATAGCCAAGCCACGTAGGCCTTGGCATCGTCGAAACTGAGGCAGGCGACAGGATGGCTGTCGTCCTGGGGATAACCGGGGGCTCGCCATGACAAACGCTCGTCAAGCCGCCACGCGGGAGTTCGCACATAACACCCGGGTGGCGGCGCGAAGCCTGTTGCCTCGGCGAAGGCGCGGAATTCGCCGCGCGTGAGTTCGAACCGTCCGACCGCAAAGGGACGAGCGATGGCTGCCACGAGATCACGCGGCACCGATGCGCCGGGCGGAACGAGCCGCATGCGAACAGTTCCGGGCTCGATCACAACCATCTCGGGACAGTTGTCGCAATCGCGAAACGGCGATCGCAGGGCGGACCCAGCGGGAACTGTCGACGCTGGTGACGCAGCGGCGGTTGGCGCGCTCACGGAAGCAGGGAAGGACGGGAATGTTTCTGGCGAGGCACGCACCGTGCTCGCCTATTTCCTCGGACCGATCAAGGACCGCCTCGCCAAGGCGATGCGCGAGAGCTGAGCGGTCCACGGGGCGTTGAACGAGCTTATGGAATATCGCTCGAAGAGTTTCTCGAATTATTTGGTTCTGATGCTTGCTGCCTTGATAATCGGCGTCCAACGCGCGATCTCGCTCTTGACCAGGGCAGCAAGCGGTTGCGGGCCGCGCCCGGTCTGATCCGGGATGTCGCAGCCGAGGTCGAGCAGGCGTTTGCGCACGCTGTCGTCGTCGAGGGCGCTGTCGAGCGCGCCGGTGAGCTTGTCGAGGACTGGCTTCGGCGTCCCCTTGGGCGCAAACAAGGCGTTCCAAGCCGACGCCTGGAACTCGGGCAAGCCAGCTTCCTTCGCTGTCGGGACATTCGGCAGGGCCGGACTGCGCTCGGCAGTGCTGATTGCATAACCCTTGACCGCGCCGCTCTGAACCTGCGCAACGGCGTCCGGGATGGCGTTGCACATGTAATCGACCTGCCCACCGAGCAATGCATTCATGGCAGGCGCGGCGCCGGTGAATGGCACGAATGTCGGCTTCACGTCGAGAAGCGAATTGAAGAGCAGGCAAGTGGAGTGTGTAATCGAGCCGACGCCGGCATGCGCGACGTTCACCTTCTCGGCATTCGCCTTAACATAGAGGATGAATTCCTTCAGGTCGTTGGCCGGCAGCTCCTTCTTCGCCGTGATGACGATAGGCAGGCCGGCGACCATGCCGATTGGCTCGAAGTCGACATCCGGCTTGTAGGCGAGGTCCGGATAGAGCGCCACCGCGGCCGCATGGGTTCCCATCTGGCCGATCTGGATGGTGTAGCCGTCGGGGCTGGCGCGCATCGTGCGGATCGTGCCAGTGGTGCCACCGGCTCCGGCGACGTTCTCGATGACAAACTGCTGCCCGAGCCTGCGCGAGAGGTGCTCGCCGACGATGCGGGCAACGACGTCGGTCGTCCCGCCAGGAGCGAACGGAACCACGATTGTGATGGGCCGGGTCGGATAAGTCTGCGCCCACGCGATCCGCGACACGGCAGGAAGCGCGACGGCGCCCCCTGCCAGATGCAGAAATTGGCGACGCTGAATCTTCATCGCTCGCTCCACTGCCGTTATTATGAAGCTACATCAGGCGCCCGGTCGTGCGGAAGGGGGGCGCATCAGCTCGCCGCATATGGAACCGCGCAATAAAGCGATCGCGCCTACGGCCCCGGCTTCCGGGAGCGATTGAAATATCGCAGGTCGGGGGGAGGCTGGTCCTTCCTGGTCGGCGTCAGGTGTCCGTCCGGGCTCACCATGTAGTTCTGCTTTCCGATCTCCACATGGTTGTT
>WNFO01006621.1_pt1 | contig 12419 bp, 10 predicted proteins | sample 5400251 | NCBI WGS metagenome assembly WNFO01 (sample SAMN13153354, study PRJNA577476) | soil metagenome | isolation source: 100 cm saprolite under Madrone tree | place: USA:California | collected 2016-06-14
CTCCCGGGGATCCCGTAGAAGCAGAGGCCGCCACGCGAGCGGTGATGGCACATGCGGGTCCGTGCTATCTGCGACTGGGACGTGCGGGAGAGGCAAAGATTCACCCAGCCCGGATCGACTTCGTTTTGGGAAAAGCGATTGAGGTGCGCGAAGGAAGAGACATAACGCTGATTTCCACGGGCGGAATGCTGGGAACTGCTACGCAGGTCGCAGACATACTTAACAGTGCGAGTGTACAAACACGGATCCTAAGCATGCACACTGTGAAACCCATCGACACCTCGGCCATCGAGAGTGCAGTCAGGGAAACTGGCGCGGTCTTTACGCTGGAAGAGCACAGTGTGCTGGGCGGTTTGGGCGGTGCGGTTGCGGAGTTCTTGGCAGAAAATTGGGAAACGGCATTGACATTCAAGAGGTTTGGCCTACCCTCGGAATTCTCTTCTTTCGTCGGTTCACAAGAATACATTCGACATCGCCATGGCCTATCTCCAGAAGCGATAGCGCTGGCCATCTGCGCGAAGCTTGAAAAAGTGCAGGCACTGGCGTCGATCGCCAAAGTTTGATGTGAGAAAGAGTTCTGGCGAATTTGCCTCGGCAGGACCAGAAGGAGGACAAGGACTTGTCATATCGTGTGCCATTTGTTGATCCCCGGGAACACTACCGCAGGATTAAAGAAGAGATAGACTTCGCGATTACAGACACTCTTGCGAAGGGAGATTTGGTACTTCGACAGCAGTTAAGAGACTTCGAACGACACCTGGCGGACTTCGTGGGCGTAAAGTACGCGATCGGAGTAAACAGCTGTTACCATGCATTGCATTTTTCCCTGCTGGCTGCCGGCGTTGGGCCCGGCGATGAAGTCATCACCGTAGGGCACACCTTTGTAGCTACCGTATCCGCCATCGTTCACACAGGTGCTAAGCCCGTTCTTGTCGACGTCCGGGAAGATTACAACCTTGACCCTGACAGGCTCGAGTCCGCGATCACACCAAGGACGAAAGCAGTTATTCCAGTCCATCTGAATGGGCGGGTGTGCGAGATGGACCGAATTGCGGCGCTTGCGGACAAACACGGAATTGCCATCATCGAAGACGCAGCGCAGGCCTTGGGCGCCACATTCCGGGAGAAGAGGGCGGGTTCATTTGGATTGTCTGGCTGTTTTAGCTTCTATCCGTTTAAGTCCCTGGGCGGATTGGGAGATGGCGGGGCTGTTACGACGAATGATCCCCAAGTTGCTCGATTTGTGACCCTTGTTCGATTCAACGGTGAAGACCGACAGACCGGAGAGTTCCATCATCACGGTTATACGGCACTGCTGGACAACGTTCAGGCTGCTGTTTTAGATGTAAAGCTGCGTTACCTACCTAAGTGGATCGAGCATCGTCACCAAACCGCGAGGCTGTATCGTGAGGGATTGCAGGGGATCGCTGGTCTTCGTCTGCCACATTTTGAGGGTGATGAGTACATCGATAGCTATCAGAACTATATAATTCGGACCGAACAACGGACTGCGTTGCGTCAGCACCTGAAAGACCAAGGCGTGGAAACGTTAGTTCACTGGCCAAAGCCTATGTGGGAGCACAAGGACCTCGGTCTTGAGAATCCCGGCCTTCCGGAGACTGAGAGCATTTGCAGGGAAGTCATTTCCTTACCTATGAGTGCAGAAACGACAGCGAAACATGTGGAGGTTACCGTCGGCTGCATTCGTGACTTCTTCGCTTCAGGTGCCGGGGCATTGAGAACTGCAGCCGCGGACTAAAGTGAACATTCTCGTGTGGAAGTGGTTTCTGCATGCGTTACGTTCCAGCCTCCTAATTAGTCGTTTGCACGGCCGGTCTGGAGGGGCCGCGACAACGCGCGTATCAAACGGCTCGTTCTTAATACTCATGGCAAACCTACGGGGAAAATGTTTCCCCGGCTAGCAGGAAACGCGCACCCAGATGGAACCACTCTCCATAGAATCGCACTTTTAAGTAGCTCAGAACACAGCCGACAACGTAAAGGGCTGAGTCAAAGAAGCGAGCAAGTACGCGTCCAAGAGTCCTTAACGACTTCCCGACACAAGAGGCCTTTGCGCATGTAGTTGAACGCACGAATTTGCGCTGGGGCACTCAAGTCACAATATTATGACTAACAAAATGCCACTGTTGCTTTTGCGGTACAGGCTCTGGTTCATCGCGGTGTTCCAGGGTTGCTTGATTATTTGCTCATTGGTCGCGGCGTGGTTGCTCCGGTTTGATTTCACTTTGGAGTACCGTGGGCGGGTGGTGGAGATACGCAGGATTCAGAGACGGAATCGACATCCTGAAAGCTGTAGCAACCGGCTCGCTTCTGTTCTGGGTCTTGATGCGATTCGCGTTCCAAATTACGGCCTTCCCTCGCACCATCTATGTGCTGGAAGCACTGCTCACGACAGGTTTGCTGGTTGGCGTGCGGCTGCTTTCCCGCACGCTTGCCGAGTCGGTGCGTGAAGACATTTCTCCGCTAAAGAGGGTGATCCTGATTGGCGCGGGCTCTGCCGCGCAAGCCATTCTACGCGAACTCCGGCGGCCGGGGAGTGGCTATGTCGCTGTCGGCTGCTTGGATGACGATCGGACCAAGCGAGGCATATGGATTGACAATGTCCGAGTGCTTGGTACCGTGGATGAACTCGCAGAAGTTCTCTCAACAGAACCGGCGGACGAAGTGCTTATTGCTGTACCGTCCGCTACAAGTGCCCAGATGCGCAGATTCGTCGAAAGCTGCAACCGCGGGAAGATAAGTCTCCGAACCGTTCCGGCATTGAAAGATATCATTGCAGGTCAGATTATCGTAAGCCAGCTTCGAGAGGTGAGTCTCGAAGACCTACTGGGGAGGGATCCAGTACAAATCGACCTGGAAGCAGTGCGCAGGGAGATCATTGGACGTACGGTAGTCGTAACCGGAGCAGCCGGCTCAATTGGCTCCGAGCTTTGCCGCCAGATCCTTGATTACAGCCCGGCTCAGTTGGTTTGTCTTGATCAAAACGAGACGGGACTCTTTTTTCTGCGCTTGAGCCTAATGCAGCACAAGAATGGTGCCCAGCTTGCGTTTCGCGTCGTGGATGTTTGCGATTCGGAGCGCGTGCGCGCACTGCTTTCCGAATTTATGCCAGAAATTATTTTCCACGCAGCGGCCTATAAGCACGTGCCCATGATGGAGTCCAACGTTCAGGAAGCAGTCAAGAACAATGTGCTCGGGCTCATGAGTTTGCTGGATCTGGCGGCCGAGGCAGCTTGCAAAAACTTCGTGTTGATTTCGTCCGACAAGGCCGTGAATCCAACCAACGTGATGGGTGCCACCAAGCGAATCTGCGAGCTGATCATATCGTCGCGACCGGTGAACGGCATGCGTTGCGTATCGGTGCGGTTCGGAAATGTCTTGGGTTCGAGCGGTAGTGTGATCCCAGTATTGAAGAAACAGCTTGGGAGCCATCAGCCGCTGACGATTACGCATCCGGAAATTCGGCGCTTTTTTATGATCACTACAGAGGCGGTGGCCTTGGTGTTGCAAGCATTTGCAATTGGCCACCACGGAGACATCCTGGTTTTGGATATGGGTGACTCCGTCCGAATTCTCGACCTCGCGCGCAGCCTCATTCGGCTTTCCGGCAAGTGCGAGGAAGATGTGGAAATCCAGTTCACAGGGCTGCGTGAGGGAGAAAAGCTCAACGAAGAACTCTTCTACAAGTACGAGAATGTGATCCCCACATCATGCGAAAAGATTAAGCGAACTAGCGGGGATTTCAGGAACTGGGCGGAGTTGTCCCGTCAACTGGACGAACTTCGTGCCTCAATGTCGATCGATGGTGCTGCCCCCATCCGATCGAAAATAAAAGAGATTGTTTCTGAGTATACTTTTCATGACAACAAAGCGAAACAGAATATGGAAGAGTTGCTTGCTGGCCGTCACTTTCGAGCAGCGGCCGGTCACGAATAGCTGGTTACTTAATCTGCGGCACGACAAGCTTGTCAGAATCTTCCGCTGATCTACTTGACCTTAAATCTAGAGCGGGCCTTCCTGCTCTGTCTGGGAATCATCGACTGACGTGGAAACCAAGCTGAGCGGACCATCGCAAGTCGACTAAAGGAGACTCAAATGAAGGGTGTTGTGCTCGCAGGTGGGTCGGGAAGCCGACTCAGTCCACTCACGCGCGTGACCAATAAACATCTTCTCCCAATCTACAACAAGCCCATGATCTATTACCCATTACAGACCCTGGTCGAGGCCGGAATCCAGGACATCCTGATCGTGACTGGGGGCAATAACGCGGGAGACTTTCTACGGCTGCTGCGCAACGGGAAAGAGTTTGGCCTAAAGCAACTTAGCTTTGCCTATCAGGAAGGCGAAGGAGGAATTGCGGACGCGTTGCGGCTGGCGGAACCATTTGCGGCGGGCGAGAAAATCTGCGTGATCCTGGGCGACAACATTCTGGAGAACAGCATACGGGGACCGCTGGAAAAATTCGAGCGGCAGCTGGACGGCGCGCTCATCCTATTGAAGGAAGTACGAGACCCGGAGAGGTTCGGCGTACCGGTGTTCGAAGGGAAGCGAATTGTGGGAATTGAGGAAAAGCCCAAAGTTCCAGGGTCGCCCTACGCGGTGATAGGAGCGTATTTCTACGACGGAACGGTGTTCGACAGGGTGCGGAAACTCAGACCTTCGGGGCGCGGAGAGTTCGAAATCACAGACGTCAATAATTCATTTCTTTTCGAAGGGCAACTCAGTTACGACGTCATCGACGGCGGGTGGACGGACGCGGGAACGTTCGAATCTCTCTGGCGCGCCACGAAGATGGTGCGCGAGAAAGTGCTGCTCGCAGAAGAACTGAGACTGGCTGCAGCATCGGCGCGATAAGAGAAAAAGAAGGTTCTCTGCCAGCCGATCGAGACGGCCAGGCTACGAATTTGACAGACACAAAAGAAACGGCTGAGGTCCTGATCCAGGAGGCGGCCCGATGAGAATTTTTGTCACTGGCGGTGCCGGATTTATTGGCTCGAACTTTATTCGACACGTCCTCGACACCAGGAAGAGTTTTTCGATCGTAAACTATGACCAGCTCACTTACGCGGGGAATCTCGCAAATCTTGAATCGGTAGCGGACAATCCCGATTATGAATTTGTTAAAGGCGACATCTGTGACGCAGCTGCCGTAGAGACAGCAATGCGTGGTTGTGACGCTGTTATTCATTTCGCCGCGGAGTCCCACGTCGATAGAAGTATCTACGAGCCAGCTCCAGTAATTCAGACGAACGTCACGGGCACTTTTGTTCTGCTCGAGGTGGCACGTAAAATCTCTGTGCCCCGATTTGTGCATATTTCCACTGACGAAGTGTACGGGGACATTTCATCAGGGGCCTTCGCCGATGAAAATTTTCCGCTTCAGCCGAGCAGTCCGTACTCCGCGTCGAAAGCGGCCTCTGATCTCTTGGTTCGGTCGTACGTCCGTACTTACAAGTTCCCCGCGGTGATCACTCGGTCGTCCAACAACTACGGCCCATACCAGTTCCCCGAAAAATTTGTGCCACTCATGATCACAAACGCGATAAGCGACAAGGATCTGCCTGTCTATGGCGACGGCAGGCAGCAACGAGATTGGCTGCACGTCGAGGACAACTGCCGAGGGATTCTTTCAGTTCTGGAGAAAGGCAAGATCGGAGAGGTTTACAACATTGGTGGACTAGATCTCGATGAAAACCTAACGTTGGTCCGCCGCATCCTCAATCTGACTGGGAAGCCCGAAAGCTTGGTGTCCTATGTGCGGGATCGCCCGGGTCACGACCGCCGTTATGCACTGAACTGCGAGAAAATAGAAACCGAGCTAGGCTGGAGTCCCGCCATCTCTCTGGAAGATGGCCTTCGCCGAACCATTGAATGGTATAAGAGCAATTTGAAATGGGTCGCTGGTGTTCGTAATCGAGAGTACCTTTCGTATTACAAGAAGTATTACGAAAATCGGGAGACTTCTCTTCGTGCGATTGCCCGATCCGGATCAGCAGCTTCTAATTGACCTCTTAGCTCTAACGCTAAACTTACTGCAAATGTGCGAACAAGCGAGCATCGGAGTTAATGCAACGAATCGAGACATCCCTTCCTGGCGTGTTTGAGCTGCGACCCGTCGTCCATCGCGACACGCGCGGCTTTTTCATTGAAACCTACCACAAAGAGAAGTTCGCCGACCTCGGGATCGCGGATGCTTTCGTTCAGGACAACCATTCACGCTCTATCAAGGGAACACTGCGGGGTCTTCACTACCAGCTGCATCATCCACAAGCAAAACTTTGTCGTGTCGTGGAAGGCGAAGCGCTAGACGTTGCCCTTGACATTCGAGTCGGCTCAGCTACCTTCGGAAAATGGACAAGCGTGCTTCTCTCCGCGAAAGAGCAAAATCAGATTTATGTTCCGATTGGGTTCGCTCACGGGTTCTTGACCCTCTCGGATACCGTTCATTTCCTGTACAAATGCAGCGACTACTACGCACCAGCTGACGAGCACGGCATTGCCTGGAATGATCCAGACCTAAAAATATGCTGGGGCGTGAACACGCCGATTGTTTCCGAGAAAGACGCAAAGTACCCAACCCTCACTCAAGTTCCCCCAGAACATTTACCGGGGCATGCGGGGAAATGAAACCCCTAATCTTGCTGACCGGAAAGAACGGCCAAGTTGGTGCGGAACTCTTGCGTTCCTTGCCCCAACTGGGCGAAGTGGTTGCGCCCGGCCGCGATCAATTGAATCTTTCGAACCCTTCTGACATTCGCCGCACCATACGAGAAGTCAGGCCGCAACTTATCGTCAATGCGGCTGCATATACGGCCGTCGACCAAGCGGAAACTGACGAGACGACGGCGCAGGCCGTCAACGCGCAAGCCCCCAAGCTAATGGCCGAGGAAGCCAAGCAAATCGGAGCTGCCTTGGTCCATTATTCGACTGACTACGTGTTCGACGGTTTAAAGAGAACCCCTTATGAGGAGACGGACCTTCCTAACCCTATCAATTCTTACGGCAAGACAAAACTCGCTGGCGAGGAGGCAATCCGAAGGGAAGGAGTACCGCACCTCTTATTTCGGACTGCCTGGGTGTATGCCACTCACGGAAGAAATTTCCTTCTGGCGATTCTACGCCGCGCCGCTGACCAAGAAGAGCTAAAGGTTGTTTGTGATCAAACCGGAGCTCCAACGTGGGCAACGGATATAGCAGCCGCCACCACAAAAATACTAACAAGCGTTTACGGCCAGAGAGTTGACGCGCCTGCCGTTCACGCGATCAGTGGTACGTACCACATGACTGCCGCAGGCGAAACGACTTGGTTCGATTTTGCAAAGGCGATCCTTGAAGAGGCTGCAAAGTCCTCGCCGGACGTGTCCTGGCTTGCCGCCGCCACCGGCGGGCGCCCACTGATTGCGCGCCGTGTTATCCCCATCACAACCCCTGAATACGGGTCGTCCACGCGGCGTCCAGCCTACTCTATTCTATCGAATTCCCGATTGACGCATACGTTTGGCGTTGTATTGTCCGATTGGCGCACGCAGTTGCAGAATAGTTTTGCCAGTCTCCGTTAGGAGATTCCGTGCGCAAGCTTAAGATGTTTAGGGACGATGCCTCCCAGCATCACCAATTTGAACTCCCCTCTTACCTTCCTTCGTGTCGCGGTATCGATATGAACCACCAAATCTACAATATGGTGTGTCGCTCCGTCCTCTGTAGAAACCCACTTAGTTTGTCGTGCCTCCTGGTTTTCGTCCTACTTATCTTGCCAGGTTGCGGGTTAAGGCAGGACATTTCGCTCATCGATCATAACCAAGCCCCCATACTGACTTCCATTCAAATTACGCCATCGGACATCGATCTTCCTTTTGGTCTTACACAACAGTTTACTGCCACTGGATCGTTCAGCGACGGAAGCACGCAAGATCTAACAAGCCTTGCAAGGTGGGTCTCCTCCTCACCACATGTTGCGAACATCAACTCCAATGGGCTCGCAATGACCGTGGGCGTAGGAACGAGCAGCATAACAGCTGCCGCCGGGCCAGTCACAGCGCACGCTTCTGTCTTGATCAGACCGGCGACGCTCGAATCTGAGTTGCACGAACCTTTGCGTGAGCAATATATCTGGTCCGCAGTCGCAGAAAGGGGGGCTGATGTCCATTATTTTCGAGCAGTTTTCCGCGCGCACCACATCCCCGCAAAAACAACTCTATATATTGCCGGCCCGGGAAGCATCGTTGCCTACCTTAATGGCAAACTTGTAGTCAACGTTCAGGCGAGTGCCATGGCACTGACTATGCCACTCGTGGCCGTTGCTGACGTGTCCGCAACACTGCAACTGGGGGAGAATCTCCTTGCAGTGGCATGTTCCAACGGCGAAGATATGGTCGCAAAAATCGTGCCCGCCCTTCCTAGTGTAAACGTATCTCCAATTTTGATCAGCGGATCCAACTGGAAAGTAACGACCCTCAGGGAGGTCGGCTGGGAATTACCGGCTCACGAAGACGGCAACTGGGCACGAGCAGAATCACTGGGTGGAATCGAAGCGGATGCGGAACGATTTAACGGTAAAAGAGATTCAGAGATGTATCGCTGGGCAGGCTACGACGGCATCTCTCCTTTCCTTGCAAGGAAGGCGAGTAGCGCATTGGCCGTGGAAAGAGCATCCGAAGGCGCCGGTCAGTTTTTCAACCTTCAAGCCCTGACGGAACCCGTTTCAAGAGAGGACTTCTCAGTTCGCATTCCGCAGTCGATTCACTCAGACAGCGACTATCCGTCATTTGTCCTGGACTTTGGTCGAGAAACGAATGGAAGGCTCGAAATCGAGTCTGATTCTCCGGACATCGCGAAAATTCACATCCGCTACGGAGAATCAATTGAGGAAGCTCTCCTGCAGCCTTATTACGGCGAGAATGAGCTGACCGTTCCACCTCAAGTCACGGTATACGGCCCCAAAGCTGGCTTTCGGTTTGCTGAAGTAAAATTCGTTTCGGGGCCAACAATTCTCAAGGTCAAAAAGCTAGGCGTCGACGAGATATATTATCCAGCTGGTTTTCGAGGCTTCTTTGACTCCTCTGATCCCACTCTCAACCGCATATGGGCCGTCGGAGCTCGTACCGCTCAGCTCACCATGCAAGAGGGAATATGGGATGGCATCAAGAGAGATCGCCGAAAGTGGAGCGGCGACTTCTTCGTCTCTGGCAGGGTCATTCATTCTGTTTTTTGGGAAAGGTTTCTTACTCAGAGAACTATCGACTTCTTGGGAAGTCAAAGTCTCGGGCCAAGGGGCGATGTCAATAACATTCCCGGCTATTCCGCATTCTGGGTGATGATTCTCTCAGATTATTTTCGCCGCTCAGGGGATACACCATTTCTGATTAGCCACAAAGCCGAACTAATCGCAGTGCTCAAGAGCATGAAGAATTCACTCGATGCTCGCGGGTTAGTCGTTTTTGATTTGAGCATTCAGCCCTTTGTAGATTGGTCGCCAGATTTATTTACGGACACGCCGGAAAGTCGAAAGGCTACCCAGTTCGCATTTTTCAAAGCTTTTATGGATGGTGCGTGGTTGTTGGATCAAATTGGAGATACATTAGAAGCGGCCACTGCGCGGACCTGCGCAGATGTGGTCAAATCAGCCGCGCAATCAGTCCTATTAGACACTGCGTCGAACACGTTCGGATCTCGCTGGCAAACCAACGCGATGGCGACATTCTCGCGGATTGCCACTCCTGATCAGGACGAAGCAATCTGGCAAAACGTATTGTCGAAACCCCCTGGGAGTGAAGTTACGCCTTATTATAATTATTTTGTGACGACAGCCATGGCCCAGACTGGCCGGAGGAAACAAGCGCTCGATTGGATTCGAGCGTATTGGGGTGGCATGCTAGGGGAAGGTGCAACCACTTTCTGGGAAGCTTATGACTTGAGTTGGCCGAAAGAGGATTTCCACGCTTTCTTAAAAGCTGACCGAACACAAGGCTACTATGTGAGCTTGTGCCACAGCTGGTCGAGTGGTCCTACTGCCTGGTTAATGGAACAAGTGCTGGGGATTCAACCTACTGCTGCTGGGTTTAGCGAAGTATCTATCAGGCCTGACCTCGTAGATTTGCAGTGGGTGCAGGGAAGCGAACCAACGCCGACTGGAGATATTTCCGTTCAGTATCGCGCTCGGAATGGTTTGGAGGGAACAATAAGCCTTCCGGGAGGGACGCGGGCTTTTATATCTTTCCCCGTCAACTCAGGACAAACTTCTGTCAACATCAACGGAACCTCCGTTCGCGGCATTTCCTCTGAATCTGGTTCTCGTCTCGTAGTTGTCTTGAGTCATGCGGGTACCTATCATTTTTGGACGGGATCCCGTGCGGAAGCTGTCCCCTAAATCCGCATAGCCACGCTGAATTACACCAAAGCGTTTTCTCCGATAGCTAGCCGGATGACCACAGTCTTTCTAGGCTTGTATCGCAAGTTTCTCACTCCAGCCAGCTCCTAGCCTCGACTATCCGCCGACTCTCTCTGCATCCGAACGGCCGCCTGCGCGGCTATCTCTTGACGACCGCTCGCTCTCAGGTGTCCACGTATTTCCCCATTACGGACAACTCATTATGCGCCCACAACGGCCTATCTTCTTCACCCACCCAAGCAAGGGGCTTGGTTCGCTTTTCAAGAGCGCAGATTTCGATCGCTCCGCCATCCTTATGAATATTGTAACTCCTACCGCCGCCTTCCGTGACGTTTGCCATGACAACCAACGCAAAGAGTTATCAAGTTTTCTATCACATCGTCACCGAGTCGGCTCCTCGGTCTTAGGTGATGGACCTCGAGGCCTTCCGTGGAGCCGCACTCTTGGCACCGCCAGCCATCTCGTTCGAGCACGCGTGTCCGTACGATTGCGTATTTTTTCAGATCCAATTTGAGTCGAGGTCGTTTCTGGTGTAGATGCGTCGAATTCAGTGAGCTTTGCATAATCAAACCTCTGGCTGAGTCTCAGCCAGATTTGCCCCAGCCAGAAAATCAGCACAAATCATCTCCAGGCAATAACCGCGAGATTTATCGCTACCGAGCATCAGGCCAGCAGTTTCCACGGCTTTCTCGACCACTTGTAACTGACTCCTGTAAAGCTTGAAGTAGATGATTTCCCAAGCCTCGGTCTCTTTTCCCGTGAGATGGCGGTCCACCTCTCCCTTAAAGCCTTCCTTTGGTAGCTCCCTCGCTTTGTGCAACCAGGTTGCACAGTCGAACCTCTCCCGGTCCTTCCTTGCTACTTTGACCAGTTCCGTCGCTTTGCTCCAACCGACTTCGCGAAGCTGCTGTTTCGGAATTTTCGTCAAGTGCTCGTGGATCGCCATCAGGTAGTAGGCCTTGCGGCGCGATTCCGGAAAGCGCTTCTTGAGAAATTCATCGAACGACTTCAACTTCTCTAACCTCCAATACTGCTTCGCTCGAACCTCACATAAGAACTCACCAAGCTCGACGAACCGAACGTCCTTCTCCTGCTCTTTAGTTTTCTCCCAACTCAAGATCTCATCGATCTTGCCCAAGACGAAGACTGCCCGCCGGCGATTTAATTCTGGTGCCATCCCACTCCGTCCGTTAATCCACAAGCTCGTCAAGCCAATCAAGATCGCTCGCTCCTGGTCTACGCACGAGATTTGTGTCGACTAACGGCTGGTTGTTCAGGCAAAGCCCCAGATGTGGGCAGCTCACGCAGCCGTTTTGGGGAAAGCGAATGCCGCTGTGCGAAATAAACTGAGCCGCTTCGATCTGGCCGATCGTTGCCTCTACAAGCCGCTCGAACTCTTGGCGTTGCCCTTCCGAGATCGTCGCTCTTAAATATTGAATCTCCGGAGCGTGTCTCCGTACAAAAACGACCAGCGCTACTTCCGAAATCCCGCTGATCCAGGAATAACAAATCAGTTGTGGGTCGAGTGAAAGCAATCCTTCGGGTTCCGTTGAATAGCGGCTGGTCGTGGTTTTCCAGTCGATCAGGCAGTGCTGGCCATCGATCTCCCCGATGGCATCCAGATAAGCGACGAATTCGCTTCCTCCCGGCAGTGCCCGCAGCATTTTGATTTGCAGGTCTTTCTTTGGCCTGCGAATACTTACGCGGTTATCCCGCGCAAATGCTTCGAGTAAATGGACTCCCTGGTGAAAGAGCCGATCCCAGGACTCCCCCTTTTTGTATTCAAAAGGAACATCGCGGTACGCCTCCCATTCTTTGAAAAGCGCAGCAGCGCTATCTTCTTGACAAAAGTAGGCACCCAGAGCTTTTTCAAAACAGCGACCGAAGACCATCGCTGCCCGTGTCTCTTTTTCCTGCCAGCCATCCAGGTAACGGTACCGATAGCTGCGAGGGCAGCGCAGGTATTGGCTGATCTGCGTGTAGCTATAGACCATCGCTGTCCCCCTGCCCA
>WNFO01004813.1_pt1 | contig 12418 bp, 9 predicted proteins | sample 5400251 | NCBI WGS metagenome assembly WNFO01 (sample SAMN13153354, study PRJNA577476) | soil metagenome | isolation source: 100 cm saprolite under Madrone tree | place: USA:California | collected 2016-06-14
GAAGCGCAAGTCTAGGAGTTGTATTTTTTGTGTTCCCGCAACGGAAGCCAATCTTCTGGAAGTTATTGAAAAGTGGCGGGGGACCACGGGTGTCCTTCGCCAAAATTCAAAATGCGTTTGAAATGATAAGCATGCGGAGGGGAGACTTGTGAGACCGCTACGCGACAAAATTCAGGGCCTTGCAGAGTTTTGGCGAATGATAGGCGGAACTGTGCCCACGGTTTGATGATTGATTCGGTCGTGACAGCTTTCGCCTTAAGCTGGCTCTGGCGAGATTTTTTAGCGCCTTTCGCAAAAAGCAGCCGCGCCACCCCTGTGCTAGGGACTGTGCAAGAATGCAACGTTTTCATGCCATTGGGGATAGTTTTGAGCGAAAAGCAGATTCCCCGAATTGTTGAAAACACTGGAAGCCCAGAGAGAGGACGTAGCTATTAGAAAGGACTCCCATGCTTAAGAAGCAGGTGCGTTCCAACGTTTGTCCCTCCGCCTGGTCAGTGGCTCTATTGTCTGCCGAACGCTGCGGCGTTCTCAGGCTTTGGCCGTTAATTCCGCCGCTTCGTTTACATATTCCGGCTTGTAGACATGTTCACGGATAAACGCCACTATTTCGCTGGGGCGAGCTAACCTAGCCAGACCGGGGTCGAAAACGAGTTTGGCTACGCGAGCAGCGGTCTGGATTTCGGTCTCGAGAATATTTGACTGCAGCGGGTAAAGCAGGCCCTGCTTCAGCAGATCGGACGGCACTTGCGACGGGCCAGTTTGGTTGCTCAGCCTGAAATAGCGCGTAAACTAACTAGCCAAGGGCTTCGCCCTTGATATCCCTCTGATTTCAGAGGGTTTCGCAACACAACGAGAACAGAATTCTCGTTTCGTGACGCATAACGATGGGTGGTTCTTCGCGCCGAGCAGAAGGTGCGCTGCTAGCTATTGGCGCACTCATTTTTACTGCCGCAATCCATCCGGCCGCGAAACATGAAATAGCCGCTCGCAAGATGCTCTACCCTCAAAGAGAGTGGAGCGAGTGGCAGATGTACCCAGTTCGTACGGTTCAAGATATCCGGCCTATACCGAAAGCGGTTGCCCTCGACCGATTCGGTGGGCGCCGCGATACAAGCTACGCGGCTTCAGGGTTCTACTACACTCGGAAAATCCGAGACCGTTGGTGGCTCATTGATCCAGACGGCCATCCTTTCCTGAACGCGGGAGTAGTCGCTGTTGCGCCTGCTCACTCGCCCGCGTCCTCCAAGGCATTCGCAAGAACTTTTGGAACACCTGATGAGTGGATGAGGAAGACCCGCGAACTTCTACTTGTGAACGGATTCAACGGTGCTGGAGCATGGTCCGACGTGCGTCTGCTTCGTGCGTCGTCCGCGCAATCTGCTCAGTCTCTGTCTTACACAGTTAACCTCGATGTCATGAGCGCCTACGGCGTCAAGCACGGAGGAACCTACGACGTTCCTGGGCACAAGGGTTACCCCGAAAACACCATATTTGTTTTCGATCCATCGTTTGAGAGCTTCGCCGACGAACACGTCGCCTCCCGCACGGGCCCTTACCGCGACGACCCTAACCTCATGGGTTATTTCTCGGACAATGAGCTTCCATTCGCACATGCCAACCTTGACAGCTTCCTCCGTTTGCCAGCGAGCGATCCCGGCCATCAAGCCGCCGAGCGCTGGATGCAGGACCATCACGCTACCGCTCCCACGGACAGCCTCCGTTCCGAATTCTTGGAGTTCGAGGCAGATCTTTATTTCCGCATCGTTTCTACAGCGATCCGCAAGGCGGATCCCAATCATATCTATCTAGGCTGCCGATTCCACGGCCAGGCTCTGAACGAACCCGAACTCTTCCGTGCACTCGGCAAATATGCTGGCGCGGTTTCGGTCAATATTTACGGTATCTGGCAACTCGATTCGGAAACCACCGCGACATGGGAGCGCGAGTCCGGCAAGCCTTTTCTCGTCACTGAATTCTACGCGAAGGGTGAGGATTCCGGTATGCCGAATCACACCGGTGCAGGCTGGCTTGTTCATACCCAGGACGACCGAGGTCTCTTTTACGAGAACTTTGTCCTAGCTCTGCTCGCGTCCCGTGCTTGCGTCGGATGGCAGTGGCTCAAGTATCAGGACAACGATCCCGAGGATCCTCATGCGGAGGCTTCTAACCGGGACTCCAATAAGGGAATCGTCGACCGCTTCTACAAGCCGTATGGTCCCCTTCTTGCCAGAATGCACGATCTTAACCGAACGATGTATGGGGTATCGGACGTGATCGATTCTGCCGACGTTCAGGCGGTCACAAGAGATCGCCAGTATTCAAGGAGGATGGCCCGGTGTGTTGCTGAGCCAACCCAAGACCTGTCTTTACGCTTTTGATCCCGGTGACACGTTCGTCTGATATCCGCCTAGGCCGCGTTTGTAAGGTTGGTCTCACCGTCTATTGGAGCATTCGACTTTTATTCATCGCACTTCATCTCGTGTTGCGGGGAGCTGCAGAATGAGCCGGAGAGTGTTCTCTTTATGTTTTATGGTCTCATTAATATTGCTGGCAACAGCGTTTTCCCAATCATTTTCGAGCCAATATAAAGGCTTGCCTTATCACGACAGCCGCTATTCGGGCGGTCCACAAAAAATACCGGGACGCGTATTGTGCGCCTACTATGACTTGGGCGGCGAAGGAGTCGCGTATCACGATACTAATCCGCAGAATCACGGCAGCGGAGAGTTGAATCCGGCCGATGGGACCTACCTCAATGAATTTCGTATCCATGAGGGGGTGGATACTTCCTACACGAAGTTTCACCGGAAGCCAGATCCGGTTGACGACAATCCCTTCGACAAGATTGTTCCTCCCGCAGACCTGCTTTATGTTGGCTGGACCGAACCCGGAGAGTGGTTCAACGTTACAGTAGATGTGACACACGCAGGAACATACGCAGCCGATTTCCTTTACACGTCGAATCGTGGCGGAACAATATCAGCGGATGTGAATGGAAAAGACGTAACCGGCCCTCTGCAGATCGCGTCGACAAACGACCCTGCGGACCCGCTGGCTTGGCGTCAATGGCACCACTGGAATCTGGCTTCGCAACTTTTCAAAGTTCGGTTTAGCAAGGGTAAAAATGTTCTCAGCGTGCACATAGTGACGAACGGCAACATGAATCTGGCATATTTCGACTTCAAACAGGTCCACAGATGACTGGTGCTAGCCGAAAAGGGCCAAGGTTAACTCGGACTTGATCACCTGCGGAAAACAGTCGAGCTGGCGGCCCAAGTCGGCGATAGACGCAGGTCAGTGTCAGGCGTAATCCCGTTGCATGGGGAACAATGACGGAGCACTTGCCCTGCCTGAGCATCCTGCGCCGCTTGGTGTGTGCAAGAGTTTCCTTTTTACTTGAGATATTAACGCGATAAGTAACACAATGCCCATCTGAATAGTCCGCTGAAAGCCATTTGCCCGGGAAGCCGTTTACCAGGCATGTCTGTGCGTAGGGCGTTTCAACTCGTGAGTCGCGCGAGGGTCATTTGGATCGAAGCTGTCCCCTTGGACGCCGGAGGGCCGGTTGACTCCCGCACGACCAGCTCTGGCTCGATCAATATCTGGCGTGGAAGTCTCTTGCCTTTTTGGACTTGTTGCAACAGAGTCTCGGCGGCGATTTCTCCCATCTTGCGGAGTGGCTGGTGAATGGTCGTCAAGCTCGGCATCTGATAGGCAGCTTCGCGGATGTCATCAAAACCCACCACGGAAATGTCTTCCGGAACGCGCAGGCCAGCCTCGCGGATTGCGCGCATTGCCCCAATGGCCGAAATGTCGTTATAGGCAAACAGCGCTGTAAAACGGTGTCTTGAGAGCAGCACTTTCGTGAGCCGACATCCCATCCCCGGGGAAGGATCATCGGAATCCAGTTCCAGTACCAGTTCGGGATGGATGCTGATCCCCAGTTCCCCCGCCGCGTCGCAAATAGACCTCCATCGATCGTTGGCATCGGGACTGAAGGGCTGACCACGCAAAACAGCAATGTCGCGATGACCTAGTTCGAATAGATGACCCAACGCCAGATGGGCCGCACGGTCATGATCCAGCGTGATGTTGGTTACGCCCTTGAGAAGACGGTGCCCAGAGACGGACACAGTCGGTACGGGCAGGGGATGTTCTAGGATCGTATCGGCGGTGATGACTCCTTCCACCCCCCTGGATAGCAAAAAGGCAATGTACTTTTCCAAATTGTGAAGGTCACGCCGGTGCGTCGCCGTAACGAAGAAGTGCTTGTGGTGGGTGAGTACGGCTTCGACACCGCTGATGACCAGGGCACTGTAAGCATCGCCAATTTCCGCGGTGATGACACCGACAGCAAAGGCGCGCCTTGCGCGCAAATTGCTGGCAAAGAAATCGGGGCGATAGTTGAGTTTTCGCGCGGCAGCGCGAACCCGGTCCTTCGTGCGCTCAGGGATTGTCCTGGCTACGGGCGAGTTGTTCAGAATGGCGGAGACAGTTCCCTTGGTGAGCCGGAGGTGTTCGGCCAGCTGCTGCAGTGTGATCTTCCCACTTGCAGGCCAGAGTCTTGTCTGCTGTTTGTGCATACGCGTTGTCAGGTTGCCGGGGGAGAAAGCAAAGCCCTCAGGGCAAAAAGCATTGTAAATTTATTTTGGCCGCAGTTGTTTTTTTTCTTGACATGAGCCTCTCTCGGGCGCTTAATGGGGCCCCAATACCGGTATTGTGGCTAACAATACCGGTATTGTTAAGACCTGGATGGATTTTCCTTGGATTCCTGGCCGGCTCGGTGAAACCCCATCACCCCGGCATTCAGGCGTAGGCGCGGAGATAGGGTACATCTCCGCGCTTTGCGAGGTAGTCCGTGTCGCATAACGAAGCCTGCCCCGAACGCTTTCGGCTGCCTCAGGTCACGTCTGTGAGCCAATCTGGACGGATGGCAGTGACACTGCTCTGGGTGTTTTCCAGCATTAGTTGTGGCGAAGCCGCCTCATCTAGCGGATCGGCCCTGCCGCCCGCCTGGACTCTACAGTGGAGCGACGAGTTCGACGGTACCAATGGTTCTTCGCCCGATTCCACCAAGTGGGCCTTCGACACTGGTGGCAACGGCTGGGGCAACAACGAACTCGAATACTACACCGCTCGGCCACAAAACGCTCAATTGCAAAATGGCAATCTCGTGATCACGGCAATTCGGGAGACCTATACAGGCCCGGAGGGAGTCACTCGCAACTACACATCAGCGCGCCTAAAGACAGCTGGTTTGTTCTCCCAAGCTTACGGACGCTTTGAGGCGCGGATCAAGATTCCTTCAGGACAAGGCATTTGGCCTGCGTTCTGGATTCTGGGCAATAACATTTCGAGCAGTGGATGGCCCACCTGCGGCGAAATCGACATTATGGAGAACCTCGGATCCGAACCTTCAACGGTACACGGCAGCATTCACGGGCCGGGATACTCTGGTGGCAGTTCCCTCACCGCGAGCTACGTCCTTCCCAGCGGGCATTTCAGCGAGGATTTTAATGTTTTTGCTGTCGAGTGGGAAACCAGCGCAGTTCGCTTTTACGTGGACGGAACGCTGTATGAGACGCGAATGCCGAGCGATCTGCCATCCGGGGCTTCCTGGGTCTTTGATCATCCCTTTTTCATCTTGTTGAACGTGGCGGTTGGTGGGAACTGGCCAGGCAGTCCTGACCAATCCACGGTCTTTCCTCAAACTATGCTTGTGGACTACGTGCGAGTTTATACGCGCAAATGACAAGGCAAGGCGGATGTGTGACTCGTTGCAGCGAAGAGATGGCGCAGACCAACAGAGCTTCCTGATCGCCCGTCCAGGGTTTCGACTGATTACAAATTTGACGGAGGGTAGAATTATGAAGTGGAGAATTAAGGTTCTAGCAGTGGCACTGTTGTTCCTCACTGGAGTCGCGCTGGCGCAATCAGACCGCGCAACCATTAATGGCATGGTGACGGATCCTTCGGGCGCTGTTGTGCCTGGAGTCGAGGTGAAGGCCAAAAACCTCGACACCAACGATCTGCAGACGGTATTGACCAACGAGAGCGGACTATACTACGTCCGGAATCTCCCGATTGGAACCTACATTTTGACTTTCTCGAAACCGGGGTTCAAGAGTCTGGAGCGCAATGGCCTCACTCTCCAAGTGAGTCAAATCGCAGAAATTGATGTCGTGCTCGCGGTGGGCACGACGAGCGAAACGGTGCTCGTGAACGAGGCTACGCCGCTATTACAAACCCAGACGGCCGCGGTTAGCACGAACCTGACCAATGACGCGGTTACCGAACTGCCCCTCAACGTGCAAGGTGGCCGCAACCTGAGTTCGTTTATTTTCAACTATGTCCCCGGCGTGGAAGGGTCTGATTACGATTCGCACATCAACGGTAGTCTGTCCAAGACTAAGGAAGTGATGATTGACGGCACCTCCGGTGTGGCGCAAATTGGCGGCTTCATCAGCGAGTCACAGCCACCAATGGAGGCAGTCCGGGAATTTGAGGCAGAAACCAGTGGCATCCGCTCTGATGAAGGGCGCACCGGCGGCGGTGTGTTCCGCTACGAGATGAAGTCGGGCACCAATCAATACCACGGCAGCGCGTTCGGTTTTTTGCACAATGCTGTGCTGGACGCCAATAGTGCCGCCAACAAACTCAGCATGACAACCGACCCTACGCGCGCATACCTCTATGTCCGACCATCAGACAGCCTATCCGACTGGGGAGTCAGCGTAGGCGGCCCGATTCTCAAGGACAAGCTGTTCTTTTACGGCGCGTATGAGCGCTATATGTTCAGTAATTGGGGCCTGGGCGGCCAAGGCGGCACTGTTCCTACAACGGCCATGCTGAACGGAGACTTGAGCGCGCTGCTCAACACCAGCGTGAACTATGGACAGGATGGTGCCGGTAACACCATCTACCAGGGCGCCATCTTTGACCCCACAACTGGCAACGTTTTCGTCAACAACCAGATCCCCACGACGCGCTTCAGCGCCGCTTCGCAACCAATTGTTGCACTGTACAAGAAGTACTATCAGCCGGAATCAGCCAACCGGCAGAACAACGCCATGCCAGCCACCGTATTGCCCTGGCAGCACAACAATGAAGTTAGCGCTAAGATTGACTACAACCGCTCCGACCGGCATCACATCAACGGCTCGTACATCTACATGGCCGAGCCGCGCATTCTCGCCGATCAGGGCGGTATCTGGTCTCCGAATGCCTTGGATGGCGGACCCCTCGCTAACGCCTATAATCACAACACCCATGCACCGGCGGTTCGCCTCAGCGATTCTTACACGTTCACGCCAAATGTTCTGCAGACTTTCCGTTTCACTCTGAACCGTTTCTACAACCCTAGCGTGGCCGTTTCCCAAGCGGGTAATTGGCCGAAGACTTTGGGCTTAGGCGCTTACACCGGCAATTTCCCGAAGATCGGCTTCAACGGATCCAACTACGCAAACGCTTGGAATGTCAGCGGACTGGGAAGCCAGTTCAACGATTTTTATGCTGCAAATACCATCATCTTTAACGATGAGGTCTCGTGGGTGAAAGGCCACCACAGCTTCAAGTTCGGTGGCGAATTTCGCGCCATGCAGTTCAACAGCCATCCCGATACAGGTGTTGTGAACGTCACCTTCGATCCGGCGCAGACTGGCAACCCCACGGCCTCTTACAGCCAAAATGTGGGTTCTTCTTGGGCCAGCTTCCTGCTTGGCGACGTCAACAGCGCTTCGGTCGGAACGCCCATCGCTGTTTACGGCCGGCGCAAGGCGCTTTCGCTCTACGCTTCGGACGACTTTAAGGTCACCAGCAAGCTGGTTTTGAACATCGATTTGCGCTGGGACTTCAACAGCCGCTACAAGGAAAAGTATGGCCACTGGTCGGAATTTGATCCGACGCTGATTGATCCAGTCAATGGCGCCAAAGGTGCGCTCAGCTTTCTCACCAGCGGCGATCAGTCCTTTGAAAAGAGGCAGGCGTGGCTGAACTTCGCTCCGCACATCGGCGCCGCGTATCAATTGACACCTAGAACAGTTGTTCGCGGAAGCTTTGCGATCTTCTATGTTCCACTAAACCTGAACACTTGGGGAGCTGTGCCGTACAGCTTTAACCCCGGCTACGGTTATGATAACGAGATCCGTCCAACTGGTCAGCGCGCCGCGGCCTTCAACTGGGATAGTGGTTATCCAGGGCAGCCCGTTGCCGTCGGCAAGGATCCCAGCTTCACCAAGTGGGGCATGGTCACGATCGATCCCCACGCTCTTCTTCCCGGCAACACCCAACAGTGGAACGTGGGCGTGCAGCGTGAAATCGCCAAAAACACGAAGGTGGATGTGAGCGTCATCGGAAGTCACAGTTACCATTTGCAGAGCGGCTTCCTGGCCGGCAACCAGCCCAAACCGGCGGACTTCCAGGCGCTCATCGCGCGTGGCGGCCCCGGTGCCCTGTGGCCTTGGGTAAGCGATCCGGCTTCCGCCGCCGCTGCTGGTGTGCCCTATCCCTACCCTGGTTTTGCCGGGAACGCTTGGATGGCCATTACTCCTTACCCGCAAGTTGCAGCGACTTGGGGACCGCAGTTTGTTGTCGGCGATCCGCTCGGCAACGCCAACTACAAAGCCATGCAGATCAGCGTCACCAAGCGCACCAGTCATGGATTGGCGGTTCAGGGTAGCTATGTGCTGTCGGCGACCCATGGTAATACCGACACCGCCTTCGAAGAGCTTTGGTGGACGGGTTCGATTCAGAACCTCTACGATCTGCAGCAGGAACGCAATGGAATCTCTTCGTTTGACACCACTCACGTCATCAAGGGGTATGTCATCTATGACCTGCCCGTTGGCCGCCACAGGGCTCTATTGTCGCACGCCAACAGCGTGGTGGACGCCGTGGCCGGTGGCTGGACTCTTAACTTTGGTTACCATTACTCTAGCGGCACGCCCGTCTCGCTGCACTCGACCAATTGGTATCCGGGATTCAACTCGGTGTACGTCAACTTGAAACCCGGTTGCAATCTCACCACCGGAGTCCAGGCTCTCAACCAAGCGTATCTGAATACTTCCTGCTTCTCGAACCCCGCCTTCGGCCAACTCGGCAATGGCGGGAATTTCCTTTCCGATGTGAGGTATCCATGGCTCCACTCCGAGGATCTAGGAATACTCAAGAACTTCGTTTTTGGACCTGCGGAGCGGTTCCACCTTACAGCTCGCGGCGAGTTCTTCAATGTGTTCAACCGTTCGCGAGTGGATAACCTCATCACGAACCTCAACGATCCGCGCTTCGGAGAATTCATCGGCAGAGGCGGAATCGGCCCGCGCGTCGGCCAAGTCGGGTTGCGCTTGACTTTCTGACATTTATGACCCGGGGCAGCCGGAAACGGCTGCCCGTAACTACCGAGCTCTAAGGAACACTAATAAGACGGCAGAGCGGCTGCGATGTTACGGTATTGCTTCTGCGCGAATGCCATCATGTTATCAGTTGACGTAATCAGTTGATGTAAACAGGCGTTTGCGCTCACCATCTGAATTGGCAAGCCAGGATACTGGTCGACGGGCGAGCCGGAAGTTATCCGTTCGTCTGTCGGATTGGTGACGAGAAAGGCTCTTGTATTGATTGGTCTGGCCAGCTTCCGGGGTGGTCGGCCACTGTACACGAACTGTGCACGAATCAAACATTTTCAGTTCATTGGGGTTAGCTTTTGAGCGAAAGCAGATTCCCCGATTTGTTGGAAACGTTAGTACTTACAATGAGTGTTGAAGTTGTTGGAATCGAGTGACGTGCTTTGCAAGCAGGGGGCCGCGGGTTCGAGTCCCGCCACGTCCACCAACCAGCTCACCTATTAAATTTGAGATATTCTCACGTTGACACTCGTACCACATTGTGGTAGTATCACAAGGTGATATTCATTGAGTCCCGGCCCTTTACCCGACGGCTCTACCAGCTCGGTGGCGCTGCCGACGAATTGCTGAGGGCGATTCAAGGAGAGCTATGAAGAAGCCGGACCGAGGCGACATGGTTCCTGGCCTCGGTGGTGTGCGCAAAGCCCGTATTGCGAATCCCGGCCGTAGCAAGGGAAAACGTGGTGGCTACCGCTATTTGTACTTGTATCTGGGGAAGCGGCAGCACATCCACTTGCTGATTCTGCTCGACAAGAACGAGCAGGAGGATGCCACAGAAGAACAGCGCAAGCAGATGCGGGAGTGGGTCACACAGATCAAGAAAGCATCGGGAGGCTAAACATGGCTAAGAAAATCAGAGTGAACATCTTCAACGATATGAGAGAAGCCCTTCACGACGTAGTGGCCTACGAGCGCGGCGAGGTTGTGAACCTGCGCGTCACGCGTGTTCCGGCGCGGCCGCGACAAATTTCTCCTCGGGAAATTCGCCGCATCCGACAGGCGCTCAACGCCAGTCAGCCGCTTTTTGCTAACTACTTGAACGTAAGCCCGAACGCGGTGCGAAGCTGGGAGCAAGGCACGCGTCGTCCGCGACAGGCCGCGCTGAAACTTTTGACGATCGCTAGGAAAAACCCTAAAGCCCTGCTGGTGGCATGAGTGCAGTCACATTTCGTGCCAGCTCAAGTTGGAGTGACCCGTAAACTGAGACAGCTTTTAGTACACTGGATGCGACGTAGGCTGTCCGCGCAATTACTTCCGTATTGCCGACATAATCCAGAAGTATCATGCAGCCCTAATTTTTGGCGCTGCTAACTCATCCGTACACTCCAGAACCTATTCCGCCTTGACATTCCTCGTTTGCCGCGCTTGAAGAGCGAACCTCGTTGATACCGCCTGCGAACCATTCAGCCATCGCCCAAGTAAGCGGGCAGCTTTTTCGGGATGGGCACTACAAACAGGCGGCATTGGAAGCCTACATTCGCGTGATTGATGAGGTTAAGAGAAAATCGGGACTAGCGCTGGATGGGGACTCGCTCGTGAACCGTGCGTTCGGATGCGAAAACCAAACGCCCGTAATCCAGTTCAACACCCTTCAGACCGATGCGGAGAGGGACGAGCAAAAAGGAATCATGTTTTTGTTCAAGGGCATTGTTGGGTTGCGGAATTCAAAGGCCCATTTAGCAACCGCTTTTTCAACGACCCCCGAAGAGCGCATGAGTACCTCGCCCTAGCAGGTCTGCTCATGCGGTTGTTAGAGATTGCTGCCGTCAATCGAACTCCGTAACCCTCCGCAAGAAGAGGCCCATCAAGCTATTCCTAGAATCCAGCCTTCGATTTTGGCCACTTCTCGTTCATGCTCGGACAGGCTTGGATCGAAAAACCGTTCCAAGTTGCCCTCCAAATCATTTCGGCGAAACCATTTCGCCGTGGCATATGCGTCTTGCTGATGAGAGTCGCGGCCATCGCGCGGGAAGCTGTGGCTCCATAGGACCGGATAAATTTCGACAACTGCTGATTTGCCCAGCAGCACCTTCCAGCCATCGAACGGCCAAAAATGAATTCGATCTCCCGCGTGAACGCGGAGATAACGCAGCCACGGAATACCGGCGTGCGTTGATTTGGCAACCGAGACCGGCACGTCAAAATGAAAGACGGATTTTGCGTCCGCACGTACTTCCGTGATTCGCCTCCAGCGAGAATCACCACAGCGGGCCGCGCCATTTCCACACTCACCTTCACGAACGAAATCGACGTAGGTGTTGTCCTCATCTGTCGGCCAGTGCTTTTGAAAATCGTCCATAAAAGATGGCCAGTCGTGGGGCTGCTTGTACTTCTAGAAATATCGCAGCGGGAAAGAAAAGCCGTGGTCAATGCCCGCCAACGTGAGGGCTGTTTCCGAGAGCCTTTCAACCAACCACTCAGCAATTAGCTTGCGTGTCCAGTGTTTGCGGGCGTTTGGTGGCGGCGCAACTTCACGTGGCTCGTTCAATTGGTCCGCCGCCTAGACACGCAAGCCCTTCAGGCTGGAGTCGCATGTTTCCGCGCCGGAATAGTCAATCCCGATATATCGATTGAAGGCTCCACTCATTTCGCCGACCGCAATCGATCATACATAACTAGGTCCTGTCACAGCGGTTGTCATAGCTTGTCACAGTAAAGGAGCAATTGGGTTGGTTGCCGCCATCGGGAAGAGGTCGTTTCGTTAGGATTCGCGTAACGAAACTATATTGCCTTTTCCTTTGGTTATTGAGCGTAGCAATCAAGTTGAAGCGTCGGGTGAGGGATAGGTTTTTAGGCTATCGCTCATGACTATGACATAATGTGAGCGATAGAAAGGCTCCCTATCGCTCATGACTTGGAACTGGCAACAACCAGATTGGCCTAACTTTCAATGGGACCGAGCATGCTTGGAAGCTGCGGAGAAGCAATTCCTGGTTAGCGGAGGTGTGTTCGTCGGCACTGTGCGACACCTTGGAAATGAGGACCGCGATCAGCTAACGATCGAAGCGATGAGTACG
>WNFO01005955.1_pt1 | contig 12416 bp, 10 predicted proteins | sample 5400251 | NCBI WGS metagenome assembly WNFO01 (sample SAMN13153354, study PRJNA577476) | soil metagenome | isolation source: 100 cm saprolite under Madrone tree | place: USA:California | collected 2016-06-14
CCACGAAGCCGGGCGTCACGATCTTACCGGTTGCATCGATGCGCTGTGCGCCCGCCGGGATCGGCACGTTCGCACCGACAGCGACGATCTTGCCGTTGGTGATTATGACCGTTCCGTTTTCAATAAGTGGCCCGCTCACCGGGTACACTTTGCCACCTGTTATCGCGATGGTTTGCGCCGCGGCGGGCATTGCCAGTAGCGCCGCGAAAACAACTGCACCGATACGCCAATTGAGCCTGTAAAAGATCATCGATTAGTTCCGGTTGAACGGCACGAAGCCGAGTTCGAAGTCAGTGCGCCACTGCTCCGATGGGTCGAGGCGATCGTACAGCAGGGCGCCGTCGATCCACACCTTTTCCGGTTTCGAGTAGACGCTGAACGGATCGCCCGTCCACAGCACGACATCGGCGTTCTTTCCCTTTTCGAGTGAGCCGATCCTGTCGTCGAGGCCGAGTGCCCATGCGGGATTGATGGTGAGCCACTTGATTGCCTGCTCCTCGCTCACGGGGATCCCGATTTCCGCTCCCGCTTCCATCGACTTTGCGGCTTCCTGATTCAATCGCTGCGAACCCGACGGATCATCGGAATGGACGATCACTCGGGCGCCGGCGTGATCCACCAGCGCCATGTTCGCCTTCACCGCGTCGATCGCTTCCATCTTGAAGCTGCCCCAGTCGGCCCAGAGGGAGCCGGCGATTCCTTCCTTGGCGAGAAGGTCTGCGATCTTGTACGCCTCCACTCCGTGGTGGAACGACCTGATCTGGTATCCGAACTCGTGCGCGATGTCGATCATCTGCGCCATCTCGTCGGCGCGATAGCAGTGATTGTGGACGAGAATGTTGCCGCGGAGCACCTCAGCGAGAGTCTCGTTACCGAGGTCGCGCGCGGGCGGATCTCCCTTATGATCGGCGTTCCACTTGTCCCACTTGCGGCGATAGTCTACGGCCTTGATCCAGGCGGCTCGGTAGCCCGCGACGTTGCCCATCCGTGTTGACGGTCCGCCGCGTCCCCCATAGACCCGTTTGGGATTTTCGCCACACGCCATCTTGAGTCCGTATTTCGCGCCCGGAAACTTCATCGCCTGCACCGTCCGTCCCGGGACGACTTTCAGAATGGCGCTGCGACCACCAATGAGATTCGCCGAGCCCGGAAGCACCTGCAGCGTCGTCACGCCGCCGGCGAGATTGCGAGGGAACTGCGGGTCTTGGGGCCACACCGAATGCTCCGCCCACACCTGCGGAGTGGCGGGATTGGTGGCCTCGTTGCCATCGCTCAGCGCGTTACCGCCTGGTGCTGCGTAGACACCAAGATGTGAATGGTCATCGACAATACCGGGAGTGACGTACTTGCCCGCACCGTCGATCACGAGCGCATCGGCCGGCGCGTCGACCGTCGTGCCTACCGCCGCAATCTTGCCGTTCTGCAGGAGAATCGCGCCGTTCCTGATGAGGGGCCCGGCCGCGGTCAGAATGTTGACGTTACGGACGACGGTCGTTCGCGATGGGAACGGGACGTATGTGCTCGGAAAGGGATCGGCGTTGGGCGTCGATGTGCCGCCGCGACCGGCGTCGGCCTGCGCTGAATCGCGAGCTGGCGAGGGCGTGGTCGTCGGGGTCCGAACAGTGCAGGCTGCCGTCCCCATCAATAGCAGACAAAGAAAAGCGCGCATGTGAAAGATTTTCCTCCGAAGCAGGGCTGTGGGTCGCAATAAGCTAGCGCAGTTACAGACTCGTTGTCGCGAGCTCGGCGATGCGGTCGGTGCAAATGCCGTCGACGCCGATCGCCCGGAGGGTTTCCCACTGGTCCGGATCATCGGACGTCCACGCAATAACCCTCGCATCGACGGAATGAGCGCGCACAACGAGTTCCTCATCGATGAACGACACCTCCTGCCAGAGATCTTGCGCTTCGGCAGCCAGGAGCGATGCCACCGGATCGATGTGACGGGCAACCTCGAGAACGCCGGTTCGAATGGCGGGGAAAATTCTCTTCACGGTTTTGACAATGCGATGATCGAAAGCGTGCACAGCGCACCGCGCGCCGGACTCACGAATGCACCGCACCACCAGCGGCTCGATGTCAGCCGCCTTGATTTCGACATAAACCATCGCCCGATCACCGACAGCATCGAGAACCTTTTCGAGCGTGGGAATTTCAACACCGTGCGCCAGTGGGAAGCGGCTAATCTCCGACGCGCAGAGATCGGCTATTCTAGTTCTCGCCGCCGCCGGCGCGTTCACGATCGGATCGTGATGCACAATCACGACGCCGTCGCTCGTGGCGTGCACGTCGAGCTCGATCGCGTCAGCTCCGAGCTCGATCGCCCGGAGAAAAGCTGGTATCGAATTCTCCGGCAGCGTCTGGTGCGCCCCGCGGTGGGAGATCCTTTCCGGCTTGGGCCGCTGCCGTGATTGAGTCAGAGGTTCCTCAGGATAGTAGTATTGGGCACGATGAGCGCGAAGCATATGAGTGCCGTCCGGCGCGGTCAATCGGCCTTAACGGCAGGGCCCTGGCAGCGTCTACCGGATGAGGCTCCATGACTCCTAGCCCCGAGGGCAGGCCCGACGAGACCGATACGGAGCTAATCAACCGCTGGAAGGCCGGAGACAGCCGGGCTGCAACGCGGTTGGTGGGTCGTCATTCTCAGGCTTTGGCGCGCTTCGCCGCGAGTGCCGGGGAGCGGGAGGGGATAGAAGAGCTGGTGCAGGACACGTTCGTTCGGGCGTTCGCATCGCTCGATTCGTTTCGGGGGGCAAGCACGCTTAGGACTTGGCTTTTCACGATCGAGCGGCGGCTGATGCTGGACCGAAGAAGGTCGGAGCGAAGGAGTCGGGAAACAGTGCCCGTGGAAGAATCGGATCACGTGAGTGAATATGGCGCCCTCGATGGGCTGATCGCCGAAGAGGCGCAGGAGAGAGTGAGGAAGTCGCTTGAAGCGCTTTCTCCGACGCAGCGAGAGGTTTTCACGTTGAGGGTGCAACAGGGTTTGTCATACAAGGAGATCGCGGAAGTGGTGGGAAGCACTGAAGGCGCGGCACGAGTCCACTACCACAATGCGCTCAAGACGGTAAAGGAGTTTTTGAAAGATGAATAAGTGCATTAACAGCGACATCCAGGAAATGCTTCCGGATCTGTTGCATGGCGCGCTCGCGGATGACGCGAGGAAGCGCGTCGAAGCGCACGTCGCGACTTGCGAGAGCTGCCAGGAGGATCTGGACGTCCTTCGCACGGTCAAGAGCGCGTCGATCTTCGCGCCATCGATCGATGTCGATGGAGTGGTGCGACAGATTCCGCCCTATCGGACGATTGTACCCGCCATCGAACGGCCAGCGAGCACGCGTGTGGTGTCGTGGCTGGTCGCAGCGAGTCTCGTGCTCGTAGTGCTTGGGGGCGGATCGGTTCTGATGATTCAATCAAAGGATTCTCGAGCGGCAAATCCGGCCGTCTACGGCCAGGCTCCGAACACACCCGCGAAGAATCCCGAAGCGACGAAATTGAGTCCATCCGAATCGATCGTCGTTTCAAGTCCGGATGCGCCAGTTGTCCTGCCACATCCCCACGGGCTTGCTCTCGCCGCCGACGCCGACGGCCTTAGCGATGGCAGCCTCGTGCAGCTAATGAACGACATGAACGGGTTTGATGCGCTCCCGGGTTCCGAGCCGGATCCGGTGATCTCCGTGGACAGCGGTGACAGTCTTTGAACATCATTAAGTCGATGAAGCGATCGAAGTCGATGAAGCGATCGCTCCGATTGACGACGCTGATGGTCGGGCTGAGCGGAGGGGCGGCATATGGCCAGCCTGTGACAGCGCCCGTTGCCAAGGCAAACCGACCGGCGCTCGAGCAGCAGTTCCGAGAGCGCGTCGCGAAGCTCACCCAGGATCGGGTTGGGCTCAACGACGCGCAGATGGCGCGGCTGGAGCAGTCAAACGCGCGATTCGCCCCGCAGCTCAGTCAGGTCGCGGCGCAGGAGCGGGAAACGCGGCGCCAGCTCCGATTGGAGCTGACTTCGGGAGGAGAGCCGAACCAACAGCACGTCAGCGCACTTCTCGACGCGTCGTTGCAGCTCCAGAAACAGCGCATAGCGATCGTCGAAGCCGAGCAAAAAGAGCTCGCGCTGTTTATGACTCCGGCGCAGCGTGCGCGCTACATTGGCCTCCAGCAGCAATTTCGGAGACGTGCCCAGGAGCTGTCTCGCCAGAACGGCGCAGAGAGGAATGGGATGGGTCAGCAGCAGAGCCGACCCGGCTTGAAGATCCGACCAGGATCCAAGAAGAGGCCCTAGCTTTTCGCCGGGTTTCGTGCGGAGTTGAAGCGAACTAAGCCCTTGATCCAAAGGATCGGGGGCTCTTTTATTGTCTTCGATCCAAAGATGCCTGATCTCGCACACCACCTCTCACGACTTCTCCAGTCGTATACCTATCCAGTGCTCGTGGCGCTGGTGCTGCTCGAGAGCGTCGGCATCCCGCTCCCGGGCGAGATCGCGCTTGTGACAGCGGCCGCATACGCGTCGCTGGGCCACATCTCCATCTACATCGTCATTATTCTTGCAGCCGTTGCCGCAATCGTCGGCGGAATTCTGGGCTACTGGATCGGAATCAGGGGTGGACTGCCGCTCGTCGTGCGGTACGGCGGTTACGTCGGCGTGAGGAGATCCCACATCGAACGGACCCACGCCTTTTTCGAGCGGAACGGCTCGAAAACGATTCTGTTTGGGCGATTCATCGCGATCTTGCGCACGTGGGCGGCAGTGGTCGCGGGTGCGGCGTCAATGTCATTCACGAAGTTCGTGATCTACACCAGCATCGGGAGCATCGTCTGGGCGATAGTGTTCGGTTTCCTTGGCTTCAATTTTGGACGCGACCTGCCGCTGCTCGAGAAATACATTTCACGGGCAAGCCTGGGAGTCCTCATACTTGGAGCTGTGGGAATCACGGTTTTCCTGATCGTTCAGCGAAGAAAATCCAGAGCGGACCGCTCACCGGGCGGCGAGCCTCCGACGACGATGGAAAACCCGCACTGATCTCTCGTGACAAAGCCGTCAATCGGCTAAATTGGAATCACGCCCGGGTGGCGGAATCGGTAGACGCACGGGACTCAAAATCCCGCGGCCTTTGGCCTTACGAGTTCGAGTCTCGTCCCGGGTATTTTGCTTTTGGAACTCTGGAGGCCAGATGAGATGGGTCGGAGTCACGGACACAACCGGTCGCGTCGTGTGGATTAACGCTCAGAATGTCGCTTACGTTCAGGACTTTCAGACCTACCGCGCAGTTCATTTCGTCGGAAGCAAGGACAACTATTTCCAGGCGAAGGACACCGCCGAGGACCTCGTGATGATGCTTCGGCCCCCTTCATAGGGCGCTCAGAGAGAGCATCATGGTTTTACCTCTTCGGCTGAACTAGGGCTTGCTCGGCGCCAGCGACGCAGCTCGGCGCCCCCGAATTCTTGCGTATGTTCTCTTCGTGAATCCGCGCACTCTGTCCGGCAGTTCATCGAAGTAAGTGTAGAACACCGGCGTCACGTACAGCGTCACGAGCTGCGAGAAAGCCAACCCTCCAACCACCGCGACTCCGAGCGGACGACGCGCCTCCGCGCCGGCGCCTCGGCCGAGCGCGATCGGGAGCGTGGCCATCAGCGCCGCGAACGTCGTCATCATGATCGGCCGGAAGCGCACGCTCGCCGCATGAACGATTGCCTTCTCCGGCGAAATGTGCTGCGTTCGCTCTGCTTCCAGCGCGAAGTCGATCATCATGATCGCGTTCTTCTTCACGATGCCGACGAGCAAGATGAGACCGACGAATCCGTAGACGTCGAGCGGCATCCCGAAAATGAACAATGCTACGAGCGCGCCAAAGGCGGCAAAGGGAAGTCCCGTGAGAATCGTTGCCGGATGAATGAAGCTCTCGTACAGAATCCCGAGCACCATGTAGATCACGAAGATTGCGAGAATGAGAAGCGCGAGCAGTCCCTGCTGGCTTGCCTGGAACGCCTGAGCGGTCCCGGAAAAACTCATCGTGATCGTCGAAGGGACAGTCGTCGCGGCCGCTGCTTCTACGGCGGCGGTCGCCTGACCGAGGGCCACCCCGGGTCTGGTGTTGAACGAAATCGTCACTGCGGGCAGCTGCCCCGCGTGCGTGATAGAAAGCGGACCCACACCCTGAGTGATGTTGGCCACCGCGCTGAGTGGGACAAGGTCGCCCTTCTCCGAGCGCACGTACAACATCCGCAGTGCGTTGACGTCCTGCTGGAACTGCGGAAGCAGCTCCATTATCACCATGTACTGGTTGTTCGGCGTGTAAATCGTCGACACCTGTCGCGACCCGTACGCGTCGTATAGCGCGCTCTCGATCTGCTGCGCGGAAACGCCGAGGGAGGCGGCGCGATCGCGGTCTATCGCTACGTTCACCTCGGGATTCGAGATCTGAAGATCGCTCGTGACATCCTGAATTTGCGCTATGTCTCTCATTCGCAATTCCAGCCTTTTTGCTGCCGTATCGAGCAAGGCGATGTCGGTTCCCTGCAGGGTAAACTGATACTGGCTCTTGGAAGGCCGCCCGCCGATCTGGATGGCTGGTGGCACCTGCATATACACGTTCATGCCCGGAACGCTCGACAGCTTCGGCCGAAGCTCATTCACAATCTCGTCGGCGCTCACCCTTTCGCCGCGCGGCTTCAACCCGAGGAATATTCTACCCTGATTTCCGCTCCCGCCCCCGCCTCCTCCCACCGACGACATGAATCCGGCGATGTTGGGGTCGCGTGCCACGATCGCGGCGATCTGCTGCTGATGGCTCACCATGTCCTTGAACGAAGTTCCCTGAGCCGCCTCGGTCGTGGCTATGATCTGCCCGGTGTCTTGCGTCGGAATGAATCCGGTCGGCACCAGCTTGTAGAGCACCACGGTACCGACGAGCACTGCGAGCGAGAACATCAGCGCAAGGAATCTGTGGACCATCACCCATTCGAGACTCGATTCGTACCGGTTCAGGATGCGCGTGTAAACGCGCTCGGATGCGTTGAACAGGCGTCCGTGGGCGTGGGACGGCGGCTTTAGAAACCTGCTTGCCAGCATGGGGGTGAGCGTCAATGAAACGAACCCCGAGACAAGAATCGCCGTTCCGATCGTTACCGCGAATTCGTGGAACAACCTGCCGAGTATGCCACCCATGAAGAGGAGTGGAATGAACACGGCGGTCAGGGAGACTGTCATCGCCAGGATCGTGAACGCCACTTCGTCCGAGCCCTCGAACGACGCCTTCATCGGATCCTTGCCCATTTCCATGTGTCGGACGATGTTCTCGAGCATCACGATGGCATCGTCGACTACGAAGCCGACCGCGAGAGTCAGAGCCATCAGCGAGAGGTTGTCGAGCGAAAAACCGAGCAGGTACATCACCGCGAACGTGCCGATGAGTGACATCGGCAACGCCAGGCTCGGAATGATGGTCGCGGAGATGTTCCGTAAGAAAACGAAGATCACCATCACCACGAGGAAGAGGGTCAGCATCAACGTGAATTTCACGTCGCCGACGGACTCCTCGATCGACACGGAGCGATCGTACAGCGTGTGGATCTCCACGCTCGGTGGGATCTGCTCGCGCAGTGATGCGATCAGCGCTTTCACGCCGTTCGCCACCGCTACAGTGTTCGTCCCTGGTTGGCGCTGAATCGCCAGAATGACAGAGCGGTCGCCGTTGTACCAGCTCGCGACCTTGTTGTTTTCGACGTCGTCGAGCACCTGGCCGAGCTCGTCAAGGTGGACAGGAGCGCCATTGCGATAGGCGACAACCATCTGCCTGAACTGTTGGGCGTTCTGGAGCTGTCCGTTGGCTTTGATGGTAGATGCTTTGTTGAGCCCCCAGAGGGTTCCCGTAGGCATGCTGACGTTTTGCGAGCCAATCGCAGACGCGACTTCATCGATGCCAATCCCGCGGTTGGCGAGGGACGTGGGGTCGAGCTGCACGCGCACCGCGTACTTCTGCCCACCGTAGACTTGTACCTGCGCAATCCCCGGCACCATGGAGATGCGCTGTGCCATGAACGTTTCGCCGTACTCGTCGAGCTGCGAGAGTGGCATGGTCTTCGACGTCAGCGTGAAATACAGGATAGGCTGATCGGCCGGATTCACCTTGCGATAAGAGGGCGGGAGAATCCCCAGGGGAAGACTGCGCAGCGTCTGGGAGATCGCCGCCTGAACGTCCTGCGCCGCAGCGTCGATGCTGCGGTCGAGTGAGAACTGGATGGTGATCGAACTCGATCCCAAACCGCTCGACGAGGTCATGTTATCGATGCCGGCGATCGTCGAGAACTGCTTTTCCAGCGGCGTCGCAATTGCCGCAGCCATCGTCTCCGGACTCGCTCCCGGAAGATTCGCGTTGACCTGGATTGTCGGGAAATCCACGGTGGGAAGGTCGCTGACGGCGAGACGCGTGTACGAAACAGCTCCGAAGAACAGGATCCCTATCATGACGAGCGCGGTCATGACGGGTCTACGGATAAACAATGCAGTCATCGAGGTACTCCCTTGATCGCCACTTTGGAGCCCGGGACGAGCCGCGACTGGCCATCGACAATCACTCGCTCGCCATCCTTCAGCCCACTCGCTATGACGGACACGGAATCAACGGTGCGTGCGACTTGAACGGGCCGCTGCCGCGCGGTACCCGCAGAGTCTATGGTATATACGTAAGTGCCTTGTTGCCCGGTCAATACGGCGGGAGCGGGCAAAACCAAAGCATTTGCATCGACGTACAGCTGTAACGCGACGCTCATGTATTGTCCCGGCCACATGGTGCCTTCTGGATTACTGAACCTCGCCTTAAGCAAAACCGTTCCCGTCGTCGAATCGACGTTATTGTCCACGAAGGCGAGGGTTCCCTCTAGCGGTACCCCGGATCCCTCCGAAGGAGTCGCGCGCACGAGTAGCGCATTCCCGCCACGATAGTACCTCTGAATGTCGGGGAGTTGGCTCTGAGCGACCGCGAACCTGACCAGTATCGGCTGAATCTGATTGATCACCACAAGCGGGGGGTTGCTGTTCGCCTTGACGAGATTCCCCTGTCGAACGAGGAGGCTTCCGGTTCGCCCGGAGATCGGCGCACGAATGGTACAGTTGGCAACATCGAGCGCGGCCTTCTGAACGTTGGCACGATCCGCGGCCACGGTAGCGGCCGCCGACGCTGCGGTCGCCGTGGCCTGATCGGCCTGCGAGCTGGTTACATATCCTTCTTTCACGAGGGCGCCATAGCGGGCAGCATCACGCAGTGCATTGGCCGCCATCACTTCATCCCGCGAGAGTTGGGCGCGCGCCTGATCCAGAACCGCGACGTACGGGCGTGCATCGATCTGGAAGAGTACCTGTGTCTCCTGAACTGGCTGTCCCTCTGCGAAAGTGACGCGGTTCAGTATTCCATTGACCTGAGCTTCGACTGCGACCGTCTGCATCGGCTCGGCAACTCCGTTGGCGCTGACGACGTAAGGAATCGAGGCGCGCTTCACCGTCGTCACGCTGACGGGGACTGGTGGCTGCCGCGGAGGATCGTTCTTGGAGCAGGCGGCAATCGCTGAGAGCGCGACGGCGCCAATGTACGCGGACAAGGCGCGCGCGCTCATCGATTGGCTGGGTTGGGAAGTGGACGCGACACCGTTGAATCCGCGGAGAACGCAAACGGTGCATCGCCGTGTACTCCGAGTACGCCGGCGTCGCGGGCGAGTTGAGCGAGGGAAGTATACCATTGCCAGCGCGACTGGACCTGCTGCGCTCTTGCGTTGGCGAGAGCAGTCTGTGCCGTCAGCAGATCAATGATGCTACCGACACCCTCCCTATACCGTCCGGCGGCGACCTGAACCGACTGTTGAGCGCTCACGAGAAGATCATCCGCAGTGGCGACGCGCTGCTCCGCTGTTTGCAGCGCATAATACGAAACGAAAACTTGAGTGACGACCTGCTGCCTCGTCTGTTCGGCGAGCGCCGAAACAGCATCGGCCTGAGCTCGGGCCGCCGACACGTCGTACTGATGGGAGAACCCATTGAATATCGGGATTGCCAATCCGAGCGAAATCGTATACGAGGGACCCGCGAAGTTGGTGGGGCTGGACCACGTGCGCCCCGCGTTTCCCGCAAGGGAGAGCGATGGAAGCTCTGCGGCCCGCGCTACGCGAACTTGCGAGGCAGCGGCTGCTGCTTGGGCGCGGGCAGCCGCCAGATCCGGACGGTTGCGCAGAGCTTCGTTGATTACGCTGTCCACGCTCTGCCCGAGCGCCTTTACAGGTATCGCGCCCGCCGCGGGCTCGAGCTCAAAGGGCAGATTGGCTGGTAGTCCGAGAGCCGACGCCAGCGAGCCCCGCGCGGCCTGAAGATTTCCCTGCGTCGTTTCGAGGTTCAGCTGCTCCTGCGAAAGGGCGGTGCGCGCCTGCAGCACGTCCGCGATCGTGGCGAGTCCGACCCTGTTTCGTTGCGTGGCAGCATTGAGATTTGCCGTCGCCTCCGCGATCGCTGACCGCTCAGCAGCAAGCAGTGCCGACGTCGCCATGTATGTGAAGTAGGCAACCTCGGCCTGAAGCACCGTGTTCTGAATCGTAGCGTTGTGCGTGAGGTTAGCGGCGAAGAGACTCTGACGGGCTTTCTCGATCGAGCCGGAGCGGCCACCGAAGTCGAGCAGCAGATAATTGAGTGATAGGGAAGGTCCGTATTCCGTCCGCAGGCCAGCCGGCCGCGCCAGCGTTGCGGGAGCCGAACAGGTAGGCGGTAGCGCGCGCCTGTGCCCACGACGCGCGCGTTGCGGGATTGTTGAGCAACGCTAGATCGACCACATCGATCAGCGTGAGCTGGCGTATCCGCTGTTGCAAGTCAGCTGGAACTGCGATCGCGATGATAGGCGTCAGCAAAGACTCCGGTTTGATGGCACCAGCCGGCGGAGTCCAGGGAACGCTGGGCGAGGGTGATGCACCCGCAGCGCCGTTTACCCGCGGCGGATTTCCGCAGCCCGCGAGGAATACAACAATTAGCAGGGAAATGGCTTGGAGATATCTGGTAGTATGCGACATTATTCCCAATACGCTGCCCACGCCGGTTCTGCTGATCTATAGAGAGGTTTTGTGCGACGCCCCCTTGCACTACATTTGGCGATTCGCATCGACACCAGGAGCCAATGACGAAGTATAAGTTCGCCACAGTTCCGCCGCGCGGCGAAGGGATTGTTTACAGGGACGGTACGCTCAGCGTGCCGGACAACCCGATCATCCCGTTCGTTGAAGGCGACGGCACCGGTCCCGACATCTGGCGGGCATCCGTTCGCGTGTTCGATGCGGCCGTCGAACTAGCGTATGATGGCAAGCGAAAGATCGCCTGGATGGAGGTCTTCGCGGGCGAGAAATCCTTCAAGCAGTTTCAGGACTGGCTCCCCCGGGAAACCATCGATGCGATGCAGGAGTACAGAGTCTCCATCAAGGGTCCACTCACGACCCCGGTCGGCGGGGGGATACGCTCTCTCAATGTGACGCTGCGTCAGGTGCTGGACCTCTACGCCTGCATTCGTCCGGTACGCTACTTCGAGGGAGTCGGGGCTCCGGTGAAGGAGCCTGAAAAGGTGGATGTCGTGATTTTCCGGGAGAACACCGAAGACGTGTACGCCGGAATCGAGTGGAAGGCGGGGTCTCCAGAGGCGGAAAAGGTCGCCGCATTCCTGCGGAAGGAGTTCAATAGCGAGATTCGCGAAAAGTCGGCAATCGGCATCAAGCCAATGTCCGAGTTTGGATCGAAGCGCCTCGTACAGATGGCTATCACTTACGCCATCACGAAATGCAAAGAGTCGGTTACCATCGTGCACAAGGGCAACATCATGAAGTTCACCGAAGGCGCCTTCCGCGACTGGGGCTATGAGGTTGCACGCGAGAAGTTTCCAGAGGACACGACGACGGAAGCGGAGCTGGCGAAAGGCGGCCCGACCGCGCGTGCCGACGCGGTAGTGATCCGTGACCGCATTGCGGACTCAATGTTTCAGCAGATGCTGCTGCGACCGTCGGAGTACTCTGTGATCGCGACGCCGAATCTCAATGGTGACTATCTGTCAGACGCCGCCGCTGCGCAGGTGGGAGGCCTTGGCATCGCCCCCGGAGGCAACGTTGGCGACGGCGTCGCCGTATTTGAAGCAACCCACGGTACCGCTCCCAAGTACGCGAATTTGGACAAGATCAATCCGGGGAGTGTCATTCTGTCGGGAGTGATGATGTTCGAGTACATGGGCTGGAACGAGGCGGCGGCACTGATCATCAAGGGAGTGGAAAAGCCATCAAGTCGAAGCGTGTCACCTACGACCTGGCGCGGCAGATGCCCGGCGCAACCGAAATCTCGACTTCGGCTTTTGGCGATCAGGTGATTACCGGAATGAAGAGCTAGCTGATGCTCGCCGTCAGC
>WNFO01004178.1_pt1 | contig 12414 bp, 9 predicted proteins | sample 5400251 | NCBI WGS metagenome assembly WNFO01 (sample SAMN13153354, study PRJNA577476) | soil metagenome | isolation source: 100 cm saprolite under Madrone tree | place: USA:California | collected 2016-06-14
TAAAGGCGGCCCAACCTCCTTCAACTGATGAGCTGGCAAAAGGCGATCCTGGAGGCATCAAAACGGGAACGGTTAGCGACGTCGTCGCAGCTGACACGAAAAAGGGTTTGACGTTGGCGGATATCGTTAATCAGGCCGGCCAGAACCGCATCGCTATCAATTTCGTGTGGACGTTGATCGCGGGCTTCCTCGTCATGTTCATGCAAGCAGGTTTTGCCCTCGTGGAGACCGGCCTTTGCCGCGCCAAGAACGCAAACCACACCATGATGATGAACTTCATGGTGTACGGCTTCGGGTTGTTTGCCTTTTGGGTGTGCGGGTTCGCCATCCAGATGGGAGGAGGCGCTCCCTATTCCACCCTCGGCGGCATCAACGGCCTGAGCTCCGAATACACCATTAATCTGTTTGGAAAAACCTGGGGCTTGTTTGGCACGCACGGCTTCTTCATGACACATGGGGGGGCCTATGACGTTGGGGCCATGGTGATGTTCCTGTTCCAGATGGTGTTCATGGATACAGCCCTGACGATCGTGACGGGAGCAGCTGCCGAGCGCTGGAAATTCATCGCGTTCGCCGTTTCCTCTGTCTTTATGGGTGCATTCACGTACCCCCTCTTTGCAAACTGGGCCTGGGGCGGGGGCTGGCTGTCACAACTCGGTGCGAACTTTAGCCTGGGTCACGGCTACTGCGATTTCGCCGGTTCGGGCGTGGTGCACGCCGTCGGTGGCCTCACGGCACTGGCCGTTTCTTTGATCATTGGCCCGCGTATTGGCAAGTACGACCGTAGTGGAAAGGCGAATGCCATGCCTGGGCACGACATTGTCCTGGTGCTAACGGGCTGCTTCATTCTTGCCTTCGGCTGGTTCGGCTTCAATCCCGGAAGCACTCTGGCGGCCTCGGGCAACGGCGCGCTGCGAATCGGTTCCATCGCCGTGAACACCATGCTTGCGGGCTGCACGGGCTCCTTCGGCGCAGTCCTCTACATGTGGATGCGGTACGGGAAACCGGATGCTTCGATGGCCGGCAACGGCCTGCTCGCGGGTTTGGTGGCAATCACGGCGCCCAGCGGATTTGTCAGCACTGTCGGGGCCGCGATCATTGGCGTTATAGCCGGCGTGCTGGTTTGCCTGAGCGTGGAATTCCTGGAGCGGATCATCAGAGTGGATGATCCCGTGGGCGCAATTTCAGTTCACGGAACCTGTGGGCTTTGGGGTGTCATCTCCGTCGGGTTTTTTGCGGACGGCACTTCGAACTATGGTGGCAGCTGGAATGGCGTCAACGGCTCAGTCACGGGCCTGTTCTACGGAGATCCCAGCCAATTGGTGGCGCAATTGATTGGCGTCGGCACACTCGTTGGTTTCGTGTTCGCGTTCTCATATGTTGCCAACTGGCTCATCGACGTGATCGTCGGGCAGCGGGTTCCTGCGGTGGATGAGCTCCAGGGCTTGGACATTCCTGAGATGGGAGCTCTCGGCTATCCGGAGTTTGTGCTGAGGGAGGAAGCGGAAATGGGAGTTGCTGGGGATTGACATGAGGGCTTGTGGCTTTGTGAAAAGAGGAATGAAATGACAATAAGTGCTCCGTTAGCCAAAGCTGAACTCGTGGAGTTTCAGGCGGCCTTGCAAAGCGCACCGCTTCCCGCACTGCCGGTGAAGGCTCGGCAATATTTCCAGGAAGGAATGACACATCTCCAGTTGGGAGAGGCTGCAGAGGCAGTGGCAGCCTTCTCCCGCAGCATTGAGTATGCGCCTGACTTCGCGGTTGCTCGTGTGTTTCTGGGGATCGCGCATGCCCTGACGAGCAATATCTATCCCGCTATCGATCATCTCGAAGCCGCTGCCAGGCTGGAGCCGGACAGCTTCGCTGCTCATTTCACGCTCGCCCAACTCAACTTCAAGCTGCGAATAACAAAGCGGGGATATGAAGCGGCGGGACGCGCTCTGCGGTGTGTGAAGACACTCGAACAACGCAAAATACTCACTCAGTTGCTCCGCGAGGAACGGGAGCGAGAACGGAATGGGATTGCGCGTCCCTGGTTTAACAAGCCGTTCAGCGCTCCACTGCTTTTCCTCGCGGGCAGCGCGCTGGCAGCAGCAGTCATCGCTGTGATCGCGCACATGCATTAGAAGCACCGGCGAGCATCCGAATATGATTCCGAGATCGATTCGAACCGCTTATGAAGCGACGAAGCGGCAACGGCCGTGGTGGTCCGCTGCCCTGATTGTCGGTCTTATTCTTGTTCTCTTCGAACACGCACCTATCGTGCCAGTGATTGCGGGTTGTGTTTTGGCAGTAGCAATTGCCGCTTTCGGGTCCGGACGCCGTGTTCTTGATCGGAAGCAGGCATCAGGTCACCAAAAGATCAAGAAAGACGAATGAGAAGATTTTTTGCCGAATCAACGAAATACCGGCGGTCATAGACCAGAGCTGTCCTAATTAGGACATGGGTTAAGGGGTCGGCGCAAATAGACCATGCATTTACCTCAAGAAAATGGATGGATTGAAAAATAGGTTAGTCGGTAAATCATTCGGCTGTCCTGATTAGCCCAACGACAGGGCAAGTTGCTGGGGCTCCAGTGGCGGCGTGTCCAGAGGATCAGTAAGCCACTCCTTCAGATCGCGGTAGGTAAACAGGTTCATACGAAGTAAGGCGGCGAGATTGGAGAAGGACCAGTTTCTTTTGGACAAGAAGTGAAGCCAGCGAAGCAGCAGTAGAGCGATGAGTGCGGTCCAGATCTGGATCAGCAAAGCGTTTTCGGAGGTACCCACAAAGGTTTTGATTTTCAGATTTTGTTTAAGAGTTTTGAAGAAAACTTCAATTTGCCAGCGTTGACGATAGATATTAGCAATGGTGGAAGCGCCGAAGTTGAGATGGTTGGTTAACAAAACGATGGGTTCCTGCGCCTCTTCGTTCCAAACCGTAATGCGCCGCAGCGGGAAGGGGTACTCGCGTTGGCCCTGGCGGCTGGACAGGTTAATGAGTTCGTCTTGCAGGACGTTGCGGTTCTGAGGGACGGCTCGTTTGTCGACAACATCAATGTGGAGATCCCGCCGAAGGCGGGTCACAAAGAACATCCCTTGCGTGTTCCATTTGGCCCAAAGCTCATAGTCGATATAAGCGCGATCCATCACGATAATCGACGCCCGCTGAACAGGCATTTGATGGGCAGCTTTGACATCGCTATGAAACGCACCGGTGAAGTGAACGAATCGGGGCATATAGTCATCGTGATCCAGAAGCACGTGCGCCTTGACGCCACCTTTGACTTTCTTAAACTGCGCCCATGGAAACAGCGACAGACACAACGAAATGGTCGTCGAATCCAAGGACAACAACTTGTTTTTAAAACGAAATGGTTTGGAACTCGGCCCGAGCATGGATTGGCTACGAAAGCGTTCTATCGTTTTCCAAAACAATTGCTGGAACAACGCAGCAGGCCGACTTCGATTCGCATAAGCCAAACTGGACTTGGTCGGGGCTTCGGAAATCCCCAGATGCTTCAGCTTGCCCAGACAACAGGTCAAGCCGTTGCAGATCAGTCGCAGGGAATCAGCCTGAGCCAACTGACAAAACAACATCGCAACAAATTGCGCCCAGCTTGTAAATCCTCTCGCATGTCTTTCCGCTTTGGTTGCTTTCACCAAAGCGCCAAATTCGGTGCGGGGGAAGTGATGAAGAAGTTGATTAAACAAACTAGCGGTCAGTACCATATCCTTGCCCTCCTTTTTGCGGCCTGGCTCGCATCCGCCTTGCAACGGATCAGATGCGGTTCAGCACATTATCGGAGGGCTTTTTCTTTTTCAGGTCTTTCCTGAAAATCTAATTAGGACACGTGTGGTCATAGACCGCCGCTACAGTAGACGGAACGGAAGGGAACGGGCTAGCAACAAAATGACACCGGCTCAGCTTCTTCACACTCTTCAGCTCACAGACTCCCTGTTTCCCGTCGGAGCATTCGCGTATTCGGACGGGCTCGAATCGGCGGCAGCGGCTGGCCTCGTATACAACGCGGACTCGCTCGCCATTTGGCTTGATCATTTCCTCAACGCCGTTTTCGTGCCGTGCGAAGGTCTTGCGCTGCTGAAGTGCGTTCGAGCAGCGGAAAAGGGAGAGTGGGCAACCATCCGATCCATTGACGAAGAACTTACCGCATTGAAGCCCGCAGCGGCGATTCGAACCAGCAGCAGGTCCGTGGGCAAGCGTTTGTTTAAAACGTACGCTGCCATCGTTCCGGATAGCGACTTCCTCTCCATCGTTGAGACATGGCCGCACTGCAATGCGCCTGTAGCCTATGGAATCGTTCTTTTCCACCGCGGCCTCGAAGCCCGTGATGCGCTGGTGGCCTTCGGATATGTCCGACTGGTGGGCATCGTTTCGGCAGGGCTGCGCCTCATCGCAATCGGCCAACAGCAAGGACAGGCATTATTAACGAGAGCAATCGATAAACTTCCTGGCGTCGTCGACTATATAGTTCGGGCTGAAGGCGAACCGCTTCGGTCATTCAATCCGCTCCTGGACGTTCAGCAGATGAACCATCGATACGTTTACAGCCGGTTGTTTCGGTCCTGACCATGCGAAAACCTGTCAAAATCGGTGTGGGCGGCCCAGTGGGTTCCGGCAAGACGGCCCTGCTGGACTGCCTCTGCAAAACGATGCGTAGCCGGTATGAACTGGCGGTCGTCACGAACGACATCTTCACAAAGGAAGATATGGAGTTCCTTGTTCGCAGCGAGGCTTTGACTTCGGACCGTATCGTCGGTGTGGAGACCGGGGGATGTCCGCACACGGCCATCCGCGAAGATGCATCGATCAATTTCGAAGCCGTCGACACTATGAAGGAGCGGTTTCCTCGGCTCGATATTCTTTTCCTGGAAAGTGGAGGCGACAACCTTGCAGCGAGCTTCAGTCCGGAACTCGTGGATGCGTCGATTTACGTCATCGACGTCGCGGGCGGCGATAAGATCCCTAGAAAGGGAGGGCCTGGAATCACGCGTTCGGATTTGCTGGTCATCAACAAGACGGACCTTGCGCCCTACGTCGGGGCCGATCTGTCCGTAATGGATCGTGATGCGCGCATGATGCGTGGAAACAAGCCATTCGTCTTCACCAATCTCAAGACGCGCGAAGGTGTCCAGGCTGTGGTCCACTGGATTCGCCGCGAACTGCTTTTCGAGAATTAACGATGGCGGTTCCGCTCTCCGAGGTCGGCCGCCGCGGAAGGCTGAACCTGATATTCAGCTCACGCCGCGGACGGACAGTGATACGGGACGCCTATTGCGAAATCCCTTTCAAGATCACCCGGCTGCACGATTCGCAATCACCGGAAATCGCCCATTTGATTTTGATGCACTCGACGGCAGGACTGTTCGGGGGTGATACGACCGAGTGTACGATCCACGTGGAATCGGGCGCCCGCATTCTCATCACCCAGCAATCCGCAACCAAGGCGCATCCTTCAGGCGGCAGGCGCGCGATTCAAACCAATCGTATTCGTGTGGAGGCGGGGGGCGAGCTGCACATCTACTATGATCCCGTCATTCCTTTCTCCGGAGCGCGGGTGTGCCAGTCCACATTCATCGATGTTGATGAGGGCGCCCGGCTCTATTTTTGGGAGGGTCTGATGGCCGGCCGGATTGGGCGAGGTGAGATCTGGCAATTCGACGAGTTTTCCTCGGAGACTTCCCTCCGCCTGAACGGGCGGCCGCTCTATTTGGATCGATTCCGTTTGGTCCCCAATGACTCTCCGCCGAGTAGCGAGTGGATGATGGGAAATGCGCGCTATCTGGCGACCGGTCTATGTTTCGATGAACATGCCTCCGACTTCGCCGAACGGCTACACCTGCTCTTGCCCAGCGTAAGAGCAGGAATAGACACTCCGGCACCTGGGCTGGCGGTCGCCCGCATTGTTGCCGTCCATGGCCCCGAGTTCCACGGCTATCGGTCGGCTTTCGCCTCATTGTTGAATCCTGAGAAAAGACGGGATGACCGTCTTCGCTAATTCTTCGGACTCAAGCGGCTTGACGCAAGTACTCCATTTCCAGTGCGCCGACCAGATCGTCGAATTCAACCCCCCCGTCATGGCGCTTGCTGTTGATAAAAAATGTGGGCGTGCCATTGACTCCGCTCCGAACGCCGCTCAGAAAGTCGGAACGGACGCGAGGCGCGTAGGTTCCACCGGCAAGAGCGACGCGAAGCTCGTGAATCGGCAGCGCCAATTGAGTGGCCAGGGTCATGTACAGCTTGTCGCCGAGGTATTGCTGGTTTTCGTAGAGGCCGTCGTGCATCTCCCAAAAACGCCCGTGGGCGCCCGCGAATTCGGCGACTTCGGCAGCGGCTTCTGCGTTCGGATGTATCTGCGTCAACGGAAAGTTCCGAAAGACAAATCTCAGACGTTCGCCGAAATGACGCTGGACGCGCTTGATGATGGGATAGGCAAGCCCGCAGTACGGACACTCGTAGTCTCCGTATTCCAGAAGCGTCAACGGCGCATCGTCCGGCCCTTGCACGTGATCCGATGAATTGACGGGAACTTTCAAGACAGCCATAAGCGAATCTCCATCAGGCAGCCAGTTCTTCCAGCGCTTCGAGGATGCCATCGGCTCCTGGATTGACAGCCATCGGCGAGCGATAACTCCAGACGATCACTCCGTTTTCATCGATGACGAACAGAGCGCGTTCGCTTACACCGTCCTTGCGATAAACCCCGTATTGCTTTGCAACATCGCCCTTGGGTTCGAAATCCGAAAGCAACGGAAAATGCAGCTTACGATCTTTAGCAAAGGCGGCATGACACCACGCTCCATCGACGGAGATTCCGAGCAATTCCGCGTGATACCTGCGGAACTCCGGCAGAACCTCGTTGTATAAGCTCATCTGATCGCCACAAACCGGGCTCCAGTCTGCTGGATAAAACGCAAGAATCACGGGGCGACCGCGGAGCTCGCTCAACGAGAGAGTCTGATCGGGCGTGACATGAAGCGTAAAGTCTGGCGCGGGTGTTCCCGCCTGCAACATTTCGGACATATTTTCAGGCTGCACCTGAGGCGGGTCTCGCACAATCAGCCTCTATCCTTCATTTCTTGAGGGATAATTACTTACGTATATGTTGTTTTCTCTTCACCAGCCTGGCGTGGTTTTTTTCTGCCACTAAGTGGCACCAGGAATTCCTCAGGTCAAGACCACGCATCCAGTATCCCCGAAAGTCTTGAGCATTCTGCCCGGCCCAATCCGGAAGTCCGGTTGCTACCAGAACCGCTGCTGAAGAATTCGCCTGCCTGGCTGGTCTGAACGTCTCTACCGCTGTAGAAGCCTGACTCCGAGGTTCTTACAAACTGTTGTGATTTTTTCAGAAGACACCACGAAACACAGATTAGCTGCCACATGGGTCGTCTGGCTCCTTAGCTTTATTGTGCTGGTCGCTCAGGGCTGCTCGAATCCTGAATCGCAAACACACGCGGCACCGCTTGAGGTCGAAGTGGCGCCCGTCGAGCAGAAGGACGTTCCCGTCTACGGGGAGTGGATCGCAACACTGGACGGGATGGTCAATGCAGAGATTAAGGCGCAAGTGACCGGTTATCTGCTCAGGCAGGATTACACAGAGGGTTCTTTCGTCAGGAAAGGTCAGCCACTCTTTGAAATTGATCCGCGGCCTTTTCAGGCGGCAGTTGCCCGGGCAAAAGGGCAGCTTGCACAAACAAAAAGTCAGTTGTTTGAAGCCAACGCCGGGGTGGCGGGCGCCGAGGCGAATCAGGGCAAGACCGCGCTCGACGTAAAGCGTTACACGCCGCTGGCGAAAGCAGGCGCCATCACGGAACAGGAACTCGACAATGCCGTCCAGGCCGATCTCGCCGCGAAGGCCGCGGTCGCAGCTGCCAGGGCCAGAGTTGAAACGGCGAAAGCCGCCATCGAAGCTGCCGAAGCTGCTCAGGCAACTGCCGAGCTCGACCTCGGTTTCACGAGAATCGTTTCGCCGGTCGATGGCGTTGCAGGACTGGCGCCCGCGCAGGTCGGCAATCTCGTCAGTCCAACCGGCGACCGTTTAACGACCGTTTCGACAGTGGATCCGATCAAAGCCTACTTCACGGTCAGCGAGCAGGAGTATCTGGACTACGTCCGCACCAATCCTACGGAGAGCGAACGGAAGGCGCGGGAGCAGGCAATCGAGTTGGAGTTAGTGCTGGCCGATGGCAGCGTTTACGGGAGTAAGGGCCGGTTCTACGTCGCCGACCGCGAGGTCAATGTGGAGACCGGCGCCATTCGCCTTGCCGGGCTATTCCCCAATCCGGGGAACATCCTGAGGCCGGGTCAATACGGGCGCATTCGCGCGGTGAAGGAAATCAAAATCGGCGCGCTGCTCGTGCCGCAGCGCGCAGTTACCGAGCTGCAGGGCGCCTATCAAATCGCTGTTGTCGGCCGGGGCAGCGAGGTCAGCACCCGCACCGTCAAGGTCGGGGAGCGCATCGGCTCGAAGTGGATCATCGAAGAGGGACTGAAAGCCGGCGAAACGATTGTCGTCGAGGGGACGCAAAAAGTAAGACCCGGCATGGTCGTCAACCCGAAGCCGTTTAAGTAAAACTTCTGCGCGAGTGTAAATGATTTCAAACTTCTTCATCAACCGGCCGATCGTGGCAATGGTGATCGCGATCATCACCATTCTCGGCGGTCTCATCGCCATGATGGGATTGCCGCTGGCGCAGTTTCCTGAAATTGTACCGCCGCAGATCATCGTCTCCACCACGTACACGGGAGCGGACGCCGTCACGATCGAACAGTCGCTCTCCACTCCGCTGGAGCAACAGATGAACGGCGTGGACAACATGCTTTACATGCAGTCCACAAATGCGAACGACGGCACAGAACAGTTGTTCGTCACCTTCGACGTTGCGACCGACGTCAACATCGATCAGGTGAACGTGCAGAACCGCATTGCGCAGGCGCAGCCGAACCTGCCGGCCGATGTCATCCAGTATGGACTAACGACGCGGAAATCCACCGGGCTGCCCATGCTCGTCATCTCGCTTTACTCGCCCAACCGGACGTACGATTCGCTCTTCCTCGCCAACTACGCAAACATCAACGTCAACGACGTTCTGTATCGCGTGCCCGGCGTCGGCCAGGTGACGCTGTTCGGAGCCAGCGACTATGCCATGCGCATCTGGGTCAATCCTGATGTTCTCGCCCGGCTCGGTCTCGCCGTTCCGGATCTGGCTAGCGCGGTGCGACAGCAGAGCACCGTCAATCCTTCGGGCCAGGTGGGCGGTGCACCTGCACCGGCGGGACTGGACAAGACCTACACCGTCCGCGCGCAGGGACGGCTTCAAACGCCGGAGGAATTCGGCCAGATCGTTGTGCGTTCCCTGCCGGATGGCTCCGTGGTGCGGTTGAAGGATGTCGCACGGATTGAGCTCGGCGCCCTGAACTACCAGCAATCATCACGCTTGAACGGCCAGCCCGCTGCCGTTATCGCGGTATTTCAGACGCCCGGCACCAATGCGCTGGCGGTCGCCGATGGCGTCAAGAAAGCGATGGTGGAACTGAAGAACCGATTTCCGCCGGACCTGGATTACGCCGTATCTCTCGACACAACGCTGGCGGTGACCGAGGGCATTCGCGAAATCGTGTTCACGCTTGTCGCGGCGCTGATCCTTGTGATTATCGTCGTCTTTGTTTTCCTGCAGAACTGGCGTGCGACGCTGATCCCGATGATCGCCGTTCCGGTATCGCTGATCGGCACATTCGCCGTGTTTCCCTTTTTGGGATTCTCGATCAACACACTTTCGCTGTTCGCATTCGTGCTCGCAATCGGCCTTGTGGTCGACGATGCAATTGTCGTTGTCGAAGCGGTTCAACGCCACATCGACGAAGGTACGCCGCCGCGCGACGCCACCTTCCAGGCCATGCAGGAAGTCTCGGGGCCGGTGATCGGCATTGCGCTGATCCTGGCTTCGGTCTTCCTGCCGGTAGCGTTCATGGGCGGCATTCAGGGCAGGCTGAATAATCAATTCGCCGTGACCATTGCTGTTTCTGTTCTCATTTCGGCCTTCAACGCGTTGACTCTCTCTCCTGCGCTTTCCGCAATCCTGCTGAGACCGAGGCGGGAATCCCGAGGCATCGTGGCCCGCTTTTTCGGCTGGTTCAACCGGGTGTTCACACGGGCAACGCATGGATATGTGAACTGGAGCCACGCCCTCATCCGCAAGGCGGGGCTCGCGATGTTCGTCCTGGCGGGGTTCGCGATTGCAGATGGTCTGATCGGCTGGCGGCTTCCGACAGGCTTTCTTCCGGAAGAGGACTACGGATACACGTTTCTGAATGTGCAGCTTCCCGCTGCGGCTTCACTGGAACGAACAGAACAGGTGTTGAAGAAGATCGAGCAGATGCTCCACGACACCGAAGGCGTGCAGGCGTACAACACGATTGGCGGCTTCAGCCTGCTGACGCGCACCTCCGCAAGCTATCAGGGCTTCTTCTTCATCGGTCTGAAGCCCTGGCACGAGCGTACTTCCAGCCGACTTGAAGCAAAGAATATCGTTGCAACGATAAATCGAGCTTTATCCGTTCAACTTCCGGAAGCAATCGCCTTCGCTTTCATGCCGCCTTCGATTCCGGGATTGGGCAGTGCCGGAGGTTTCTCGTTCTGGCTCCAGGATCGCAGCGGAGGGTCCGTGGAACTTCTCGCCGAAAATCTGCAGAAGTTTCTTGAAGCGTGCGGCAAGCGTCCGGAGCTCGCCGGCGTCGCTTCACAGTTTTCAGCCTCTGTTCCCCAGGTCTACGTGGAAGTGGATCGTGACAAGGTCCTGAAGCAGGAAGTGGCAGTAGCAGATGTCTATCACACGCTGCAGGCTTTTCTCGGCGGTCTTTTCCTGAACCAGTTCAACCGCTTCGGCCGGCAGTGGCGGGTGTACCTTCAGGCGGAAGGCGGGGAGCGGCAGAGTGAGCAGGACATCGCCAGATACTACGTGCGCAACCGGAACGGCCGCTCGGTTCCGCTCTCGGCATTGGTCGCGACGCGCAGTATCAGCGGCCCGGAGTATACGAACCGTTTCAATCTCTACCGCGCCGCCCAGGTCATCGGCGGACCCGCGCCGGGCTACAGTTCCAGTCAGGCCATGACCGCTCTGGAAGAAGTGGCCTCGAAGGTACTTCCACCGGAGATGGGCTACGAATGGGCAGATCTCTCGTATCAGGAACAGCACGCTGCGGGGTCCGCAATGACGTCGTTCGCCCTGTCGTTCGTCTTTGTCTTCCTGATCCTGGCGGCTCTCTATGAAAGCTGGTCGCTGCCGTTCTCGGTCCTGTTGACCGTGCCTGTCGCTGTCTTCGGAGCCTTCATCGGACTCTTGCTCCGGGGCTATGTTCTCGACGTGTACTCCCAGATTGGTCTTATCGTGCTGATCGGTTTGTCCGCGAAGAACGCGATCCTTATCGTCGAGTTCGCGAGGATTGAATTGGAGAAAGGCCGGGATCTCGTGGAGGCGGCGCTCGAGGGAGGCCGCCTGCGTTTGCGCCCGATTCTGATGACCTCGTTCGCGTTTATTTTGGGCTGCACTCCGTTGTGGATCGCGACCGGATCGGGCGCAGCGGCGCGCCGGACACTCGGCACGGTTGTAATCGTCGGCATGATGGCCGCAACGGGCCTGGCCGTCTTCCTCATCCCGGTGACGTTCTATGTCGTGGAACGACTGACCGGAACAGGCAGGCAAAGAGAGCTCGGCAGCCAGGGACCGGAACCCGCTGCCGGGGAAGGCGACTGAACAAAACCTGTGAAACACCGATGCATGCTTGTTGCGCTGACAACCATTCTGGTACTGGGATGCAAGGTGGGTCCCAACTATCGCAGGCCCGTCATCCATCCGCCGGATGTTTTTCGCGGCACCGGCGTGGATACGCCGCCGGCCGACGCCACCTCGCTCGCCGATCTCAAATGGTTTGAGGTCTTCAAAGACGAACGGCTGCAGGAACTGATCCAAACCGCGCTTAGACAAAACTACGACCTTCGTGATGCGGTCGTACGAGTGGACGCCGCGCGTGCCAATTTGGGCATCACGCGAGCCGACCAGTTCCCCAGCATCGACGTCAGCGCCGATATCACAACGCTTCGCCGTTCCACGAATGGCGGCTTCGTGCTCCCTTTCGGCTTCGAACAAAAGAGAACATTCGGCAGCGTTTTTCTTAACCTGCTCTCCTTTGAAGTTGACGCCTGGGGCCGGCTGCGGCGGGCGACCGAAGCGGTGCGAGCTGACTTGCTCCTTGCGGAAGAGAATCGAAAGACCGTTGTCACGACTCTCGTGAGCGATGTGGCCGCCGCATACTTCAACCTCCTCGAACTGGACATGGAGTTGGAGATTGCCAGGCGCACGCTGGCGACACGCGAAGATTCGCTCCGCCTGATCGATGTGCGGCAACGCGGCGGC
>WNFO01004182.1_pt1 | contig 12412 bp, 11 predicted proteins | sample 5400251 | NCBI WGS metagenome assembly WNFO01 (sample SAMN13153354, study PRJNA577476) | soil metagenome | isolation source: 100 cm saprolite under Madrone tree | place: USA:California | collected 2016-06-14
CGGAACTCCGCGATGGCGTCCGGCGAAGGCTGAATGGCCGGCAAGCCCGCGAACTGATCGTTTCCGTCGCCGCCGTTCACCGTGAAGTTGTTGTCGCGTCCGCGCCCGCCGTTCACGCTCACCACGCCCGCGCGGTCGCTGCCGTACACGGTGTCCAAGCCGACCTGCGACTGCACGCCGGGTTGAAGCTGCAGCAATTGATAGGCGTCGCGCTGCGCCAGCGGCAATTGGCTCACCGCGCGCTCGTTCACCACCGCGCCCAATTGCGTCGACGTGGTGTCCACCAACGGCGGCGCTCCGGTTACCTCTACGGTTTCGGTCGATCCGCCCAGTGTCAGCGGAATATCCAGGCCCACCACTTCATTCAGGTTGACCAGCAAGCCCTTGCGCAGGTACTTCTTGAATCCTTTTTGGCTGACCTCGATCTGGTACGTTCCCACCGGCACTTCCAGGAAAATGTACTCGCCGCTGCCGCCCGACTCCGTGTCGCGCTGCGTTCCATTGGCTTCATTGGTGAGCACCAGTTTCGCGCCGGTGACCGCGCCCGCGCTCGGGTCCGTCACCGTCCCGCGAATGCGCCCGCCCGTGCTCTGCGCGCCGAGCGGCCTGGCGCTCAGCAAAAACACCAACGCCAGCATGGAAAGGAAGGAAATGCCGGCGCGCCACCAACTGCGCCCGTGCGTCAGAAAGCTGACTCTCCTCATGACCTCACCCCTGAACCTTGAAGAACTCTATTCCCCACGCCCGTTCTTCGAGGTTGCCCTGTCCCTTGAACCTTACTATAATCCAGCAAACTTAGAGAAAGCCAGCACCAGTGTCAAGCAGAAAGAATTCATCCAAACCATCTCCGAATCGCGAAACGCGCTCCCTGCTGCGCATCAGCGAAGTCGCGCGTCGCGTGAAGATTTCTTCCTCCGCCCTGCGCGCCTGGGAACAGCTCGGCTTGGTTGCTCCGCAGCGCACCAAGAGCCGCTATCGCCTGTATTCCGAGGCCGATGTGCGGCTGCTGCAACGCGCGCTGTTTCTGCGCCGCGCCCGCGGCCTCAACCCCGCCGCCATTGTGCACGTGCTGAAGCGGCAAGGCGCCGTCGCTCTCCCTGCTGAAGCCGCCTCTCTTCCCGGCCAGCGCTTTCGCCGCCTGCGCACGCGCCGCGGACTTTCCCTCGCGCAAGTGGCTCGCGCTACTGGAGTCTCCGTCGGTTTTCTCAGCTCTCTCGAACGCGGCCAGATGCGCTCTTCGGTCGCTACTCTTCGGCGCATCGCGCGTTTCTATCGCACCAATATTCTTTCGCTCTTCGAAACCGCCGGAGAAAACCCCCGCCTGGTGCGTCCCGAGCAGCGAAAAATTCTGGAAACCAACGCTGGCGTGCGCATGGAACTCCTGGCTTGGGGCAACACCGCCATGGAGCCGCATCTTTTCCGCATCAAGCCCGGCGGGGGCAGCGGCGAATCCTACACGCACGAAGGCGAGGAATTTCTCCACGTCCTGCGTGGCGCGTTTGAAATCTGGCTGGGGCAGAGCGAACACTATCGCCTGAAGACCGGCGACAGCCTCTATTTCGAAAGCTCCACGCCGCATCGCTGGCGCAATCCCGGCCGCTCGGAAGCGTGGCTGCTCTGGGTCAATACTCCGCCTACGTTTTGATCGAAGAGAAATGCAATATCGGATTTTAGATTTTGCCCCCAGGGCATCCATGAAAAGAACACGCCGCTACCAAACGCTTTTTGCTGGTTCAACCATTCTTGCCGCCGCGCTTTTGGCCTTTGCACAACCGCCCCGGGCCGTCGACTCCATCATCACAAATGGCAAAGTGTATACGCTCGATGGTCAGCGTCCTTGGGCGCAGGCAGTGGCCATCACGGACGGCAAAATCGTCTCGGTAGGCGAAGATGCGCAAATCGAAAAGCTGCGCGGACCCGGAACGAAAGTGATCGACGCCGCCGGCCGGCTGGTCCTTCCCGGCTTCGTCGATTGCCACATCCACTTCCTCGACGGCTCGCTCAGCCTCGGTCGCGTCAACCTGGAAGGCGCGAAAGACGCCTCCGACATCCAGCAGCGTTTGCGCGACTACGCTGCGAAACATCCTGGCAAGGACTGGGTGCTCGGCCGCGGTTGGAACTATGCCATGTTCGGCGCCGAGACTCTCCCCCACAAAAAATATCTCGACGCAATTTTCCCCGAGCGCCCCGTTTTCCTGGAAGGTTTCGACGGCCACACCTACTGGGCCAATTCCAAAGCTTTAGCACTCGCCGGAATCACCAATGCAACTCCCGATCCTCCCAACGGCGCCGTCGTGCGCGATCCCAAAACGCACGAAGCCACCGGGGCCTTGAAAGAATCGGCGCAGCGGCTCGTCTCGCGCATCGTTCCGAAGCCTTCGCGAAACGAAAACCTCGCGGCGCTGCGCGCCGGCATGAAATGGGCCAATGAACACGGCCTCACCCGCGTCCACAGCGCCGGTGGCGATTTCGAGTATCTCGATCTCTTCGAGGAGCTGCGCCGCGCCGGTCAGCAAAGTCTGCGCTTCTACATCGCTTACTTCCTCAATCCGCCGGAGCTGCGCGCGCAGGACGTCACTGCCATCAATGCAGCCCGAAAGAAATTTCACGACGATTGGATAGACGCCAACGTCGTCAAAATGATGATCGACGGCGTGGTCGAATCGCACACCGCCGCCATGCTCGAGCCGTACTCCGACGACCCCTCAACCACGGGCAAGCTTTTCTGGGATCCCGCGAAATACACGTTCGCGGTCACTGAACTTGACAGCGCCGGTCTGCAGCTTTTCACCCACGCCATCGGCGACTATGGCGTCCGCACGGCCCTCGACGCCTACGAACACGCGCAACACGTCAACCATACCCAGGATCGCCGCCCGCGCATCGAACACATCGAAACCATCGCCGCCGCGGACATCGCGCGCTTCGGCAAGCTCGGTGTCATCGCCAGCATGCAACCGCTGCACTCGTATCCCGACGCCGATACCTTGGACATTTGGGCCCGCAACGCCGGCCCCGATCGCGCGTCGCGCGCCTGGGCCTGGAAAAGCATCGACAATGACGGAGGACACCTGGCCTTCGGCAGTGATTGGCCGGTCGTGACGCTGAATCCGTGGGAGGGCGTGCAGACTGCCGTCACGCGACAAACTACGGAAGGAAAGCCGGACGCCGGTTTCGTGCCAGAGCAGCGCCTGACCGTCGCAGAAACCGTTCGCGGTTACACCCTCGACGCTGCGTATGCCGGCCGCCGCGAAAAAACGGAAGGTTCCATCGAGCCCGGCAAACTCGCCGACCTCATCATCGTTTCGCAAGATATTTTTGAAATCGACTCGCATCGCCTCGCGGAAACCAAAGTCTTGACCACCATTGTCGGCGGGCGTGTAGTCTATCAAGCGGCGCTAAAATAAAACGCGAGGACCATCGACAATGACCCGACGCTTCTTCCTTTTCGCCGCAGTTCTACTTGCCGCGGCTCTAGTCGCGTGCACGCAGAAAACGGAAACGCTGAGCTTGCTCGTCTGGGAAGGCTACGCCGATCCCTCGTTCGTGCAACCGTTCGAGCAATCTCACCATTGCAAAGTCGTCGCCGCGTATATGGGGTCGAGCGACGAGCTGGTGGCCAAACTCCGCGGCGGCAGCGCTTCCAACTATAATGTCATCTCGCCTTCCAGCGACGTCGCCGCTTCCATTGTCCGCGCCGGCCTGGCCGCGCCGCTAGATCTGTCCAAGATTCCTTCGTACAACCAACTGTCGGCGCGGCTTCGCGATTCTCCTTTGGTCAAATCCAATGGCCAAACCTATGGCGTGCCCTTCGTCTGGGGACCCAACCCCTTGCTTTACGACTCCAGCGCTTTCCCCCAGCCGCCCGATTCCTGGAGCATTTTCTGGAATCCCAAGTTCGCCAAGAAAATCTCGCTCTGGGACGAGCTCTCCAGCATCTACATGGCCGCGCAAGTCCTCGGCTACGACAAGCCCGACCCCAGCCAACTCTACAATTTGACCGACGCGCAGCTTGAAGCCGTGAAGAAAAAACTCATCGAGCTAAAACCCAACATCCGCAAATACTGGTCCAGCGGCGGCGAGCTCACCAATCTTTTCCAGAATCACGAAATCATCGCCGCCATGGGCTGGCCGCTGATGACCAACCAGCTTCGCAAGCTCAATTTCCCCATCGGCGAAACCATCCCCAAGGAAAACACCACGGGCTGGATCGACCACTTGATGATTACCGCCGCCAGCTCTCGCAAAGAGCTCGCGCAGCAATTCCTCGAATACATGATCGAAGCCAAAACCCAAAAGCTCGTCACCAACGTCACGCACTACACCCCGGCGAATTCCAGCACCTCGCAGCTCCTCACCCCCGAAGAGCGCAAGAGCCTGCACCTCGACGATCCCGACGAGTACATGAAGCGCATTTACTTTTGGCAGGATGTGCCTCGCCGCACGAAATACAATGAAATCTGGAACGAGGTCAAAAGCGCCCAGTGAGCGCCGCCGGCGCCATCTCGCCGCAGAGCGCGGGATCCGACAACGCGCTTCTGGAAGTCCGCAACGTGGCAAAGAGCTTCGGCGTCACTCAAGTTCTTAAGGACATTTCGCTGCAGATCGCCGCCGCCGAATTTCTTACCTTGCTCGGCGAGAGCGGCTCCGGCAAGACCACGCTGCTCCGCCTCATCGCTGGATTCGAACAGCCCACCTCCGGCGAAATCTGGATGGCCGGCGAGCGCCTCGACTCGCTGCCGCCGCACAAGCGTCGCGTCAACACTGTCTTTCAGAACTATGCCCTGTTTCCCCATCTGAATGTCCGCGACAATGTCGCCTACGGCCTGCGCGTCAAGTCCACGCCCAAGGATGAGATTGCCGATCGCGTCGCGGACGCGCTTCGCATGGTCAAAATGACCGACTTCGCCGGGGCTCGCCCGGCGACCCTCAGCGGCGGCCAGCAACAGCGCATCGCTCTCGCTCGAGCCCTTATCAATCGTCCGCAACTCTTGCTGCTCGACGAGCCGCTTTCCGCACTCGACGCCAATCTCCGCAAGCAGATGCAAAGCGAGCTGAAATCCCTGCAGCGCGAAATCGGCATTGCTTTCCTCTTCGTCACGCACGATCAAGACGAAGCCATGGCCCTTTCCGATCGCATCGCGCTCCTTCGCAACGGCGCCCTTGAACAAGTCGCTTCGCCGCGCAAGATTTATTCATATCCGGCCACCGCTTATGCGGCTCAATTCATCGGACAGACAAACCTGTTGCGTGGTGAAGTGGAGGGTAAGTGGGCAACCTGCGGAGCGATACGCATTTATCCCGTCAACGGTCCGGATGGCCCGGCGACGTTTTCCCTGCGCCCTGAGGCTATCAAAGGAATTCTGGATGCCGTGATGGCCGCGCCCTACATGAGTTTCAAAGCCACTATTCTCCGCCAGATCTATTGTGGAGCCACGGATTTGCTTGAGGTTGACTGCGCCGGCCAACTCCTACGCGTGCGAGTTCCCGCCGGCGAACCATTGCATGGCGAGCACCAGTTTGTCTTTTCGCCACAGGACGCGGTACGAGTTCACGATTAGCACAGGTCAGAAAATGTATTCGCGCTCTTACAAAACTCTCGTTGCCGCCCCGCCGCTGCTCTGGGTCGGCCTCTTTCTTCTTCTCTCTTACGCGCTCATGTTCGCCCACAGTTTCTGGCTCGTTCGCGATGGCTTCCTTGTCCATCAGTGGAATCTGCAGAACTATCGCGTCCTGCTGACCAATCCTCTCTATCTCCACGTATTTTTCCGCACCGCGCGCATCGCCGCCTCGGTAACGTTTTGCTCTCTCCTCCTCGGCTATCCGCTCGCGTACTTCCTATCCTTCCACGCCGGTCCGCGCAAAGAGCTGCTCTATCAGCTCGTGATCGTTCCTCTGTGGGTCAGCTACCTCGTTCGCGGCTACGCCTGGAAAACCATTCTCGGCAGTGAGGGCGTCCTCAATGGTTTCTTGCAATACCTGCACATCACCCACGAACCCGTGAGCTTTTTTCTCTACAGTCCGTTCGCCGTGGTTCTGACGCTCACGCACATTTACACGCCATTCGTCTTCCTTCCCATCTACGCTGCTCTCGAGCACATTCCGCGGCCTCTCCTCGAAGCCTCGCAAGACCTCGGCGCGAACCACCGCGCTACCTTCCTCCGCGTCATCCTTCCGCTTTCCGTTCCCGGCCTGATCGCCGGAGCCACCTTCGCTTTCGTTCTATCCCTCGGAGATTTCCTCGCTCCCCTTCTCGTCGGCGGGCCCTCCGCCACCATGATTGCCAACATTGTGCAGAGTCTTTTCGGCGCCGCTTACGATTGGCCGCTCGGCGCCGCCATCTCCGTCTGCATCCTGCTAATCACTGTTTCGCTGCTCTTCACCACCGAACGCCTCGAGAAACGTTGGTCCTATAAATGACTTCCGCCAACGCGCATCAGCGCTCTCCCGTTCTCGCGGCTTACGCCGTCCTGGTCTTCGGCTTCATTTATCTGCCGATCGTCGTGCTCGTTCTTTATTCCTTCAACCGCGACGGCGTTGGCGGCTTCCCTCCGCGCCATTTCACGCTCGACTGGTACCGCCAACTTTTCTCTGACTCCGCCATCTGGGATTCCGTGGTCAACAGCCTGCTCGTCGCCGCCGCTAGCGTAGCGCTCTCCCTGACGCTCGGCCTGCTCGCCGCGCTCGCGCTCGACCGCGCCAATTTCCCCGGCAAGGCACTTTTCCGGCGTTTCGTTCTCCTCCCGCTGATTCTTCCCGGCATCATCACCGGCCTGTCGTTGCTGATGTTTGCCGTTTTCGCCGGAATGCAGCTCAGCTTGCTCACCGTTTTCCTTGGTCACGGCACCGCACTCATCTCCGTGGCCACCACCGAGCTCTTTGCCGGCCTGCAGAAGCTCGATCGCGCGCAGGAGGAAGCTTCGCTCGATCTCGGCGCCACGCCCTGGCAAACCTTCTGGCGCGTCACGCTTCCCAATCTCAAGCTCTCGCTCATCGCCGCCGGCCTGCTCATCTTCACGCTCTCCATGGACGAAATCGCCGTGACCTTCTTCCTCATCGGCCGCGACAACACCCTGCCCCTCGAAATCTGGGGACGGCTGCGGCGTGGCATCACGCCAGAAATCAACGCGATCTCGACTCTGATTTTCGCCGTATCCGTCGCATTGATCGTCATTTGGTATCGCCTGCGCGCCAGAACCATCGGCACGCAAGCGCAAGAACTTCTCGAGCGCCCCTAAGAAACTCGCTGTCTCAACCTTTGGCCTGCAAAACTTCTCAAACCCTTAGGAGAGTGCAAGCAATGAGGCAATTCGCAGAACTCGTGCTAGGCGGCGGGTCTTCTCACGGATTGCTCCACGCCTTAGCGCCGGCGCGGCAATCTTCCCTATAATGTCGAGCTTCGACTGAAAACGGAGGACTCATGGCTGACCGCCTCGACGATTTCCAGAAATTCCGCGCCGACTTGAACGAAGAAATTCTCGGTTGCGGACATCTCGGCATCAAACGCTTCTTCGCACTGGATCATCAGGCCTACGAGCCAGGCCCGCTCGGCACCAAGAACAAAGAGCTCCTCGGCCTGGTGGCCTCCACGGTGCTGCGCTGCGACGACTGCATCACCTATCACCTGGTGCGCTGCGGCGAAGAGGGCTGGAAGCGCGAGGAAGTGATCGACGCGCTCAACGTGGCGTTGATCGTCGGCGGCTCCATCACCATTCCCCACGTGCGGCGCGCCTTCGCGCGCATGCGCGAGATTCCCGGCTTGAAAAGCGCGTGAACGGCTTCGCGGCGCCCGCGAATTAATTTTGCTTTTACGTCGCGCGGTGCTAAAACATTGCTGGCCCCAGAACGCACGGTAATGAGCACGACCTCAACCCCAGCCGCTACCCCGGAAGAAAGCACCGGCACTCGCCTTCGCAATGCAGCCATCGCTTCGCTTTTCGCCCTGGTGCTTGTAGTCCCAAGAATTTTGAATGTACGGCGCGACCGGCGCACCTGGCTGGCCTTTCGCATCCTGCTCGCCGTTGCCGGCGCTTCGCTGGTGATCCTGCCGCTCAGCCTGTGGAACAGTTGGACCGCCGGAATCGCGGGACTCATCCTGTTCCTGGCGTCAATTCTGCTGCCTGCCGCAAAGCCCGACACCACCGTCGCGGATACCGCCGCGCGACTCGGCGCGCTGGTAGTCGTGAATGGCGGCGAATTCCAGGCAGGAAACACACCGCCCGCGGCGGTCCGGCTGTTTGTCGGCTCCGAACGCATTTGGGCTCTCGATTCCAACTGGCAGCCGCTTCTGGTCGTTCCCACGATGCAAATCGCTTCGGCGACGGCCGCGGAATCGGGCGGCGATTGGATCGTGCGTATTCGCTGGGCGGAGGAGACCGCGGATTTCCATTACCGCGGCATTTTCGCGGAGCACCTCGCGCGCGTCGCGGAATCGACGCTGCGCAGCGTGGCGCATCCGCCGTTGCCGGTCCTGCCGCAGAAGCGCGCCGCTACCGCCTGACGACTTCACCTACTTTTTGCGCCATAGCGATGCGGGATTCCGCACCCTTCGCGAGAAACGCCAGACTTCGGTCACGGTCTGTGTCAAAATAGATGCATGGCGCGAGGCTGGGAAAGCAAAGACGTCGAGGCTCAGGTCGAATCCAAGGACAGCAACAAAGCGTCGCAGGGACGCGGGCCTAAAACCCCGGAACAAGAAGTGCGCGAGGAGGACCTCAAGCACTTGCATTTGTCGCGCACGCGCATCGTGAATGACCTTGCGAGCGCCACGCATCCGAACCACCGCAAATCCCTGGAAGCGGCGCTGGCGCACCTCGACAAGAAAATCAAAGATCTCAGTTAGCCGCTGAACTTAACGTTGAGATCCTTCAGCGATCCTCGTCGGATCGCTTCAGGATGACAGTGCTCTGCATTTTCGGCTCACCCCACCTCCAGCCTCCTCAGCGAATGAAATCGCCAGCTAAGCCCCAAAAATCATTTACGTAATAGTGCGAGAGCACGTTGCCAAACAAATAGCAGATGCCCTGGCAGGGCGGAATGTCGCCGTACAGCTTCTTGCCTTGGGCGAAAATTTTTCGCAGTGAACCATCGCGCAACAAATTACCGGCGATTTTGCGCAGCGGCTCGCAGGGATAGAAAACATCGCCGTTGGGGTAGACGCGAGGAAACATGGTGGGGAAGCACTGGAAATCGCGGAAGCGCAAAAGGGTGTCGATGGTTTTGGGCGTGCCATTGATGGGCTGGGCGCCGGCGCGGCGGCACGCGATAATTTTGTCGACCAAGGCTTGATAGCGCGCGTTCTGCAGCAGCGCGAGGTTGGGCATTTTTTCCATCTGCGCGGATTGCGCCGCGAATACGAAACCCTGTTGGCCGCACCAATCCAGCAAACGCTCTATCTCGCCAATATTCCATTCTTCAATCACGGTGCTGATGGTGATGCGCCGCGGGCTTCCGAGGCGCTCGTTCGCGAGCGCGAGATTTTCCATGACCTTGGGCAAAGCCGCAGGTTTGGAGAGTGGATTGGTGGGGTCGGCCGCGAGCGCATCCAGGCTGACTACGAGCCCGGTCACGCTGCCGAGAATTCCCGGCTTGCGGTCGAGCAGCGTGCCATTGGTGATCAGGAGAACGGAGCGAAACTTGCAGTCGAAGCGTGCGGCCGCGACAATTTCCTCGATGTCGCTGCGCAGCGTGGGCTCGCCGCCGGTGATAACGATGGAGTCGCTCTCTTTGCGAATGCGGCGTAGCAATTGGATGGTGTCCGCGGTGCCCAGCTCGTCGCTGAAAACGTCGGGTTCCTTCTGCGTGCAGTAGGAACAGGCGAGATTGCATTTGTGGGTGACGTAGAAGGTGACGGCGTAAGGAGCGACCACGTTGGTGCGCAAAACGTGGCGGCGCCAGGCGTTGCGGAAATAGAGCCGAAAATTCTTTGCGACGAAGGGCGCCTGGTGCACGAGTCCACGCAAGAGCGCGCGGCGGGACGGCACGCGGCGATCGAGTGCACTGACGGGGACGAAGTTGACTTGCTTCTCAGTCATGCAGGGCGTGGATAAAAGGAGTTAACAATATACTCCGAGAGCCCGTTTCTTGGATGTCCGGGCAAACAAGTAGCTTATAGTTGCCGGGTCAGGGGAGATTTACGTGCGCAAATTTTACGTGCTGATATGGGCGACGGCGGCGATAGCGTTGACGGCCTGCGGATCTGCGGCCGCGCAGATCGCACCAGAGCTGACCAGCAGACGGTGGAGTGGGAAATGGATCACGAGGGCAGGTTCCGCGGAGCGTGATGCGGTGGTGCTGCACTTCCGCAAGGTGCTGGAGTTGCGGGAAGCGCCGCAGCACTTTGTGGTGCATGTGAGCGGCGACAACCGGTTCGTTCTTTATGTCAATCAGCGGCGCGTGGGCACGGGGCCGGCGCGGAGCGACGTGGCGCACTGGAGGTTTGAGACCTACGACCTTGGCCCGCTGCTGCGTTCTGGAAGAAACATTGTGGCCGCGACAGTGTGGAGCTTTGGCACGCGCTCGGCAGTGGCGCAGATGAGCGAGCGCGCCGCATTCCTACTGCAAGGGGATACAAACGCGGAAAGGGTGGCGGATAGCAACGAGAGCTGGGAAGTGGAGGAAGAAACCGGAATAAGTGCGCTGAAGGGGCTTTCGGATCTGCCGGAGAGATTTTATTTCGCAGCCGATCCGGGAGAGCGAATCGATGCTTCGGCGGTCGACTGGCGGTGGAATGCGGAGGCTTCGGGAAAGGACAAGTCGCGGTGGAAGAAGGCGGCGTTGATCGGCGAGGGCGCGCCGCGCGGGATTCGAGATCCATCAACGAACTGGCAACTGGTTGCGGATCCGCTGCCGCCGATGGCAATGGAGCTGGTTCCGGCGGGCAAGGCGGTGCGGGCTTCGGGCATTGAAGCTCCGACCGATTTCCCGAACCGCGCGTTCCGTGTGCCGGCACACGCGAAGGCCAGCGTGCTGATGGACGCTTCGCATCTGATGACCGCGTACCCGGAATTGACGGTCAGCGGCGGAGCAGGGGCAACGGTAGGGTTGACGTATGCGGAGGCGCTCTTTGACGAGAGAGGAAACAAAGGCAATCGCAACGAGATTGCGGGCAAGCGTATTGGAGGCCTGCGGGACGAATTTGTAGTCGACGGGGCAATCGGGCGAACGCTCCAGCCGCTGGAATGGAGAACGTGGAGATTTCTGCAATTGGATGTGCGCACAGCCGATCAGCCGATTGAGATTGAGGGCCTGCGCGCATGGTTTACGGCTTACCCGTTTGAGCAGCGCGGTCAGTTCACATCGGATGACCCCGCACTAAGTTCCATCTGGGAAATAGGCTGGCGAACAGCGCGGCTGGATGCGCATGACACGTACATGGACACTCCTTATTGGGAGCGGCTGCAGTATGTGGGTGACACGCGGATTCAAGCTCTAATTTCCTACACAGTGGCGGGCGACGACCGGCTGGCGCGGCAGGCCATTCAGGCGTTCAACGATTCGCGCATTCCGGATGGAATCACGCAGAGCCGCTATCCATCTTCCCTGCCGCAGTACATCCCGACGTTCTCGCTGCTCTTTGTGGGCATGGTGCACGATTTTTGGCTTTACCGGGGAGATGCTGAATTCGTGCGGGCACAGTTGCCGGGTACGCGAACGGTGCTGGACTGGTTTGTGCGGCACCAGCGGAGTGACGGCCTGATTGGGAGGCTGCCGTGGTGGGTTTTCGTGGATTGGGCGAAAGATTTTGCAAACGGCGAGCCGCCGCAGGATGAAAGTGGCGGATCGGCAGTGGTTACGCTGCAGTTTGTGGAGGCGCTGCGCAATGCGGCGGAAATGGAAGAGGCTTTGGGTGATGTGCATCAAGCGGCCGCATACCGTGAAGCCGCGCAACGTGCTTCCGAAGGTGTACAGACATTGTGCTGGAATGAGAGGTACGGGTTGATTGCAGACACGCCAGCGCAAATGCACTTCAGCCAGCACGCGAGCATTCTGGCGGTGTGGCTCGATATTGTTCCGGGGGTGCGGCAAAAGACGGTACTTGCGAAAATTCTTGCGGCGAGCGACACAGGATTCAAAAGCGATGGGCCTGCGCCAGCGATGTCCAAGGCGACCTACTACTTTCGGTTTTATCTGGCGCGGGCCCTGGAACACGCGGGGATGGGGAATGACTACGTGCGTTTGCTGGAACCATGGCGACAGATGGTGGCGCTTGGCCTGAGCACCTGGGCGGAACAGCCTGAGCCCACGCGGTCGGATTCGCACGCGTGGAGCGCTCATCCAAATTTTGATTTGCTGACGATTGTGGCGGGGATTCGCCCGGGCGAGGCGGGATTCCGCTGGGTGAGCATCGAACCACATTTGGGGGCGCTGAAGCACGTCGCCGCGGACATGCCGCACCCCAAGGGCGAGATCA
>WNFO01004183.1_pt1 | contig 12410 bp, 11 predicted proteins | sample 5400251 | NCBI WGS metagenome assembly WNFO01 (sample SAMN13153354, study PRJNA577476) | soil metagenome | isolation source: 100 cm saprolite under Madrone tree | place: USA:California | collected 2016-06-14
CCGATCGACCAGAATCCGAGGAGCCCGACGCCGTACTGCCCGGTGACGACCAGACGGCGGCGTTCCTCGGGGCTAAGGCTGCGCTTCCGCGAGCTCCCGATGTTCGTCGCGATATAGCGGAGCGCCTCCTCGCGGCCGAGACCCGGCAAGACGCCCTCGCCGTCGTCGCGAACGGTAAGCGCCGGACCGCCGCGCAGGCGCCGCCGCGAGACGACGATGTGGCGCGCGTCCGCATCGATGGAGTTCTGGACCAGCTCTGCGACCGCCTTGCGCGGATCGGATTGCGAACGGGCCAGCCAGCGGATCAGATCGAAGGGGTCGGCCGGACGGAGCACCAAGGTGCGCGCGGACGTCTTCGGCACGGGCGGCAGTGTAGCGCGAATGCCCATCGTGTCATGCGCCCGATGACGCAGTGCGGCCCGTCCGGGGACGAGTTGTGGCGCAGCGCGAGGTCTTCAAGTACGAGCCGCAGATCGTCCCGGCGAACCGCACCGCCGGTGCAAGAGGCCATTTTGCAGAAGCGGAACCTCGCGACACGGGGAGCGCCGCTCCTCGGCGCGCTCGCCGACGCGCTCACCGACGGTCTGATCTAAACCCGCGCCCAGTTTTCCAGTCGCAAGCCAGAGACCCTGCCGAACTCGCGCTCGTTGTTCGAAACGAGAATCAGCTTCCGCCCGAGCGCCTGCGCCGCGATCAGTGTGTCGAACGGACCGATGGGTTTGCCCGCTCGCTCCAGCTTTGCGCGCAAGTTTGCATAAGACGCGGCATCGCTCGAGGTGAACTCGAGGACGGTCAGCGGCCGAAGGAAATTCTCCACGAGGCGCATCGTCTTCAAGGGCGAAGAGCTCTTTGCCGCGCCCGTGCGCAGCTCCGCCTCCGTGATGACGCTGACCGCGACGTCCGCGCGGCTCCGCGAGAGCATCCGCTCCAGCACCGCCGCGTTCTGCTTCAGTGCGTAGATGCAGGTATCCGTATCGAGCAGGTACTTCAATCGAGCGTATCTCGCTCGTCGGGTTCACCCTGCGGCGGCCTGGTGAAGTCCTCTGGCGCCCCGGCGAAGGAGTCGACGTACCCTTCTGGCCATTCGTCGGCAGGTTCCAGGACGACGGCATCGCCCTCCCGGCGGACGAGCACCGTATCGGTGTCGAAGCGGAACTCCTTCGGCAGGCGGACGGCCTGGCTTCGACCCGTCCAGAACACCTTGGCTCGCCGGCTTTTCTTCGACATGATATGTACCAATGATATATATCATACGACCCCGTGGGTCAAGAGGTGGCCCGTGATCGGTTCGATTTGAACCAGACCCGCCTCCTCGACGTACCCCTCACCGCCCGCTCGCGCACGCCCCCTTGACCACCCCGCCCTCGGGAGAGCAAATACCCCCTGACCGCAGGGGAGCTTGGCCCGACTCGGTCCGTCAGAGTCCCTCCTTGCCTCGCCCGCGCGGCGATCGTGAAAGGGGGAACCATGCCGTTCTTCACACCGGATCCGACCTTCTATCCCTCCGCCCGCCTCGCAATGCAGGCGCCCCCGGAGCGGCTCGCCTTTCTCGCCACTCTCAACCCCACCCTCCAGGGCCGCCACGACGCGCTCTGCGTCGTCGACGTCGACCCCGGCTCCCCCACGTACTCCCAGGTCGTCGGCCGCGTGGAGATGCCCAATGCCGGCGACGAGCTCCACCACTTCGGCTGGAACGCCTGCAGCTCCGCCCTCTGCCCCTACGCGCCGCACCCGCACGTCGAGCGCCGCTACCTGCTGGTCCCGGGCCTCCGCTCCTCGCGCGTGCACGTCATCGACACCAAGCCCGATCCCCGCAACCCGCGCATCGTCAAAGTCATCGAGCCCGAGGACGTCGCCGAGCGCGCGGGCTACTCCCGCCTTCACACCGTCCACTGCGCGCCCGACGGAATCTACGTCGGCGCTCTGGGCTCGCAGGAAGGCGACGGCCCAGGCGGCATCCTCGTCCTCGACCACGACAACTTCGAGCCCCTCGGGCGATGGGAAGTCGACCGGGGCCCGCAGGTCCTCGCCTACGACTTCGCCTGGCACCTCGGCTACGACACCTTGATCACGAGCGAGTGGGGCACCCCGAACATGGTCGAGAACGGGCTCAATCCCGAGTTGCTGCTGGCCGGCAAGTACGGCCACTCCCTTCACGTCTGGGACCTGCGCAAGCGGCGCCACCTCCAGCAGCTCGACCTGGGCCCGGAGCAGCAGATGGTCCTCGAGCTGCGCCCCTCGCACGATCCCACCAAGCCCTACGGCTTCGTCGGCGTGGTGGTCTCCACCAAGGACCTCACCGCCTCCATCTGGCGCTGGAACCGGGCCGACGACGGCAACTGGTCCGTCCACAAGGTGATCGAGATCCCGCCCGAGCCCGCCGACCCGGCGGACCTTCCTCCCGCGCTCAAGCCATTCAACGCCGTGCCCGCGCTGGTCAGCGACATCGAGCTCAGCCTCGACGACAAGTTCCTCTATGTCTCCTGCTGGGGAACGGGCGAGCTCCGGCAGTACGACGTAAGTGACCCGATGAACCCCCGCCTCGCCGGCTCGGTCCGGCTGGGCGGGATCGTCCGGCACGCCCCGCACGAGAAGGCCGGCGAGCTCAACGGCGGACCGCAGATGGTGGAAGTGAGCCGCGACGGGCGCAGGGTGTACCTCACCAACTCGCTCTATGCCTCCTGGGACGCGCAGTTCTACCCGGAGGGCATCCGCGGCTGGATGACGAAGATCGACGTCAAGCCCGAGGGAGGGATCGCCGTCGACCCGCGCTTCTTCGTCGGCTTCGAGGGGGAGCGGCCGCACCAGGTCCGCCTGGAAGGCGGCGACGCGTCCTCCGACTCGTACTGCTACCCATGACCAGCGCCTGGCCCTGGGTCACGCTCGCGTTGCTCGGCGCCTACCATGGCGTGAACCCGGGGATGGGCTGGCTCTTCGCGGTCGCGCGCGGCCTTCAAGACAAGCGCAGGGAGTCGGTCGTGCAGTCGTTGCTCCCCATCGCGCTCGGCCATGCCGCGTCGATCGCGCTCGTGGTCGCGCTGGTGGGCGGGGTCCAGACCCTGGCAGCGCCCCGCCCCGTGCGCGTCGTCGGGGCCGTGGTGCTCGTCCTGTTCGGAGTGTTCAAGCTGCTGCGGCCGCGCGCCCATCCGCGCTGGGTGGGCATGCGCGTGGGCGCGGGCGAGCTGGGTGTCTGGTCCTTCCTCATGGCGACCGCGCACGGGGCGGGGCTCATGCTCTTTCCCGTGCTGCTCGCCCTGCCTCCGCAGGCGCACGACGCTGGAGGGCACCACGCGCATCACGCCGCCGCGATGGGACTCGCCTCGGCCTCGCTCGGCCAGGACGCGGCGGCCGTGCTGGTGCACACGCTCGCCATGCTCGTGGTGATGGGCATCATCGCGCTCGTCGTCTACGAGAAAGTGGGCCTGGCGATCCTGCGCAAGGCGTGGGTCAACCTGGACCTGATCTGGGCGATCGCCATCGTGGCGGCGGGCGCGTTCACGCTCTTTACCTGAACGCATGAGTGTCACAACCGACGCCGAGGAGCAGTGGTGGGCACAGATCCGATGGATGGATGAGTCGCTGGCCAGCAGCCCTGAGAACGCGCAACTGCACCATCGGAGAGCGCGCTTGTATCAGCGACTCGGCAATGTGCAGTGGGGTGCTGGCAAGGATCCGGCAGACGCGTATCGCTGTTCGATCGAAGCTGCGAACGCGTCGCTAACGCTGAATCCGACGAACCCGTTCACGCTGCAGGTCCTTGGCGATTCGCTCTCGTGCTTGGGGGAACAACAGGCGGACCAGGACGAGGATCCCAGCGCGTCGTACATGTCCGCGGTGAAGGCGTACGATCGTGGCGTGGCCCTTCGTCCGAAGGACGGGGGATTGTGGAACGGGCGATGCATTGCGCTCCGGCTACTGGGAGAGTGGCTATCAAACCATAGGGCGGACCCGACCGAAGCCCTCACGCGAGCGATCGAGTCCGGCGACGCAGCGGTCGGGCTGGATCCGGACATACGGGGCCATTACAGCCTGGCGCGCGCGAACCTGGCGATGGCGATCTGGATGGTTCGTCGCGGCAAGGATCCTGACGTTTGGTTCCGGCGCGCCATCCGGTTCACAGACGTCTTGCGCAGCCGCAGCCGTACGCTGAACGGAGCGGAAGCGGGCTGGCTCTCGATGCGCCAGTATCATTTCCTCAAGCAGTGGTGGAGGTCTCTCGGCGTCTTGCGGGAGGAGTTGCGGGCGCACTGCGATCGCCCCGAGTTTCGCGCGATCGCTGACCGGAGCGATCGGCTCGCAGCCCGCCACTGATGGCGACCGGTTTCGCGAGTTAGCGGACGAGATCGAAGTGGTCGGCCGGAAGCTGCAGTCGAATCAGGAGTTCAAGAGCCGCGATCAGCGGGAGCCGAACCGATCGGACAGCCAACCCAGCACGCACCGGTCCACACCGTCGGGGACGGAGAGAACCTCATCCGCGCCGGCGCGGCCCATCAGCGCGGTGCCGGGGCAGGGGCGGTCCTTCACCGGCAGCGGAGTGCGCGGCCCCGCCCGCACCGATGCCAGCGCCGGAGCGAGCCGCCGCAGCGAGCGATCCTTCGCGCTGCCATACGCGAGGCGCGCCCGGAACCGCTTCAGCTTGCGCAGCTGCCCCGCTTCTCGCGGTGAGATTGGCGGGCGCAGCTCCAGCGTCGGCGTCACCGGCCAGCGGCGCAGCTCCCGCAGCGCGGGCTCCGTCAGCCAGTTCTCGGAGCCGAGCCGCACGACCACTTCCATGCGCGGCGCGTAGCGGGCGACCTGCTGCAGGTCGCCACGCGCCGCGGCCTCCTGGCCGAGGAGCAGGATGAGAGCGGCGATCAAGGCTTCTCCCTCTGGCGATTCGGCGATGACGCGGTTGGCGACCGTCGATGTCCTCGCCTCGCCTCGACTATGGTTCACGCAATCGAATGCCGCAAGAAACGAGGCGGCGGCCGCGGCCCTAGCGCGAACGGTCCAGCGCATCCAGCGCGCCGAGCATCTCGCCGCCGAGAGACCCGTCCCTGGCCTGTAGAGCCAGCGCGCTGCGCCGGAGCGCGGCGCGCAACGGCTGAGCCTCGGGAGAACGGGCCCTCTCGCGCAGCTCGGCGTTGCCCAGGAAGGGAAAGCCGATGTAGCGGAAGTCGTATGGAAGGTGAGCGACCGGGTCAGGCAGTCTCAGCTCGCGAACCACCGGCCGCTTCGAGGCCGGGCACGGATCGCGCTCCATCGAGACCTGCGGCAACCGCCCGGGGACGAAGATGGCGAGCAGCGAGCAGCTTCGGGCCGCGGTGCGCACCGAAGTCGGCGGTTCGGACTGCGGCGGCGCCCAGCCCTCCGCATCGGCCACCGCCCAGGCGAAGTCCACATGGCGGACGCGGTCGCCGGGCACGAACGTCTCCTCGTACACGACCGCACCCGGTAGCGGCCGGCCCGCCTCGTCCAGCACGCGGGTGCGGAACTGCTGCACGGAGCCGCAAGCGACGAGCGCAGCGGCGACGGCAAGAGCGCTACTCCGGGCGATCACCCGCGTACTCAGCCGCCTTCGTATCGTCGTCCTTCTCCTCTTCGGCCGGCGCCTCTTCCTCTGCCGCAGGCTCGCCGTCCGCCGCGGGCTCGGCCTCCGTCGCCGGTCCCTTCGCCTCCGCCGGCTCCCCGGGCCCGCGGCCTTCGCTTTCGAGCTTGAAGGTGTACTCGCCGGGTGGCACGTCGGTCAGGTGGATCTCACCGGCGTCGTCCGTCATCACCCCGATCTCGGCGCCGTCGCTCAGCATGACGGTGCCGGTGGCATTGGTCACCGGGTGGCCCGCGCCGTCCTCCACCCGGAGATGGAGTGTGGCGAGAGGGATCCCCTCCGGGACCTCGACCATGTACTGGCCGGGCGGCTTGTCGTCGATGTGGACGTGGCCGTCGCCGTCGGCCTCCACTTCGAGGGTCTCGCCGGACGCGAGACGGACCCTCACCTTGACGCCGGACAGCGCCTTTCCCTGGTCGTCCTGCAGCGTGAAGTCGATGGCCTCGTTCTGCTGCTTGCCCGCCTTCGACTTGGGCGCCTTGGACGGCTGCGCCTGCTGCTGTCGTGCCGCCTGCCGCTGTTGTCGCGCCGCCTGTTGCTGCTGCTGCGTCTGCGACGAGTTCCCCCACTTGTCGCGCGCCACGTAGAAGATGCAGTTGTACCCGGCGGAGTCGTAGAAGTGGTTCGCTTCCGTCACCAGGTAGTGCCCCGAGTACTCCCCCACCTTCTTGATGTTCACCAACGCGCCGGGCTTGACCTTCGGACTCCCCTGGACCTCGACCTCGGCGGTGATGAACTCCATTGCGCGCTTCGTCAGGGCCGCCTTCGCCACGGTGTCGGCGTGCTCCTGCGTGGCCACCTGCGACTCCACCACCGAGACCTCCGGCTTGGTGGAGGTGAACTTCGCCAGATCCGCGCCGGGCTTCACTCCGGGCACCGACCACAGCTCGTCGCCGGTTTGCGCCGTGCCCTTCAGCTCCCCTTTGGCGGAGACGTCCCAAGCTCCCACCTCGACGGAGGCGGCCGGCTTGCGGAAGTTCGCCACCGGCAGGAAGGTCTTCACCTCCTGGCCAAAACTGAACTCCGCGTCGTCGCTGCTGGGGATCTGCGGCCGCTCGAAGTGCAGCTCGCTTCCTTCGATGAAGAACATGTAGCCTTCGAGGTCCGCCATCTGCCGCAGGAACTCGAAGTCCGTCTGGTTCGCCTGGAAGCGGAACGTCTTCACCGGCGGAGGCGCGCCGGCGCGCGTCTTCGCGGTCAGCCCATAGCCGGCGGCGATCTGCTTCGCGCAATCGATCGGCGACGCGTTCGCGTACGTCTTCGTCTTCCTGGCCCGCATCATCCGGTGTGAGCGATCGAGCCCGCGCAGCACCAATACCGTGGGCCCGGAGCGCTCCAGCTCGGTGCGCCAGGCGGTGACTTCCCCGTCGAAGACCTGCTTGAGCTTTCCCGCCTCGCCGAGCTCGATCCTTACTTCCTTGCAGTCGGTGAAGGTCGGCTTGCCCTGCCATTTCAAGTCGGGGTCGGAGACGATGACCTCGAAGGCGCTGGCGCCGGAGCGCGTCTGGAACACCCGGATGCCGAGGATGGCGCCGGCCTCCTCGCCCTGGAGCTTGTTGCCGTCCAGATGGATGGCGAAGTCGGTCTTGAAGTCGGCCACCGGCGCGCGAACCTCGAGAATACAAAACGGCGTTGTAAGTTTACCGTTTTCGGCGCCCGTCCGGAAGATGCCCGGGCAAGCGAGCGAGCCTTCGTGATATCGTGCGCGCGTTTTCGTCGACCGGGGGGTCGGCCATGGGCGAGTCCGGGAGCTCGGAGACCCGGCAGGTGACGCTAGCGCAGTTGCAGTCGGGAGTGCAGCTGCGCGTCGGCCAGAAGTCCGTGCTGGTGGTGAGCGCGCCTTTCGCCATCGAAGTGCAGCTCACTGCGGCGGGAGGCACGCCGCTCGCCGCGGAGCGGGTTCGCATCGTCGACCCCGACACGAACGAGCAAGTCGGCAAGCCTGTGATGACCGACAAGCATGGCGTCCTGCGCGCCCGCGTTCCGAAGCAGAAGGAGTACCACTTCCTCCCGATGCCCGATGAGCCGAAGGAGGACCCCGATCCCTGGTCGGCCCACGGACCCGCGGCGACGATCCCCGAGGAGCACAGCCTGTTGTTCGTCGCCCTGACGGACAAGAGCGGACAGCCGCTGAAGGGCGAGAAGGTCAACGTCAAGGACGAGTCGGGGAGCGCGCACGAGCTGGTGACCGACGAAGAGGGGCACCTACGGCTCGCCGCGGATCCGGGCGTCTACGAGCTCGAAGTGCGCGGCAAGACTTTCGTGGCCCACACGCTCTTCACCACCGACCTGGGCGACGATCCGCAGCCGTACCGGTTCAGGCTGGCTTGAGGTTGCGATGGGAATCTCGTTCACCGACCTGCAGCCGGGTCAGTTTGCGGCCACGAGCATCGAGGGCGGGCTGCCGAAGCTGGTGCGCATCTGGGAGGAGCTCCGCCGGCTGAACAAGGGCGGCTACGGCGGCGCCGTCCTCGTGCAGCTCGGTGATTTCACCAAGGCCTCGGCGGAGGGCGTGACCTCCTGCTCGCCCTTCACCTGCACCGCCATCTGCATGGCGCTCGACCCGCGGTCCGTGGACGTGGGACAGCCCTACACGCTCGCGGCGCCCTACAAGCCGGCATTCGACGGTGGAAGACCGGTCGATCATTACTTCTACGATCTGCACAACGGCTACCCGCGTTCCCATTACCTTGCGGGCAAGCAATGGCGCCCGGACTTCAAGAAGGGTTTCGTCGACAAGATTCCACAGCTGGAGAGCGCGTTCAGCCTGTTCAACAGCGCTGCGGGATCGGTTGTTGCGCTCAACCTCGGCACGCCCGTCGACCCCAAGGCGATGCGCCGCGGAGACGTGCTCGGCTGGGACTGGAATCCGAAGAAGGTGATCGTCAAAGGAAAGGAGCAGGAAATCGTCCACGGGCACGCTGCCTTCTGCTGGAACGTGCACCTGGACAAGGATGGCAACGTCGATTGCTTCCAGTTCATCACCTCGAACGGCGGGTTCAAGGGGGACGTCGGCATCTCCGTCTGCACGTACTATGGCCGCAAGACGTACGACCCCGAATACCTGAAGGTCGACGGCGGCAAGTACACGAAGAAGAAGGACCTGTTCACCGGGATCATCGACGACCAGCAGGGACATCCCGACTACATCTCGAGAGCGGTCTGGTTCGCGCTGCCCGGCGTGAAGGCGCGCGACATCGACAAGGATTCGTTCGGCGGAGTGAAGAACCCCGTCATCTTCGACAGCACGGGCAAGTTCTACGTCAACCACATGGTGGGCGTGACGCGGCTCAACGGTATCCAGCCGCCTGATCCGTACCTCCGTGCCGACGGCAAGAAGGGGGAGAACAAGCCCGCGCAGTCAGGGCCCCTGGGGAAGGCGACGAGCAAGCCGGTCGAGGTGAAAGGCGGCGATTCCGGGAAGAAGGACGAGCCGCAGAAAAAAGACGAGCCGCCGAAGAAGGTCGAGAAGGCCGAGCCCGGTCCGCCGCAAGACTTCCAGAAGGACGTCGAGGGCGCGCTGCAGATCCTCTGGAACGCGCGCTGGATCAAGAGCAATCCCGGCGACTCGAGCTCGGTCAACGACAAGGAATCGCAGGCGGCGATCAAGGAGTACCAGCAGAAGTTCATGAACGGGAAGGCGCCCCACCTGGGGCACGCCGATACGGAGACGCGAAGGAGATTGCTGCGCGCCGCGGGATTCGCGGCCAGTATGCCGATCGTCAACGTCTCGCTGCGGGTGCTCCATGAGCAGAAGCTCATCTCGACGGCGCCGGGCGACAATCCGATCCAGCTCGACGACGCTACACGAGCGTCGGTGAAGGACTTCCAGCGGAAGAAGGGCCTGGACCCTGACGGGATCCCCGGGCAGATGACGCAGGCGAAGCTCGCCGAGGCGATCCGCGGCCTGGAAAAGGCGAATCAACCGCCCCCTGCGAAAGAGGAGCCGGCCATCCAGCTCTTCTATTGGGTCCCGAACAACGGCGCGGCGGGCCAGCGCGGGACGGTGAAAGCGACGACCACTGCTGCATGCAACGGCAAGTCGATCCCCGTCGCGCTCTTCGCCAGTGACAAGGTCATCGTAGAAAACGCGGGCACGCTGAGCATCGCGGACGGCAAGGGGAGCCTGGACGTCGCGATCCCGCTCGGCCTCGCCAAGGGCACCCTGCTGGAAGCCCGGATCGACGCCAACGGGGTGAGCGCGAAGACCAAATCGCCGTTTCAGATCGGGGATGCGGGGGGCGGTCCCATCGCGGTGGTGAAGGGAGCGGACATCTACCTCGATCCCCCGGTGCGCAATCTGCCGCAGTGGGACCGGGATCGCTGGGGACCGACCCGCATTGCCGGCGCGAAGACGGGGGCGATGATCGACTGGACGAACAACGGGTGCAACGCTTCCACCGGCGCCATCATCCTTCGCTGGTTCGCGGAGGACTGCAAGGCGGGACGGATTCCGTTTCCAACCAGGCCGGGCTCCAAGGTCGACAGCACGTGGTACGGGCCGCGCATGGCCGAGGCCTTCTGGCGCCAGGCGGACCCCCCCGGGAAGGTGGAGCTGACGGAGGCGGGGAGGATCCACTTCCGCAAGATCTATGGCCTCGTATCGCACTACCTGAAGACCGCCGGCGAGATCGAGCGCAACGCGAACGATCAGCCGGTCGACAACCACCCCGCGCACCACGTCACCTCCGAGCCGAAGAACGGGTGGCTCGAGCTGATCAAGGAGCTGCTGAAGACCGGCCCTTGCATCGTGGGGATCGGCCAACCCGCGTCGACCGGGCACTTCGTGCTGGCGCAGGGGGTCGTCGGCGGCGCGCTGCTCGTCGTCGATCCGGGCAACGTGCTCTACCAGTCGGCCAAGGGGATGGGGAAACCGCACATCTCCGACTGGAGCAGTCGCGCAGGATTCGTCGACGGCACGCAGGATCCCGACAAGGTGCGGATGCCGCCCTCTTCGCGATGGCCCTCGGGAAAGGCGCCCGGCCAGGAGGGAGACGCGCGCGCCTACAACCTCGTGTCAGGGCAGTTCCTGAAGGAGCTCCTCGCCAACCTGATCTCGGTCACCTCGCTGACGCATCCGGAGGGCGCGAAGCTCGGCAGCGGCTCCGCGGAGCGGGCGGCGCCGAAGGATGACAAGCCTCAACCGGAGCAGAAGCCGCAACAGGACAAACCGAAGCCGGGGCCGGCCTCGAAGGGAAAGGTGAAGAGCGGCGCGATCACCGTGGCGGGCAAGTCGTTCCCGGAGTGGTTCAACAAGGAGTTCCACCCGAAGCACACGGGGAACCATCCCACCATCAAGATGAAAGGCAACTACGTTCCGGAGTTTCCCCACTCGGTCAATGCGGACAACTTCAAGTCGTTCTTCGATGCGACGAAGCAGCTGAGCGGCGAGGAAGAGATCAGTCTGCTCAAGTTCGCGGCAGCGTTCTGCATCCCGTACAACGAGACCGGCGGCAGCTTCCAGCCCACGCTGGAGAAGGGCGGCAAGGTCTGGCTTCCGCGCGGCAAGAAGACGGACGACAAGAGGAACCTGATCGACTTCGGCGAGTATGGATACTTCTTCTGGGGAATCCCCGGGTACAAGGCGAGCTACAACAAGCGCGACGGAAGCTGGACCTGGCCCGCCGGCGATCAGCTGCAGAAGATGGGCCTGCTCGACGACAAGAAGCAGATCGAGATCTGGAACGGCCGCCCGATGTGGGAGCTCGGCGATCCGCTCAAGGACAAGAACTACCCCAAGCCCCTGGAAGACGCGCGCTACCCGAATCCTCAGTCGGAGCCTCTCAAGTCGGCGCAGAGGGAATGCCACTTTTTCAAGTTCCGCGGCCGCGGCTTCACGCAGACCACCGGCCGCGAGGGGTACATCAAGTACGCGGACCCTGCGCTGGTCGCCGCGGGCTACAAGAAGGTGGACGACCTCAAGAACGACGAGCTCGACAAGGCGTTCGCCGACGCGAAGGTCTATGTGGGCGTGTTCCACAACGAGCTGATCTCGCCGCCCGGCCCGCACAAGCAGGACTTCGCGAAGATCGACGAGGACCCGGGAAAGCTGGTGATCATCGGCGATCGCATCGCGGGCGTCGGCGCGAACTACGGCGAATTCTACGCCTGGCGGTGCAAGACGCTGGCGGCGGCGATGGAAGAGGCGGGTTGGACGGGAGGCTGACGCAGTCCGAGGGGGACCGGATGGCAGAGCCGAGCAAGGGCGCCCAAGGCGAGGAGGTCGAGCACAAGGTCGTCGGGCTGGCGGAAGCCCAGTCCGGAGTGAAGCTGCGGACGGATTGCAGCGTGGTGCTGACCGTCAAGGACCTCGGAGTGGCGCCTGAGCCTGACCGCGCGGCCTCGCACGCAGTCACGCCAGGGGAAGGATCTGCGCCCGCCGCCCCCGAGAAGGCGGCGGAGCCGGCGCCGAACTTCCACGTCCAGCTCGAGCTGCCAGACGGCAGCGACTACGCAAGGAACAAGTCCTGCGTCCTGGACATCCCTGGACATCCGTCGCTGAAAGGCACCACCAACGATTCCGGTGAGCTGGTGCTTTCCGTCCCGAACGTCTCCGTCGAGAGCGCCTTGTTGCGCCTCTTCGACGGGGACACGGAAATCGCGAGCTGGCCTGTGACGCTCTGGGCTGAGGATGGTGCAGGGACCGAGGCTGCGGCAGGAAACGAAAAGCAGCCGGACGGCGACCGCGTCGCCTGATCGAGGAGACCTTCATGAGCGTCCCGACGGACTTGCACATGCGTCCGAACGACGTGGCGGGGGCGGTGGACACCATCGTGCTCGTCATGCTGGAGAACCGGTCCTTCGATCATCTCCTCGGGTGGAT
>WNFO01004184.1_pt1 | contig 12410 bp, 11 predicted proteins | sample 5400251 | NCBI WGS metagenome assembly WNFO01 (sample SAMN13153354, study PRJNA577476) | soil metagenome | isolation source: 100 cm saprolite under Madrone tree | place: USA:California | collected 2016-06-14
GAGGAGTCGATCCAGATGTTCCACAGCGGTCATGGTTGCCGCAGTAGCAAAGGGAAAGAAGATGACGTGGTAAGACTCCGTATCCAGCAGATGCCGAAACAGCAAGTTCAACGCGGAAGTTTTTCCCATCCCTGTAAGCGCCTGAACGATGATAATCTTTTTCGGCACCTCTGCCTGCAGATAGGAGAGCATCTCCTCTAACCACTTCTCCCGGCCAACGAGGTGTCGGACGTCATCCGGTACGAAAGATGCCATTGCCTCGCCTGCTAGCGTGAGCGTACCGGGGAGTATACCCGTTTGCACTTCCGGACCCTCAGACAAATCCTGGTCCAACTGGACCAGGTCGTTCAAGAGTTGATCCCATTCGCTCTGCGCTCTCAACATCGGACGGCGACGCTGCATCGTTTTGATCTTGATGCGAGCAAGGTTGACAAAGGCCTGACGCTCCTCTGGTGAGAAGATGATGCCACATCCTACGCGCAAAGCATCGTACAACGGGCGGAGTTCCTCGAATTGAGGAGCACGAATGCCGCTTTCGAGCTTACGGTACATGTCCGGCGTGAGAGGAGCAATGCCGTAGCGTTCAAATGCCACTGGGATTGCGTCAGTTACATCTGCTTTCTCTTTCTTCCCGCGCATGCGCACCAGCAGTGCACCAAAGGAAGGAGGGAGGTGCTCCTGTTGAGAATGCAATGGAATCACATTGGTTTCCTGGAAGTGGGAGTCACGAGATGGTTGAGTTTGTTGCAGTGCCATACGCATGTAATCCCTCTCGTCAGCAAGCGCTCCTTCCTTTTCAGACCATGAGCGTTGCACCTGCTTTCGTCTGTATTCAGGAATACCACAAAACAGGAGAAAAGGCAAGCCTGCAGGACAATGTAGCGCGTGAGGTTCAAATGGCCGCTCAAATGGCCGCTCAAATGGCCGCTAGAGGCGCTGATCTGGCCCTATTCGTATGCTACACTCATACACAGGAGAAACAGAACTACTTCTTACTTGTGAGAAGTTCTGATGCACCTTACCAGCTGAATATTTACATGTGAGTGCGGAAACCATCCGTAATTTGTGCCGTCGTGGTGAAATCCCAGGCGCGAGGCAAGTAGGGCGGCAATGGCGGATACCCAGGGAATATTTACTAGCTCATCCAGATATTTCTGACGAGAAAGACGACCAGCAGAGGCGATAATTCAAAATTCTTCTTGTAGACCCGCTTTGAGGTTTGCACTCTTTTTACGCTGTCATTCGCGCCTTGAAAGGAGATGATACCGTTGGACAAGTAAGAAACGTTTAGCATGAGATTGCTAAACGTTCCCGTTGACCCGTTCGGCTGTGTTGTACTGTGCTACTCTCTCCAAAGATTTTCACAGTACCAACAGAAACCCCCTATAGTCCATATGGCAGCAAGCGGTATGTTAGGCCGTTTTGCTGCCGGGGCTAGGAAAAGGTCTACTCCTAGTATGCTATACATAGCCCCAATCGTCAATCTAAGCGAGGTTACACATGCAAGGAAGCACACCATTTCGCCTGCCACTGACGGAGTACCCGCTCCTATCACCACCGGTGACGGATACCGCAACCCCCGTGCAGGCGATACCCGTTTACTATTTTCACTCCGTTGAGCAGCCGTTTTGCAGGGATACTACCTGTAAATGCCATTGGAAGCAACGTGAAGTAAAGCGGCTGTTAGGCAGCATACTTGAGGGAGAGTTATCGCTCAGAGAAGCGGCAGACCTCCTTGATGAAGAACACAAAGAGGGGGAGAGATGAAAACAGTCTGGGGGGAAACAGTACGCCGCAGAAGCAGAAACAAACGCAACGTTGCAATTTTAACTTCACACATCCCGTACTCCATCACCGAAACCGGTGAGGATTGCGCGATCATCGGGCATACCCTCAATTTCTGGAGCCTGGCGGGGACAACAACCCGTATGGATTGCGGCAAATCCATCTTTTGCCCGCAGCGCATTCAGAAGCATCCAAACGATCCCCAGGCCGAAGCCCTAGTGTGTGAACAGCACGAAGAAAGGACGGATCACCATGCCGGATGATACGTATGGAGACTATGAAGAACAAATAGCGTTTCGATATATGCAGCAACAATCCTGGCCACATAGAGACGTACAGTGGCTTGCTAATACCAACACCAACGCCGCTCTCCCTAATCGTAAGCAGCGTGAAGCGGCGCAGCGCCAGGCGGAAACAGAGGCGAGGCAGCGCAATTTGAGAGGGAATACGCGGGTACCCCCAAACGGCCTGCCGCGGGGAAGAGGCCGCGTGCGTGAAGATGAAGTGTATGAGCAGCCCCCGCGATCCGCGCTGCCCTACCGCCCAATTGGTGTACCGGACGTTCAGTTTGTGCAGCATACCCATAACGGGCCGTTTATTCCCCGATCCTCGCTTATGCACGGCCAGCCGCAAGGCACCTACTACCAGCAGCAGGTTGACACACAAGAGATTGAGGAAGACGAGCCGGAAACACAGCGACCAATACAAAATCCGCCGAAAAGAGGGCACACCCGCGTTCACTTTCACCCGCTTGTCTATCTGGGGGCGGGCATGATTGTCATGGGTATATTGTGGATTGGATTAACCTACGCAATCACCTTTGTTCAGACGACCGCAAATGACTGGCATTACAGCCGCCCGCGCACCTTTCAGACAGATGCGGTGGTCGGACATGGGGACAGCCCGTCTAACCCAAGCCACTTTATCGCCCTCAACTTAAACCGGCATGTTTTAGTTATTGAAGTGCCGGGGGGCGACCCCACCAGGGCACGAATATACCCGATCACCACTCTTTTCGGGGACGGGCAGGAGTTAACCCCGGTCACTTTATCGTTCAAAGACGTGAACGGCAAGGGACTTCTGGATATGGAGGTGCATATCCAAGACCAAACGCTGGTCATGATTAACGAGGGCGGGGGATTTCGCCCGCTCAAGCCGGGAGAGAAAGTACACCTGTAGCGAAAGCAAAAAATGAGGAGGTATACTGATGCAGAGAAACACGCAGCAACTTCAGGAAGATATTGACAGGATACTCGCAGGGATGGGCAACACCGGACAAGAAGACGGGGAAAACCAAGACCAACGTGAACCGGACACGGCCATACCCTATGACCGTGCCCAGGAAGATCCACTCATCATTCACGTTCATGACTATACCGACGCCCGCGTTATCGACCTCCCGGAGGGATATCTCGTTATCCCCAAGACGGAACCAGACGAAGGGGCCGGTGTTATCGACACGACCCTCGCGGGGGCACCGGCACCACAGGAAGTAGAGCCGCCCCAGGGGAGTGCATACCGGGGTTCTTGGCTTGCCTACGCGCCTGTCTCTATCGTGCTTCTGCTGGTTTTCACCTCATTTCTGCATGTTCTGCTGTTTCCTCCAATCGCGCACATCACCCTCATCCTCAGATCCCAGGAGGTACACGCTACAGCGACACTGCAAACAGGGCGGATACTCGCGCCCCTCACCCTTTCACAATCGGTAGCAGTGCCAACCACAGGCAGAGGCCATCAAGACCCGAAACAAGCCACCGGCACGATCACTTTTTACAACGGCCAGTTAAACAGCGCTTTTATCCCCTCCGGCATGGCGCTTACTGGACAGGATGGGGTACAAATTGTTACGACGCAGGATGCAACTATACCACCAGGCAACCCAGGTACAGGGTACGGAGCGGTCACCGTAACCGCCCAGGCTATCAATTCTGGAACACAAGGAAACATCCCGGCAAGGGATATTAACGCTGGCTGTTGCGCGACCGCAGTGCTCGCTGTCAACCTGACACCGTTTTCCGGGGGCCAGGATAAGCGCGATTTCTCGTTTGTGACAAAATCCGATATCGAAAACGCCGCTACACCGTTAAAAGCCGCATTAGTACAAAGCGTCACCGCAGCATTGCAAACGCAACTGAGTGGACAGGAGCAACTCGCGACATTTCCTTGCGCCCCGCAGGTGAGCGCGGATCACCAAGTCAATGATGAAGCGGCTCAAGTAAAAGTCACCGCGACCCTCACATGCAGCGCTGCCGCGTACAGCCAAACGACCCTTGAACAGCAGGCAACGAAACTCCTTACCGCCCAGGCGCTTAAAACAGTAGGCCCTGGCTTCATTTTGTATGGGGCGACCCAGATCACAATTTCTCACGCGATCCCCACCCGTCCTACACCTACCCTTGTGCTTTCTCTTTCGGGCATCTGGACGTATACGCTCAGCAGCAGCCAGCAGCAGCACATCAAAGACCTGGTAAAAGGCAAAACCTACCGGGAAGCGCTCTCTATTCTGCGCTCCCTGCCGGGGATTGAAAAAGTGTCATTGGCATGGGATGAGAACGCAAAACTGCCAAGAGATACAAAAGACATCCATGTGTTGTTGATAAGCGGCATTTAGGCCCCTCCTTTGAGAAAATACCATGCAAGAAGAAATAAAGATTGCGGTTGATATTGCGTTTCGTGCTGAGGGCTTTGACGAGCAGTCACGCGAGCAAGGCTTTATCCGGCGCGGGGAAATTATACGAGATACCAGAGAGCGCATCCTCAGCCTTGAAACAGAAACATATCCGGCATTTGTCATTGACTCAATCCTTGAGACCGCAGAGGTTCTCAAACGCATGCTGGATAAACATGCATATGACTCAGGCAAGCGCAAGTAGTATCCAGTCAAGGATACTAAAGGGGAGTGAGGAAACAGTGAAGTCAGTCTACAGCTACAGCGAGGTAGGAGCACGCATTGAGCAGCGCACGAAGACCATTTTTACCCGCAGCGCCCAGGTGCGAGTGAGTGTGATGAAACCAAGCGGCAAGAGCCACACCATAAAAGTCAGCATTAACCTGCTGATCGGCACCTCTTCTGTAGGAGTTTTTCAGTGTACGTACAAAAACATGCTCGAACTTCTGGAAGCATTTGCTATCAACGAAAACGACGAGATTTTTGAAGTGTGTTCGTACTCTTCTCAGCCTTAGCGCCTGTTTTCGCACGATTGCACTATCCAAAGTGAAATAGCCGGGTGAGACCATGATTGAAGCGCCGTTGAACAACTCCACAAGCATCTTATCAGCTGCAAGATATGTATGGAGTTCTCTGGTGAATTTTGCGAGGACGGGGAACGCCTCATACTCAATCGGGTAAAGTGGCGGCGACGGGTGAAGTATGCAGCGAAACGTGAAGGTGTCTCAATGACCGTATAAGGAGCAGCCATGAAAGAACTCTCTAGCTACCAGAACGGAACGCTTGACTTCGACGCGCTCTATCTGCGCTACAAGGGGCTTGCTACGCGCAGGCTCAGTGAGATCATTCGAGACGATAGTCAGGTAGAAGATATCTACCAGGAAACTGCTGTGGCTCTCTGGCTCTACCTGCCCAAGCTCCGCTCATCCCCGAGCTATGCCTCGCTCATCTACAAGATTGCCACCAATAAGGCCATCGACGCCTGGCACAAGAAACAGGTGCGCTCCATCCACAGTTCCTTAGAGCTGATGGAGCACGAGCCAGTCTATGAGCCATTTCCAGTCGAGGAACGAGACGCCGTACAACGGGCATACACCCAACTTCCGAGCCGAGAGCGCCTGGTGCTTGCTCTCCATTTCATCGAAGGCTACTCCTACGCTGAAATCGCTGGCATCCTCCATAAAACAGAGCGTACAGTCAGGAACACTGTCGCACGTGCTCGCGCGACACTGCACAACACACTTAGAGCAGAAAGACAGTAACCCATGAACAGAATGGAGGTTGATGGATCGGTGCTCACAACTGGCAAGCAATCCAGCCGTCCACATCTGGAGAGAACGGCGGAGAGCATACACGAGGCGAGCGAAACCATGAGAGCAGCGCCAACCAAGCGACAACACTACTGCATAGCAACTGTTCCTCTACGCTGCGAACACTTGCGGCAGACATCACTATTTGATGAGAGAACATACCCATTGCCGAAAGTGCTCCCAGGGAGCACAACCGTGATTGTAGACAGCGATGAGGGCTGGCAGGACAACTTTAAACGAGGTATAGTGGCAAACTACGACTTTTTGACCGGGCTTCACACGATCCAGATAGAGAGCATCGAAGCTCTTGACTGCTACGGAAGAGAGATCAGGAAGACTCCGCGCTAACAACTTTTTTCGCCTATAGTTTTCGCCGTGTAAAAGGATTGCAAATGCTCACCTTTTCGTGTTATATTACTAGCAGGTATCCTCTTTCATTGGTAAGGATGGCAACGACCACTCACCAATACTCACCATGCCTCTTTACGCTCCTCTCTCCAAGCGCGAATGGAGAGAGCGCATGTCCGAAAAAACCACCGTAGGCAATACTTCCAACACGAACAAGCCACGTAGTCTGATTGAACAAGCAAGTTGGGAGTACCTCGGCATGCCACAACGAAAGAAACGAGCCATGACCTATATTCGTGAGTCAAAACTCATGGCTCTTGATGCTCCTACAATGGAGTCCCAAGCAAAGTATACCCGTGAATATTGTCAGCGTATGGACTATGACCATGACCCTGCAACCGATGAATGGCGCGAGTCCCAAAGCGCGTATGAAGGGCCGTACTTTGAACGACCAGTGCTCATGGCAGCACTTGAAGCAAGTAAACACTATGATGTGTTTGTGTGCTCAGAAGTTCGTGCGCTTTCTCGTCGTGGGCCAGGAGAGGTCATGTACCTCTATGATCTGCTTGAGAAAAATGGCTGCGCGTTTGAGACTGTCTTAGAGAAATTTGAAAAATCAGCAATCGGCAAGATCGTGCTTTCTATCCATGCTGGGTATGCGGAAACCGAACGTGATCAAACCTACCTGCGAATGGAGCGAGGGAAGAAGTTTAGACGTGATACGGGAAATGTGAACGGTCATCCTAAACCTGCATATGGGTTGGTGTTTGTTGATACCGAGCACGAAACGAACGCCCACTATGCACTCAATGAGAAGGTGGTGAAAGTTGACGGTGATATTGAGTGGACAGAGTACATGGTGGTTGAGTGGATGTTTTACCGCTACCTTGAGAGGTGGAGTTTAAACGAGATTGCGTTTACTCTCACTCGTATGGGTATTCCTATCCCAAGACAAGGTACAATTAATGGCAAAGAAGTCAAGGGATTATGGAGCCCAACGACGGTACGGCGTATCCTTTCAAACCCCATCTATACTGGTTTTGCGTTCTCTCGCTATAGTTGGGTTACGCGGGATGAAAAAGAACTCTTACGCGGGAAAGAGAACGGACGGGAACTCAAGAAACACAAGATTGTCAAACGAGAGGAAGACGTGCCAATAGGACAAATCGCACCACGGATTGTCTCTCAAGAAGTGTTTGACGAAGTACAGGAACGCTTTGCAATCAACAGGGAGGAAAGCATGAGAAATTCTAAGACTCCGAAAGAGGAAATGGGGTATTTCCGCACAGGATTTGCTCGGTGTGGCATTTGTAACGGTTCAATGGCTGTTCGACATAACAGGCATGGCAACACCCGCTTTCCTGAATACTACTGCAACCGCAAGTATGCCGATGATGTGAGACACAACAACTCCATTAGTATGGAGGTTTTAGATAGCGCAGGACTCACTGCCATACGTTTTGTTCTTTCTCACCCTGATTTAGTGCGTAAGCTTGTTGAAGCTCGCCGTGAGGAAAACAGGCGAAAGATTGATCCACAACTACTCGAAGCAAACCTTGCCGATGTAAGACGGCAAATGAGCAATCTCTTTGAACTGGGCAAGAACGCAACCGATCAGGAAACGCTAGACAGCCTTGCCGTTGTCATGGGAACGTTAGAAAAGCAGAAACGAGCCATCCAGAGAAGCCGTGATGAGTTTACCGACGATGAGGAAAAGCGTAACATTGTCGAAATGGAGATCAAACGCTTTGAACAATGGGCAGATGAAGTCAGGCCAACGTTAAATAGCGCAGAGTTTCAACCAGACTATGAAGAGGTACGCCTAGCAATCAGGTGCATGGGACTGCATTGCGTCGTGTTTCCTGCTCATGGAGACTACCCATTCAGACATAGCTTTTTCCTTGCGCCTCCAAAGATCATGCGGCACCTGGTTGATAATTGTGACGCAATGAACTGGTTCATCGTCTGCGAGGCTCCAGCAAGCACAGAGCCTAGCAGGAAGATGGCAGTACCCACGACTAAGAACCACTTGCGCCCGAACTGGTCGGAGAGCTTGCCCACGATAGGAATCATGGTTGTTGATGCCAGGATGTACGCCGTTACCGCCCATGTATAGCGGTCGAATCCCTGCAGCGAAGCGACGATTTTGGGCAGCGCCGTGCTGACGACGGTCTGATCCAGGGCTTCCAGCAATAGTGTGAGCATCAGGGCAGTGAGGACGCTGAAGAGTGTAAACCCATGCAGGCGCCGACCGCCCTCCTGCGATAAAGTTGATGTAGAGATTGATTTCGTATCCAATTTCGTATCCATTTGTTTTTTCTCCTCTGTGATTCATTATTGATTGAAATTGCGGCGTGAAGGATTGATCGATATGCTTCCCCTTCAGCATGCTACCACCTCCTTTCCCCTGTAGACGATCTTCGCGTCCTCCCTATGTGAGCCTTTCCTCCCTTGCAGTCCGGCTTGCAAGAATGGACTTGAGACGGGCGGCATTCTGCGGCTGTGCTTTCTTCATCTCTTGTCGCATGAAGAACTCAGCCACCTTCGGGACGTTCCCAACGTCAACCGTGAAATGCACGCGGCAGGCTTCCTCGGAGAGCGGTTCGATGCGATAGCTCTCGCGGAACGGGTTGAGAGCCTCGGCCTCGGTAGCCAGGGTCAGCAGGCGATCCTGCTCAAACGCCGCGACGAGCATCGTCTTCTCGCTCTTGTAACCTGAGAACTTGCCAGCCTCGAAGTAGCTGGTCCCCAGGCGGGCTGGTCCGGGAGGGGTGACACGGACCACCTGGATGCCTTTTATCCAGGTGGGTCGTGCCTTCAGATCGGTGAGGAGCGCAAAGACGGCTGCGGCCGGAGAGTCAAAGGTGTCCGTGTATTCAAAGGTAGCCATGTTTCTTTTCCTTTCTCGTTCTCGTACTTAATGCTGTGATGGCTGCTCCCCCAACTTGCCGGGGGATGTGCGAAAGGTGAGGGCTGAGAGCGCCTGCGTCAGTTCTTGCTCAGCACCTTCCTTTATGGTTTTGCTCCGCCACCCGATGAATCCGTCGGGGCGGACGATCACCGCCCCGGTAGCGGTGATTCCATACGCGTCACAGAACGTGTTCGCGGCATCGATGAGATCGCCTGCCTCACCGCCGATCTGATAGCTGTCCAAAGGGAGATGGAGGACGTCTTGTGTGCTGCGGGCAGCATCCTTCCAGTGCTGTCCAGCCGGGCCAACAAGCAAGACGAAGTGGGAGCCAAACAGGTCCAGCGTCGAGATCGGCTTGCTCTCTCGTTCGAGCACGAGATACGGAGCATGGGTCCCCGGCTGCCCCTTCCACTGATCCGGGCGCTGGGCCAGGGGGAGATGCTCATCGCCTGCTTCCTGCACGATGGCTCCCGCGCTGTAGCGATAGCCCGCATTGACGCTCGTGAGATCCACCGTGATCCCTGCTGATCCCTCGGTCTGGCGCTGCTCGGAAAGCAACGCCGCTTGCTCGGCAGTGTAGTCTGCCAGCGGGCGTCGCTCAGCATCGTAGGTGGCGAGCAGCGCCTCTCCCGCCTCGCCATGCAGGACGGCGGCCAGTTTCCAGGCCAGATTGTACGCCTCGGCGATGCCGGTATTGCCTCCCAGGCCACCGCTGGGTGGCTGGGCGCGCGCGGCATCACCCACCAGGAAGACCCGGCCGACCTCGAAGCGATCAGCCACGAGCGCGACCGCTTCGTAGGCCAGCACGGTTTTGAGCTGCACCGGCAGATCAGGGATTCCCACGGCTGCTCGGATAAGCTGGAGGCAGCGTGCCTCGGGATAGTCAGTGAGCGTCTCTTCCTCCGGGTCATAGCCCACGTCCAGCCGATAGAGATCTGGTCGCGCAGCAGAGCCTGGATAAGGGACAAGCGCTCCACTCGCGATGGTGTCGTTGCTGAGGAAACACATGATGGCGTGTTGCTTGCGGAACAGCTCCATCAGATCGGCCTCGAAGATCATACTGATGCAATGAAACAGGCTCGCCGCTCCATGCTTGCCGATGCCGAGCTCTTGACGAATCCCACTATGGCTGCCGTCAGCCGCCACCAGAAACTGGGCGCGAACCGTGCGCGTGCTCCCGCTTTCCCGTTCGCGGATCGTGGCGGTGATGCCCTCCTCATCCTGCTCGAAACCGATCAGTTCGGTCCCGAAGCGCAGATCCCCCCCGAGCCGCTCGGCCTGCACGCGCAGCACCGGCTCCAGCACATCCTGAGCAATGGCACTGCCTGGCACAGGGCCGATAAAGAGGTCGCCCAGCTCTGCCTCGCCCTGTAAATTGTCAAACACCTGGCCCGTCAGGCTCTCCACCAGCAGGACGTTGCTTTCCTCGGGGAAAGGAGATTCGACCTTTCGAATCTCCTCCGCGACCCCGACAGACCGGAACAGCTCCATCGTGCGTGGGGTCATGCCGACGGCACGCGGATGGATCGCGGTGCCCGGATGGCGCTCGACCAGCAGTGAGGATATGCGGTGCCAGGAGAGGAAGAGGGAAGTGGATAGGCCAACCAGGCCACCTCCAACAATCAGGACCGGCGTGGTTTCGTCATACAATGATGTGCTTTTGAGTGTATCGCTCATAGTGTTCTCATCCTTTCTCAATGAGTGATGTGGAGCATATGCTTTTCACAAAAGTCTATAAAAGTATTGGTAATAATCTTCAGATCAATGAAACGGTCTTCCCTTAATGACGACTATTCTCCCGTATCATGGTGAATATCGCCACATTATTGTGAATCATTACCAGCTACTGAGAAGTATAGAATGCAACCGGGTGAACTAACTTCATCCACCTGGGTGATTGAGTGGGTGATTTTGAGCAAACCGGGAATGTGACCACAGAAGAGATTTGAATGAGCCGCAACAATTACGTCAATTATTTATATTGAACCGAGACTTGGTATATTAAAAGCGTTGCATTCGAGTCCAAAAGGAAAGATGACCATGATCGGCAGCTACTACATGCTATTCACAACGCTAAGCACAATCATTCTATGGGGGTGCATGTTCTATCGTATTACTCATCCATTCACTTGCACCTGTGGGTTCAAGACGCGCTTCACGAACAGATTCAAGAAGCATGTGCTACAAAGGCATCAATGGGGCTGAGTATCGCTCACAAAAGAAAGGGCGATGTAGGGGGCACTTAGAGCAGCTTCAAGCGGCGAGCAGCTTCGCCGGCTTCCACGCGGCTCTTCACGTTGAGCTTGCGGTAGATACTCTGCGCCTGCGTTTTCACAGTATTGACCGAGACGACCAGTTCCTGGGCGATCTCCGGGTTAGAGCGGCCAGCAGCGAGCAGGCGGAGGACGCGCTGCTCTTGGGCGCTGAGCGGCTCAATCAGCAGCGCAGAGGCAGCAAGGGATGAGGCATCTCGCCCGGCTCGTACCTGAGGAAAAGCGCGCAGTAAGTTCTGCACATACGTGACGAGCGCCTCCCCTCGCATGTCGAGCAAGACGGCCCGCAGTACTGTTGCCATCGCTTCACCTTCATCCAGGAAGAGACGCTGGTAGCCTTGCGCCTGCGCGAGGGCAACTGCTTCTCTGAGCGTCTGCCTGGCCTGGGGCAGGCGTTTGTCTGAGAAGTGCGCCAGGGCCGTGAGAACCTGGGTCTCTAGTACACTTCGTGCGCGCCCCTGGGCATGCGCCTCGGCCTGCCAGCGTTCGAGCAGGCGCAGGGCCTCTTCCGCCTCCCCTTGCGCGATCAGTAGCCGGGCAACGATCAGCGCCTCACGCTCTCGTTGAACTAGCCGGAAATCTTCGCCGAGCTGTGCGCAGGTGTTCGACCACCGCTGCGCTGCGGCCAGGTCCCCAACCGAAATGCTCATCTGTGCCTGGCACGCGAGTACCTCCCTGTGGAGATGCAGCCACCGGCGCTCCTGTGTCAGGACAATCAGTTCTTGCAGCAGTTGCTGTGCCTGGGCGCTCTCCCCACGGGCGTGCAGCACGCGTGCCAGGACGAGCGAACCAGGAACCTGGAGCAACTGCTCTGCATGGTACTTGCCAACTTCTCCAATATATTGCTTGCCAAGCTCAAGCGCCTGAGATGCCTGTTGTTCTGCTGCCTCCAGCTCATTCCACTCATAGGAGAGCGAGGCAAGGTTGACCAGTGCGCTCCCCCTGTCAAGAGGGTCCTCCCCAGCCTCGGCGAGCACCTGTCGATAGAGACTGGCCGCCTGGTGCAACTCCCCCCGCCTGGTGGACGCTTCGCCTAGCACGAAGAGAGTAGCGCGCGTTCCATAGATGTTCCCGGAGACTTCAAAGCACGCACGCGCCTCCAGGGTTGTCTGCCG
>WNFO01004187.1_pt1 | contig 12409 bp, 11 predicted proteins | sample 5400251 | NCBI WGS metagenome assembly WNFO01 (sample SAMN13153354, study PRJNA577476) | soil metagenome | isolation source: 100 cm saprolite under Madrone tree | place: USA:California | collected 2016-06-14
CCCAAAGTTGTGCGCCGCGGCTGCCTCCCTGTTGCGAGGCTGCGAGCTTGTTTAGTGCGGGCGCGTTTTGCCAGCCATGACCGGCACTAGCCTGTCCTGTCTTTGACATACTTCGCTCTCCTTTTCTGTTGTTAGGCGAGGATGAAACTGCGTGGTCACAATCGATCTCGACGCGTAGCGTCAACGTGAGTTTGGCCCGACCGTTTTAAACCGGGATTACTGGCTCTAAGATCGGCCACGACTCTTCGGCTACTGCAGTGACAACAAACGAGTCATCTCTTTGCTGCGACCGAGGGGAAATCTGTGCGCTGGCACGCGCTCGGTATGCAGCGTTTCTACTTCGCCATGACCGGCCGTATGAACCGAGACGACGTCCAGTTCTCCCAGGCTGTAAAGCAACGCATAACCTTCGAGAAATTGCCCCGGAGGAGTGCCGGTGTGTTTGTAAATGTTCTCGCAATCGATCCCCATCGCATGGTCCGCCGGGATAGTGCCGCCAACGAATTCCGAAAGCTTTCCGGGGCGCTCTTCGGGCAGAGCGATGGCAAACCGCTTGATGTACCTCACGGCCGTAGTGGGCGAGGCGTTATGCACGTTGATCGCCGTGAAGTATTGACCCGGAGAAACGATCCTTCCGTCGGACTTACCGCAAACGAATTTCGCGGCATAGAGAAAGATCGTTAACTGCCGAACTTGCGCCTTTGCCGGGAACGGGATTGAGATTGAAGCGAGGAAAAGGAAAAGCGTGGCGATGGAAGCTGCTTTTTTCATGAGGATCTCCTTGCGGCATGCCGCGTTTTGCGGTTCTGTGTCTGGTAGTGACGAGTGCTGAGTTGTTGGCGACGGGCGAATCGTCGCTGGTTAACGTAAACAAAGTCCGTCTGAGAACTGCCTTGTATCATGATTGGCGCGATGATGTCGAGGATGTTTTCGACGCCCTTGAGTTGCGTCTCAGTGGGATGGTGGCGGCACTTCTCTCAGAATCCGTGAGCCCCACGGGCACATGACGTTCCCCGGCAGAAAAGATCCGCCGACCGCCTCAAGACCGGTTTCCACGGGCAAGATCGCCGTGTCGCACACTTCAATCGCGGCGTCGGCGAAACCGATAGAGCCGGGTTCGAGATGGAAATGCCATGCTCGGTTGTAATAGATAGGTTCTTTGAGGACTCTGCCGAGGACGATCTTGTTTTGCCCAATCAGGCTCCTTGCCTCGGCGATCCTCGCCGGATCGCTCAACTTAAAGACGATCGTTTCGGGTCGGGGTGGGACGTCGAACTCGAAGAAAGCTTCCGGCAACGCGTCGCTCAGCGTGAACCGCTCGCGATACTCGCTGGAGATGATGAACGACTTGACCATCTCGGCCCGAACGAAGTCGCCGTCAAATTGGTTGAGCTTGTTCACCCAGAAATCGAACCCAAGGAAGTCGGGCTCGCGCCGGAGGTAGCCGAAGTACTGCATCATCACAAAAGCGGGACGGAATTCCCGGCGCACAAACTCCGCGTTTTCTGCAACTTTGCGCAGGACGCTGGCGCGCGTTTCCGTCCCCATGCTCAGCCCGTCAATCAACGCCTGGCGCTCATCCGCGCCTGGTGTGATTGCGATTTTCCGGAACAGGCCGTCAACGTATCGGTCGTCGGTGAGCGGCTGGCCCGGGGTTCCGATCTGCGATTCCAGCACAACGCGGTGGCGGCTGTACCAGTCCTCGATGAACGCGCGCTTGTTGGCCTCCAGATGCTCTTGCCAGCCTGGTGCGTTGACTACTACGCCGCGTCCAAGCTCCTGCACATCGCGCATGAACTCGCGCCAGATCGGCCAACGCGACGCAAAGTAGAATTGGTAAAGGCGGCGAACGAAGTATCCGGTCTCCTGAAACTCGATGGACAGAAAGAACGCGGCGCTGACGTTGATTCGTTTCACCTCGCGGCACTGCGCGTCCGAACCGCACGACTCAATCTGGTTGGTCCAGAAGTCCAGCCCAGCCTGGTCCGGCTCGCGCCCGAGGAAGTCGTAGTAATGCTGGCGAACGAAGAAGCGCGCGTCGTCAACGGGGTTCGCGGAAGATGGCGCCGCGTCGTCGTCCTTGATCGTCACGACTGCGGCGTCCGGCGTCGACAGGACCGCCCCGCCTGTCGGGTTGAACAGCATTACCTCAATCGTCTCGTCACTTTCGGGCGTGAAGTTATCAGTGATGAAGATGGGGAACGTCTTCGTTGTCTCGCCGGGTGCGAAGCGCAGCGTGCCGAGCGCGGGAGTGAAATCCGTGCGCTCTGAGGCCGTGCCATTGCTGGTGGCGTAGTCAACCGTGACCGCACCCGCCGCGTCGCCGGAGCGCATGACAGTAACTTCGACACCGCCTGCCCCTTCCTGCGCGGCGTAGGACGAGGAACCAAATCTAATTGTGGACGTTGCTTGCGGCGCCGTCGCGGCCGGCCCAAAGGTAAAAGCCAGATAAGCAAGCAGAAAGCAAAGAGTGCCCGCCCAGTTCATGACGCGGATGACCTCGAGGATTAGGCAATGACGTGGGGGAGACCATTCGGGGAACCGACGCGCTATTTTAAGACGCGCCTTTTTCTTTACACGCGGAACTGTTAGTCGAACAATCTTGCCGTTGCAAACTGTGAATCGTGAATCAATGAAAAGAGTTACGCTGCTTCCCGGTTCGCGTTCACTCTTTCCACGGTTCAACTGTTCACGATTCACAATTTCCGATTCACAGTTCCCGGTTCACAGTTTCCGGTTCCCGGTTATGAAACTACGTGCTTCGCAGCCTTCTTAGTGCCGCGGCCAAAGTGTCGGCCCGCGCGCCCGCTGTGTCTGCCGAAATGCCTCCCAGCGCGCAACACGCGGCCGTGTTTTATGTCGTGGCCCGCGGTAGTGCCGGCACGTTTTACCTCGCTGCCGCTGGTCTTCATTTCACCCTTGGCGCTGTTGTTGTTTTCCTGGGCGTTTGCTGACACCAGTGTGAACGACAAGATTAATCCCAGAGACGTTACAGTTAAGGATTGCATAATTTTCCGCTTCATGTTGACTCCTTGCTAGCTCAGTCAAACACAGATAGTCCCGGACAGTCCAGAACTAACAAACTTAGGGGATAACAACTTAGGGGATAAAAGTGGTTGGCAGGGATTATACGGCTAATAGCTGATCCGGCGTAATGTACAAGAACCGATAAGCGGAACGGAGCATATCAGACGCGGAAAAGGAAAACGCGAGTTAGCTTTGCCCTAAAAGTACTTCGTTTGGTGCGGCTTCGGCTTTGCCGCCGGATGTGCGGCGGTGGCTATGCCCCGCCGGACAGCCGCTAGATTATTCTCGGGGCTATGCCCCTGGTTCCGGCTTAGCCCTTTGGATTTATTGGTGTCAAAGGCCGCACCAACGGGCATAGCCCTAAAGTGATAAGGCATCTCTACGGCGGGGCATAGCCACCGCCGCACATCAGGCGGCAAAGCCGAACCTGACAGGCCCATGACTTTTAAGGCAAAGTTACGCCGGTCATTACTGGTTTTGAGCGGCTGCGGCGTAGGCAGCGACCGCTTCCAGCGCGCCTTCGTGCATCCTCTCGGGACGAACATATAGCCAGTGCTTTTCAAATTCCTGCTCAGTCATCGTCTGGTTGGCGGCCCGTTCTTTGTCCTTTAGCCAACCTTCCGCCCACTGCCGGAGTTCCTGATCCTGGTTTAGTGCTGATCGAGCCGCGTGCATGTTAAGAGGCATGTTCATTGGTTCGTAAATCGTAAACCGGGAACCGGGAACAGTAAACAGTGGACTGCAGGCGATTCCCTGTTTCCCGTTCATGATTTACTGTTTACTGTTTGCTGTTTACTGTTCACCGCTTTTGGGTTCACAGTTTCCGCTTGCCCGCGCCTGCTATTCGGGATTATATCGCTGGCCGTCGAGGAAAATCGGCCCCTCTTGCAGCTCTTCGATGTATTTCCTCAGCCACTCTTGCCCGGTGTATACCCAGGTCTCCCGGTGCGTGACGTTGGTGATCAACTCGTGAGGGCTGTTATCGTTTCTGTCCGGTATAGTCCTAACGAAGTGCTGGTTAATATATACGCTAGCCTCGTTGCCTTTGAGAGTAAGGCAGTCGATGTTGACGCGCGTCTTATCGCTAACCGCATAAAACCAATCGTACCCTTGCTGTATTCCCTTGCGGACGTCTGCCCGTGCACTAACTGAACCATCCCGGTTCTTCACCGCAAAGTCAGCGGTATCAAAGTGCATGGCAGCTGACACATCCTTTGCTTCATCGGCCTCGATCGTTTGGTCGATTCGTTGCTGAATCTCCCGGCGCGCAATCATCACCTGAGCGGTTGGCTGGGATGAGCCACCAGCAGCGCAGGGCGTTAGCGCCAATGAATTTTCAATGCACATGCATCCTGGCGCTGTAGAGTCAGGTCGGTCGATGTGGGTCTGCGCCGAGGTGGGCTGAGTGCACACACCTGCGCCGATGCAGACAAGAAGCAGTAATAACGACGGTAATGGCCTCATGCTCGTTACTCCTCTCTAAATCTCTTTGTCTGGAAAGTAAACACCACACACCAGCTTTTTGTTGCAGGAAAAGACGGGAGCCGGGAACCGTGAACCGAAAACAGGTTTACAGTCTACTGTTCACCGTTCACTGTTCCCTGTTCTCGATTACGGTTTGAGCGTTATCTCGCGCAGATAGCGGGTGCGGATATAGTCGCGCAGCGGGAAGCGAGTAACGTCGTTCTTAGTGTCCCGCTTCTCCTTGTTTTTTTCGCCGGAGATTTCCGCGCTAATCTTCTGAATCTGATCCTCGATGGACTGGTTATAGTTCAGCCTGCCAAAGTCGGAATAGAGATAGCAGATGGCGATGTCCCAGTCTTCAGGACCACTTATGGCAGAATTAATCAGCACCTTGCTGTCAAGAATGATGCCGGCCTGTTTCTGCTTCGCGGCACTCTTTGCGAAGTTTGCTCGCAGATACTTCAGATAATCGTCAAACTTACCGGGTTTGGTGCGGTAATAGTTGACTTCCCATACCGGGCCTTCGGTGTAGTTTTCCTGGGCCTGTGCTCGCTGTACAAATCCCAAAGAACAGCAGATGAGAATGGCAAGCAGAGTTATTTTCTTCATCGGGAGACTCCCTTATTTTTGGAAGCTGGAAAAGCAAGACGCTTTTATGTCATGGGATAGGGCCTTGTCAATGAAAAGGCGCGAATCGTCTAAAGCCGTGAATCGTAAATCGTAAATCGTGAATGGTTGAAAAACCGGGAACTGTGAACCGGGAACTGTAATCCGGAAACCGAGTGACCTAAAACCGAAGGTCATAATCCGCCGCTCTAGGCTGTCTACCGTCGACTGTTTGCTCTTACCATTCACGATTTACGATTTACGATTTACGGCTTTTAGGCTCACCAGCCGGTTGTGTTCGAGCCCGTGCCGATGAGGACACGCACGATTACCGGCGAGTTCGCCAGCAGCATCGTGAGCCACGTGCGCCGGCGGCGAATGTCTTCGGCGAGATAAAACATTCGCGGCGGGAAGTAAATCAATAGCGCAATGAAACTCAAAAAGAAGAGTCTGCCGCCAAAGTCCAGCAAATTCTTGGGATGGCCGAGGTCGACGAACGTCAACATGTTCCAACCGACCTGAAACAAAATCATGTTCAGGAACAGGCAGACGTCACCGAGATTTTCGCTTTGCTGACTGAGCAAAAATGGCGACTGCGGCGGCTTTTTCGGCGGTATGAAATAGCGATAGATCAAGTAAGTTTGAAAGATGGTAAGAATCAAACCGCTGATGACGAGCGGAATGAACACCGGGCCACTGTCTGCATTCTTTCCCAGAAAGAATTCGCCGAAACCGGCCAGCAGCGCCGAAGTAATCACCAGATTCAGGCAAAAATAAAAGATTGGGTTGAACAGGCAACCCGCAAGTTTCGTCTCTTCCTGTTCAGCCGAAATGCCCTGAGCTTTGAGGCGTTGATGAAAGTGCCAGCGCTTCATAACGGCGCCGGCCGGTGGCAAGATCCACATCGCCAGCAAGGTCAGGCCAAGCACTAGTTTTGCTATTGGGTCGTCGGCTGAAGCCTCGTTGAAGACGTTTATGAATTGATGCGTCAGAAAACGCATCAGAAAAATGTTCAGCACGAAAACGAAGACGTCTAATAAGAGTCCGCGATTCGTTCTGGCGAATAAATTTGATAGTGAGAGTTTTGCCGGCTGTGGTTGAGGACCGCTGACGCGGGTTGAAGTTCGTTTGGGCATTTAAGCAGCGGCGTTAAGTTCTCTTGTGCAACCTCTGTGTCCTCTGTGCCTCTGTGGTGATTAAACGTCCGACAAACACTCACCACAGAGACACAGAGCGCACAGAGGTAACACAGAGAAATTGAATCTTAGAGATCACTGCACTGCAAAGTGTGGCTCTAATGAGCGAAATGCGTCAGCCAGCCTGCAAACGCGAGCCATGCGTGTGTACCGCCGAGCAGCAATCGCAGCGGTTGAGAGGCGACGATTAGCAAAGCCGCTAATGCCGTAGCGCGATGGATCCGCTTCAGCGTAATCAGATCATAAAGAAGACAAGCAACCACAAACACATCTGTTAAGCCGAAGAACGCCGGCGGACCGGCTTGCATAATCGCAAAAGGCAGTCGTGCGATCGCTGCCGCCAAAATCGAAATAGTCGCGAGCAGCATCAGCCGTTTGTGCACATCGGCACGGCGCCGGTAATAGAAACCCGCGCCCACTAAAATCGCAAACACAAACATGTCGCCGAGTGGCACCACTAAGAAGGACAACGGCGATATGCCAGGCACCGGCGTTGCGCCCTGGCTGGCCCTGATGACAGCGGTAGTGGGGCCGATCAAAATCATGAGTGCGGCAATCACGCCACCGAGAATTCCCAAACGGCGATGAATGTCAGTGCGGTGGGCGGCGACCAGCGTGGTTTGTATCAGGAAAAGCGCCAGCCACGACGTGAATACGAGTCCGTGCAGGTGCAGCAGCGGCATCAGTGGCGCAGTGTTGAAATAAGGCCGCAGATAATAAGTGCGCGAGAAGCCGGCGAAGACCGTGGTCACGGCCGCGATCGACATGGAAATATAAAACCAACGCTCGCGTCGTCTGCGATTGAGTACTGGAGTGGCCTGCATGCTCTTCCTCCCAAAAAGATGTCGCCGATTAAACCGTGGCAGAATTTATTGGAGCGCCTTGTAGCACGATTCGCTTGAACCTGCCAATAGACTTTCGATTTTGGAAAAGAGATAAGCCGCGGATAAACGCAGATATGCGCGGATCAGGAAAAACATTAAGCAGTCTGCTTCTAAATCAAACCCACGATTTACGATTTACGATTTACGATTTACGATTTACGATTTACGAGCGTTCAGCGCCAGTCGCCGACCAGCACGAATGGAGCCCAATAGAATGGCGCGCTGTATTTCCTGCCCGCAATCATCGCGAGCTGCGCTTCGCGCATAGCAGTAGCGGGAGATGCAGTTTGCGAGGCCAGCAAGCGCTTATAAAAGTCAGTCATCAAATCTGCGGTTGATTTATCGGCTACCGACCAAAGAGTGACGCCGACAGTTGGCGCACCGGCATACATAAACGCGCGCGTTAAGCCCATCACGCCTTCGCCGCGCTTCTCTTTTCCCAATCCTGTTTCGCAAGCCGAAAGCATCACCAGGGGCGAGCCCAGCTTCAGATTGAAAACTTCGTCAGTGCGCAAAAAGCCGTCTTCATTTTTGTTGCCAACCAGCGAAAGCACCAGGCCGGTGAACTGTGGCCGCTCGGCGTTCAGCAAGCCGTGAGTGGCAACGTGCAGAATGCGATACTTGCTGATGTCGCGCACGTCAATGTTATCTTCGCTGGCATCGAGATCTAACCAAACATCGGCCTGCGTTCCGGACGCCTTGGCCAGTTTTGCAATCTGGTCCGCTTCGGCTCGCGTGCCTGCGAGTCGTGCGAGCGGCAGGCCCTCCATCTTGCTTGATTCTACTGAGGCGGCGGCGTCCTGGCCGGCAACATCCGCAAGCGCGCTTTGAATGCCGAGGCCACGCGTTTCTGCATTCGGCGAGGAAACGGCATTACGCGCGCGCGTGTCCTTAGAATTGAAAACCGGATCAGCAACTATCAACATCGCGCGGCCATTAGTTTTGTTTTCCTGTTGCCTGATGGCGCCAACTACCGAAGCCGAGGGCGCGTAAATGATCTCGTTTGTCTTAACCAGATACGGGAGCGCGGAATAATCTGCACTGGCAGCAGAGGTCACCAACGCCTCAAAAGGAACGTAATTCAATGCGCCGTCAGCAACTATCAGTAGTCGCTTATCAGCGATGACCGCTGCGGCGGGTTCGAGCGCCGCTTTGTAAAGCGTGTTTGCAGCCACAACGAACGCGGCTGCGTCTTCGGCAAAAGGCGTGGCACTGACGCCAAGACCGCGCTGCGAATCAGCCATCACATCAATGCCGACGATGCGGCGCTGAAGCTTGGTAGGAATCAGTTGGGCGCGCAGATCGGTGGCGAGTTTTTCCAGCACCGGACGCGCCGGAAGTTTGAACAAGTTGACGCCTGACTTGCTGATGGCCCAAAGATAAGAAGCGTCTGGTTGCAGACTGTATTCCAGCAATACTGTCTGGTCGTCGAGCACGCGTTGCTGCGCATCGGCAAGCGAGAGCGGCTGGCCCCCAGTTAAACTGGCGTAGCGCGGGCTCGCAGTCCTGATCTGGTTCTCAATATCGTCAAAGTCCGTCTGCAACTTTTCAAGTTCCGCTTCCAGCTCTGACGGCTTTTTCTTTTGCTGGTCCGGATTCAGGTTCACTCCCAAAAGGTCTTCCGCAATCTCCTGCTGCCGATCGAGATTGTCCTGCTTACGCTTTAACAAATCGGCGGGGATGCCTTCGGTGATGGCGGTTCCGGTTTCACTCAGCAGGTCGAGCAGCGAACGCGCGCGCGACTGCTCGGAAACTTTGAATGCTTCCGCCGCATAATCGAGTGCTATGCCGGGAAGCGCGCCGCTGCCGGCGGGCGCGGACAACAACGACATTTCGGCCAGGTCAGTGGTCGTCTCATCAAACACATCTTTGGTGGTCGCGAGGAAGGTGGTGCGCGCCTCATCGGCACGCAGGCTACCTGATCGAAGTGTCTCGATAGTCTGGATCGCGTCGCGATAGTTTTTCAACCCTGACTCGCGTAGTGCCAAAGATTTTTTGGCATCTGTTTCCTGTGCGCCTTGCAGCCACAAGCTTTTACCCAAACCACGTTGCGCCGGCCAAATGAGATCCATGCGCTTGTCGTCCTGCGCTCCCTTGATTGCTTCCGTGTAGGCCTTGCTTGCATCTTTAAATCGCCCCTGACGTAAGGCGACGTCGCCTAAGCTGGTGCGCGCGGCAGCACGAAAGCGTCGAGTCTGGCCAAGCTTTGTAATTCCGCCCAGGCTGCTGCCCGCGGCATCGAGCGCATTTTGAAAATGTTTTTTAGCAGACTCGAGATCGTTTTGCGCATAGGCGATGCGGCCCATGCCGATCTCGTAACTGGAAAAAACGATCGAAACGCGATACTCGTCGAGCTCCTTCTTCGCCTCCAGCGCGACGGTGACTGCGCTGACCGGCGCTTCGACTGAAACGTGGCCGGTCGAGACGCCGCCCATGATTGCGCCGATACCGCCAAAGCGGCGCCCAACTTTCGACCCAGTGCTTTCCGGCTTCTTTACCTGCATCTGTCCATAGGCTGAACTAGCTTCGGCTAGCCGTCCCAGACGAAAGTTCACGTCGCCAATTTTTGCGAGCATCAGATTCGCATTGAATTTATCGTCAGCGATGTTGGCGTTGGCCAGGCGACTATCAACCAGGCTGGCAGCCGCCACGTTTTGTTCGTTCTTTTTATCGGCGCCCACAAAACCTTCGAGCGCGTGCTTGTAGTGGTCCAACGCAACGTTGTACTCACCTTGCCGCAAATACAGATCGCCAAGCTCGTTTTCTGTCGCGGCGATACCGTGATTGTTTTTCGCGGTCGTGTAGAGATTCAGCGCCTTTTGCAATTGCGAAAGCGCCTGATCGCTCTTGCCGCGCTTCAAGAGCCGTCGTCCTTCCTGCAAAGCGCTCGCCGCTTGATCGGTTTGCGGCAAATTTGAAACGCGTGCACCAACCCGTGCCTGAAACGAAAACGACAGACCTGCAACCAATAGAACGACAGTGAATTTCTTTATCATGGCGTATACGTCGGTCCCCTCCTGCAACTATTACGGCTCTGCCTCATTTGATTCGTCATCGTTGCTAAGGCTGGCAACTTTGTGGACCAATTCCAGTGTGGCCACCAGTATTTTCTTGTTTGTCGAGGCGGTCAGCATGATCAGTGTTGGTTCAGGATCGTCTCGATTCAACCCGATACCCCGAGTCGCGCCGCGATGCTCGGCCGATGTTTCTGACGCTCCCTGTCGTTCGGCTTTGGCGACCTTCACCGGCTCGCCCAATTCTTTTTGGATTGCTGCCCAGGTTTCCGCCGCCGGATGCCAGGGACATTTCGAGGCGTTATCGCGGCAGAAACTGACCAGGTCATCTTCAATGGGAGTTCCGGAGAGCGGCTCGCGAGTAAAAACAAAATAAAGCTTTTCAGCGCCGGCGTACTGATCAAAAGTGAACCAGCGCAGTCGCTCTTCGGCGGCAACGCTCGAAGGTATCTCGAAAGGAACGTGTGCCTGGATGTAGTTTCCTGCTTCATCAAGCTCAGGATCCGGATAGATCATGCTCGCTTGACCGTTATCTGTTGTATTGAATACGTAAAGATAGCCGTCAGTATTTGTCTCGAGCAAAACACGCACATGATCGCCTTTGTGAAACTCGCGCGAGGGATCGGTGCGCACAGCCAAACCATTCGAGTCGCGCAGGAAAAGCGTCAGGCCCAGGCCCATGCGTGGCAACGCTTTTTTTGATGTACGGGAAGTTGTGCCGCCGCCACCGACTGGTGCCGGCCCGGGCGCCGGTTTCGGACGCCGGTGACTGGGCTTGGGGGCAGGTTTGTTTCCTTTGTCGTTTGCTTTCGGTCGCGTGGTAAGAAATGCGCCGCGCACGTCCTCATCCTGCTGCGCAAAAGCGGGCAGTGCGGCAAATGCAAAAAGCAGCAGCAGCAAACTAAGAAACATCGTCTTGCTCTTCATCGCAGGTCTCCTTAAACGAAATGCAATTGGCAAATCTATTTGTGCTGGATTCTAATCTCAAAAATTACCGGTGTGCCCGGATCTTTCGCCGCCGGTATTTTCAAAGCAACATACGGCGCCGCTGCGTCTTTGTCGTTGAGTTCAGTCACGGGCGTGTTGGTTTGATGCTGGTTCAAAAAATCGCGCAACTCAGTTTGTTCAGTATCCCGGAGCGGTTTACCCGTTGCCTGCTGCGTCAAAAACGCCGGTGCGCTAAGCTTTTGGGTGGAAAAAATTATCGTGTAATTTTCGCTGCCCGGCTTCTTGTCCAACTCCAACCAATGCTCCAGCCCGCTGGGAAAACTAAAGTCGTCGCCTTTGACCACTTGATTGCTCTCCAGTCCCGAGATCGCCGCGGGTTTTTCAGTTAAAAATGCGGTCGGCTGATTTTGTTCACCAGGTCCAATGACATACACAAAGCCATTCTCTAAAAACTCGAAATGAAACTTGAACGCCTGGCCTGATTTTAGCGGTACCGCGCCGGCGACGCGCACAGGCTCGGCGGCAAGTTGATTTGGCAATGTCTCGAGCCAATAACGTCCAAAATCGCTGGTTGCTGCCGGTGCTACCGTGGATGAATTCGGTTTCTTTGCAGGCGCAGCAGCGGATGTGCCTGGTTTGCTTTTGAACCAACTGAAAGCAACGATGCCGCCTGCGCCGACTATGGCCATGATGACAAGCAGTACCGCAGCGCCGGCGATCAGCAAACCTTTACCGCGACGCTTTTCCTGAGCCAACGGAATTTCCATTGGCGGTTGGCGGCGCGGAACCGTCGCACTCGAGCCCAGTTCAACATCCGCCGCAGCCCGCTTCGCCGCCTCCTGGGCCGCGATGGGTTCTGCTATCGCGGGTGTTGCCGCCGGACGTTGCGGACTGGTCGCGGGCGAGTCAAGGGTAATGATCGTGGGCGCGTTTACATCTGATTTGGTGCTAACCGCGCCGCGAATGCCGTGCGTATGTGAAGACGAACTCTCGACGTGTGGAATATCAGGGACGGTGCGGTCCACTGGAAGCTGCGGCGCGTTCGCCAGCGCTTCACGCAACTCGTTCGCTAGTTCACCTGAGGTCGCAGGCCGGTCAACCCGGTCCTTCGCAATCGCGCGGGCGATGGCATCGCTGAAAGCCCGCGGCACACCGGGAGCTTTTTCAACCAGTGGCGGGGGCGTCACTGAAACGTGATCTCGTCGCAGTTCGTGCAGGGTTGCCGCCGAATAAGCGCGGCGCCCGGTGATCATTTCATAAATAACTAACC
>WNFO01007710.1_pt1 | contig 12400 bp, 11 predicted proteins | sample 5400251 | NCBI WGS metagenome assembly WNFO01 (sample SAMN13153354, study PRJNA577476) | soil metagenome | isolation source: 100 cm saprolite under Madrone tree | place: USA:California | collected 2016-06-14
AGGCGCAGGTCGTCGCTTTCGAGCGCTTCGAGGTCGGGGCGGGAATCGAGAAAAAGCAGGACGATTTCGGCGCGGGCCCGGCGGTCAAGCACTGACGGGCGCGAAGCTGCAAGAGAAACCCCGCCGCGCGCGGGGTTTTTTTAAGCAGCCCGCAAAACCACCAGCGAGATCACAGGAGGAGCAGCCGATGAACGAGACCGCCAGCGCGCGTTATTCGAGAATCCTGGTGAAGCTCTCGGGCGAGGCGCTGCTGGGCAACGGCGACTACGGTATCGACCCCGCCGTGCTCAAGCGCATCGCCGGCGAGCTGCAAGAGATCATACAGATGGGCGTGCAGGTCGCCGTGGTCCTCGGCGGCGGCAACATCTTCCGCGGGGCGGGACTGGCCCGCGCCGGCATGGATCGCGTGGCGGCCGACCACATGGGGATGCTCGCCACGGTGATGAACTCGCTCGCGATGCAGGACGCGCTCGAGAGCCTCGGGATGTACGCGCGCGTCATGTCCGCCATCCGCATCAACGAGGTCTGCGAAGACTATATCCGGCGCCGCGCCGTGCGGCATCTGGAGAAGGGACGCGTCGTCATCTTCGCCGCCGGCACCGGCAATCCGTTCTTCACGACCGACACTGCGGCGGCGCTGCGCGCCATCGAGATCAATGCCGACATACTGCTCAAGGCCACCAAGGTGAACGGCGTGTACTCGGACGATCCGCTGCGCAATCCGGGCGCCGTGCGCTACTCGCGCCTGACCTTCGACAAGGTGCTCTCGGACAAGCTGAACGTGATGGATGCGACCGCCATCGTCATGTGCCGCGACAACCACTTGCCTTTGCGGGTCTTCAATCTCAACAATTCCGGGGATCTGACCCGCATAGTCCGGGGCGAGGATGTGGGTACGAGCGTAACGCTCGAGTAAACGGCGCGCTGCGCCCCGCTACACTTGAGCTTCGCGGACCTCAAAATGGCCGGGGCGCGCAGCGCAAGGGGGAAGGACTTCAGTCATGCTCGAAGACATCAAGAAAGACGCGCGCGAGCGCATGGCCAAGTGTGTGCAGACTTTCCAGGCCGACCTGAAGAAGCTGCGCACCGGGCGGGCCCATCCGAGCCTCATCGAGCACCTCAAGGTGGACTACTACGGCTCCGAGGTTCCGCTGCAGCAGGTGGCGAGCATCGCGGTCGAGGACGGCCGCACGCTGGTGGTCTCGCCGTGGGAGAAAACCATGGTGCAGGCGATCGAGAAGGCCATCCACAAATCCGACCTGGGACTCACGCCGATGACGGCCGGCACGGTCATCCGTATCCCCATGCCGGCGCTCACGGAGGAGCGCCGCCGGGAGATCACCAAGGTCCTGCGGCACGACGCGGAGAACGCCCGGATCGCCGTGCGCAACGTGCGGCGCGACGTCATGAACCACATCAAGGAGAAGTTGAAGGCGAAACTGGTGTCGCAGGATGACGAGCGGCGCGCCGAGACGGAGGTGCAGAAGCTGACCGACAAGCACATCGCCGATGTCGACCAGCTGCTTGCGGCCAAGGAGAAGGAGGTCATGCAGGTTTGAAGGCGCGCGCCGTGCCCAACACCGTGCCCCGGCACGTCGCGATCACCATGGACGGCAACGGCCGCTGGGCCGCGTCCCGCGGACTGCCGCGCTCGGCCGGCCACAAGGCCGGCCTGGAGCCCGTGCGCATGTGCATTCGGGAGTGCGCGCGCCGGGGAGTCGAGGCGCTCACGCTGTTCGCGTTCTCGAGCGAGAACTGGCGCCGGCCCGTGGAAGAAGTGACGAGTCTCATGGGACTGTTCCTGGAGGCGCTCGAGCGTGAGATCGCCGAGCTGCACGCCAACCGGGTGCGGGTGCGTTTCATCGGTGACCGCCGCACTCTGTCGGTGCGGCTGCAGACCCATATCGCGGCTGCCGAGGGGCGCACGGGCGGCAACGACGGACTGCGCCTGCAGGTGGCCGTGAGCTACGGCGGGCGCTGGGATATTGTCAAGGCAGCTCAGAGGCTTGCGAAGGAATGCTCGAGCGGATCTATACGTCCAGAAGAGATCGACGAGCAGCGCTTTGCAGGCGCGCTCGAGCTCGCGGGCCTGCCTGATGTGGAGCTGCTGGTTCGCACCGGCGGCGAGCATCGCATCAGCAATTTTCTCCTCTGGAACCTTGCCTATGCGGAGCTGTACTTCTGCGAGCGCTTATGGCCGGACTTCGATCTGGCCGAGCTCGAGGCGGCGTTCGCCTGTTTCGCGACGCGCGAACGGCGCTTCGGCCGCACGTCGCAGCAGCGACGGCACGAAAGTGCGTGAGGCCGTGAGCGAGTCGCTACGCAAGCGGGTCATTACCGCCGCCGTGCTGGCGGTGGCGCTGCTGGCAGTCCTGTTCTGGCTGCCGGCGACGGCGACGGTTGTCGCGCTGACGGCGCTCGTGCTCATGGGTGCCTGGGAGTGGTCCGCGTTCCTCCGATTGGCCGCGGCGCCACAGCGGATGGCGTATGTTGCGCTCGTGGCGCTGCTGCTGCCGGCTGTGTGGCTCATAACCGCGACCCCCGAGGGACGCAACATCGTCCTGTCGGCCGCCGTGCTCTGGTGGCTCGGGGCGCTCGGGTGGATCGTGTTTGCGCCGCGGCGCGTGACTGCGTGGTCGGCTGGCTTGGCCGGCCTGCTTGCGCTTGTGCCCGCATGGCTCGCACTGGTGCGGCTGCGGCTCGACCTGCCGCGAGGCGCGCAATGGGTGCTGTTCGCGTTGCTGCTCGTGTGGGCGGCTGACACCGGCGGCTTTTTCTTCGGGCGCCGTTACGGGCGCGTCCGCCTGGCGCCGCAAGTCTCGCCGGGAAAAACCTGGGAAGGAGTGCTCGGCGGGGTTGCCGGTTTGTGCCGCTGTGCCTCGCGGTTGTCGGCTTCTCGATCGTCGGCGATCTCACCGAAAGCCTGCTGAAACGCTTCGCGGGCCTCAAGGATAGCGGTACCCTGTTTCCCGGACACGGCGGCGTCATGGACCGGATCGATAGCGTGACGGGCGCCGCGCCCGTGCTGTTCTTCGGACTCACCATTCTCGGAGTCGTGGCGTGATCGGCGTGGTCGTGCTCGGTTCTACCGGCTCGGTCGGCGAGAACACGCTCGAGGTGCTCGCGCGCCATCCCGATCGCTTCCGCCTCGTGGCCCTCGGCGCGAACCGCAACGCGACGAAGCTCGCCGCGCAGATCCTGCGTTGGCGCCCGGCATACGCGGCGTTGGCGGATGAGACTGCGGCGCGCACGCTCGTCGAGCTCCTTGGCGGGCACGCCCCGCAGACGCGCGTGCTCGCGGGCGACCGCGGGCTGGTGGAGATCGCGGCGCTGCCCGAGGCGCAATGCGTGATGGCGGCGATCGTCGGCGCGGCGGGCCTGCCCTCGACGCTGGCGGCCGCGCGCGCGGGCAAGCGTTTGCTGCTGGCCAACAAGGAGTCGCTGGTGATGGCGGGTCCGCTCCTCTTGGAAGCGGTACGCTCCTGCGGCGCGACTTTGCTGCCGATCGACAGTGAGCACAACGCCATCTTCCAGTGCCTCCCGCCGACGGCGCGCGCCGGTGCCGCGGCCCCTGGAGTGCGCCGCGTGTTGCTGACGGCTTCCGGCGGGCCGTTCCGCAACGTGCCTCTGGAGGCGCTCGCAACCGTCACGCCCGAGGCCGCGTGCGCACATCCCAACTGGGTGATGGGGCGTAAGATCTCGGTGGATTCGGCGACCCTGATGAACAAGGGCCTCGAGCTCATCGAGGCATGTCTGCTCTTCGGGTTGACGCCCGCGCAGGTGGACATCGTGGTTCATCCCCAGAGCATCATTCACTCGCTCGTGGAGTATCTGGACGGCTCGATGCTGGCGCAGCTCAGCATGCCCGACATGCGCACACCGATCGCCCACGCGCTCGCCTGGCCCGAGAGAATCTCCGCCGGTGTAGAATTCCTGGATCTTGTCAGGACGGCGAGGCTCGACTTCCACGCCCCCGATCACGACAGGTTCCGCTGCCTGGGGCTGGCGCAGGCCGCAGAGCGCGCCGGTGGCCTGGCGCCGGTGGTCCTCAATGCCGCCAACGAGGTGGCCGTCGAGGCCTTCCTCGAGGGGCGATTGAACTTTCTCGAGATCGCCGCAGTCATTGAAGCCGTAGTCAGCAAGGGGGCCGAGGGAGTGATCCGGGGGCTGGATGACGTGCTGGCGGCCGATGCGCAGGGCAGACAGCTGGCACGCGAGCGCATCTTCGGGCCGCGCGCCGCCACAAGAACTGAGTCAGTGAGGGGCGCTCGCGCATGAATCTCGTGTGGTACGCGCTGTGGTTCGTCGTCGCCGTGAGCCTGCTCGTCACGGTGCACGAGTTCGGTCACTTCTGGGTTGCCAGAAGGCTCGGCTTCAAGGTGCTGAGGTTCTCGGTCGGCTTCGGCAAGCCGCTCGTGCGGCGCGTGGCGGGGGCCGACCGCGTCGAATACGTGATCGCCGCCATCCCGCTCGGCGGCTACGTGAAGCTGCTCGATGAGCGCGAAGGGCCGGTCGCGCCTGAGGATCTGGCGCGCTCCTTCACACGCCGGCCGCCCTGGCAACGGATTGTGGTACTGCTCGCGGGTCCTGCTTTCAACATCCTGTTCGCCGTGCTGGTGCTGTGGGGCATGTTCTGGGCGAGCGGCGTGACCGAGGTCAAGCCGGTCGTCGGCGATCTCGCGCAGGGCTCGATCGCCGCGCGCGCGGGCCTGCGCTCAGGAGACGAGATTCGTGCCATCAACGGCGCCGCCGTCACGGGTCAGCGTGACGTGGTGTTTGGTCTGCTGGATGCGATGAGCTCGCGCGGCGAGGCCGCCCTCGCAGTGCGCGGGGCGGATGGGGCGGCACGCACGGTGACACTGAGCGTGCCCGATGCCGCTCAGCGCCGCCGGCTGACTGAGCCGTCGGAGCTCTTCAGGGGCCTCGGATTTCAATTCTGGGCGCCGCCGATCCCCGCGGTGCTCGGGCAGGTCGTGCCCGACGGGCCCGCCGCGCGTGCCGGCCTCAAGGCCGCAGACCAGATCGTCGCGATCGAGGGCGTGCCGGTGCACGATTTCCGGGACATCGTGGCGCGCATCAGCGCGCACCCCGGCGAGACTCTTGCAATCACCTATCGCCGCGGCGGCGTGGAGCAGACGGTACGCGTGGCCGTGGCGGCCGAGGAGGCCGGAGGCAAGCGCGTGGGACGCATCCGCGTGATGCAGCCGCAGGGACCCACGTATCCCGCGAGCCTCCTGTCGCACACTGATCTGACGCCAGCGTCGGCGCTGGGGCGCGCGGGCGCCGAAGCCTGGAACATGACCGTCCTGCAGGCGCGCCTGTTCTGGCGCATGCTGCTCGGCCAGGTATCGCTGAAGAACCTGAGCGGACCGCTCGCCATCGCCGAGTTCGCGGGAGACTCCGCCCAGGCCGGGGTCGCCTCGTTCATGGGTTTCCTGGTGCTCATCTCGCTCTCGCTCGGCTTTCTGAACCTGCTGCCGATTCCGATTCTGGACGGCGGCCAGATCGTCTTTCAGCTCGTCGAGTGGCTCAAGGGGAGCCCCTTGTCCGAAAGGGCACAAGCCTTCGGCCAGCAGCTCGGCATCGCGCTGCTGATCCTGCTGATGGGGGTTGCGCTGTTCAACGATCTCGCGCGCCAGTTCAGTTGACCGACCGTCACGTATGTGGGCTTGAGGCGCCGCGCGCCGCCCCGTGCAAGGGCGCGCTGCCGGCGTCCTCATCCAACATTTAACAGAAGAACTCGCGACGAGAGGGGCGCGCAAGTGGAGAAACTGGTGGTTGCAGCATGAAGCCTCGGGTGGTTCTCGCCGCGGTCGTTTTGGTTGTGCGCTCGGCGCTCGCGCTCGCGCAGACGACGGCCAGTGCGGCGGACTTCACGGTCGGCGACATCCGCGTCGAAGGATTGCAGCGCGTGTCCGAGGGCACTGTCTACAACTACCTGCCGGTGAACATCGGGGACCATCTGAGTGCGCAGCGGGTGCGCGAGGCGATCCGCGCGCTGTACGCGACCGGGTTCTTCCGCGACGTGCAGCTGCGCCGTGACGGCAACACACTCGTGGTCGTGGTGCTGGAGCGCCCCTCCATCGAGAGCTTCGAGATCACCGGCAACAAGGACATCAAGACCGAGGACCTGCAGAAGTCGCTGCGCAACGTGGGACTAGCGACCGGCAAGACCTTTGACCGCTCGGTGCTCGAGGACGTCACCCAGTACCTCACAGATCAGTACTTCAGCCGCGGCAAGTACGGCGTCAGGATCGACCCGCACGTGGAGGAGGAATCCGGCAATCGCGTCAAGATCAAGATCGACATCAAGGAAGGCAAGCGCGCCAGGATCCGCCAGATCAACCTCGTCGGCGACACGCGGTTCCGCCAGAAGGAGGTGCTGGACAGCTTCGAGCTCAAGACCCCCCACTGGCTCTCCTGGTACAAGCAGGACGACCGCTACTCGCGCGAATCGCTCCAGGGGGATCTGGAGAAGCTGCGCAACTTCTACATGGACCGCGGCTACGCGAACTTTCAGATCGATTCCACCCAGGTGGCCATCGCCCCCGAGAAGGAGGACATCTTCATCACCGTGAACGTCGAGGAGGGCGAGGTCTTCAAACTCTCGGAAGTCAAGCTCGCCGGCACGTTCGTGGTGCCGGAGGCCGAGCTCAGCAGGCTGCTGCTGGTGCAGCCGGGCCAGATCTTCAACCGCAAGCTCATCACCTCCACCCAGGAGCTGATCCAGAACCGGCTGGGGCGCGACGGCTACGCCTTCGCCAAGGTCGAGCCGGTGCCGACCCCGGATAACGCCGCGCACCAGGTGTCGCTCACCTTCTTCGTCGATCCGGGCAATCGCGTGTACGTGCGCAACATCACCTTCTCCGGCGCGAATCGCATCAACGACGAGGTCATGCGCCGGGAGATGCGCCAGCTGGAGGGCGGCTGGCTGTCCAATACCTCGCTCGAGCGCTCCAAGCAGCGCATCCAGCGCCTGCCGTACGTGAAGAATGTGGATTTCGAGACCACACCGGTGAGCGGCGCCCCGGACCTGGTGGATGTGAACTTCAAGATCGAGGAGGGGCCGAGTGCCCAGTTGGGCGGCGGCATCGGCTACTCCGAGACCTACAAGTTCATGCTCAACGGCAGCTACGCGGACGCCAACTTCCTCGGCACCGGGCAGCGCATCGCGGTCGAGCTCAACGGCGGGGCCTACAGCAAGGTCTACAGCATCCAGCACACCAACCCGTATACCAACATCGATCAACTCGGACGCACCCTGTCCCTGAGCTATCGCGACGTCACGCAGTTCGTGTCGTCGTCCTCGAACTTCTCCTCCAAGACCTTGAGCTTCGGGCCCACCTGGGACTATCCGATCACCGAGCTGCAGTTCGTGCGCTTCGGCGCCGCCTTCGAGAGCTCGCAGCTGCTGACCAGCTCCCTCGGCAGCGCTCTCCAGGCTCAGCAGTGGGTGCAGTCGAACGGCCACCCGTACCAGCGGCTCGCCCACGATGACGCCTCGAACAACGACTACGTCTTCTACGGCACGGACTTCAAGACAGTGGAGCTGGTGACCGGCTGGGGCTGGGACACGCGCAACCGCACTCTGTTTGCCGACCGCGGCATGCGCCACTTCATCAACATCTCCTCCACGGTCCCCGGCAGCAGTGTCGAGTACTGGGTCGCGCAGTATGGCTTCCTGAAGTACGTGCCGCTGTGGCGCGGGTTCACTCTCGCGTTCAACGCGGCGGTCGATTACGGCGAGCCCCTGGGGAAGACGACGGCGCTCCCGCCGTACCGGCAGTTCTTCGGCGGCGGCCCGGACAGCGTGCGCGGCTACCGCGAGAGCCGCCTGGGACCGAAGGACCAGTTCGGCAATCCCTACGGCGGGAATCTGCGGGTGGCGAGTCAGAACGAGCTGATCTTCCCGATGCCCGGCAAATGGCGCAGCAGCGCGCGCGTCAGCGCCTTTTTTGACATCGGCAACGTCTTCGAGACCGGCGGCAAGATCAAGTTCTACGGTCCCGGCGGTGTGATCCCGGCGGACTACCGCTTCCATTATCAGGATCTGAAGCGCTCGGTGGGCATCGCCGTGCAGTGGCTCGCACCGCTCGGGCTGTTCCGGTTCAGTTTCGGCATTCCGCTGAATGCGAAACACGGCACCGACGCCACGACCTGCAGCCCCGGTAATTGCAGCTGGGGCGATGAGACCGAGGGCTTCCAGTTTTCGATCGGCCAGGCTTTTTAGATGGCTGAAAGTCGCCTGCGGCTGTTCTTTAGTCTGTCGAAAGCGGCCTGCGGCCCTGTCGACTCGCGGGCATAGGGCGTGACTCCCTGTGCTGCCAAGTGGCTGCCAGGTACCGCGGAGCCATACAGCATTGGCCTCGCGATTTGGCCTGGAGCGACTGCCCGCGAAGCATGCCGGTTGGCGGTAGAGCATAATTAATGGCTTTGGGGTTCCTCTTCAAGCGCGTGGTACGGGTATTTGAACCGCTGGCCGCGTGCGTATCTTTAAGTTTGTAGGGTGGGTATCTCCGTGAAGCGTTTGATCAACAGCAATTCAATGATCTGGATGATGGCCGTCGCCGGCACCCTGGCTGTATCGCCCGCGTGGGCCGTCGAGCTGAAGATCGGTGTCGTAGACTACGGGCGGCTCGTCGAGGAATCGCCGCAGGCCAAGGTCGCGCTCGAAGCGATCCGCACGGAGTTCACGCCGCGTCAGCGTGACCTGCAGAACCAGCAGCAGACCCTCAAGACCAAGGAGGACAAGCTGCAGAAGGACGGGGCGACGATGTCGGAGGACCAGCGTGCGCGCGCCGAGAAGGAGCTGCGCGACAGCTACCGCGAGCTCGCCCGCAAGCAAAGCGAAGTGCAGGACGATTTCAACGCCCGCCGCAACGAGGAGATGTCCCGCCTGCAGCGCACGCTGATCGAAGAGGTGCGCACCTACGCCAAGGCGCAGAACTTCGATCTGATCATCGCTGACGGGGTCATTTATTCGACCCCGACACTCGACATCACGCCAGCGATTCTGACGGTTCTGCAGACGCGCAACCCCGCGCCTGCCGCGGCCCGCCCGGCGACTCCCGGGCCTGCGCAACCGACGCCTGCCGCGGCCCGCCCGGCGGCTCCCGGGCCTGCACAACCGGCGCCTGCCGCGGCCCGCCCGGCGGCTCCCGGGCCTGCACAACCGGCGCCCGCCAAGCCTCCGGGACGCTGAGTGGGCAGGCGCGGTCGCTGAGGCGGCTCTTCGCGGCTCACGATATGGGCATCTCACTTGGGGAGCTCGCCGTGCGCTTTGGCTGCGAGCTTCGCGGTGATCCCGACACGCGCGTGGTGCGAGTTGCGACGCTCGCGAGCGCCGACGCGAGCGCACTGTCGTTTCTGGCCAATCCGCACTACAGGCAACAGCTTGTGCAGACGCGTGCGGGCGCGGTCGTACTCGGCGCGGCGCACGCGCACGATTGCCCTACCGCCGCGTTGGTCTGCGAGAACCCCTATGCAACCTATGCGCGGATTGCGAGCCTGCTGCACCCCACGCCGGTGGCTGCTCCTGGGGTGCACCCCTCGGCGATTGTAGCGGGGAGCGCGCGGATCGATCCGACCGCACACGTTGGCGCGCTCGCCGTGATCGGCGAGCGCGTCGTTGTCGGACCGCGAGTCCGCGTTGGTCCATACTGCCTGATTGAAGAGGGTGTCACGCTCGCCGCAGAGGTGCATCTCGTGGGGCGAGTGACCTTGTGCCGCGATGTCGAAATCGGCGCCCGCGCTTTGCTGCAGCCCGGGACTGTCATCGGCGGTGATGGATTCGGCTTCGCGCCGGAGCGCGGTCAGTGGCTGAAGGTGCCGCAGGTCGGCACGGTGCGCATCGGCGCGGACGTGGAGATCGGCGCCAATACGACGATCGACCGTGGCGCCATCGACGACACAATCATCGAAGAGGGCGTCAAGCTCGATAACCTGATCCAGGTCGGCCACAACGTGCGCATCGGCGCGCACAGCGCCCTCGCGGCGTGCGTCGGTATTTCCGGCAGCACGACGATCGGCAAGCGCTGCATGATCGGCGGCGCCGTGGGATTTGCGGGCCACCTTACAATCTGCGACGACGTCGTGATCATGGGCTACAGCATGGTGAGCCGCTCGATCACCAAGCCCGGGGTATACTCCGGCGGCATTCCGGTCGAAGAAGCAAACACCTGGCGGCGGCTCGTGGCGCGCTTCAAGCGCAGCGACTCGCTCGTCACCCGGCTGAAGAGACTCGAGCGCGCGGCCGGCGCCGCGCCCGCTCAGGAAGAGGATGATGACTGACCCGACTCGGCTCGATATCAACGCGATCCTGCGGCAGCTGCCGCATCGCTATCCATTTCTGCTCGTCGACCGCGTGCTCGAGTGCCGCGCCGGGGAGAGCATCCGCGCGCTCAAGAATGTGACTTACAACGAGCCGTTCTTCCCCGGGCACTTTCCGGCGCGGCCGGTGATGCCCGGAGTCATGATCATCGAGGCGCTCGCGCAGGCGGCGGGCATCCTGGCGTTCGTGAGCGCCAACGTGGTGCCGAATGAGCAGAGCCGGTTCTATTTCGTCGGTATCGACAAGGCGCGCTTCAGAAAGCCGGTCGAGCCCGGCGATCAGCTCGTGCTCACCGCGCAGATGGAGCGCGCTCTGAAGGGCATCTGGCGCTTCTCTACCATCGCGCTGGTCGGTGACAGCGAGGTGGCACACGCTCACATGATGGTCGCACCGGAGGCGGGCAAGTGATCGACGCGCGGGCCATTGTATCGCCGCACGCGCAGCTCGCCTCGGATGTCACCGTGGGACCGTTCACGATCATCGGGCCGCAGGTGCAGATCGGTCCCGGAACCGTCGTGGGTCCGCACGTCGTGATCAATGGGCCGACGACCATCGGCGCGGGCAACCGCATCTTCCAGTTCGCCTCCATCGGCGATGCACCGCAGGACAAGAAGTACCAGGGCGAGCCGACCCGTCTTGAGATCGGTGACCGCAACGTGTTTCGCGAGAGCTGCACCGTCAACCGCGGCACGACTCATGACAAGGGTGTGACGCGCATTGGCAGCGATAACCTGTTCATGGCGTACTCGCATGTTGCGCACGACTGTGTGATCGGCAACCACACCGTGTTTGCCAACTGCGCAGCCCTCGGCGGGCATGTCGAGATCGGCGACTGGGTGGTCCTCGGAGGGCTCACCGCGGTACATCAGTTCACGAAGATCGGTCTGCACGCCTTTCTCGCGGGCGGCGCGATCGTAACTCGCGATGTGCCGCCGTACGTGATCGTCGCCGGCAACCCGGCGCAGCCGCATGCGGTAAACTCGGAGGGGCTCAAGCGCCGCGGCTTCGGCGAGGAGCAGATCCGCAACATCCGCGAGGCGTACCGCATCCTGTACCGCTCCGATCTGCTGCTCACCGCAGCAGTGGAGCGAATGGGGGAGCTGGCCGCGGTCCACCCGGAGGTGCGCGTGTTCGTCGATTTCATCGGCAGCTCGACCCGCAGCATCGTGCGATGAGCGCTGGTGCGAGGCATGCCTCGCACGGGCCGAGCGGCCACTCCACGAGATAGAGCCCTACGCTACCGATGGCGCGCAGCGTCGAACAAGATGCCCGATTTCGTGGGATCCCGGACGCCGCCGCGGAATCGTTGCGTGTCGGTATCGTCGCGGGAGAATCCTCGGGCGATCAGCTCGGCGCCGCGCTGATCGCAGCGCTGCGGGCGCGCGTCCCGCACATGCACTGCTTTGGCGTGGCCGGTCCGAGGATGCTCGCGGCCGGCTGCGAGGCCTGGGCGGCCGCCGACGAGCTCGCGGTCATGGGTCTCACCGAGGTTGTGCGTCACCTGCCGCGGCTCCTGCGGCTGCGAGCCTCGCTGACCGCGCGTTTTCGCGCTGCACGCCCCCACGTGTTCGTGGGCATCGATTCGCCTGAGTTCAACCTGGGCCTCGCCAGGCGGCTCAAGCGCTCTGGGCTGAAGACCGTCCAGTACGTCAGTCCCCAGGTCTGGGCCTGGCGGCAGGGCCGCGTGCGCACGATCGGCCGGGCGTGCGACCTCGTGTTATGTCTGTTGCCGTTTGAGAGAGACTTCTACGCGCGCTACGGCGTGTCGGCGGTGTTCGTCGGACATCCGCTCGCGGATCAGATTCCGCTCGAGGTCGACCGCGACGGCGCGCGGCACTCGCTCGAGATCGATCCGGCCGCAACTGTCGTCGCGCTGCTGCCCGGCAGCAGGATGGGGGAGGTTGAGCGCTTGGGGGCGGACTTCGTGGCGGCGGCGGCGTGGATCGCGGCGCGCCGGCCGGGATTTAAGTTCATTGCGCCCATGGCAACGCCGGGCGTGCGTCGGGGGTTCGAGAGGAAAATCGCGGAAGTGCCGGCGGCGCCTGCGATTCACGTGCTCGACGGACAGGC
>WNFO01004609.1_pt1 | contig 12399 bp, 10 predicted proteins | sample 5400251 | NCBI WGS metagenome assembly WNFO01 (sample SAMN13153354, study PRJNA577476) | soil metagenome | isolation source: 100 cm saprolite under Madrone tree | place: USA:California | collected 2016-06-14
GACCAACTTATATCGGATTCGGAAAATGCTGAGGTCCGATTAAAGAAGTCTCTGGGATGGTTGAGCCTGACATCGCTCGGTATTGGCGCGGTTATCGGTTCGGGCATCTTCACCATTGTTGGCACGGCCATTGCCGGTCAAAAGTTTCAAGAGTCCTCGATTCTAAACGCCCCACTCCTTCAATACCTCATTCACCATTCCGCGTCATTTGGGCGGCCCGGAGCGGGGCCTGCTATCGCGCTCTCTTTTATTCTGGTCGCTATCGCCTGCGGCTTCGCATCAGTGTGCTACGCCGAACTCGCCGCCATGATTCCTATTGCGGGCAGCGCGTATACCTACACCTATGCCACGATGGGAGAACTCGTCGCCTGGATTATTGGCTGGGACCTGATCCTGGAATACGCCGTCAGCAACATGGCTGTTAGCGTAGGATTCTCTCAACATCTCGTCAATTTGATGGACTGGTTTGGTGTGCATCCCAGCCCACGCTGGATTTCGCCGGCCTTCCTCCCTACCGGTCTTTCCGACCTAGAAGGCAACATGCTCTACGGACCCGGTTGGCATTTTGGGTTCAACTGGCCCGCTTTCATCATCGTGATGCTGCTGACGGTGATTCTGGTGCGCGGCATCAGGGAATCGGCGCGCACCAACAACATCATGGTGTTCCTGAAAATTGTGGCCATCCTGGTGTTCGTGACTTTCGCGTCCAAACTCATTCATCCCGCGAACTACCATGAGGAATGCAAGAATCCACAACGCGATTTGCCGATTGGCATCATTGCGACGCTGGTGGTCTGCACATTGCTCTATATTGGCGTCGTTGTGGTGCTCACGGGACTGGTGAAATGGGACACATTGTTGGACGACGCCGCCCCAGTCGTCAACACACTCAAGAAGCTTCATTTCACCGGAGTTCGACTGGTCGTCCTCATCGGTGCAATGATGGGCATGATCTCTTCTCTGCTGGTCTTCCAGCTCGGGCAAGCCCGCGTATGGTTTGCCATGTCGCGCGACGGGCTGTTCCCCAAGATTTTTAGCCGCGTGCACCCGCGTTTTTGCACGCCGGATTTTTCGACTTGGATGGCCGGATTCGTGGTCGGCATTCCTGCTGGACTGCTGGACATTGGAACACTCGCCGATCTTTCCAATATCGGCACTTTGTTCGCCTTCGCGCTGGTCGCGGGAGGAGTCCTCATTCTTCGCTATCGCGAGCCGGACCGCCCACGCGCCTTCCGTGCTCCTGGCGGGCCCTTGGCGCCTGTCCTTACAATTATTACCTGTGTCTTGCTCATGGCCGGCTTGCCGATCATGAATTGGATTCGCTTCTTTGTATGGATGATCCTGGGCCTGGTGCTCTATTATTTTTATGGCCGCAAGCACAGCACGCTGAGAGCAGCCAATCGCACCTAAAAGGAATCTCGGAATGCAGGGTTCGTCCATTCAGCGGTCGGGGAGTCGCATAGTCAGCGCGCTGGCTTGTCTGATGCTGTTCCTTTCCTGTCCGCAGCATTCGCGAGCTTGGGGAAGAAACGGCCACCGTCTGGTCGTGAACAAGGCCATCGACACGCTGCCACAGGACATCCGCCCGTTTTTTGAATCCAACCTCGCCTTGCTTTCGCAGCATGTGACCGATCCCCTGGATACCATCGCCAAGTCCCCCACCGAGAAGCACAACCATTTCATTCTTCTCGATAAGTATGGGCGATTCCCTTTCGACGCCTTGCCTCGAAACTACAAAGCGGCGTTGACCAAATTCGGCAAACCAAAGCTAGACGCCAACGGGTTGCTTCCCTGGCAGATCGGCGTTTACAGTGAAAAGCTGACCGAAGCTATGAAAGCCGGCAAGTGGGACGAAGCCAGATTGAACGCGGCCATCCTGGCCAATTACGTGGCGGAAGCCCACGATCCTTTCAACACGACGGATAATTTCGACGGGCGCCTGAGCGCGCAACCGGGAGTCAACGAGCGATTTGGGACCACACTCGTCGACCGCTTTTCGTCGTTTTTCCCCATGCGCCCCAACGACGCGATTTTTATCAACGACCCCACGGATCGCGCGTTCGAAGCGTGCCTCAGCTCACACAGCTGGCTGGAGACCATCCTTCTCGCCGATCGCAACGCGCGCCGCGGCGAGAACTCATTCACAGATGAGTATTACGACCGCTTCTACAACCAGGCCGCGGCCATTTTGATTCGCCAGCTCTCTGACGCGGCAACCGATGTGGGCTCTTTCTGGTACACCGCGTGGAAAAACGCCGGCAGCCCGCAATTGCCACACTGAACTTTCGCGCATGACGTCGTCACTCATCCTTCCCGCAAGGATTGCTTCCCTTCCCAAGGCAGAGCTGCACCTCCATCTTGAAGGATCCATTCAGCCCGCGACCGTCTGCGCGCTGACGGCCCGTCACGGCGTCGTCATGGCCGAGGAGGAAGTGCGCCAGCGCTACGCTTACCACGATTTCTCCGAATTCATCGAGGCCTTCAAGTGGGTCACAACATTTTTACGCGACCCCGAAGACTATGCGCTAATCGCCCGCGACCTTGCCAAGCATTTGCTTACGCAAAACGTGGTCTATACGGAAGTAACTCTTTCCATCGGCGTGATGCTCCTGCGCAAGCAGCGCCCGGAAGCTAACTTTGAAGCGCTGATTCGCGCCACCGAACCCTTCGAAAGCAGTGGCCTCCGGTTCCGCTGGGTGTTCGATGCTGCCCGCCAGTTCGGCGTAGACGCCGCTATGGAAGTCGTGGAATCCGCCGAGCGCTGTCATTCGAAAGCGATCGTGGCCTTCGGCATCGGCGGCGACGAGATGAGTATTCCGACCGAGGAATTTCGCCCCGTATACGATCGCGCCGGGCAAATCGGCCTGCACAAGCTGATGCACGCCGGCGAAGTCGGCGGCCCCGAGAAAATTCGCGAAGCCATTGAATTTCTGGGGGCCGAACGCATCGGCCACGGCATCGCCGCGATCAACGATCCAAAGTTAATGGACTTCCTTGCGGAACGAAAGATACCGCTTGAAATCTGTCCAGGGAGCAACATGAAAACTGCCGCCCTCGCCAAACAACTCCGTCGCGAGGATGCAAGAATTGAGGATCATCCGCTCCCGCAACTCCTTCGCCACGGAATCCCCGTCGTCCTCTCCACCGACGACCCCGCTATGTTTCACACCACGCTGCATGAAGAATATGCAAATGCCGCGCGCATGGGGCTGCAGGAACACGAACTGGTCAGTATCGTTGAAATGGGCTTTGAACACGCCTTCGCGCCTGCACGCGAGATTCATGGAACATGAAGCGGTCCGCGGCAATGTTATACTGACGGCATGAAAGCACACGTCTGGGTAATGCCAAAACGTACGGTTCTTGATCCCCAAGGACAGACGATCCAGCAAGCCCTTTCCGGCCTCGGGTACTCCGGTGTGCGCGACGTCCGCCAGGGGAAATTTTTCGTCTTGAATCTTGATGGCTGGAGCCGCGAGGAAGCCCAGAAGCAACTCGAGCACATCTCCAAAGAAGTGTTGACCAACACGGTCATCGAAGAATACCGATTTGAGATTGTGGACTAAGCTGCTTTCCAAAATGAAAAAACCTGAGTATGTGACAAAAACTTCAGCTCCCTCCTTCGTGGCCTTTTTTTTGCTCGTCCTTCTAGCCGCCATCCCGATCACAGGATGCAGATCCGGGCGGCACACTTCCGATTCGCAACTGCGCCAAATCGATGACATGCTGGACTCCCAGCTCCCCGCGGGTACGAGTAAGTCCAAGGTATCGTTTTATCTGAGTTCGCAGGGATTCCAGCTCGAAAGTACAAACGATCCTCGCTCCCTGGTTGCCATCGTTCATCACGTGGATACAGAAACGCTGCGGCCCACAACGGCGCGGGCCACCTTTCACTTTGATGCCAGCGACAATCTCACCACATACGAGCTTGCTACCGCGCCAGGCTCTGGCTCCCAGCCATAATCTGATTCGCGACACTCCCCGGGGAAATTACTTTGGCAACACGCGCACCATGCTACGCTGCTAGAAACTCTCTGAGGAGACGCCGCGCATGTGCGGAATAGTCGGTTACATCGGGCCCAAGAAGGTTGTGCCCGTCATCATTGAAGGCCTGCGCAAGCTCGAATACCGCGGCTACGATTCCGCGGGCATCGCGGTTGTGCCGCAATCCGGCAAACTGGAGATCCGCCGCGCTCCGGGCAAACTTCGCAATCTCGAAGAAGTGATCGCCAAGCATCCGCTGGAAGGTACCTACGGCATCGGCCATACGCGCTGGGCCACTCACGGCCGGCCAACTGAGGAGAATGCTCACCCGCATCGCGACTGCACCGGCCAAATCGTGGTCGTCCACAATGGAATTATCGAGAACTATCTGGAGTTGAAAGAAAAGTTGCAGAAGGAAGGCCATAAGTTCGTCACGGAAACTGACACCGAGATCGTGGCGCACCTCGTGGAGAAAAATTCTCAAGGTGGTGTTCCGCTGGAGGAAGCGGTCCGCCGCTCCTTGAAGGAATTGCGCGGCATCTATGCGCTGGTTTTCCTATCCGCGAATGATCCGCAGAAGATTGTTGCCGCGCGCTTGGGCCCGCCCTCGGTGATTGGGCTTGGCGATGGTGAATATTTCGTCGCCAGCGATATCCCCGCCCTTCTTCAGCACACTCGCGAGATGTTTTTTCTCGCCGACGGCGACATCGCCGTTCTCACCGCCAAAGGCGTCCATGTCATGGACCACGACGGCCGCCCCGTCGAACGCCCCGCGCACCACGTCGCCTGGGACCCCATCATGGCGGAAAAGGGCGGCTACAAGCACTTTATGCAGAAAGAAATTTTCGAGCAGCCGCGCGCCGTCCGCGATACCTTGCTCGGCCGCATCTCGCAGGACACCGGAAAAGTCTTCCTCGATGAGATGGCCATCACCGAAAAACAATTCCGCGAATTCCATCAGGTTCGTATTGTCGCTTGCGGCACGAGCTGGCACGCCGGTCTCGCCGCAAAATTCATGATCGAGCGTCTCGCTCGTCTCCCAGTCGAAGTGGACTATGGAAGTGAATTTCGCTACCGCGATCCGATCATCGATTCGAATACGCTGACCGTGTGCATCAGCCAATCCGGCGAAACCGCCGACACGCTGGCGGCCCAGCGCGAAGCGAAATCGAAGGGCTCGCCCTCGCTGGCAATCTGCAACGTCATGGGTTCCATGATCACGCGCGAAGCTAACGGCACGATTCCCACGCACGCCGGGCCGGAGATCGGCGTGGCTTCCACCAAAGCCTTCACAGCGCAATTAACCGCTCTTCTTCTGCTGGCCTCCTATCTCGGGCAGGTTCGCGGCAAGCTCAGCGACAGCGCCGCAAGAACTTTGATGCAGGAATTCACGCGCATCCCTCACAAAATCGAAACCGTCCTGCAAGCCGATGAATCAGGCTTCTACGAAAATCTAGCCCGGCAATTCTTTCGCTACACCGATTTTCTCTATCTCGGCAGAGGCATCCACTACCCCATCGCCCTCGAAGGCGCCCTGAAGCTCAAGGAGATTTCCTACATTCATGCCGAAGGCTATCCCGCCGGCGAAATGAAGCACGGCCCCAATGCCCTGATCGACGAGAATCTGCCCGTGGTGGTCTTGGCCACGCGCGACGAATCCGACCCCGAAGCCATGACCCGCTACGAGAAGAGTGTTTCGAACATTAAGGAAGTAAAGGCGCGCGACGGAATCGTCATCTCCGTGGTAACCAACGGTGATCATCTCGCGCGCGAAGCTTCCGATCACATCATCGAACTTCCTCCCGCGCCGGAGATCCTTGTGCCACTGCTGGAGATAATCCCGCTCCAGTTGCTCGCCTATCACATCGCCGTCCGCCGCGGCTGCGACGTCGACCAGCCTCGCAACCTCGCCAAGTCCGTCACCGTGGAGTAGCCAGGCTCGTTTCCGCTAATATAGAGGTATGCTTCCCTTTCTTCGAGCGCGTCTCGGAACCGCCTTCCTGCTATTGCTTCCCGCCGCGTTTCCCGCGTGCGCTCAGACCCCAGAGCCTGCCGCTTCCGCTCCGTTGCGTGAGGTCCATGCCGAAGGCGAAAAACTTCTCACAGAGGCACAAGTCATCACCATAACCGGCCTGCTCCCGGGAGCACAGATCGGTAAGGATGATTTGAAAGCCGCCGCCGACAAGCTCGTCCAAAGCGGCCTGTTTGCAAAAGTAAGCTACAACTTCCAGACAAAAGTCGCTGGCGTCCTGGTGATCTACCACGTCGAAGAATCACCTCGTATCCCCGTCTACTTCGACAATATTCCTTGGTTCTCCGATCTCACGCTCTCTGACGCCATCCGCGCTAAATTTCCTTTCTTCGACGGTACTCTCCCCGAAGCCGGGGCCGCGGTGGATGAGGCCGTTGAGGCCGTAAAGGAGTTGCTCACCTCGCGCGGAGTGCAAGGCCTCTTGGGACATACGGTTATCACGAATCCGAATGGTGAAGGCAACGTGCAGGAAATCCACATCGAAGGCGCCGCGATCGAAATCGCCAAGCTGGAGTTCAGCGATCCTTCCCTGAAAGACTCCAAAGCCGTGCAGCAACATCTATCCGAGATTCTCGGAAAGCCCTATTCCCGCATGACTATCGATCTCTTTCTCTCTGAAGCGATCAGGCCCATCTATGTGCAACAAGGGTTTTTGCGCGCCAAACTCGGGCCACCGGAAGTGCGGCTCACCGGTGATGCCACTCAGAAGCTGCCGTCGAAAATTCCGGTGTATGTTCCAGTTGCGACGGGTGAGATTTATCACTGGAAAGAAATCCATTGGACTGGAAACAGTCTGGTCTCTGAATTTACGTTGAGCGGTCTGCTTGCAATCAAACAGGGAGATGTCGCCGACGGAATGCAAATCGAAGCTGGCTGGGATCGCATTCGTGAAGAGTACGCCCATCGCGGCTACCTCGAAGCCAAACTCGATCCACAACCCGCCTATGACGATCAGGCGCACACTGTCTCTTATGCCGTGAGCATTCAAGAAGGTCTGCAATTCCACTTCGGCAAAATGGTCCTCACTGGAATTTCTCCTGCTGCTGAACGAAAGTTACAAGCCGCATGGCCCTTCCCCGCCGGGGCCATTTTCGACAAAGCAAAGTTCGAAGAGCTCCTGGCCAAGCTGCAGATGCACCAGGAACAGGTCTTTGGTGAATTACCTCTGCACTATGAAAACGTTGGCCACTGGCTGCAAACGGATGCACGCAGAGGAACGGTGGATGTGCTTCTGGATTTCAAATGACCTGTGATGCTCCCGTTGTGCAATGCCAGAGGCACTCTGAGATATACTCGGCACTGTGATGAAAGAACTCGTTCATATTCGCCAGGCAGAGAGTGCCGCCTTGTCCGTGGAAGAAAAGGAAAACCTCCTGCTTGCGCGACTCGCCGAAATTCCGTCACTCATCGTCGCCCTTTCCGGTGGAACGGATTCCGCCTATCTGGCCTGGGCCGCCTACGAGGCGCTCGGTCCTGGCGCTCTATCCGTAACGGCCCTCTCGCCAAGTTACTCCGCCCACGATCGCGCCATTGTGAAGGAGTTCGTGAACCAGCGAAATCTTCAACACGAATTCATAGAAACGCACGAGCTGGAGAATCCCTCCTACCGCGCGAACGCCGCCGACCGGTGTTACTTCTGCAAAGACGAGTTGTTTTCCGCCTTGGATGAATTGGCACACGCGCGCGGTTTTGCCGCCGTCGCCTACGGTGTCAACGCCGATGACACGCTCGATTTTCGCCCCGGCCATCGCGCCGCCACCGAGCATCAAGTGCTTGCTCCGCTGCTTGACGCCGCCCTGGGCAAGGCTGAGATTCGGCTACTCTCACGCCGTGCCGGATTGCCCACCTGGGATCGCCCCGCCTCCGCTTGCCTCTCGTCGCGCTTGCCTTACGGCACGGAAGTGACGCCGGAACGTCTCGGACTTGTGGAGCGCGGCGAAGCCGAATTGCGCGCGCTCGGATTCCGCCAATTCCGCGTCAGACTCCACGACAAACTCGCACGCGTGGAAATAGCGCCCGATGAAATGCCTCGTGCGCTCGCAGCAGAAATGGCAGCCGCCATCGCGGATCGCCTCAAAGCGGCCGGCTTCACATACGTAGCCCTGGATCTCGAGGGATACCGCCAGGGCTCGCTCAATGAGACTCTTTCGTCCACTGGCCAGCGTTCCGCAAAGTCCGCCCAGGGAACATAATTCCCTGTTCTTGCGTAGCTATAAGTGGGACGGCTAAACGCAAATTTCTGCCCCGTAATGGAGGATGAATGTCGCGCCACCGCAATTTTGGCTTGCCGCTCGTGCTTCTTTCGGCCGTCGCTCTAGTAGTTGGCTGCGAGAACGGGCCTTCGGTCAGCGGCGCCTTCGATCGCAAATATGACGTGACCGGCCCCCTCCGCCTGGAACTAGCCAACGCCTCCGGCGACGTCGACATCACCGGCAGCGCTGACGGCAAAGTGCACGTCCATGGCGATGTTCGAGCCTCGGGATTCGGCTCGGAAAGTTCCCAGAAGCGACTGGACGAGATGCTTTCGAATCCTCCCATCGAGCAAAGAGGGGACACCATTCGAATAGGAAAAGAAATGTCGCGCATGCACCACGTCAGCATCGCCTACACAATCCAGGTGCCGCACGACACGGAAGTCAGTGCCACCGTCGCGTCGGGTGCGCAGACCATTCGCGGCGTGCGCGGTCCGGTGAAGGTGCAGGCTGCCTCGGGTTCCATTCGCGTCGAAAAAATCGAGCGCGACGCCCAGCTCTCCACCGCCAGCGGGTCGATCTCCGCCACCGATATTGGCAGTGAGGTGCGCGTAAAATCCGCCACAGGAAGCGTGACGATCACGAACACCCGCGGCGATGTGATCGTGGACGCCCTTTCGGGCGTCATTCGCGTATCACGGCCCGGCGGTAGAATTGAGGCGGATACTGCCAGTGGCGAAGTCGAAATTGAAGGCGCGGCGAGCGATGTAAAGGCGCATGCGGCATCCGGACGTGTTTCCGTCCAGGGGAATCCCGGCGCCGATAGCTACTGGGAGCTGAAAACGATGTCTGGAGCCGTGCAACTCGGCGTTCCGTCTTCCGCGAATCTCCACCTTTCGGCGGAAGCCGTCTCCGGCGAGATTCGCACTGACGTTCCCATCGTGGTTGAGGAACAAGGCAAACATTCTTTACGGGCTCACATGGGTAGTGGCGGCGGGCGCGTGGATGTGCATACCGTCTCGGGCGAAATTCGCGTGACCGGCACGAAATAGTTTGGTGCGCGCTGCAGTTCGAGGCCTCGATGAAATCTTCGAACAACTAGCGACAATTATTCCCGATACCTTTAGAATCCCCCTTGTATGGCTCTCCAGCCCGTCTCTTGGTGCGCGGCGTCTCTTCTTTTCCTCACTGCTCTTGGTTCGCCAGTCCCTGGGCACGCCCCTGCGCAGAACGACAAACAGCCGAGCCAGTCCCCAAAATCCTCCGCAAAACAAACTTCGCCTGAAGAGCAGTTGCAGCAGGCCATCAACACTTCCGGAAACGACCGCGCCGCGCTGGTCCGCAACCTCGAAGCCTATTTGAAGGAATATCCGGATTCTCGCCAGCGTCCGCAGATCTATCGGGCTCTTGTGGAAGCCAGTTTGCAGCTCCGAGACGACGCGCGCGCCGGCGGGTACGCCGAAAGAATCGTCGCCCTCAATCCCGATGATATCTCCATGACCATTTTGACGATTCAGTTGCTCGAACGGAGCGGCGATGAAGCTGCGCTCCGCCGGGCCACAAACTATGCCACGCGGGTGCTGGAGTTTGTCGAGCGCAAGTCTCCAAGCGAAAAATCTCCCAAGATTTCCCAGGAAGAGTGGGCTCTAGAGAAAAAACGTGATCGGATGAATATCCTGGCGATGCGTGGAAGGCTCGAGCTGAAGTTGAAGGACACGGCTGCGGCTCAGAAGGACTTTGCGGCCAGTTACGCAATCCTGCCCTCTTCGGCAGCCGCGGAACAGCTCGGCGAAATTGCTGAGTTGAAAAAAGACTTGAACACTGCCATCCAGCAATACGCGCGCGCTTTTGCGCTCGCCGAGGCCGCGACCGGAGGTTCCAGCCGCCGTGAGACTCGTCAAAAGCTGGGCAACGTCTGGCGGCTCGCTCATGGCTCGGACAATGGTCTGGGCGAATACTTGCTTCGCACTTACGATGAAATCTCGCAGGCTTCCCTCGCCGTCCAACCCAGGAAAAATGAGGCCGCGCGCGAGCCTGCGGATTTCACCCTCCGGATAGCTCCCGAAGGCACCGCTTTCCCGCTGAAGGAAACAAAGGGAAAAGTTCTGGTCGTCAATTTCTGGGCCACCTGGTGCGGCCCCTGCCATGCGCTCGAGCCTTTGTTCGGTCGCGTTGCCGCGGAATTCCTGGCGAACGCGGATGTGCTTTTTCTCGCCGCCGACTGCGACGAGGATGAATCTCTGGTGAAGAGTTATCTGGAAGCGGACAAGTTTTCCATGCCCGTCGTATTTGCGGATGGCCTGGACCGTTTCTTTACCGTCAATGCTTTCCCGACTGTGGTGGTGATCGACCGCAGGGGGAAAATTGCCTACCGCTCGGATGGCTTCGCTCCCGATTCTTTTGAGTCGGACCTGGCGGCGGCTGTCCGCAGCGCCCTTGCGCCGCTCAGTGCTGCTTCGCCGGGTCAAAAGCCCACGCCCTAGTCTCGTCTAGACCGGAGAAACCAAGCTTAGTTAGAGTCGTCAAAACTAGTCTAAATTAGACTAGTTGAACTAGTCTAATTTAGACTAGTTCGCCCTCGATGAAACTTGCGGATATTTCTCTGCCATTTCCCGGGCCGCCAGGATCGTATTGACGTGGATCCGAACGGTGTCTTCGACGCGCCGCGCGTAACCGCCCGCAAGCGTGGTTGCCACCGGAATCTTGCGCCGCCGCGCTTCTTCGAAGACGCCGCGGTCGCGCCGTTTCAATCCGTCTTTGGTGAGCAACAATCCCCCCAGCTGATCCTCGCAGTAAGGGTCGGCGCCGCCAACGTAAAAAAGAATATCGGGCCGAAACTCTTCGAGCGCTTTCTTCACGGCAGGAATCAGCACGCCAAGATACTCTTCGTCGTCGGCGCGGTCAGCCATGTTGAGGTCGATGCTCGAGGGCGGCTTGTGCGCCGGATAGTTGCTTTCCTGATGAATCGAAAGGGTGAAGACCGTGGGATCGTTGCGAAAGATCGCTGCGGTACCGTTTCCGTGGTGCACGTCCGTGTCAACGACCATTGCTTTTTTCACCGCGCCGTCGGCTTGCAATTTTCGAATCCCCACCGCCACATCGTGAATCGCGCAGAATCCTTCGCCATGCCCCGGATACGCGTGGTGAAATCCTCCGCTGAGATTCGAGCCAAACCCATCGCGAAGCGCGCTGTGGCCCGCGAGAATCGTTCCTCCGGCAGCAAGCCAAACCGCTTCGGCTAATTCTTTCGAATACGGCACTTCCAATTTCATTACTTCGCTGGCCGTGAGCGTGCCGGTTTTGAGTTTATGCACCCAGTCCGCGGTGTGCACGCGCAGCAGGTCCTCGTCGCTCGCAGGACTTGGGCGCAAGAAATCTTCTGGCGTAGCGATGTCTTCGCGGAGCAGCATTTCGTAAATCAGGCGGAATTTCTGCGAGGGAAAAACGTGCGTCCCGAGATTCAAATCATAACGCTGGTGATAAATCAGTTTGAACGGCAGCATGGCGCGTGGGGGCTAGTTCTCGCGTTCGAGGATAAAATCCGGAAGCGTGGCGAGCGCGCGGGCAAATTCGGAATCGGGGCGGCCGTTGAGGCAAGCCTTGGCGCGCTGCGCGTAGTCTTGCGCGAGCGCGCGGGCGCGGTCGAGCGCACCGGATTCGTGTACGAGTGCAACGAGTGTTTCCGGGCGAACGGAATGAAATTCTTTTTCTTCCAGCACGCGCGCGACCATTTCGCGCGCATCGCGATGGCCATTTTCCATCGCGTAAATCAGCGGCAGCGTGACTTTGCCTTCTTTCAAATCGCTGAGCACGGGTTTGCCGAGCTGCTCCGCTGACGCGGTGAAATCCAGCAAATCGTCAACAAGCTGAAACGCCAAACCCGCGTATCTCCCGTAATCGGCGAGCGCTTGTTCTTCCTTTCCTTCGAGACCACCGAGAACTGCGCCGAGCCGCGCACAACCGCTGAACAGACAAGCGGTCTTGTAGGTCGCCAGCCGCAGCGCATCTTCTTCAGTCACATCGATGCGGCCAATTTTGGCGAGCTGAATCAGTTCGCCTTCGACCATTTTCTGAGTGAGGTCGATCAGGATGTCGAGAATTCGAAAATTGCGCTCTTCCAAAGCCATCTGAAAGGACTGCATGTATAACCAGTCGCCGGTGAGCACGCTGCGATGATTGCCCCACTTGGAA
>WNFO01004197.1_pt1 | contig 12393 bp, 9 predicted proteins | sample 5400251 | NCBI WGS metagenome assembly WNFO01 (sample SAMN13153354, study PRJNA577476) | soil metagenome | isolation source: 100 cm saprolite under Madrone tree | place: USA:California | collected 2016-06-14
CGGCAAGGATCAAGCGCGAGGCTCGACAATCGCGGCATGGGGAAGGGGCGGCGGTGGTCGCCTCTTTTTTGTCAGGCAATAAGGCTAGGCTGACGCTCGTGGATTCTCGACTCTCCGATCCACGAGCGCCACAATCGCATTGCGGCACCAGGCAGCCCCGGGCGCCCGGCTGAGCTACCTGACCTGCCGCGCTTGGCTCCTCCTTAGGGGTCGAGCCGGAGGGGGCGGTCCGAGGCCGGGTCCGCCCCTTCTGACGCCGATATACACTTGGTGCAGACTAGATGCTGAAACGTTGGGCTGCTGTTTTGTCCCCCTAGTTCCCGCAATTCAAACTTGGCAAATCGGCTCCAGGCGCGCCCGATATGCGCCACTCATTAAACCGGTGGCTGAATGAAATTGCGCAATGTCAGATGCGGCCGCCCGCCTCGGCAGGAAATACCGCCTGAGACAATAGCTTCTCCCGACCTGGCGAAACAAATCCCGCGGTGGCTGGGTGGTTAAAAACGAGCGTCGGTGTTCGACTCATACGCTTGCTGCTTATCGCGGTGACCTGTGGGCGTTCCTCGTCTTCCAAGGATCCCAGAGGGGTGGCTTGCCCGCTCCGGCGGTTTTTTTGCTGTCTGTTGTTCATGCAGGGGCTGAGCGAAGAACCGTGAGGGAACGAAGCGCACCTGCCGCTCATTGTTCCTCTTATGCTTCTATACTTCCTAATAGATTGCGATAAGGAGGGAATCGTGCCCATCGGATACAAGACATTCACTGTGGTTTCTGCAATAGCGGTATGCACGGCTTTGACCGCATGTGCCCCCCGGAACCCTGAGATGGGCGCTCAGAACGTGGATCAAGCCCAATACAACCGCGACTTGGCTGTTTGCCAGCAGCAGGCGGCTTCCTCTTTCTCCCTCGGCAACGCCGTGACTGACTGTATGCGTGCCCGCGGCTATAGGGTGATGTGAGACGTGGCCTGAAGAATATGGCAATTGCCAGGGGCCGGGAATTCGGTGCCTTACTGAGGTGTCTGGCTGGACCGGTGTTAACGCGCAGGCCGTTTTCAGTACCCTGACACCGCTCTGGCAGGGGATTTTCTTTCCCGCGCTTTTAATTGCCACCGCGGCGGCGCAGTGTTGCCTGGAAGCCTTTCGCGACTTCCTGTACGGTTTTAGCAGGCGTCGGATTTCTCATCGCTGGCTAACAGAGCGCGAGAGGACCACCGAATGGTTCACGCCGTGTGTTTCTATTTGGCAATTGTCGCCCTCTCGATCGGGACGGTCGCTTCGTACGTTATACCCCTTCCCTAATCGAGCGGCTGCTGTCAAATCAAGGTTCGGCCGTTGTCCGTACCAGACCCGGCCGTGGCTCTCTGACGTCCCTAAATCCTGGGCAGCCTCGCGATCCACCCCTGGCGGATTTAGCGGCTTTTTCTCCTATGCTGCGTGAGCGCCTCGACTAAGTGACCAGCCCTAGTTCTGCCGGCCGTCGCGGCCCACCGCCAATTAAGGCGACGCGCGTTAAAGATGGCCGATATAAGTCAACTTCATTTATTGGGTGTGCCAGCCAGTCAGCATCACCATGTGCATGACCGAAAGGAATCACGGACATCATAAACGATCGGATTAATGTTCGAATTGCGAGGAACTTGGTCGACGACCCCAAGAAGGCTCGTCTTTTCCTCAGGGGGTTCTGGCTCGCGTTGTGCTGCAAATTTGATCGCACCCTCGCTTGGTGCAGCGGCTCGCTAGCTAGACCGTCGCCGCGTCGGGCTCGGCCTCATAGCGCCGATAGCAACACTCAATCCAATCTCTCACAAAACCCTGCAGCTCCAGCGAGCTGTAAAATAGCCGGATCGTCAGCCGTTCTTCGTCTGAATCCGCCTGCGCTATATCGGGCGTCTGGACATAGCCTAGTTTCCCGCGAACACAGCTGGCGGTGCAGTAGACCGAGAATTTAGGGCTGCCTTGGCGCTCTAAGCGAACCCCAATTGAACGAGGCGGATGTTCGGCATGATCCGCGACCTCATACGCAAGATATTCGTGCGAGGCGAGTTTGAACAGTTCGGGTGGTCTAGGGTCGGCGTCTGTCATGGCACGAATCTAGCCAGCGTTCGTATCGAAGCAATTCGGCCATTCGGTTATTCGGCCATTCGGTCAGGGGGTGGCGCTCTGTACCCGATTCGTCCCGCCTAGCCAACCGAAACGCTGCTCGGGTCGGAAACGCCGTCGGTGTACTGGAACTTCGTCGTCTCCAGAGTGAAGAGCCTGGGACGGGCATTCCGGGTCCCAGAACTCGTCGTGAACTTGCTGACCGTGCTTTACAACACCGTCGCTGGTCCCATTGGACGCCATCATTTCAACTGTGTGACCGGGTGTCTTTGTTGCGTCTTCCCGACTGCGCGCATCCACGCCCCGCCTCCGTGCCACCTCCTGTTGGCAGCACGAGATTGGGAGAGCTGCGGCGGCATGCCATGCGCAACGGTCGATCTTTCTTGACCGGCCGTCTTCATCCGCAAATCGGAGGATCACCTGATAGTCAGGGCGACTGGCTCTGCCGTCCAGATGGCACGAGCTGCCGTTACTTTGGCTTCGGAACAGGTTATGGCGGATAAGCGACAATTCGCTCGCCGAGGGCGGGCGTGGTGAACTGCTTGACAGGGCTCTCCACCCCATCGCTCTCGCCGGCGCTGTCGATCGAGGTCACCTTGTAGTAATAGGTCGTCTGCGGCTTCAGACCATCCATTTGCACCCGGAAAATCGTCTCCGGGTGGGCCCGGTTGAGCCTGATGTGACCTTTCGCCTTCTGGCTCAAATCCTTGGGATCTGTCCCGTAATGGACGATGCCGAAATGCTCATCGTCCCCGCGAGGGTTGGTGGTGGTCCACCGGACGATGGCCAAGTCGTCGTGAGCCAATTCGAGCGCTGGCCCCTGGGTGATCTCGACGTGCTCGGCCCTCTTCTGCGGAGGAAGTTCCTGAGCGGCGGTCGGGTTCGAGGAGAGCAGGCTGCCGACCGCGACGGTGATCGCCAGCTTCACGAGCAGTCTATTCATGGACAGACCTCCATCGGCTGTTCAACTGGAAGGACGATACAAACGGCATGGGGGTCGCCAGCGACCCCCATGCGTCCATGTCTGGCTCGGCTCGTCCGCCGTCCAGCGTTTTGCCCTATGGAATAGGCAGCGGCCCGGGCACAGGCGCGACACCGCAGATCTCCGGTGCGCAGGGCGGAAGAGGTTCCGGCGTAGGTATGAGGAACTCATTGCCCTGCGTCGATGCGGTGCCACCGGTCATGCACTGACCCGTAAAGGTATCGATGTTGGGGTAGGTACTGACGGTCGGGTTATCCGGGTTGAAGCCATCCGTGAGTGTCTGCAGGAAGGCCACGACCTGGTTCTCCTCCTGATCCGTCAAGCCGAGATTGCCGGTGGTCATGTCGATGTTGTTCGGGACCTCGGCCTGCGGCCAGCAGTCCACTTTTTCCGTCGTTCCCTCCGGGCAGTGACCCGAGGTGACGGGGAAGCGAAACACGTCGCGCGTATTGTACCAGTGGACCAGTTGCTTCAGGCTCTTGATGTAGCCGTTGTGAAAGAACTCCTTCTGGAAAAAGGGTCCCGGCGCCTCGGTGGTGGGACATTGTGGTGGTGCCATGGCCACATCGCGCGCCGTAGACGTCTGCATTTGGCCGTCGGAAGTCGGCGCGAATGATAGCCAATTCACCGCGTTCGGATTGGGGGCAGAGCCGAAGCCGCTTCTGAGGAAGGTGCCAAATCCCAAATCTTTGTAGCCGAAGCCGAAAGGATTGGGGGTGAACCCGAAGAAATCCGGCTTGGTCTGATAGTAGAATGCATCTCTCGGATTGAGCGGCAGGCCGAGATTGGCATAGCCGAAGCAGGTGAACAAAGGCTCCAGATCGGCGGCCGCGCTGGTGTCGGTCCCTGTCGTCGTAGAGGGGGTTGTACCCGAGCCGGTCCCGGGCGTCTGGGTGCTCCCTCGTCCGTCGAGGTGGCATGTATTGCAGCCGGCCTTGCCGCGGAACAGGGCGTAACCGGCTTGCTCGTCGGCAGTCAGGGTGGTCTCCATCGCCAGGAAGCGATCGAATTTCGAGGTGAAGGGGCTGATATCGTTCGAGCTTTCAAGGAAGGAGATCGACTGTCCCCAGTGGTCGAAAATGTTGTTGGCCTTGGTGCGGTCTACCGGACTTAGGTTGAGGGGCGTGACGCTCGTGCCGAACGTAGCCGCCCCTCCGGGGGTGGAGCAGATCTCCTCGGCGTTGGACGGGAAATTGATATCGAAATCGACCCCCCATACCAGCTCGAAGAGCGGTCGGTACGCCGCCTGCGACAGCCTGAAGGCGATGCACGCCGTGTCAGGCAGGCCCATTTCCTGTGTATCGACCGGCGGATGCTGGGCCTGTTCGGCGTCAGGACTCTGCAGCAAGTATCCGGTCGAGCGTCCATCCCAGAAGTTTCCGCCGGTAAACGTTCCGCCAACGGCCGGGTGCTTTGCTCCATTCAAGTGAAGTACAGGGAATCTGGGCGAATAGGTGTATCGCTGTGCGGTCCGCTTGCCGGCCCGGAGGTGAAACGATCCGGGATAGGCAATCATCGTCAGATTGACGGACGGGATCGGTCCGCTAAAAGCGGCGTACGGCATGTGGCAGAAGCTGCAGGCCTCATTCCTGCCGACGGACATGTTCTCATCGAAATTCAGCAGCCCGCCGAGTATCCGCACTGCGTCATATCCGGTGCCCTGAAGTGTTGGGGGGTTGCCCATCAGAGTCGGCTTTGTCAATGCGTTCGACTGTGCGAGATAACGATCGAAAATAACTTTAACCTCGCGTCGAACCCTTTGTATCTCCGTGCAGATATCACGCGGAATTATGCCGTTTGGGTAGGGGAAATAGATCGGCGGGTTGCCTGAGATATTCGTGTTCCGACATAGTGCAAAAAGGCTAGGCAACGTTTGCCCTGAAGCTGTTCCTAGGTCTTGCGCTTGTCCTTGGTCTTGCGCTTGTCCCTGGTCTTGCGCCCAGGCGGCGTGGAGGAAGGCCGCAGTCCCGAGTCCTATCGCACAAGCCGCCGCTATCGCTATCGATGTCTTGGATTTCATGAGCTGCCTCCTTTAGATCCATCCAGATCCGTTCGGTCGGGCAACATTCACCCTCTGCCCGACACGCTCCACGGCGCCAAGCACAACTCTTTCCGCGCGGCGCCACCCTCGAAGGCACGATCCCCGCCTTCGCCGGAAGGCCCGAGCAGGCGCGCGCTTTGAGGCTCATTGGATCACTCGGACAAAGGACCGTCGCCCCCCAATTGGGTTAGAAATCGAAGAATGGCGCGGCGGCATTACTGCATTCGTTCGAGTATTCCAGTTGAAATCCTCAAACTCTCACACCGCGACCGAAAATGACGCGGTATCGTTGAGTTCGATCTTTGCCAACATGCGGCATTGGACCTCGGCCATGCGACGCGACCGTTGCTCTGCGAGATCCGCCTGTAAAATGAGGACCGCAGCATGTGGTTGATGCGATGAGGCGAAGCGCCTCCCTATCGGTGCTCGCCGGCATGCTGGCCGCCGGGATGGTGATCGGCGCCGCCGCCCTTGCGGACTGCTATGACGACGCCGGCACCTATTACCGCTTGTCACCGTCGCTGCTGCGGGCGATCGCCTATGTCGAGAGCCGTGGCGAGGCCGGCGCGATCGGCGGCAACAGCGACGGCAGCCTCGATATGTGTGCCATGCAGATCAACAGCCAGTGGCTACCGAAGCTGGCCCGCTTCGGCATCACTGGCGGCGACTTATTGGCCGACGAATGCACTTGCATCTATTCCGGCGCTTGGATCCTCGCCGGCGAGGTCGATCGCCATGGCTACTCCTGGGAGGCCGTGGCGCGCTACCACAGCCCCAGTCAAGCGCGCGGGCTCGACTATGTCTTGCGGGTCTTCGCCGCGCTGAATGGAATCGAAAAGCGGCAGCTGGCGATGTCGAAGCGCTTCGCGTCGAAATCATAGTCCGTCAACCTGGGCAATCTTGGTTCGATATTCCATGAAGCACCCGACCATCGATTATGAGCTGTTCTTCCGCGAACGGATTGCCGCACTCAAGGCGGAGGGGCGCTACCGCTATTTCGCCGAGCTTGAGCGAAAGGCCGGCGAGTTTCCCCAGGCGCTGCGCTATGCGCCGTCCGTGGGCGGCGCCAACGTGCCCGGCGAGGTCACAGTGTGGTGCAGCAACGACTATCTCGGCATGGGCCAGCATCCCGCGGTCCTGCGCGCCATGGCCGAGGCGCTGCAGCGCTACGGCGCAGGCGCCGGCGGCACCCGCAACATCTCCGGCACCAGCCATGCCCATGTGCTGCTGGAGGAGGAGATCGCCGACCTGCACGGCAAGCCGGCGGCGCTGATCTTCAGCTCCGGCTATGTCTCCAACGAGGCGACGCTGTCGACACTTGCCGCGCTGCTGCCCGATTGTGTCGTGTTGTCCGACGCCGGCAATCACGCGTCGATGATTCATGGCATCCGCCATAGCGGTGCTGAGAAGCGGATCTTCCGCCATAGCGACGTCGATCATCTCGAGGAGCTGATTGCTGCGCTCCCGCCCGGCCGGCCGAAGCTGGTCGTCTTCGAATCGGTCTATTCGATGGACGGCGATATCGCGCCGATCGGGGCGATCTGCGACGTCGCCGAGAGGCATGGGGCGATGACCTACCTTGACGAGGTTCATGCCGTCGGCATGTACGGCCCGCGCGGCGCGGGCGTCGCCGCGCGCGACGGGCTGATGGACCGCATCACCGTGATCGAGGGCACGCTCGCTAAGGCCTTCGGCGTCATGGGCGGCTACATCGCCGGCTCGGCGGCGCTGATCGACGTGGTGCGCAGCCATGCGCCGGGCTTCATCTTCACCACGGCCCTGCCGCCGGTGCTGGCGGCTGGCGCGCTTGCCAGCATCCGCCTCCTCAAGGCCGACGATTCGATCCGCCAGCGCCATCAGGAGCGCGCGACCCGGCTGAAGCGGCTGCTGGAGGAGGCCGGCCTGCCGGTGATGCCGTCGGCCAGTCACATCGTGCCGGTTCTGGTCGGCGATGCCCGGGCCTGCCGCGCGGTCAGTGACGACCTGCTGCGGCGCCACGCCATTTATCTCCAGCCGATCAACTATCCGACGGTGCCGCGCGGCACCGAGCGGCTGCGTCTGACACCGACGCCGCTGCATGACGACGCCGCGATGGACCAGCTGCTCATGGCGCTGGTCGACGTGTGGAGCCGCCACATGCGCCCGGCCGGAAATCGCGGCGCGTCAGCTGCCCTGCAGTGAGGCGACTGCCGCCGGGGCGACTCTCCCTGCACTGGCGATCAAGGTTCATTACGCGATGGGGGATGGCGAAGGCGAGGCCGTCCATATTCGTCGCCACTCGCGTATGGCGAAGGGCATGCCAAAGGGCTGATCGGTCAGGAGAACTACGGCTTTGCGGCAAAATACCCCACCCGCCGCGGTCCGTGCCTCGGCGCGGATGGTAACAGCGAACGGCGGCGCAGCACCTGGCGCTCCGGGAGCGAGATCCATGACCGGCGAAGCGGCGGCAATCGGGTTCGCTTGTCCGTCCTTGAGCCCGGAGTCCGATTGCGCCGCACTCAGAGCGGCCGCCGCGAGCACCTCCCGCGATGCGGTCAGCGGGTTGATTCCGTTGAGCCCGGTATAGACCGTAACGAAGGGCTCGACCCGGCGGAACAATTCGTGGGTCACGCCGAGCACCTGCTCGAGCTCGGCAACGCTGTCGAAGGGTGCATCCTTAGCGTCATAGCCGACGCCGGCGAGACGGTAATCCTCATCCTCGGCCCCGTTCAGCCGTTTGATGTGGTCCCGATCGGTGAAGTCGCGGATCCTGTCGACCAATGCCGACGCGGCATCAGGGGCGACGCCAACGGAGACGAACAGACCCTGCAAGAGGCCGTCCGGCGCGGCGTTGAGATCGACCTTTCCGCCCTCGTCCTGGATCGAGACGAGAACCTGCCCGCCGGCGAAGGACCATTGATAGGACCGGCCGTCGACCCGCGGCTGGCGGGTCTGGTCGGGATCCAGCAACATTGCGATCGCCCGATAGACGCCGGCATCGGCCAGCGCTTCCGCCTTCGCATTCTCCGCAAGGTTGCGCGCAAGGTCGGTCTCGGTCCGCGTTTCCGCTGCGAAGACCGCTGCCATCATCGAGAGCAGCGCAATCACCCACAGCACGGCGACGAGAGCCACGCCTTTTTCTGCCGTTCTGCTGCGGGTGGGGTTCACGGCGGCAGGCACTGTCCACGACCAGGAATGCACTAGCGAATCTTCATCTCGAGCGGCAGGAGCGAATGGAGACGGCTGCGCAGCTCTTCGGTTACGTCCGCAAAATCCTGGCGATTCTTGACCACCCGCGGCGTCAGCAGGACGAGGAGCTCCGTGCGTTTGATAGTATTATCCGTCGTCTTGAACAGGCTGCCGAGGATCGGAATCTCGGAGAGGATCGGTACTCCTATCACCGCGTTGGAATGGCTGTCCCGGATCAGCCCACCAAGGGCAACAGTCTCCCCACTTTGAACGGCGACCGTGCTCTCGATCTGGCGCTGCTGGATGGTCGGGGAGTCGAGCTTCGAGGTTGTCGTCGGGACGACGTCGCTGACTTCCTGGATTATTTCGAGGAAAACGAGTCCGTTCGCGTTGACCCTCGGCACGACTTCCAGTATCACGCCCGTGTCGCGATACTCAATGGAGTTGACGATCGGCGAATCCGGATTGATGACCGAGACGGCCGACTGCACGGCAATGGGAACCTGATCGCCGACCTGGAGCCGGGCGGGCGCGTTATCCACAACCATCAGTTGCGGCGAGGAGATGACCCTGACATCCGTGATATTGGTCAAGGCATTGAGCACGACCTGCGCATTCGCGCTGTTCAGGAGGTAAGAGAAGCCCGGGAATGCCGATGACACAGCTCCGGTTGGCAGACTGCTGAATGTAAAATTGGACTGGCCGCTCCTGAGGAACCATTCTATCCCATACTTCAGCTCGTCGTTGAGGCTGACTTCCGCGATCGTCGCCTCGATCAGGACCTGCAAGGGCACATTGTCCAGTTGCTTCAGCGCCGACTCGATCAGCCGATACTGAGAGGGCGTCGTCAAGATCACCAGCGCATTGTTCTTGTCGTCGGCCACGATTCGGAGGTTGCGGGTCTTGTCGTTGCCTTCACCGGGAGCCGGTTCGGCCCCGGGCGGAGGCGGCGGGGCGGCGGAGCGCAGCGGCGGCAGCCCCGCAGCGGCACCTGTGAGAGGCTGAGATTCGCCTAGGCCCATACCGGAGGATGGCATACCGGAGGATGGCATACCGGAGACAGTGGACGCTCCTGCGAGCGGCCCCATGCTACTTGGCGGCAGATTAGGTCCCCGCAGACCCGAAGCCGGACGGCCGGCGGCGGAGACCGACTCCAGTCCCGGAGCCAGAGGTGTCTGAGGTGCCGATTGCTCGCCGCCGCCCGTCGCACCAAAGACCTGGCTGAGGACGTCGGCCAAGTCGGCCGCCCGCCCATTTTGAACACGGTACACATAGGTTCGCGGCGTTGCATCATCGATGCGGTCGAGCCGCTTTATCCAGGTACTTGCGGTATCGAGGTATTTTGGTTGAGGCGTGATGACGAGCACGGCGTTCAACCGTTGGATCGGCAGAAACTGCACGACGCCGTTCAGCGGTCCTTTCTCTTGACCCAGGATCCCAGTGAGCTCCGACGCGATCTTCTCGGGGTCTGTAAACTCGACCGGAAAGATCGCGAACGACATCCCCTTCATCAGATCGACGTCGAATGTCGAGATGAGATCCTGCAGATTTTGCGCCTCGGCACTCGTTCCGGGGAAGATCAAGACGTTTCGCGTGGAATCGATGCGCAGCTCGCGTCCTTTGGGGACGAAAGGCTCCAGAACCTTCATGAGCGTCGTCGCCGAGGCGAATTTCAGCGGAAAGATATAGATTCCAAAGCTGCCATCCGATGACTGCGCTGGGGCGACCTGCGGCGGGGCAATTCCTTTTGCAGCGTTCTCGAACGGCACGACCTTGAAGGTTCCGTTTGCCTTAATGAGGGCCGCGCCATTCACGGCAAGGAACTGCTCGAGCGTCGGGATAAGTGCCGATTTCGGCACTGGACGGCCGGTTTGCATCGTGATGGTTCCTTTGACCGCGGGATCTATGACGTAATTCAGTTTGAGGATGTTGCCCAGGATGGTCGCAACGACTTCTCTTATGTCCGCATTGACGAAGTTGAGGGTGGCCGTGTCATCAGTTTCGGTGAAAGGCGCGTTCTTGTCGGACGCCTGAGCTATCAGCTGGCCCGTTCCCGTGTCGATCTGGGGATCGATGAGCCGCGGCTGCTCGGGACGGCCGAGATCGATCGTGCGCACCACTTCCGGCCCACCCTCGGCATCGGAGCCTACGGTCCTTGCCGCAAACTGTTGCGATGCGAGGGGAGGGGGCCGGCTGGCGCTCATTTCCTTGCAACCCACTGTCATCAGCGCAAGTGCCAGCAACGCCAGGCCGATGCTGCACGGGAGTACGCCGCCAGGAGCGAAACGAGGCATCATTTTCCAGTTCCTTTTCCCGGCTTTGTTTGGCGCAGGGATCGGCCACCCGATGACCGTCGATTACGTCTCGAGAGGCGCCATTGCGAGGACCGCCCTGATGAGGGCAGGGTTGTCGGCGGGACGACCCGCGGCGTGTCGACATCCTTCGAAGCGCGCTCGAGCGGTATCACCTTGACGATTCCATCCGCCTTGACGAGGGCGGCGCCGTTCAACGACAGAATCTCCTCCAGGGTCGGTATCAGCGCCGATACCGGTAACGGGCGGCCGGCGGTCTGGACGGTGATTGTCCCTTTCACGGCCGGATCGATGCTGTAATTCATCTTGAGGATGCTGCCCAAGATCGCAGCGACGAATTCGCCGATATCGGCATTCACGAAATTCAGGGTGACGTTGTTCTCGCCTTCCATGACAAACGGGGGTTGACTCGGCGCTTCAGCAACGAGGCGGCCTGTCCCCGGATAAGCTTGCGGGTCGATCAGCCGCGGCCGGGCCGGACCCCCGAGATCGACGGTCCTGGGCGGCTGCGCTGACCACTCCTTGCTGGCGGAGGCCGCTATCCTGGTGGTTTGTGGCGGCGATTCGGCGCGGCTGACGGCCGATCTCTGGCATCCCGCCGGCGCGGCCGCTGCCAGAAGCAGCAAGATTGTGCCGACGGCACACCAGTAGAGGCTGTCAGCGTCCGAGCGAGCGGCATCCCTGCCCGTTCCCCAGTGAAGAAGATCGAGCCCTGCAGGCCAGGAGCAGTTTTCATCTGCCGGACGGCGGCACTCCATAATTCAGCTCCAGCGCTTCATCGACGGTACCCTTGCGCAACAACACGCGATTTCGCTCGATATCGACGAGGACCCAACCGGAGAACGCTTCACCCTTTTTCATGCGGATGAGGCCGGTCCCGCGTTCCACCCCGACCAGCGCGATTCGCTCTCCGGCCGAGATCGCGATCCCAAACAACGCGAGGTTCGAGCGTTGCTGCTGCTCTTCTGATCCTGGCTGTTTCGTCGCAGGACGGCGGATTGGCGAAAAGATCGGCCGCTCGATGATGGCCGAGAATTTCTCGATCGGAGCCATCGCAAACGTCCTTTCCCGAGGCAGCGACTGAACCATGCGGGCGGCGGCCGGCTTTTCTGGGTCGGCCGAAGTCTCGAGGGCATTGAGTTCGTAATACAGGAGAACCGCCAAGCCCAAGCAGATAGCTCCTAGGAGTGCCGCTGTCAGGGCAGGCAATGATCGTTGTGCCGTCATGGTGCTTCCCGCGGTAGGTATCCGAATACATCGAAGCTCACGGCCAGGGTCGGCTCTGCCGCCTTGCCGTCGCCCTTCCAGAATGACGCACTCTGAATGGCGATGTTGTCGACGAACAATGCCGGCTTACCCGCCTCCAGGCGGTAGAGCGTGCGGTAAAGTAGAGCCGTTGTGACCGTCATCTCGAGTCGGACCGTCACGCGTCGGAAACCGCCATCGCCCTGTCCGGGCATGGCCTGCACGCTTCGCACGGCACCGCCGTTCTGTTCGACGACGCCCTTGACGCGATCTTGTATTTCGACGGCGGCGTGGGCATCGCTGCCCTTCGTCAGATAAAGACCCGTCGAGGATTGGCGTTGCCGCAGTTCTGCCATCTGCTGCCCGAGCGCAGCTTCGACCACCCTGAGACGATCGAGGTTGGCAAGCAGGTCGCGCGCATTGGCCACGGCCTGCCGCGTTTCGTCGTAATCCGTCAGCAAGGGCGCGACAAGCAAGAGATATGCCGCAGCCACGGCGCCGATCAGGATCAGCAGTGCCGCGATGCGACCCTTCCAGGCAGACATG
>WNFO01004383.1_pt1 | contig 12393 bp, 14 predicted proteins | sample 5400251 | NCBI WGS metagenome assembly WNFO01 (sample SAMN13153354, study PRJNA577476) | soil metagenome | isolation source: 100 cm saprolite under Madrone tree | place: USA:California | collected 2016-06-14
ACATCCAGTCGCCCCGGAGCCAGGACATCCAGTCTCCGCGCAGTCAGGACATCCAGTCGCCGCGTAGCCAGGACATTCAGTCGCCCCGAAGCCAGAACATCCAGTCGCCCCGGAGCCAGGACATTCAGTCTCCGCGCAGTCAGGACATCCAGTCGCCCCGGAGCCAGGACATCCAGTCTCCGCGCAGTCAGGACATCCAGTCTCCGCGCAGTCAGGACATCCAGTCGCCGCGGAGCCAGGACATTCAGTCTCCGCGTAGCCAGGACATTCAGTCGCCCCGGAGCCAGGACATCCAGTCTCCGCGCAGTCAGGACATCCAGTCGCCCCGGAGCCAGGACATCCAGTCTCCGCGCAGTCAGGACATCCAGTCGCCGCGTAGCCAGGACATTCAGTCGCCCCGAAGCCAGAACATCCAGTCGCCCCGGAGCCAGGACATTCAGTCTCCGCGCAGAAGGCGGGTAAGTCGTCTGTGGCGGCCGACAAGGCCAAGGCGGCGATGGAGCTGCTCAAGAGTAAGTAGCGCCTGAACGAAAGCGACGGCCCCGGGGCAACTCTCCCGGGGCCGTTTCTTTTTCGGTGGTCAGACGAGCCGGGCCCGGAGTCGCGACGACGCGAAGTCGACCGCCATCACGAGCGCGACCAGCACGAGCAGGACCGAGGCGGCCGCCGGGTAGTTCAGCAGACGCAGGTAGGTCTGGACGTAGAAGCCGATTCCCCCCGCCCCCACGAAGCCTAGGATCGCCGCCGCCCGGATATTGGTCTCGAAGCGGTAGAGGGTGAAGGAGAGGAACTGGGGCATCAGCTGCGGCAACACGCCCCAGCGCAGGACCTGGAGCGCGGTCGCCCCAGTGGCCCGCACCGCCTCGACCGGGCCCGGCTCGATGGCCTCGATCGCTTCCGAGTAGAGCTTGGCCAGCACGGTGACGGTGTAGACGATGACCGCGAGGACGCCCGGGAAGGGGCCCAGCCCGACCGCGGCCACGAAGAAGAGGGCGTAGACCAGGGTATCCACCGCGCGGAACGCATTGAGCAGCGGTCGCGCGGTGTAGAACAGCCAGGGCGGTGCGGCATTGCGGGCCGCCACGAAGCCGAGGGGGAGGGCCAGGACCGCGGCCACCACCGTGCCGACGATGGCGATCTGGATGGTCTGGATCGCGCCGCGCAGGGCGTTGCCGAATACCGACGGATCCGGCGGCACCATCCGACGCAGGAAGTCCCACATGAACGGCAGACCCTCGATCATCCGGCCGAGCGAGACCTCTGTGGCCACCGCGGACCAGACGAAGACCGCGACGAGAGTGGCCCAGCCGGCCCAGCGGCCTCCGTGGCTCACGTGGCGCGGTCGGCCGCGCCCGGCCCGAAGATCCGCGCGGTGGCCGCTCGGTCCAGCGAGACGGGTGGGCCGTCGTGAACCACCCGACCCCGGTGGAGACCGATGATGCGTTGCCCGTACGCCTGCGCCAGCTCGAGCACGTGGAGCGAGGTGACGACCGTGATGCCGTCCTCCTGATTGATCCGGCGCAGCAGCTCCATGACGGTGTGGGCCAGCGCGGGGTCGAGGCTCGCCATCGGCTCGTCAGCCAGGATGACCGCGGGCCCCTGGACCAGGGCGCGCGCGATCGCCACCCGCTGCTGCTGTCCGCCCGAGAGGGTGTCGATACGCCGGGTGGCGAGACCGCCGAGGCCGACCCGGGCCAGGGTCGCCTCCGCGCGAGCCAGGTCGGCCGGCTCGAACCACCCGATCAGGGAGCGCCACCGTGTGGTGAGGGCGAGCCGTCCCAGCACGGTGTTCTCGAGCACGGTGAGGCGGCGCAGCAGGTTGAACTGCTGGAACACGAACCCGACGCGCGCGCGGATGCGGCGGAGCGTCTCCGGGGTGGCCCCGGTCACCGCGACGCCGTCCACCTCGACCTGTCCCGCGGTCGGAGTGACGAGACCGTTGAGGCATCGCAGGAGCGTGGACTTCCCCGCCCCGCTGGGGCCGATCAGGGCCACGAACTCCCCTCGCCCGATGTCGAGGTCGATCCCGTCCAGCGCGGGCGCGCCGCCGGAATAGTCCTTGCGGAGTCCCCGAACGCGGATCACCGGCGGCCGGCGGTGAAGTGAAAATGGACGTGGTAGACGACCTGCCCGCCCTCGGGCCCGGTATTGCAGGAGAGGCGGTACCCGCGCTCCGCGTAGCCGACGCGCTCGCCGAGGAGGCGCGCCACGTGGATGCACCGCCCGATCAGCGGAGCGTCGCCCGGCTCGAGGCGCGCGATGGACTCGATGTGGCGTCGCGGGATGATCAGGAGATGGATCGGCGCCTTCGGGTAGAGGTCGCGGAACGCCACGACCTCGTCGTCTTCGTACTCGATCTCGGCCGGGCTCTCCTTGGCCGCGATGCGACAGAAGATGCAGGGCTGGGTCACGGCTCCTCCCGCTCGTGTATAATGCTCGACGCATCACATCCGGTAAGCCAATCCCGTTGGAGGAGAATGACATGGGCACCTGCCCCAAGTGCAAGCTTCGCATCCGGAAGAACGGCAATCACGTCAAGCTGGGATCGGTCTGGGTCCACAAGATGTGCCCGCCGAAGCCCGCCGGCGCGGCCAAGCGCGCCTAGCTCGTCCCGCCTCCGCCCTCCCGCCGTAGCGTCATCAGCAACAGCATCGGCCACCCCACGTAGCGCGCGCCGCGGGGATATGCCGCGGCGAAGGGGGCGTCCGCCGCGTGCTCGCCCAGATGGTCGACGACGAGCCCCGCCGACCGCGCGGCCATCACGTAGTCGCTCACCTGGTACGGAAAGCTCGCCGGCTGGACCCGCGCTCCCGTCCGCTGATCGTGGAAGCGCGCCTGCACCCCGCGCAGCATCATGGCCGGATGCATGGCCGACACGACGATGACGCCTCGTGGCGACGGCGCGCAGACCCGGCCGAGCTCGCCGAAGAGGGAGACCAGGTCCGCCACGTGCTCGAGCACCAGGCAGCAGAGCACGCGGTCGACCGCGCCGTCGTCGAGCGGCAGAGGGGTAGTCACGTCATGGAGGTGGAAGCGCACGCGCTCCGCGCCGGCCTTGGTCCGCGCGATCTCGAGCATGCGCGGTGAGAAGTCGAGCGCGGTGACCCGGGCTCCGGCGGCGGCGAGCCGCACCGCGTGCCGGCCGGTGCCGCAGCCGACGTCCGCTACGACCAGGCCATCGACCTCCCCGATGAGGGACCCGATGTGCCGCTCCTCGAGCGCGGTGAGCGGATTGCCGTCGGTGTCGTAGGTCGCGGCCCACCGATCGTACCCTTCTCGCACCGGCACCCGTGTTGAGTGATCGACTGTCGACATCGGGCCCCCGAATCGACGCATGCAACGGTCAGTGGCGACCGCCGGATTGTGTCACTCCGACCTGCAAGCCTGTGAGAACCGCTGTAATCAATACGTCAGCAAATAGCTGAATGTATTGATATGACGCGGCGGACCATACACAGCGATCCGCTGGCGCGCCTCTTGTATGCACTCCTTCCTAATCTGTAATAACGCCCTAATTTCATTGTCAGGAGGAGCGAAAGCAATGCATAGCTCAACTGAAGTTCAACCGGTTCGCGCTCGGCGTCGCCAGCGCGGCTTCACGCTCATCGAGTTGATGATCGTGGTGGCCATCATCGGCATTCTCGCCGCGATCGCCATCCCTCTCTACGCCAACGTGCAGGCGCGCGCGCGCTTGGCGAAGGCTCAGGCGGATGCGCGCGCGCTCGCGTCCGCCATCAGCATCTACTCGGCGCACGCGGGATCGCTTCCCGCCGCGCTCACCGACCTCACGTCGGTGGTGACCAACTCGACGGGTCAGATCGCCGGCCCGTTCATGGCCAGCATCCCGAGCGGCCCCGCCGGCTGGGGCACCTACGTCTACACGCCGGTGGCCTCGGCGGGCACGTTCACAGTATCCAACTCCGGTGACAGCACCACCGTCAGCCTCCCATAGCGCGACGGTGCTAAGATCGACGGCCGGGGCTCGATGCCCCGGCCGTTTTGTTTTTCAGGTGTAAGTCGCCACCCCACGGGCGTCCGGTGCCCGGAACGCCGGTGGGATAGCCATCGGAACGACGCGAGATTTCCGCGTGCGGTATGCATGGTGGAGGGTTAGGGATTCGTAGCCCCGGACCCTCCAAATCCCAGTAAGTTAGCGAGTCCTTCCCTGCACCACCCGGCACTCTGCGTCCACGGGCGTCCACGGCTGCGTATCCTACCGCATCGCACCCGCTGCCATCCACGGGGGCCATGGCCCGCCCCGCCGTCACCCCGGGCCTCAATAGCTCCGGCGAAGGGAGCGATCACGCCGGCAACCCCAAGGAGGCATCAGATGAGTCATCCCCGTCCACGACCGGCCGTTAAGGCATCCACGTTCGACGACGCGTTGGAGACTATCGCGCCGTTGCTGGCGCAGCTTGGCAAGTCACCCGCGCCATTGAACTGGTCCGGGGGAACCTGGGGGCTCCCGCCGCGGGGTCGCCCGCCGCACGCGCGACACGGGGGAGAAGCCAGCCGACCGACCGACCGCGCACCAGGGCGGACCAGGTCAACGCGCTCCGGGAGAAGCACGTGTGAGCGTCGCTGGTAACAGCGTGGATACAGCAAGGTTTTTGCAAGGCCGGTGGGTCTCGATGGGCGTGGAGAAGCCGTTCCTGCAGACGTGGCTGCAGTACTGGGGGCCGAACCAGGACGTGAGTGGGCTGCCCCCTGGCTACACTGACGAGCGCGGCCACCATCCCGGCCTCATCATCGAAGCGGGCTTTGATCCGGCGATCAGTGAGAAGGACACCGCGGCCCGCTCAGCCCTGGTCGTCGCCGGCCAGGTCCGGCATCCGAGCATGCGCGGCCGTCTGCTCATCCTCGAAGCGATCGCGGGCCATTGGTCGGTATGGGAGCAGTGCCGCCAGATTCTCAACGCCGTCACCCGCTGGAAGATCCGCACCGTCCGCGTGGAGGACGTGGCCTACCAGAAGGCCCTGAAGGACATCCTGGCCCGAGAAGCCCGCACCCGTGGCCTGCACGTGCACATCGAGCTCATCAAGCCCGACGGTGACAAGCTACGCCGGGCGAACGCGTGGTCCCCGCTCGTGGAGGATGGTACGGTTCTCTTCCCGACGACCGGCTCGGAGGACCCAGTCGCATCGATGCTGGCGGTCCCGGGCGATCCGAGCAAGTGGGATCTCGTGGACGCGGCGGGGCACTGCCTGCGCGGCTTTCCCGCGCTCGAGGCGGCCAGGACCCGGCTCCACGGGGCCAACCGTGTCGACGCCGGAGCGCGCCGAGAGCTATGCCCTGCGTGGCCGCGGGATGCCACTGAGCGCCGTCGTCACCTGGGAGAAATTCGGGGCACCGCACGCCGGATCTCCGGCGCCGAGCGCAAGGCTACACGGGGAAGCGGCCCGGCTAGGTGCCCGCCACGCCCACGATCCTGCTCGAGCACCGGGCCAGCCTGCGCGGCGCAGCAGCCCGCGCCGAGACCAGCCGCATCGCGATGGGTGCTGGAGATTGAAATTTACCTATCCGCGCGCACCGTGAGCGAGTAGCGGACGACGGGCGAGGGCTGCCGGCGCCAAGCGGCCCGCAGGCGCGCAAGCCGGCCGATGTACGGCGTCTCGGTCAAGGGGCTGACGCGGGTGAAGCCCATGGCGCGGCAGGCTCCGACCAGGGCGACGGCGTTGGGCGCCCACCAGTTGGAGGGGTCGTTGTTGAGCTCCTGCCCGGGGAAGTGCTCCCAGGCGGGCGTCGGCACCCCGGCGATCTCGGTGGCCATGGTCTGGATCAGGGCGACCCCGCCCGGCGCCGTGAGCCGTGCCACCCGCTCGAGGGCGCCCAGCGGGTCCTTGAGGTGATACAGCACGCCCAGGAACAGCACCACGTCGAACGTCCCCAGGCTGGCCACGTCCATGGCCATGAGATCGGCCACCACGGCATCGACCCGGCTGCCGAGCGCCCGGTGGGCCAGGTCGAACGGCCGCTTGCCCGGCAAGCCAACCGGATCCCAGTGCGAGGTGGTTTCCGCGGGAGGCAGGGGCGCGCTGCCAGCCGTGGTGGAGGCCCGCCACGCGGCCATGCACGCCACCAGGTCGGCCGACCAGACGTAGTGGTCCTGGGCCACGACCCGCTGGGCCCCCGCCTGCTCGGCCCGGAACGAGTAGTAGCCGTCATACGCGCCGATATCAAGCACGCTCCGGCCCGTCAGGTCGCCCAGGCCGAGGCAGTTCCATTGCTGGGCGAGCTCGGCAGGCGAGTGCCGGCCCGGCGTCACCACACCCGGGGCCAGCTCGATCGAGTGGAACCACTCGGGGCACGCGGCCAGGACGTCGTCGAGGGTCATAGCCAGATCTTCCTCTAGCGCGGGTTCCTCGGGTCGTCAAGACGTGGGGCGGCCGCGCTTACTGCGTTCGAATGCGGCGCCTGCGGCGCGCTGCCGACTGCCATCACGGGCTCTCCTAGCCCCGCCATGCCAGCACCTCCTACAGGCCCGTCAGACCGCCCAGAAGGCGTACGTACGGCGCCCCCGCCATCTCTGGTAGGCTCGCGCTGCGCGGTGTGCCAGAAGGAGGTCCTCCGTGGCCGGCAGACTGTGTGCTCCGGCCGCTGCCGGGCGAAGGGCTGGCGTGAGGCCCACGCGACCAGGGATCCCGAGATCCGGGCCGCCCTCGAGGCGATCGCCCAGCTCGTGCAGGTCACGCTCGGACGACTGAGAGCGGGGAACTCCCGATGAACGTATGGCGCCAGCTTCGAGCCCGAATCCCGAGCCCGATCAAGCGGGCCCTCAAACGGGGACAGAGAGCCAGCGAGGAAGCGATCTACAATCTGTTCCTTGAGCGGTGGGTGACTCGCATGTTCGCCACCCGCCTCGCGCGGAAGACTACCAACTTCGCACACTGCACATGGCTGGGCCAGCGATGCTGGCAAAACGTGGTCGACCTCTGGACGATTCAGGAAACCCTCTCGGAGGTCCGCCCCTCACTCCTGATCGAGTCCGGCACCAACCTCGGCGGGTCCGCCCTCTACTATGCCCACCTCTTTGACCTCATCGGCCAGGGGCGCGTGCTAACTCTAGACATCACGAAAATGCACGACCTGACGCATCCCCGCATCGAGTTCCTGCTGGGCAGTTCTATCTCGGAGCCGATCCTGGGCGCCGTGCGGAGACGCGTGGCGGATGCGGGTGGGCCGATTATGGTCATTCTTGATAGCGACCACCGCGACACCCACGTGCTCGCCGAGCTCGAGGCCTATGCTCCCTTCGTGACGCCAGGCAGTTACGTGCTCGTTCAGGACGGCATCATCGACGTGCTGCCGAGCTTCGTCGAAGATCGACCGGGACCGCTGCCCGCTATCCAGCGTTTCCTGCCGCGGCACCCGGAGTTCGAGGTGGATCAGGCTCGATGCGATCGTTTCCTCCTCACCCAGCACCCGATGGGATGGCTCCGCCGGCGGACACAGCATGCCGCGTAAAGCCTCGCCTCCGAGGAAGCCTCCCCACAAGCCCCTCCCCCCCGAAGAGCTCGCCCGCGACGCGGTCGCCCACGAGGAAGAGGCCGCAGGCGGCAAGGTCCGCATGACCTTCCGCGTGGTGCTGCCGCGCCCGGTGGCCGAGGCGCTCGTGGCCCGCGCGATCCAGGCGGAGAAGAACCTCGAGATGCTGGTGACCGAGATTCTGGAGGCCGCCGCGAAGAAAGGGAATGGATGACACGGTTGGCTAGTGTGACGCGGCAATGCTTGATGACCACCGGCGTGATAACGGCAGCCATGTTAACCGGGTGCACTACAGCGGACACGGTGATGATGCAGCACCCTCAGACGCACGAGATCGCTCGATGTGCCGAAGGATATAGCCGGTTCATCGACGGGCAGGGCTATCAGACCCAGGAGGACTGCATCGCGGACTACCAGCGCAAGGGATATGAGCGCCCGGCGGGGCCGGTGATCGGCAAGTGATCACCTTGACACACCCGGTGACAGAGCTCGGGTGAGGGCCGTCGACCGCGAGCAGCTCAAGCGCGACCTCTCGGACGCGCTCAGCGCCCTCCAGAAAGATCAGACCGTGCTCGGCCTCGACATGCTGGCGGCTTCGCTCACGACTCTCGGGCCGACCTACGCGTTCCACCGATGGCTGATGCAAAGCGCTCTGCACGCAACCCCGCGGCAGTACAGCGCGCTCATCTCGAACGTGGTGCAAGCGTTGGCGAAGCTCGAGGACGGCAAGCCGTAGAGACGCCCCCGGCGTGTTCCAGAAACCCTATCGCTCCCCCCTCTGCAAGTACGCGCGGCGCCAGCAAGTCATCCTTCACCTTCCAGTGTTCCGAAACCATGTGCCTAGAACTGACGATGTTGGGCCGTGTCCGGGAGGACTGACGCAGGACGGGCAGGGTTGTCCGGAAATTACGGTTCGGGCCATGCTGGAACGAGGAGGAAGAACATGACCTCACGCGGATCGATCGCCCTACTTCTGGCCCTGGCCCTGGCCGGGTGCGCCACGAGCCCCTCGGGCGGCGGCCTCAGCTCGCTCGGCCACGAGGTCGACGTGCAGCCGCTTCGGGGGCAATCCGTCGAGCTGCTCAAGCAGGACGACGTGGCTTGTGAATCCTGGACCAGGAGCACGAAGGGGCCGAATGAGCCGTTGCCGGCCGCCGAGCTGCGGTATAGCGCCTGCGCCATGAGCCGCGGCTACAGCGTCAAGCCCTGGGACCATCGGATCAGTCCCCCAGGGAACCCGGCCCCAGACCTCGCGAACGTGGTGGCGGACTTGCAGGCCTGCAGGATCAAGGCTGGGCTGCACGACGCGGGCAGCCTGGTCCTGCTGGGAGGGATCGAAGCGGGCATCACCGAATCGCGGCGGGCGAGCGCGATGACGTGCCTCAAGGAGCGCGGCTATGCCGTGGACTACCAGCCCGACGCCCGCGCCGAGTCCATCCGGAAGAAGTGAAGGGCCGCCTGTACTACTTCTTGCGCATGAGCCAGGCGGCCAGGCTGCACGCCGCTCTCCGGAAGTAGGGATCGCGGCCGAAGAAAAGGGGCGGCCTCTCGAGGGCGGCCCCTCCCCTTCGGGCGCATGCCGGGTGTGTCGGCTGGCACCCGGTAACCCGAGTGTACCGCGCTAGATCAGCGGGAGCTGCGTCCCAGGCGGGGATCAGCCGGCGGCTCCTCGATCGTGATGGTGTGCTGAGTGCCTGGCCCGCTCAGCCTCGGATGTTGCTTCGCCACGCTCTCCGCGGCCCACCGCGAGATGCACGCTCGGCTCCGACCGCAGGAGCAGGTGACCTCCGAGCGGACGCAGCCAGGCGTGGCCCAGCTACTCGATCACCTGATTCGCCTGCCGGTACCGATAACGAGACCGCCGTCCTGGCCGGTAGGCGAAGACGAAGCCACACGTCCTGCGCTCCCGCACCTGGGATGGGGAGGGGCCGTTCTGTGCGGCTGCGCTTCCCGAATAGCCACGTCGGCGCTCCCACAGCCGGGCTCAGTGGTAGAAGCGGCCCATCTCCTGCATCGCGGCGCGCAGGGTATCGCGTGAGAGCTTCGGGTTCTGGACGAGGCGGTAACTCCGGTCACGGATCTCGTTGCCGCCCGGGTAGACGATGGTCACGCGGTCGGGCTCGACAAGAGCATAGTCGTTGTGGCTGACGGCGATAAGCCAGTCCCACTGCGTGTCCGAGAAGAGGCTGTGTCCGCTCGCATAGTCGGAGGGCGGATTGGTGCAGCCGAAGACACCGGAGACTAGCGTCGGCGCCAGATCGTTGTGAGAGGTACGGCGGGTGACGTGCCCCTTCGGCCGGCTGGGCCAGTGGATGAGCAAGGGGATGTGCAGCTGGAACTCGCTGAAGGCGGTAGCGTGTCCCATGAACCCTAGTCCGTTCTCATTGAACTCCATGCCATGATCGGACGTGACGATGACCACGGTACGGTCCAGCAGCTCGCGGCGCTTGAGATCGTCGACCACCCGACCGACCAGGGAGTCCACGTAGTGCACGGCGTTCAGGTAGCCGGCGTGCCGGCGTGCCCACTCGGGCGCTCCCGACGCGGCCTGGGCCACCGGCTCGTAGTTGGCAGGCGGGTCGAACGCCACCACGGCATCGTAGTAGAGGAACCCGAAGAAGGGACGCGCAGCGTCCCGATGGTCGAGCCACTCATACCACTCGTCGGTCAAGGTGCGGTCCGTCCCGCTGGCGCCGGGGTACGGCGAGATCGTTTCAAGGCGCAAGCGTGGTATGCGGGCCAGGGCCGTCCGATCGAGCTCGACCACCCATCTGTTCAGCGGCGCGCTGGAGAATAGCCCGAGCTGGTAGCCGAATTGGCGGAACAGGTCCATCAGGACCGGTGGTCGCGCGATGTCGGCGAACGCGTCCCAGTAGGTGGCGGGCAGACCGTAGAAGAGGGAGAACATGCCGGGCCGCGACGCATTGCCGCCGCTGTAGTGGCCGTCGAAGCGGACCGCCTCGGGCGCGAAGTCGGAGAGGCGTGGGGCGATGTCGGGCCTCAGGGCGTCGGCGCGCAAGCCGTCGATCACAACGAGCAGCACGTTGAGGAGTGGCAAAGGGGGCTGGCACTGCAGGGGCGCCAGCGGGTAGTTCAGGTCACCGTCAGCCGGGGGGCCGAACGAGGCGGCGAGGCGGTGCTCGCGCGCCCGGGCTTGATCCACGAGGCCGAGCCGCGCCATGTGCCGGGAATCCTTGAGCGGGAAAAACAGCGGCAGATATCGCGTGAACGCGGTCACCGGCACGTATGAATTTGCCTCGGCCCAGGCATGGATGAGATGGCTGGCCACGAAGCAGACGGCAAGGCTCGCCGCGAGGTACCGTCCGAGCCGGCGCCTCGGGCGAGTCGTCGTGCGTTTCCAGACCCAGCCCGCCAGCATGGCCTCGATGGCCAGGGCCAGGAGGAAGTAGAACCCGAGGAATGCCCAGGTCTGCGGGGCCAGCAGGCTGAACGACAGGACGCTGAGGTGGTACCGGTTTTCGGCGAAGACCAGGCTGTCGAGCACCAGGAAGCTCAGTGTGACGCTGGCCAGCAGCACGCTGATCGGGAGGACCACTGATGCCCAAGGGAACAGCCCGATCAGGGGGACCAGCAGGAGGTACGGCAGGTAGGCGAGGACGGACAGGTGGCCCACGTAGGCGAGCACCGCGTAGGCCCAAGCGGCGGAGGGCCCGAGCGCGGCGTAGTACCAGAGATAGCGCAGCCCGATGACGGCCAGCAGCGCAGCGTTGGCGACGGCGAACCAACTGCCCCAACGGAGCAACCGTGTTCTAGCGTCCACGACCGTACGTCATGCCAGGGCCCGATCCTTCGTCCATGATGCGAGCGATCAGAGAGTCTTCAGGCCCACTACCCTGAACACGGGATGGCGAGGAGCGATTCGCCAGAGTTCCGATTCGGGTGTACTTTGCTGTTACGCCGTCGAAGAACTTCCCGGTTCCCATTTTCCAGCGTCGCAAGTAGTCACGAAGCTCCCCGACCCCAATCGGCTCCCGCTGACGACCGAGGCGCAACTCGGCCTGGCGAGCAACGCGAAGATTCCGCACTCGGGTTTCTGGTATCCTCCACAGGCCCAAGGCCGCTGCCATCCTACTCGATCACCTGATCCGCCCGCTGCAGGAGCGGGATTGTCAAGCCGAGCGCTTTCGCCGTCTTGCGGTTGATCACCAGCTCGAACTTGGTGGGCTGCTCGACGGGGAGGTCGGCGGGCTTGGCCCCCTTCAGGATTTTGTCCACGTAGACCGCGGCGCGGCGATACATGACCGCGAAGTTTGCCGCATAGGACATGAGGCCACCGGCCTCCACGTGTTCCCTGAACCCGTACATCGCCGGCAGGCCGTGCCTCGCCGCGAGGGCTGCGATCTGCTGGGCGTGACGAACGAGTATGATGTCGGCCGGGACGAAGAGGGCGCCGGCGTGCTCTCTGGTCATCGCCGCGAATGCCGCCTCCAGCTGGTCGGGGCCCCGCGCCTCCTGGAGCTGGAGCCGCAGCCCCAATGCCCGGGCGGCGCCCTCGGTCTCCTTCAGTGCTGCCGCCTGCCAGACCGGATTGGTCGGATTCCAGAGGACGGCCACCGGGGAGGCCTTGGGGATCGTCTCCTTGAGCAGCGCGAGCTGTTTCCCGGACACCTCGGCCAACATGGAGGACGGTCCGGTGATGTTCTCGCCCGGGCGCGCGAGGCTGGCGACGAGCCCACTCCCCAGCGGATCGCCCACGCCCACCATGACGATGGGAATCGTCCGGGTCGCACGCTTGGCGGCCAGGGACGCCTGCGTCACGACCGTGACGATGACGTCGACGTTGAGCCGGACCAGCTCCACCGCAAGGTCGGGGAGCCGCTCGAACCTCCCCTCCGCCCATCGGGGCTCGAGGGCGATGTTCTGTCCCTCCACCCAGGAGACCTCACG
>WNFO01031115.1_pt1 | contig 12390 bp, 10 predicted proteins | sample 5400251 | NCBI WGS metagenome assembly WNFO01 (sample SAMN13153354, study PRJNA577476) | soil metagenome | isolation source: 100 cm saprolite under Madrone tree | place: USA:California | collected 2016-06-14
CTCGGTGATCTTCCCCTGCCCCCGGAGCTTGCGCAGCAGGGAGTCGAACTTCTCGCCGAGGGATTCGAACATCGCCGGAGGTAGCCGCCGTTCGGGGACCCGTGACGGTACTGTAGGGGGATTGGGCTGTCAAGAAACGATTCGCGGCGGCCCGATGCGCATGCGACCGTCGACTACCACCGCGCCCTTCCCCGGCGCGAGCACCTTCACGGGGTTGAGGTCGAGCTCGCGAAGCTCGGGCACCACCTCGACGAGCGCCGAGACGCGCTGGATGACGGCGGCGAGGGCGTCCTTGTCTCCCGCGGGCATTCCTCGATAGCCGTCGAGCAGCGGGGCCGAGCGCAGCTTGCCGATCATCTCGGCGGCGTCGACGTCGGTGACCGGCGTCAGGTGGAACGACACGTCGCGCAGCAGCTCGACCAGCACGCCGCCGAGGCCGCACACGAGGAGCGGGCCGAAGGTCGGATCGGTCGTCACGCCGACCAGCGCTTCGAGGCCGCCCTGCACCTCGCGCTGGAGGAGGATGCCCTCGAGGTGGGCGCCGATCGCTCGCATGCGCGCCACCAGGGTGTCGACCGCGGCTGCGACGGCAGCGGAGGAGTCGAGTCCGAGTATCACGCCGCCGACGTCACTCTTGTGGACGACCCCGGGCGCGATCGCCTTCGCCACCAGCGGAAACCCCATGCGCTCGGCGGTGGCGACGGCTTCGGCGGGCGAGACCTGCTCGGCGGCGGCGAGCTCGATGCCGGCCGCGCGCAGCACGGTGGCGAGGTCACGCGGCGCGAGCCAGCATGGCCCCTCGGCGCGGGCGAGGGCGCGGTCGATGACGGCGCGGACGGCGCTCTCCTCGAGCCGGCCGAGCTCGAGGGGCGTGCCGCGCGGCCGCGTCCGCCAGCGCCCGTACCACTCCGCGGCGGCGAGGGCCAGCGCCGCGTTCTCCGGATAGCTGTACGCGGGGAGTCGGCCGCGCGGGCCCGCGCCGAGGAGCGGCGGCGCACCCTTCGAGGAGATGAAGACCGCGAGGACCGGCTTGCGCCCGGGGACGGTGCCCGCGCCGCGCGCGATCGCCTGCGCGATCTCCTCGGGGTCGGTCACCAGCGGCGGGACGTAGATCACGACCAGCGCGTCGACGTTCGCGTCCCCCCCGACGAGCTCGATCGCGCGGGCGTACTGCGCCGGGGTGCCCGAGGCGGTCAGGTCGATCGGGTTCGCGAGCCCTGCGTGCGGGGGGAGGACGGCGCGCAGCGCGGCGAGCGTCTCCGGCGCGAGACTCGGCAGCGTGAGGCCGCGGGCCTCGCAGGCATCGGCGAGCAGGATGCCCGGCCCGCCGGCGTTCGTGACCACGCCCACCCGCGGCCCGGTGGGCACGGGCTGCGTCGAGAGGAGCGCCGCGACGTCGAACAGCTCCTCGAGCGTGATGGTGCGGATCACCCCCGCCTGCGCGAACAGGGCGTCCACCGCGATGTCGAGGCTCGCGAGCGCCGCCGAGTGGCTCGAGGCGGCGCGGGTGCCGGCCGCCGAGCGGCCCGATTTGACCGCGATGATCGGCTTCCGACGCGCGACCTCGGGCGCGATGCGGGCGAACTTACGGGGGTTCCCGAAGCTCTCCAGGTAGAGCACCACGACCCCCGTGCGCGGATCGTCGGCCCAGTAGCTCAGCAGGTCGTTGCCCGAGACGTCGGCCTTGTTGCCGACCGACACGAAGGTCGACATCCCGATGTTCAGCTGGCGGACGTAGTCGAGGACCGCGAGGCCGAGGGCGCCGCTCTGCGAGAGCATGCCGACGTTGCCGGCGGGCGGCCAGTGCGGCGCGAAGGTGGCGTCGAGCGAGACGGCGGGATCGGTATTGAGGACGCCCATGCAGTTCGGCCCGACCATCCGCATCCCGGCACCCCGGACGAGCCGCGTCAGGCGCTGCTGCGCGGCCCGCCCCGCCTCGGAGGCCTCCGCGAAGCCGGAGGAGATCACGATCACGCCGCGCACGCCGGCCGCCGCGCACTCCTCGACCACGCCCTCGACCTCGGCGGCCGGCACCGCGATGACCGCCAGATCGACCGGCTTCCCGACCGCGTCGACGCGCGGGTAGGCGGGCAGGCCCTCGATCTCGGCGGCCTGCGGATTGACCGGGTAGACCGGCCCCGCGAATCCGGCGCGCACGAGGTTGGCGACCAGCGCGGCGCCGATCGTGCCCGGCGCGCGCGAGGCGCCGATGACCGCCACCGAGCGCGGATGGAGGAGCGTGCGCACGCTCTCGGCGGCGGCGAGCCGCTCGCGGGCCTCCGCCGCCGCGCGCGAGCGTTCGGTCTCCTCGGTGGGAAAGGAGAGGTGGACCACCCCGGCCTCGAGCGAGCTGGTCACGACGAAGCCGCTCCGGGCGAAGACCTGCAGCATCCGATTGTTCTCGCCCAGCACGTCGGCCTGGAACTTGGTGATGCCGTTGGCGCGTGCGAGGCGGACGAGGTGCTCCAGGAGCAGCGTCCCGATTCCCCGTCCCTGGTGCTCGTCGGCGACCGCGAAGGCGACCTCGGCGACGTGCGCGTCGCCGGGGAGCATCGCGTACCGACCAACGCCGATGATGCGCTCGTCGTGCCGCTCGCGCAGGGTGGCGACGAGCGCGGCCTGCTGCACGAAGCCGAGCCGGGTGAAACGGTCGAGCTCGTCGTCGGTGAGGCGGCGCTTCGCGTTGAAGAAGCGGAAGTAGACCGAGCGCGCACTCAGGCGGTGGAAGTGCTCGACCAGGCGCTCGCGGTCGTCGGGACGGATGGCACGGATGAGGATCGAGCCGCCGTCGCGGAGGATCTCCTCCGCCGAGTGCTGACGCGGATCGGGAATCACATGCAGGGTTGCGCCATGCGCCGAGAAAAAGCGTGGGCCCCCGGACGTCCATCCGGGGGCCCACGCCGGAGTCGCTCGTGCGGAGCGGGGGAGCCGCGCTACATCATGCCGCCCATGCCTCCCGGCGGCATGGCCGGCGCGGACGACTTCTCCTCCGGCTTCTCGGCCACCATCGCCTCGGTGGTGAGCAGGAGCCCCGCGACCGACGCCGCATTGAGCAGCGCCGTGCGCACCACCTTGGTCGGATCGATGATGCCGGCCTTGAGCAGATCCTCGTACTCCTCGGTCGCGGCATTGAAGCCGAAGGCGCCCTTCCCGTTCTTCACCTTGTCGAGCACGATCGAGCCCTCGGCGCCGGCGTTGTTCGCGATCCAGCGCAGCGGCTCCTCGATCGCCTTCTTCACGATCTTGACGCCGAAGCGCTCGTCGTCCGAGACGTCGAGCTTGTCGAGCACCGCGCTGGCGCGGATGAGCGCCACCCCGCCGCCCGGCACGATGCCCTCCTCGACCGCGGCTCGCGTCGCGTGCAGCGCGTCCTCGACGCGCGCCTTCTTCTCCTTCATCTCGATCTCGGTCGCCGCCCCGACGCGCACCACCGCCACCCCGCCCACCAGCTTGGCGAGCCGCTCCTGGAGCTTCTCGCGGTCGTAGTCCGAGGTGGTCTCCTCGATCTGCGCCCGGATCTGCTTGATGCGGCCCTCGATGTCGGCCTTCTTGCCGGCGCCGTCGACGATGGTCGTGTTGTCCTTGTCGACCACGAGGCGCTTGCAGCGCCCGAGGTCCTGGAGCGTGACGTTCTCGAGCTTCATGCCGAGCTCTTCCGCGATCACGCGGCCGCCGGTCAGGATGCCGACGTCCTCGAGCATCGCCTTGCGGCGGTCACCGAAGCCCGGGGCCTTCACGCCCACGCACTGGAGCGTGCCGCGGATCTTGTTGACCACCAGGGTGGCGAGCGCCTCGCCCTCCAGATCCTCGGCGATGATGAGGAGCGGCTTGCCCGAGCGGGCCACCTGCTCGAGCAGCGGGAGCAGGTCCTTCATGGCCGAGATCTTCTTCTCGTGGATCAGGATGTAGACGTCCTCGTACACGCACTCCATGCGGTCCGGGTCGGTGACGAAGTAGGGGCTCAGATATCCGCGGTCGAACTGCATGCCCTCGACCACCTCGAGCTGCGTATCGAGGCTCTTTGCCTCCTCGACCGTGATCACGCCCTCCTTCCCCACCTTGCTCATCGCCTCGGCGATGATCTCGCCGATGGTCGAGTCGTTGTTGGCGGAGATGGTGCCGACCTGCGCGATCTCCTTCTGTTCCTTGGTGGGCTTGGAGAGCGACTTGAGCTCCTTCACGATCGCCTCGACCGCCTTGTCGACGCCGCGCTTGAGCGTCATCGGGTCGTGGCCGGCGACCACCATCTTGAGGCCCTCGGTGAAGATGGCGCGCGCGAGGACGGTGGCCGTCGTCGTCCCGTCGCCCGCCACGTCGGAGGTCTTGGAGGCGACCTCCTTCACCATCTGCGCCCCCATGTTCTCGAACTTGTCTTCCAGCTCGACCTCCTTCGCCACCGTGACGCCGTCCTTGGTCACGGTGGGAGCGCCGAACGACTTGTCGAGCACCACGTTGCGGCCGCGGGGCCCGAGCGTCACCGTCACCGCATCGGCCAGGATGTTCACGCCGCGGAAGATCTTCTCGCGCGCGTCCTGGCCGAACTTCACCAGCTTCGCTGCCATGTCGTCTCTCCTTCCTCAGCCTTCGACCACGCCGAGGATGTCCTCCTCGCGCATGATGAGGTGCTCCTCGCCGTCGATCTTGATCTCCGATCCGGAGTACTTCCCGAACAGGATCTTGTCGCCGACCTTGACGTCGAGGGGCGTCAACTTGCCGTCGTCGTTCAGCTTACCTTTGCCGACCGCGATCACCTTGCCATGCTGCGGCTTCTCCTTGGCGGTATCCGGGATGATGATGCCGCCCTTCGTCTTCTCCACCGCCTCTTCGAGGCGCCTCACGATGACGCGATCCTGAAGTGGCCTGATCTTCATGCCCACCGCTCCTTTCCTGATGCCCTAAGTCCTCGAAATGTTGGGGCGGGCGTTCTCGCGCGGGCTCCGTCCAGTGCTCGCCCGCTTTGCGGGCTGCGCACTTCCCGATGCCCCCAGACCCCGTCGGCCGGCTCGGCGCTTCTCGGCGCCGGCTCCGAGTCCAACCCCCGCGGCTCCGCCGCGCGCCCGTCCGGCGCGCGAACTTGGGTTGGGTTTCCCAGGCCCGATTCTCGGGTCCGCTTGCCTGATCCCGGACGTGCCTATCCACCCAGCTTGCGGCGCTCCTCCTCGTAGTAGCGGCGGTAGAGGACGTCCCATTCGCGGCTGCCGGGGACCGCGCGCTTCGGCATGCGGGCACGCGCGAGCTGGTCGAGGCGGCCGTCGAGGGAGAAGCCCTCGGTGAGCCCGCGCTTCGCCTCGGCGAGGAAGAGCCGCTCGTTGCGGACGTGCCCGAGCTTCTCACCCGTGACGGCCTTCAGGAGGGCGTGGGACAGGAACGAGAGGCGCGCCTCGGAGAGCGTCACAGCGGGAACCCCCGCTGCTGTGCGATGCGCTGCTTCACGAGCTGCTCGACCCGGCGCAGGTCGAGGTCCTCGCGGCGGACGCCCGGCGCGCCCTTGCGCACCAGACGCTCGGCCTCGGCGCTCGCCTCGCGCTCGATCTCGGCCTCCTCCTCGAAGTTGCGACCCAGGATCGCGGCGAAGCGCGTGCGGATCGTCTCCTCGGGCGCGGTGGGCTCGAGCAGCTGGGCCTGCACGAGCCGCCTGACGAGGCTCTCGGCCACCCGCTCGATCTGTGCGGGAGACGGCCCCATGGCGAAGACTTAAGCGGCTGGCGCTCGATTTGCAAGGGAGCGATTTGACTTGCTGGGATGCAGCCGGTATCTCGGCGCGAAGTTGAACCGCGCGCCGATCCGCAAGCCTCTCCGGATCCGGCCCGGAGACGTGGTCGGTGTGATCGCGCCCGCGGGAGCGGTGGACGGCGAGCGCCTGAACGCGGGCGTGGCGGTGCTCGAGGGCTGGGGGCTGCGCGTCCAGGTGGGGAACGCGGTGCTGAAGCGACACGCCTATCTGGCGGGGAGCGACGACGAGCGCCTCGCCGACCTGGTGCAGGTGATCGAGGATCCCCGCGTGCGCGCGATCTTCTGCGCGCGTGGTGGCTACGGAAGCCAGCGGCTCCTCCCGCGCCTCGACCTCGCGCGGCTCGCGCGCCAGCCGAAGCCGATCATCGGCTACAGCGACGCGACGGCGCTGCTCGGCGCGGCGGTGGAGGCGGGCGTGCTCGCGGTGCACGGCCCCATGGTCGCGGACGACATGGCGCGCGGCCTCTCCGAGCGCTCCGCCACACACCTGCAAACCCTGCTCACCGACCCCGCGTGGCGCTGGGAGGCGGAGGCGCCGATCACGCTCCGGCCCGGCAAGGCCACCGGGCGGCTCGTCGGCGGCTGCCTCGCGGTGCTGGCGGCGGTGCTCGGCACGCCCTGGGCGCCCGACACCGCCGGCACGATCCTCTTCCTCGAGGACGTCGCCGAGCGGCCGTACCGCCTGGACCGCCTGCTCACGCAGCTCCGCCAGGCGGGCAAGCTCGAGCGCGTCGCGGGCCTCGTCTTCGGCACCATGGCGGCGTGCCCGCCGGTCGACGGCGTGGGCCCGCTCGACGTCGTGCGCGCGTGCGTCGGCGACCTGCCCTGCCCGATCGCCTTCGGCCTCCCCTCGGGGCACGCTCCCGGCGGCGCCCGCACGGAGAACCTGGCGCTCCCCTTCGGCGTCGAGGTCGCGCTCGACGCCGAGCGCGGGCGCCTCACCGCGCTCGAGGCGGCGGTCGTCTGACGTGGACTTCGCGGGCGTCGGGCGGGAGATCGAGCAGGCCGCGGCCGCGGGCGCGTTCCCGGGCGCCGTGATCCTGGTCTCGCGGGCGGGCCGCGTCCTCTACCACGCCGCCTTCGGCTGCCGGAGCCTCGAGCCCGCGCGCGCGCCGATGCAGCCCGACACCATCTTCGACCTCTCCTCGCTCACCAAGCCGCTGGCCACCACCACCGCCTTCATGCTGCTCGTGAAGGAGCGGAAGGTCCAGGTCGACGATCGCGTCACGCGCTTCTTTCACAACTTCGGCGTGCACGGGAAGACGCACGTCGCCTTCCGGCACCTCCTCGCCCACTGCTCCGGCCTCCCGGGCTGGCGGCCCTTCGCCCGCGAGATCGACCGCATCGAGCGCCAGGGGCGGCTCAACTTCATCGCCAGCCGCGGCGCCAAGGAGTGGGTCTACGAGCAGATCAACCGCGAGCGACCCGAGTACGAGGTCGGCGCGCGCAGCGTGTACAGCGACCTGGGCTTCATGCTGCTCGGCGAGCTGATCGAGGTGGTCTCGCGCATGCCGCTCGACCGCTTCTGCCACGAGCGCATCTTCCGGCCGCTCGGCTTGAGGGCGACCGCCTTCGTCGACCTGACCGCGCTGCGCACCCGGAAGCTCGCGCCGGTGACCGAGATGATCGCCCCCACCGAGCGCTGCCCGTGGCGCCAGCGTCTCCTCTGCGGCGAGGTGCACGACGACAACGCCTACGCCATGGGGGGCGTGGCCGGGCACGCGGGACTGTTCGCGAACGCCGCCGAGGTCGACGCGCTCGCCGCCCGGCTCCTCGCCTGCTGGCGCGGCGAGGACGACTTCGTGCCGCGCGAGATCGTGCGCGAGTTCTGGACGCGCGACCCGACCGTGCGCGACGCGACCTGGGCGAGCGCGGGGTGAGCGTCGTCTTCCTGACCAACCGCGTCCATCCGCAGCGCGACAACGAGCGCATCCGCGAGGTGCGGCCGCGCGTCCACGACGCGGTCATGGAGGCGCTCGGCGCATGAGGGTCCACCTGATCGCGGCCTGCGGGGTGGGGATGAGCGCGCTCGCCGGGCTGCTGCACGCCGCCGGGCACGGCGTGACGGGCTCCGACGAGCACGTCTACCCGCCGGCCAGCACGCTCCTCGAGGAGCTCGGCATCCCGGTCTTCCAGGGCTACGACCCGGCGCGCCTCGCGGGCGTCGACCTCGTGGTGTGCGGCAACGCGGTCCGGCGGACGAACCCCGAGGCGGAGGCGGCCGAGGCCGGCGGGCTCCGCATGCTCTCCATGCCGGCGGCGGTGGAGGAGATGTTCCTCGCCGGCCGCTCGCCGCTCGTGGTCGCCGGCACGCACGGCAAGACGACCTCGTCGGCGATGCTCGCCTGGGTGCTCGAGCGGACCGGGCGCGGCCCCGGCTTCCTCGTGGGCGGCGTGCCGCGCGAGCTCGAGCGGAGCTTCGCGCTCGGCCGCGGCCCGTGGTTCGTGATCGAGGGCGACGAGTACGACTCGGCCTACTTCGACAAGGAGGCGAAGTTCCTCCACTACCGGCCGGCGATGCTGCTGCTCAACGCGATCGAGTTCGATCACGCCGACATCTACCGCGACCTGGAGCACGTGAAGAGCGCGTTCCGGAAGCTGCTCGGCATCCTGCCCGCCGGCGCGCCGCTCGTCGCGTGCGGCGACTTCCCGCACGTGCTCGACGTGATCCGGGGCACGCACGCCCGCGTGCGGCGCTTCGGCGTCGGCGAGGCGAACGAGTGGCGCATCACCGACTTGACGGACGACGGCGCCACGCGCTTCACGGTGCGCGAGGGCGGCCGCGCGGTCTGCCGGCTGACGCTCCAGCCGCCCGGCGCGATCAACGCGCGCAACGCGCTCGGCGTCCTCCTGGTCGCGCGCGAGGTCGGCATCGGGTGGGAGGACGCGGCGGCGGCGCTGGCCGAGTTCCGCGGCGTGCGGCGGCGCCAGGAGGTGGTCGGCACGGTCGGCGGCGTGACGGTCATCGACGACTTCGCCCACCATCCGACGGCGGTCGCCGGCACGCTCGCGGCGCTCCGCGAGCGCTACCCGGGCCGGCGGCTGCGGGCCGTGTTCGAGCCGCGCTCGAACACCAGCCGGCGCCGCGTCTTCCAGGACGAGTTCGTGGCGGCGCTCGCCGCCGCCGATGAGGCCGTCCTCGCCGCCGTGTTCACCAAGGCGAGCGACCCGATCCCGGCCGCCGAGCGGCTCGCGCCGGAGACGATCGTCGCCGACCTCGAGCGGCGCGGCGTGGCGGCGCGCCTCATCGACGGCGTGCCCGCCATCCGCGACTACCTGGTCGCCTCCGCGCGCGCGGGCGACGTCATCGCCATCATGTCGAACGGCGCCTTCGGCGGGCTGCCGACACTGGTCGTGGCCGGGCTCGGCGCGACGTAGAGGCGCCGGTACGCGCGGTAGTTGCGCAGCACGGACTTCACGTAGTCGCGCGTCTCGCGGAAGCTGATCAGCTCGACGAACTCGTCGGGCGCGCGCCCCGCGTAGCGCCGCTCCCACTTGGCGACCGCGTCCTCGCCGCCGTTGTAGGCGGCGAGCGCCTTGGCCGTCGCCCCGTCGTACTGCCGGAGCAGGCGCGCGAGGAGCCGCGTCCCTAGGTCGATGTTGGTCCCGACGTGCTCGAGCGCCGGCTCGGCGCGAGGAGGGGCCCCGTCGGCGGCGAGCTGACGGGCGGTCGCAGGGAGGAGCTGCATCAGGCCGCGCGCCCCGGCGGACGACACGGCCTCGGGCTCGAAGAGGCTCTCCTGGCGGATGACCGCCAGCACGAGGAGCGGATCGACGCCGTGCGCCCGGGCGGCGGCGCGCACCGTCTCCCAGTAGCCGAGCGGGTAGAGATACTCGCGCAGCGCGCCCGGCGATGCGGGCCGCATCGCACGCGCGAGGCGGAGCGCGGCGCCCACCGCTCCGACGGCGCGGTAGGCCTCGAGCAGACGGCGGCGCGGCGCCTCGGCCGCCGGGATCGCGTCGAGCTCGAGGCGCGCGAAGCGCGCGAGGCCGAGCTGGGCGAGGATGCGCGCTCGCTCGGCATGGCTCCCGGCGAGCTCGCCCGGGAACGGCGGCGCCTGGTCGGTCGCACGCGGCTCGCCCGCCGTGTCGCGCCAGCCGAGGCGCTCCTCGGCGAGGCCGGCGTAGTAGGAGCGGGGGTGCCGCTCGGCCACGTGCACGAAGAGCGCGCGCGCCTCCGCCCCGCGCCCGAGGCGCGCGAGCGCGCGCGCCTGCCAGTACTCCGCGGCGATCCGTGCCGCCTTCGCGCTCCGCGCCGCGAGCCGCGCGAAGGCGTCGGCCGCGGGTGCCATCTCGCCCGCGAGGTAGCGGACCCACGCCGCGCGCCAGCGTGCCTCGGCGGCGGGCTCGGCGTGCGGGTAGCGCTCGGCGAGGCGGGTGTAGGCCGTGCGCGCCTCGGCCCAGCGCCCCGCCTCCTGCGCGATGCGCCCCGTGGCGTAGAGCGCCTCCGGCGCCTGCGCGCTGTCCGGGAAGCGCCGCAGCACCTCGCCGAAGAGGCGCACCGCCCCGGCGTCGTCGTCGGCGTTCCAGCGCCAGCCGGCGGCCGCGGTGAGGGCGCGCGGCGCGAGCGGCTCCGCGGTGTCCTGGGCGATCGCGAGGCACGTCGCCTCGGCGGCCGTGCCGAGCCCGAGCGCACGCTCCGCCTGCGCGCGCAGCCAGAGGATGCGGGCGCGCTCCAGCGGCTCCGCGCCCGCGAGCGCCATCTCCGCCTGCTCGCGCGCCCCGGCGGCGTCGCCTTCCTTGAGACGCATCTCGGCCTCGTCGGCGTGGTCGAGCGGGAATTCGGGGTGCGCGGCGCGGATGCGCTCGGCGAGCCGCCGCGCGCGCCGGGCGGCGAGCCCGCGCGGGCGGGCACGGCGCAGCTCGCGCGCCAGCTCGAGCGCCGCCGCCGACTCGCCGAGGGCGCCCTCGACCTCGGCCAGCGAGAGCGTGGCCCGCGGCCAGCGACCGCTCGCGGCCGGCAGGGCGGCGCGCGCCGCGGCGAGCGACGCGCGTGCGCCCGCGAGGTCGCCTCCGGCCTGCTCGAGCTGGCCGGCCATCAGCCACGCCGGTCCGACCCAGATGCTGTCGGGATGGCTGCCGACGAGCCGGCGCGCGCTCTCGAGAGCCGAGCCCGCGTGGCCGGCCGCGCGCGCCGCGCGCGCCTGGAAGTAGAGGACGTAGTCCGCGAGCACGGGATGCTCAGCCGCCGCGTCCGCGACGAGCTGCGCGGCTGCGCCCTGCGCAGGCGCGACCGCCGCGAGCTCCGCGGGCGCGGTCCCCGACGGCCGGGCCGCACACGCCGCGGCCACCACCATCCCGCCGACCCACCACGCCGAGCGCCGCATGAGGCGCGGCCGGCGTACCATGCGCCCGATGCCCCGGCAACTTGACAGCTCCGGACCCGCCCCGGAGCATGCGCCGATGCTCGTGCTCGCCTCCGCGTCGCCGCGGCGCCGGCAGCTCCTCGCCTGGCTCGGCGTGCCCTACGACGTCCTGCCCGCCGAGGTGGACGAGGCCCCGCTCCCGCGCGAGGCGGCTGAGGACCTCGTCCTCCGGCTCGCGCGCGCGAAGGCAGCGGCGGTGGCGGCGCGGCGGCCCGCCGACTGGGTGCTCGCCGCCGACACGATCGTCGAGCTCGACGGCGTCATGCTCGGCAAGCCCGCCGACGCCGGCGACGCCGCGCGCATGCTCGGGCGGCTCGCCGGACGCGAGCATCGCGTGGCGACCGGCTTCGCGCTCGTCCGGCCGGGAGGAGGCGTGCACGCGGCCGAGCTGGTACTGACCCGGGTGCGTTTCCGCCGCCTCGACGCGCGCGCCATCGAGCGCTACGTGGCGAGCCGCGAGGGCGACGACAAGGCGGGCGCCTACGCCGTCCAGGGGCTCGGGGCGGGGCTGATCGAGTCCATCGACGGCTCGTTCACCAACGTGATCGGGCTCCCGCTCGTCGAGGTGGGGCGAGCGCTCGAGGAGGCGGGTCTCCTTGCGCGATGAGATCGCCGCTCGCCTCGCGGCGGTGCGGCACGCGGTGGCCGACTCCGCCCGGCGGGCGGGGCGCGACCCGGCGTCGGTCCGCATCGTGGCGGTCACCAAGACCCTGCCGCCCGCCGCGGTGGAGGCCGCCCTCGCCGCCGGCCTCGCCGACATCGGCGAGAACTACGTCCAGGAGGCTCGGGCCAAGCGGGCCGCGGTCGCCGGACCGGCCGCCTGGCACCTGATCGGCGCCCTCCAGCGCAACAAGGTGCGTGCTGCGATCGGCCTCTTCGACCGGGTGCACACGGTCGATTCGGCGCCCCTGGCGGCCGCCCTGGCCGCCGAGGCGGGGTACGCCGGCCGGTCGCTGGCCGTCCTGATCCAGGTGAACGTCGCGGGCGAGCGGACCAAGCAAGGGGTGCCGCCCGAGCGGGTGGAGGAGGTGGCGAAGGCCATCCTCGGCCACCCCGAGCTCCGTCTCGAGGGCCTCATGGCGATCCCCCCGCCCCCCGCCAGCCCGGAGGCGTCCCGGCCCCACTTCCGCGTGCTGCGGGAGCTCCGGGACGGTGCCCAGACCCGCCTCGGGGTTGAACTGCCCCACCTCTCTATGGGAATGAGTGACGATTTTCCGGTTGCGGTCGAGGAAGGCGCGACGCTGCTTCGCCTCGGGCGCGCGCTCTTTGGAGGTCGTGGCCCTGGCGCGAG